>JGI20171J14444_1000029_pt1 | contig 53110 bp, 45 predicted proteins | sample TergutNc150P4_FD_14444 | JGI IMG/M metagenome (IMG submission 14444) | reverse complement strand
GGCTTAGCCTCTATGGCTTTTTATCCTGAATTAGAACAGGAATGTATCAATCAAGGTATTGCCATTATTAAACAAGTGGGCGATAATGTGATTATTAATGACGCACATTTGAAAGTGTTTTAGCAGTGTGACAATCGTGACGAGTGACAACTTTACACAAAATAAGGGCTTATCTTCCGGAAAATTTAGCTTAACACCTCCGCTAATATCCCCACCGATTCTATCTCTTTGATATGTTTATTATTTTTCATTAAGTAAAGAAGCATCCCGTTTAACAACTCTATGCGCGTTTTCTTATCGGGAACCATATCGTTTTGATTTTTAAGAATCTTAAAGAGATAAAAACTTGCCTCCTTAGATAGAAAATAGGGCGTTTCTAAGAATATATTCCCAAAATTGGAATCCTCAATAGAGAAATAAGGAGTTTGCAATGAGAAGTTTAACTCCGGCTTGTATCCTAACTGTTGGATGAGTTGAATCAAAAAAACAATATGAAAGTCGGGGGTAAGATTCTGCGTTGCTTCCAAGGTTAGCAGATGTTCTTTAATAAAATCAAACAGCGGGTCATCAGGGGCATTGGCTTGATACAAAAGTTTCATTAACAGTTCGTGATAGAAAAGCAGCATACTGTTTTTTCTAATATCATTATGAATAGCGTGAAACGGGTTTGCAATGGAAATCTCTTTGAGAAAAGTAAGTTTTTCGGTATAGGTTTCTTTATAAACAATATCCAAAATCGTTAACGGGGCAAAACAGGAAGCATGTTGTTTGCTCTTTTTTGAAAAAGCATTTTTAATGATGAAAGAGATAACGCCGTTTTGGCGGGTAAAAATTTTGACAATCAAACTATTGTCGGAATATTTTACATTTTGCAAAACGATACCTTGTGTTGAAATGAACATGCTACTGAGGTTGTAAGGTAAAGAATGATGTTTTTTCTCAATATCTTATTGTATAAACAAAAACTTGGCTACCTTTTTTTCTTTTCCTGTTTTGCTGGAAGCCATTACGAAATAGACTCCGGTTGCCGGACGGTTACCGTAAAAATCTTTGCCGTTCCAAATAAGTTGTCCGCCATACGCATAGCCTTGCCAAACCAATCTGCCGGAAGCATCGGTAATTTTACAGAAAGAGTCTTCCATTAAACCTTTCACGGCAACAGGACCATAATAGTCTTCTCTAACAGGATTAGGATAAACGATCACTTCCTTATAGTTTTCTTTCCCTGCCGTAGCCGTACCTTTATAAGAGATTAAACCGCCTGCGGTTGCAAAAAACACTTCGCCGTTTTCAGGATTAATCTTAATATCATTAATTTGATTAGAGAATAAAGGGGAATTATCTGTGGTAAAATGGAAAAGTTCTTCCATCCCGTTTGGAGAAATCAGGAATACGCCGGCATTGCGGGTACCAATCCATTTTCTGTCGGCAGCATCTACTGCAATACAGGTAATATATTCAAATTCAAAAAGAATTTGTACATAAGCGGTATCCCCTATGGGCTGTTTAATATAGATATTCTTGGCATAAATCTTTCTGTTAAAAACCGACGCGGCATCATAAATCACTTTTATTCCCTGATCGGCGCCAACCCAAATTCGTCCTTCCCTATCCTCTGCAATACAAGTAATTCTTGAGCCGGAAACATCTACCTGCGAAGTAATATCTACTTCTGCTTTTTTATGAGACGCTTCATTATCAAGCGACTCTCCCTCAGAAAACACAAGCAACTTTTGTGACGGGGTACCCGAAGATATCGGGATGGTAAACCATTTATAATTACGTGAATCAATTAAAATATGTTCTGCATAGAGTTCGACACTTGATGTAATATAAGGGCTCATATTAAAAGAGTACCATTTTTCTTCTTCCGATTTAAGATCTTTCACTTTAATAAAATCAAATACATCCGTTTGTGCCATCCAAAGATTATTTTTTTTATCTATTACTAATCCTGATAAAAATACAATAGAGTCTTTTCTTGAAGATTTCAAAATTGAATTATGATTATTATAACAAAACGTCTTATTAGTAAGCATATTTATTTTAAAGAGTCCATCTATCCATGAGGCGATATAGATTTCATTTGTATTTAATGGATTAATTGCTACAGAATTAAACCCGTAAGGTCTATCTGAGCCGGATTTACTAAAATCGGTATTCGATCGCCATAAATCATCTTTCAAGATACTTATAGCAGGTTGAGAATAAACCGGAACAATGGCATTATCACGGGCGCCGGGTACAACGGCTAAGGCGCCGTCAAAAAAACATAACCCATACGCACTGCTGTTGGCAGGTCCTTCTGCTGTAATGGGTTCATACGTTTTCCTTCGTAAATCGATGTGCAATACTCCCAAAGCATTATCTGCTACCCAAACATTCATCTCTTTATCAAACAGGGCTTGACAACCGTTTTGCCATTCGTTTTGCAGTTGCTTCCAATAAAACCACTGAATCATAGTATCACCCGAAAATATTCTAATATGATCCCAACTGCAAACCAATAACTTGTCATCTTTTATATCAAAACTTCTATAATAACTCATTCCTATTAAGGTGTCACGACTCCATTGTTCATTTTCATAAACAAATAAAGAATCAGCTGCCGCACCGCCATATTTCACGGCATATAACTTATCCTGATAACTGCATAATAATTTATATAAAGATTGTGACAGTTCGTTCTCTGCCGTCCATAATGAAAAATCAGCAGGATTTGAAGCGTCTGCCGGCAATGAAAAAACACCTTTATCTGTGGCTAAATAATAACGTTCCTTGTGTATGGTTAAGAAACGTGCACTATAAGATTCATTATTCTTTATGGTAAACCAGGAATCTTTTACTAATAACGTTTTTAAATCTAATATGACCACACCAAAATCGCAGGCAAAATAGGCAAGACTTCCAAAAGTAGTGATATTGTTAATGGTTTTAGAACCGGTAAGTTGCTTGTTTAGAATATCCCGAACATTATATACTTTATAATCTTTAATAACATCAATATCAGAGTTTTTATAGGCAATAATTACTCTGCCTTCCGGGTCGCTGTGAATGGTTTGAATACCCACTTCCGATAAACCATTTAAGTTAGACCACTTACTCTTCGACCCATCGGTTTTGTCTATCACCAAAATACTATTATCGGTAGCGGCATAAATATTCTCGCTATCCTGAGCAATCCAACGAAATTTATTGTAAGATAAATACTCTTTAAACTGCCCAATCGGAACTTCCTGCGCCCAAAGAGAGGTAAATAAAAAAGCAACTAAAACAGAAATAATTCTTTTATTCATAATGGTATTAATATTTGTTTATTAAATAGTTATTTTTTAGACCTCTGAGAGATGTCCATGAAGTAAGTAAACTGATTATAATGATTATAAAAAATATAACTACAAAATCAATAAGCGATATCACAACAGGATAAGCAGAAATAATGTAGGAAGATTCTGCGTTACCAAAAGTAATAATGCCAAAATATTGCTGTATCAAACAACAGATCAGTCCAATACACATTCCCAGAAAGCCACCGAAAGTACCAATCATAGCGCCAACAATTAAAAATATCTTTTTAAGTAACGTTTGAGATGCACCCAAAGTGTGTAAAATAGAAATATCCTGTTTCTTTTCTATAACAAGCATCCCCAGAATGCCGATAATATTAAAAGTAGCAATGAGAAGAATGAAACTTAGGATAAGGTAAACCGTCAGATTTTCAGTTTGTATGGTTTTAAACAGCAACGCTTCCTGTTGCATTTGATTTTGAACGATAAATTCATCTCCTACAATTTGAGTAATCCTCTTTTGTACTTTTTCAATTTTAACATTTTCATCAAGATAAATGGCGATGAAAGAGAGTTCCGTATCAAAATCAAATATCTCTTTAGCAAGTTTTTTCGGAACAAACAGCGAATTTTCATCATAAGGAGTATAACTTTCAAATACTCCGACAGGGCGTGCATAACACGTTTGAAACGCATCCATTGGGTTTGCAAGATTCTTTTTATTGCGTTTAGGATAATAGAGTTTTACCAGTTCAAAATCGCTAAGATTAATGCCTAACAAACCTGCAACGCCGGCGCCAAAAACAATCCCGTTTTCCGAATGTGAATCAAAATAACCGTCAATAGTCATATCGGCAAGTCCTGATAATTGCGGATAACTTTCCGAAACCCCGTATAAAGTAGCCAATGTTTGTTTTTCATTATAAGTAACCAAAACTAAATCACTGATTATTTGTTCTACCGCTTTCACTCCGGCAACATTCTCCAAATCGGAAATAGAAAAATCTTTATTTTCCAATGAAAACACTTTACCCTCTTTTACTTCAATTTTTAAGGGTGGATTAAAACGATTAAAATTACTTACTACCAGATCCTGTAATCCGTTAAAAACCGAAAGCACAATCACTAATGCCGCCGTACTTGCCATAATGCCCAACACCGAGATGATGGAAATAATATTAATAATATTGTGTTTTTTGGGAGAAAACAGATAACGGAGGGCAATAAAGAACGGAGTGCCGGAGTTTTTTTTCACAGGTTATGATTTCAACAAATTCTCAATATTTTCAAGATAATCTAACGAATCATCAATAAAAAAATCAAGTTGCGGAATAATTCGCAACTGATGTTTTACTTTTTGTGCCAAACGATAACGAATATCTTTAGTGTTCTTTCTAATGGCTTTCATAACAACATCGTTATTTTCAGCATTAAAGATACTCAAATAGGAGCGTGCCAACGATAAATCCGGGGTTACTTTGGTTTGGGTTACCGTAATCATACAATCATAAACAGGAATTCCGTCTGCCAGAAAAATTTCGGCAAGTTCTTTTTGAATTAGTTTGGCTATTTTACTTTGGCGCGTACTGTCCATATTATTCATTTTTAAAAGTAGTAATTATAACGAAAGTAAACAGGTTTTCGTATGAACGATTTTCGTGTAACAGCGTCCCTTTTAAAAAAAATGTTTCAAAAAGTCGCCTCATTTTTACAATTAAAATTGAATTGTAAATTTAACTTTCGATACCATATTGGTTTATTGGGAAATAGAATTTCTCGAAATACTTGACAAAAGGGTATGGTAAATTGTATTATTGCGGTGTTGAAACAAACGGATAACAGGGCTGGCTCCCCAATTATTTTAAAACAACATTCTTACATTAACTATCAAACAACTAAAAAAAACTAAGCCTACAACTCAATAGATTACTTATATTTCTTACGAGGTAAGAATAAAAAGCGCCGTTTTTACTATCTGTAATTCTGCGACAGTGAAATAATTAATTCACTCAAAAAAACTCAAAAAAACTATTATTACTATGAAAAAAATCTTTTTATTATCACTTTTAAGTGTTCTTTTATTATCTGCTTTTTCGCAAACTTCAAACGAAAAGCCCGAAATTATTGCAAAAATTAACATTTCTACCAGTATGACCGACGAAGAAGGTGCTCAATCTATAGAAAGAGGCATCTGGATATTCTTCTACAAATATGTCACCACGACATATCTTCCGGGAGGAGGCATTAAGATAACATGTAGCGGTTGGGGACTGAAATTCTGTATCCCTCATGCAAGGGATTTGCAAAATGGATTTTTAACAGCCAATCCTGAACTAATAGATCAAATATTTGAAGAACTCATCACAGAAAGCAATGAACTCATCGCTCAGGGAAAATTTGAAGGAAGTATCTCAAAGAAAGTCCTAATCTCAAGTTCTTATGAAAGCGAAAAGGATTATTATTTACTTTTCTTAATGAACTGGAAAACCGATCCGGAAAAACCTTACAATGGTCAAGCAGAAATCATCATTTCAAAAACAAACAAACTCGGATTTTAATTGAAACCCTCGCTTTCAGTTAAAACCTTGAAAACACAACCACAACTCCCCTTATGATTAATCATACTACTGTCAAAAACCATTAAATACAAAAAACTAAAACGATTGGAGGAGGAGTGCACCCTCCTCCATTTTTAAAAAAAACTTTTTATTATGAAAAAAATCTGCTTATTCTTATTTGGTCTTATGCTGACGGGTGACCTTAGTAGCCAAAACGATAGTCAATCACCGTATGTTTCAGCTCTCTTTAATAACATATTCTCTAAAAATATCATAGCAAATCTTGACACTAAACCTTATAAGAATATCTATACAATTCACGATAACGCTATGTTTGTAATACATCAACAGGGATTCTCCAAAGGAAATGCCGAAATTTCTAAAATCAATATCTTTTCTGCAATAGAAGAAACATACTACATTCCGCCATCACCCACCTATATTGAAAACGGAGGTAAACAAAGTCGTATCTGGATTTGGACAATGGCTCTCTCCGACTCTCTTATGTTTCTCGCCGTTGATGAAGGTATTTGGGTATATCATTACACTGTTACTAAAGAATACAAATATGAAACAACAATTTCAATTAAGGATGTCTCAGCAATGGAAATTGTTAATCACAATCTCCATATATTCGTTACAAACGATGAAGGATTTGATTGGATAAAAATTAATCTCAAAAATAATGAGACAAAAAATGTCAGAAAATTAGTGTTGAGCCATCATTTCTCTCTTCAAATAGCCCCTCTTAAAATTATCTCAATAAACAATAACGCACTCTATTTACTACAACGAACTGAACCGATTATTGAAAAGTATTCATTAAACGGCGATCTTTTGGCTACTTATCGTTTGCAAATTCCAAACTGGCATCCTATTCCCGATAACATAACACGACAACTCGATTCTATTGATGACATAACAGAAAGAAACTATGCCTTCGCCAGATTTTCAATTTTTGACTATAATATGATGCACCTTTTTTATGCTTTCCCTTGTGAACGGTTTTTTATGATTGTCATTGATAGAAACAAAGTAACTGATACCTACATTACCCCCTATTTTGTTCAGATTATCGGAGACTCAACTGTCGTAGAACCCTATTCTGTTAAACTCAATGAAAATGAAAAATTCGGGAATAAATGTTTTCCGTTTTTAACGGCATTTGCCGAAGGAAATGTAGTGTTTGCACAAGTAAACGAATATGTTGCACAAATAAATAATAGCGCTGACGTATCGTGGCAAAATAAAACACAACAAGAGTTTCAACAGGAAGTGAATTGGTTCTACAGAGATAATAACCCCATTGAAAAAATCGAAACATTTCATTTAATCAAGAATTATATCGCTGTAGATTCTGTTCAGTTTTTAGATTATGATGATAAGATTTTCTTGCTCAATGACATTAAAAAAGATAAAGCAATTTTCATCATTTCACAATACCCTCAATGTGCAACCTGTACAAAAGTTATCTGGAATTATTTTTCAACGAAAACAACACCAAATATCGAACTTTATAACGTAATATCGGATTGTAAAACCTATCTTACAAAAAAGGAAAATATTAAAGAAGTTAATCTTTTTCTGAAAACTCAATATACGCCACTTTTTATTGATACAAAAAAACTTACTTCTGCTACAAAGCATATCCTTTCGCAAAAATCAAATCCTATAATATTGCTATTCGATAAAAAGTTACAACATATTGAAGTTATCTCTGCCGTCAATATTATTGGTGATTTGACGGGAAATTTAATCCCTTCATTTCTACATACCATTGATAATTTTGCAGGAGATTGATTTTTGATAATTCCGAAAAAGTTATTTTTGCCGAAAATTTGAAGTATGAACTATACAATTGATTTCACACAACTTACCCAATTCGTAAACCTTGAATTAGTTGCTAAACACGTTGTGGAGGGTTTCATTACCGGTATCCATAAAAGCCCTATGCACGGCTTCTCCGTTGAATTTGCAGAACACCGACAATATAATACCGGCGAACCTACCAAACATATTGACTGGAAACTCTACGCAAAAACCGACAAATTGTTTGTGAAACGTTTTGAAGAGGAAACAAACCTGAGATGCCAAATTGTGATTGACCGCTCCTCATCAATGTATTTTCCTCTGCAGGAAGAATATTCGTTAAAAAGTCCAAATAAAATATTTTATGCAATTTATGCGGCAGCTGTTCTTACTCAAATACTTAAAGGACAACGAGACGCAGTAGGATTGAGCGTTTTTTCAGACACTTTGGAACTGCATACGAGAGCCAGAGGCGGCGAAACCCACCTGAAAATGATTTACCGGGAACTTGAAAAAATTCTACAACCTATCACAAAGGAAACAAGAAGTAATTCTATGGTTACCGATACACTGCACAGAATTGCTGAACAAATTCACAAAAGATCTATGGTCGTAATTTTTAGCGATATGTTTGAATCTCAAACTAATACAGACGAACTGATGCTTGCACTGCAACATTTACGCCACAATAAGCACGATGTTCTGTTATTTCATACCTACGATAAAAAATTGGAATTTGATTTTGCTTACGATAATCGCCTCTATAGATTTATTGATATGGAAACAGGCAGTGAAGTAAAACTGCATTCCAACCATATTCGGGAATATTATCAAGAAGCTATCGGTGAATATTTTCAGGAACTCCATTTAAAATGCGGACAATACCAAATTGATTTAATACCTGTGGATATCCATCGCGGACTCGAACAAATACTAATTCCCTACTTGTTAAAAAGAAAACAATGATCAATGAACAAGAACACGAAATCTCTCATTCAAAACTTACAATTCCGGATTGGGCGTTACAGGACAGACCCCGTGAAAAATATTTGTCATTAGGTTTTAATTCTCTTTCCGATACGGAACTCGTTGCTATTTTATTAAGAAGTGGAACAAAAAACGAATCTGCAGTTGATGTTGCCAGAAATCTAATGGCAGAATGCCAAAATAATTTGAATCGCTTATCGGAAATGCCGTTAAGTAAACTATTGAAAATTAAAGGAATTGGGAAAGTGAAAGCAATAACCCTGCTGGTTGCCTTTGAGTTAGGAAAACGTTGCAGGGTGGCTACTGTAATACAAAAAAGAAAAATTGACACAACTTTAGATTTTGTGGAATTGATGCAAAACAAAAATGCCCGCTTGGGATATGAAGAGTTTTGGGTAATTTTTGTAAATCAAGGGGCATTTTTGCTGGGAGTCGAAAATTTCGGAAAAGGTGGAATCACTTCCACCTCAGTGGATATAAGACTTATTTTACAAAAAGCCTTAGAATTAAAAGCAACAGGCATCGTTATATGCCACAACCATCCTTCGGGAGACCTCCTCCCCAGCAAATTTGATTTGGCATTAACCTCGCAAATGAAAGAAGCAGCACGTTTCTTATCCATTCAATTGCTTGACCACATTATTATTTGCAAAGAAGATTATTACAGTTTCGCAGAAAATGATATGCTTTAATTATTTATAATAAATGATTGTATTTTATTATATGTTAAATAATTATAAACATTTTTTAAAAATTAAGGCACCACTACTAATTTTAAATCTCTTACCGCCAACCGCTCACCGCATAAGATTTTTTCTATTTTCGTCGCGTTATTTTAGTATAAATTTAAACCACAGCAGAAATGAACAATTTAACACCTTTTTCACAAGCTACGCCTGAAAGTTCTTGGGCGCAAATTCAAGAATCTAACGCGACATTTCTTCCAATGTGGTAATTAATCACGAAACGTGGTAAAATTCACCACGTAAAAACGTTAATTTGTAATTATCTTTTCCTATTTTTGCAACAGACTGAATCAATTATTAGTAGCCCAGTTGCCCGAAGGATATCAATTTCTGTTACCTACCGAAGCGCAATGGGAATACGCCGCGCGTGGCGGAAACAAAAGCAAAGGCTACACCTTCAGCGGAAGCGACATTCCGGACGAAGTTACTTGGTACAGCGCCAACAGCGAAGGAACAAGTCAAGAAACAGGGTGGAAAATTAAAAACGAACTGGGTATTTACGATATGAACGGTAACGTTTGGGAATGGTGCAAAGACTGGTTTGATGGAGAATATTACGATTACAGTCTCTCTGCTGACCCCACCGGTCCTCTTTATGGTTATCATCGGGCATTGCGCGGAGGGAGTTGGCGTAGCATTGCGCAGGGCTGTCGCGTGTCGTGCCGCTACAAGTGTTCGCCCACCGAACGCGCAAGCAACTGCGGCTTCCGACTGGCGCTGACAAAGGAGTGAGGAATTGAAGGAATAACCCAATCACTCTTTAATCTTTAATTAGAATTTTTATTTTCGCGCTATCAAATTAATTCAAAATGTCCTCATTTCTTGCCCAACTTGCCGAAAAAATTGCAAATAACAGTGAAATAACGTTGGCAAATACCATAGTAGTAGTTCCTAACAAACGCGCAAGACGCGAACTGCTCCGGGAGTTGGCGCTACATTTCACCAAACCCGTCTTTGCTCCAAACATATTGTCTGTGAATGAATTTATTGAAAGTTTCTCCTCTTTAAAAAAAATTGATAATGATGAGTTGTTGATGCGATTGTATGAAATTTATCTAAAAAAAGAACCGGAAAAAAATGCAGATTTTAACGTTTTCCTATCTTGGGCTCCACTTTTTTTGACCGATATTAATGACATTGACCTCCACCTGGCAGATGCAAACGAGATTTTTACTAATCTTTCAGACATAAAAACTTTGGAAACTTCTTTCGGAAAAGAGAATCTTACGGAAACACAAAGGATTTATTTAGGTTTTTATAAACAACTTGCCGGTTTATATACGGATTTTACTGCCTTGTTGCGTGCCGAAAATGTGGGTTATGAAGGAATGATTTATAAAGATGTTTTTCTTAACCACAAAGAAGGCACAAAGAGCATAAATATTAATCTTTGTGACCCTTGTGATAAAATCTATACAGAATCCGCACGCTATATCTTTGCGGGATTTAACGCCGCAACACCCGCCGAGCTGGAACTGCTCCAATATTTTTATGTGCATAAAAATGCCGAATTTTATTTTGATATTGATATTTTTTATGATGAAAAATATGGAACTTTTATTGAAGAGATAAGACAAAAACTGAGAATTACAGAGATACCCAAATCAAATCATTACAAAGATATTCCCAAAAGAATCTTCTCTATTGGCGTTCCAAAACGTACAGCACAAATTTATAAAACGATAGAAATTCTGAATGAGATAGAACAGAAACAGGGCAATTTGAATGATACGGTACTCGTACTTGCCGACGAAACGATGCTTTTACCGCTTGTTCACGCCTACAACACCGAAAAAGCCAATATTACAATGGGTTACCCGTTGAACGCCACCTTCGCCGCCCGGCAATTGCTGCAATGTATAGAAGAAGAAAAACACAATAACCGACTGCAAAAACCAATCTACCATTTAAAAACACAAGGGTTTGAGTTTTTGCGAAATCTCAAAATACAACTTCAAACCGGTAGAAACGAAAATATCAGTTTGGGAAATGAAAGCGCTTATTCGCTCGTAATTACATTAGTAGAAGATGTTTATGAATTTTTAAAAAAGTTTTTTGCCGAAAATACAATATTGGATTTTGTGATTGTGGAATATTTTCTTAAAGAAAAATTAAATGCTACTATGATTCCTTTTACCGGCAATGTGCAGGAAGGATTGCAAATTATGGGGTTGTTAGAAACGCGTATGCTGGATTTTAAGAATATTATTGTTTTGTCTATGAACGAAGGAGTTTTACCGAAAGGAAAAGCAACCCCTTCTATGTTATTGTACGAAATCAGGAAACATTTCGGACTTCCTACACATCAGCACAAAGATGATATTTTCGGATACCATTTTTTCCGGCTGCTGCAACGCGCCGAAAATGTTTATCTCATTTACGATAATGAGTCCTCATATACATTGGCAGAAAAAAGCAGATTTATGAAGCAGTTGGAATTTGAAATTAAAAAACAACAGTTGCAAAAATCTATTCATTTCTTTGAAGAACAATATGTACCTGTTTTTAAAGCGCCTGAAAAGGAAACAAAAATCAGCATTGAAAAAACGAATACAATTATTGAAAAACTAATACATTTCAAGTATTCCCCCACATCGTTAAATACTTATATTCAATGTCCGCTGCAATTCTATTTTAAATTTATTGAAGAAATATCTGTTCCGGAAACTTTTGACCAAACGAATGAAAGCGCTGTTATTGGAACGGTAATTCATAGAGTGTTGGAAGAAATTTTTAAAGAATTAAAGGAAAATCCTGCGCAATTTTCTAACATTCTATCAAAGTATGAAAATAGCATTGAAGATATATTGATTCGTATATTTCGCGCTCAGCCCGAAATTGGGAATGAAGAGATTACCAGAGGTAAACTCTATTTAGCTTTTCATATTGCCCAAAAAAGTATTTCAGATTATCTACAAATTATTCGTAAAGAATGGGAAAATGATCCTTTTCAAATTATCGCCAACGAAATTTCTTTAGAGGCAGAGGTATCTTTAATGGAGTATAGATTGTGCCTTAAAGGAACTGCCGACCGTATAGAGATGCGTGATAACAAAGTAACAATTTTGGATTACAAAACCGGCAAAGTAGATGCGAAAAAACTGCAATGCTGTACGGAAGATTTTGAAACTGTTTTTACAAACCCTGAAAATTCACAACTCTTTCAGTTGCTTTGTTACGCCTGCTTATATAAAAACAGTCATCATCTCTCTTTAGTTCCGGCAAATGAATTTCAATGCGGAATTATTTCGTTTCAGGAAATCTACCAACAGAATGCAGATTATATTTGCTATGCCAAAATAGATAAAGTTCAAATTCTAACAGATAAAATCTTACAAATGTTTGAAGATTCTCTAAAACAACTTTTCTCTTCCATATTAGATGAGAAAACGCCGTTTTGTCAAACTAACGACCCTGAGAAGAATTGTGTGTATTGTGATTATAAAGGGATTTGTAATTTATTAGGTTAATCTGTTGAAAAAGATGAAAATATTTTTATCCAAATAAATTTATATTTTTGCATTCAATTTAAAATAAATAAATATGAAAGATATTGATTGGAAAAACTTGGTGTTCGGATATGTCAAAACGGATTACAATCTTCGCTGTTATTTCAAAGATGGTAAATGGGGTTCTCTCGAAGTAAGCACATCTGAAACTATTGACCTTCATATTGCTGCTACCTGCCTGCACTACGGACAGGAGGCATTTGAAGGTTTAAAAGCCTACAGAGGAAAAGACGGTAAAGTGCGTTTATTCCGTTGGGAAGAAAATTGGCTTCGGCTGCACAGGTCGGCAGAGGGAGTACTTATGCAACCTGTTCCCAAAGAGATTTTTGAAGAGGCGTGTCGCAAGGCAGTTGAGTTAAATCAAGAGTATATTCCCCCTTATGGCACGGGCGGTTCGTTATATTTACGTCCGTTGCTTATTGGCTCAGCCCCCAAAGTGGGTGTTGCTCCCGCTGACGAATATCTGTTTTTGATATTCGCAACCCCTGTAGGTCCCTATTTCAAAGAGGGATTTAAACCGGTAAAAATGCAATTGATCCGCGATTATGACCGCGCTGCCCCAATGGGAACAGGATATATTAAAGTGGGTGGAAACTATGCAGCAAGTCTGCGCGCCGGAGTTCGTGCACATCAGGAAGGTTTTTCTACTGCAATTTTTGCGGACGCTAAAACTAAACTCTACATTGACGAAGCCGGTCCTGCCAATTTCTTTGCTATCAAAGATCAAAAATATATCACTCCGGATTCAGGCTCCATTCTTCCTTCAATTACAAATATGTCGCTCAGAGATCTAGCCACCGATATGGGATTGACAGTAGAACGCCGCCACGTGGCTATTGATGAGTTAGGCGATTTTGAAGAAGCCGGCGCCTGCGGAACAGCAGCGATTATCTCGCCTATCGGAATGATTCAAGATAGAGAAACAGGACACACTTATCAATATTCAAAAGATGGAAATGCCGGACCTTGGTGCACAAAATTATATGAACGCTTAACAGGCATCCAATACGGCGAAATTGAAGATAAGTTTGGTTGGTGTACAATATTGTTTTAAATATCCCTTAATAACATCTTCTTTAATTAATACTAAATTTTAACATAAATAATCAATGAATAAAATTTTTATTATCACTTCAATTGCTTTGTTGCTCTGCCTGTCGGCAATAGCCCAAGTTCAAAATGTAGCAATTTTTGACCCTATCGGCGGTGTAGAAGAAAATATTAAAAAAATAGTTTTCGATGAGGTATATTCAGTTTCAAAAACATACAGAGATATTAGTATTATTGAGAGACAGGTAATTATTAGAACCCTTGCAGAAAAGAAATTCAGAATAGATCTTACTACCGATGATGCTAAATTCTGTGAAATAGGTAAGGCTATGAAAGTCAGTTATATTTTTGTAATAACAATATCTGATATAGGGAAAAATAATTTTAGTGTTTCCTGCAAAGCCATTGATGTTACCAAAACAAAAGTATTAAAGCAAATCTCCACTCAAACACGAAACGGATTAAAAGACTTAGAGAATAATACTAAACAGATGATGCGAGATATGCTTGATGCTTTGGAAACTACATTTCGGCGGAATGATAATAATCAGACAACAGGTGGACAGAAAAATGATATTGCTGATCCAAAGAATCCAAAAGAGAATTTATCGGATATAATGGCTGTTTACAAAGAGGAAGATGCTAAGGGGGCAAAAGCGCAAAAAGATAAAGAACTTGCTGAGGCGCAGGCAAAGAAAGATAAAGAACTTGCTGAGGCGCAGGCAAAGAAAGAACGCGAACTTGCCGAAGCACAGGCAAAGAAAGATAAAGAACTTGCTGAGGCACAGGCAAAAAAAGAACGTGAACTTGCCGAAGCAAAAGCCAAACAAGAACGCGAAATGGAAGAGGCTCGGGCACAAAAAGAACGCGAATTTGCAGAGGCAACCGCCAGACAGGAACGCGAACTTGCCGAAGCAAAAAAAAGACAGGAACGCGAACTCGCTGAAGCGCAAGCGCAAAAAGAACGCGAACTCGCTGAAGCAAGAGCCAGACAGGAACGCGAACTTGCCGAAGCACAAGCACAAAAAGAGAAAGAACTTGCCGAAGCAAGAGCACAACAAGAACGCGAACTTGCAGCCGCAAAAGCACAAAAAGAGAAAGAGATAGCCGAAGCAAAAGCACAACAGGAACGCGAACTTGCAGCCGCAAAAGCGCAAAAAGAAAAAGAAATTGCACAATTACAGGCAGAAAAAGAACGCGAACTTGCTGAGGCTAAAATCAGACAAGAGCGCGAACTTGCCGAAGCGCAGGCTAAAGCAAATGAACTTGCAGCAGCAAAAGCACAAAAAGAAAAAGAACTTGCACTATTACAAGCCCAACAGGAACGCGAACTTGCCGAGGCAAAAGCCAGACAGGAAAAGGAAATTGCCGAAACTCAAGCAAAAGAAAAGGAACTCGCCGAAGTAAAAGCACAAAAAGAAAAAGAATTGGCTCTGCTACAAGCGCAAAAAGATAAAGAACTTGCCGAAGCAAAAGCGCAAAAAGAAAAAGAACTTGCTGAGGCAAGAGCCAAACAAGAACGCGAATTGGAAGAAGCCAAAGCCAAAGAACGCGAACTTGCCGAAGCAAGAATACAAAAAGAAAGAGAATTGGAAGCAGCAAAAGCACAAAAAGAACGCGAACTTGCCGAAGTCCAAGCACAAAAAGAACGCGAACTCGCCGCTGCACAAGCGCAAAAAGAACGTGAACTCGCCGAACTGCAAGCACAAAAAGAACGTGAACTCGCCGAAGCAAGAGCAAGACAAGAACGCGAACTCGCCGAAGCAAAAGCACAAAAAGACAAAGAGATTGCCGAAGCAAAGAAATTACAGGAAAGAGAACTTGCGGCGGCAAAAGAACAGCAAGAAAAAGAAATTGCTGAGGCTAAAGCAAAAGAAGAAAAACGAAAAGCAGAAGAAGAAAAAAGACTTATACAGGAGAAAGCAAAAATATTCTTTATGCAAATACCTGACACAATTCGTTTTAATAATACAGGCGGAAAAGAGACATTTACTGCCTATTACTGTAAATCTTCATGGAATGAAACTGAAATACCTTCGTGGTGTTCTCTGAAAAATACAAATGATGCGCTTATTGTGACATGTGATATGAACTCAAATGATAATACAAGAGAAGGATATTTGTATTTATATGCAGGAGAACAAACCAAAAAAATCTGGGTGAGCCAAATTGGAAAAATTACATTATCCGTATCCCTCAATAAAATTAATTTTGACGATTTCGGCGGCAAAAAGGAAATTTTTGTACATACGAATGCTTCTACCTGGAAACTAAAAGGAAATTCTCCGTGGTGTTCATTATCTACTACTGAAAATAAGATTGTTGTGGACTGTTCTCCCAACGGAACTTCTAATCCGAGAGATTTTGTTATAGAGGTACTATCCGGAGATAAGTCTGAAAAAATATTGATTTCTCAAAAGAAATATATTTATATAGCACTTTCCGACAGTATATTAGAGTTTCCCTCATCCGGCGGAAACAGAGCCATTACTGTTAATACAAATGCCTCGTCGTGGAATACTTCCAATGAGTTGATTTGGTGTCCGATGGCAAAATCAGGCAATTCAATAGTCTTTTCCTGCAGGGCTAACCTGAATACAACCGAACGAAGCGATCAATTTACAATAGTAGCTGATCACGCAACCAAAATAATCCAAATTAAACAAAAAGGGATTACCTGTTTGGAAAAAGGTAACTGGAAATCTGCAATTAATAAGGTAATATATACTGGCACTACAAATTCTGAAAATGCTGTTTATAAAGGAGAAAGGTCTAATAAAGGTATAAGAAACGGATTAGGAGCCTATTTCTTCATTGCAGATAGCGAGAGTTATTGGGGCGACTTCCTTCAAGGGGAGAGCAGCGGAAAAGGTATCTATATTATTGGAAAAGATGGTGATTTCTATTTTTCAGGTTGTAAGGGATGTAAGTTTTATGTTGGAAACTGGAGTTCCGATATGAAGAATGGGTTGGGTAAATGTTACGACAGAAAAGGAGATTTGATGTATTTCGGATATTTTCAAAATGAAAAACCTATTGAAACATTCCCGCAACCACACGATGACACCTATAAGTTTGAGTGTTTGGAGTATGATAACGGAGATATGTATCTTGGCGAAACTTTTAAAGGGTTCAAACACGGATTAGGCATATTTTTCTGGGCGAATGGCGCTGCCTGGTACGGAGAATGGAAAGATGGACAACGAGATGGAAGAGGGATAGAATTTCTTCGTGACGGTTCAATAAAAACAGGAAGATGGAGTGGAGATACCTATTTTGAATAAGTAAAAATAAAATCTTATTAGTTGGTTGCAGATTGTTTACGTTTCTTCTTCCTCGATTTCTTGTTCATTTTTTTATTGCTTCCCAATTGAATATAATGGGCGTTTCCATTACTTTTCATAATATCTTTTGTAGAAAAGAGTTGAAAATCTTCCGGTAACACAATCTTTCCGTCTGAGAGTTCTTTTAACTGACTGATTATCAAATCATCGTTTACAGTATTACGATTATAAAGAAGATACAATTTCTTTAAGTGATTGGCTAAAATTTTGCCCATTGCCTCTCTTTGAGGTATTGGATATTGTGCTACATTCTTGATAATCTCCTCAATATTACGCCCATACGTGCGGAAAGTAATCCTCGATTTTCCATATTGATGCTGCGTCTTTTGGATTATTTTTTCTTCAGGTTCAGGTTTTGGAAAAGGAGAGTCCACATCCAATCTGTAATTAGAGATAATAATGAGATGATCCCACAATTTTCTCCAATAATCCATAGATAGATTGTGTGGATTAGGCTGATTGTTATTCTCTTTGGTATCGGGGTGTATTTCTGCCATTACACGAATGATAGCTTTTGCTGTTTCTGTACGTTTCTGCCTGTCTTTAATAGAAATAGCGTATTCAATCATTTTTTGTACGTTTCTTCCGTACTCTTTTATCGCAAGTTGATTGCGTGCAGTATTATACTCTAACATAATTTTTTAATTTTTAAACAATAATTTCCAGCCTAATAATCCTAAAATCAATAATAAAAATATCATCCAAACAACAATTCGCATATTGGCTGTACGGTTACTTTTGCTGTGGCGTTTCTTATCCCAGCTGTTATGAAGTTTTTCTCCAAATTTTTCAGAATCATATTTATCATAATTGACAGGTTTCTCTTCTTCCGGCACGTAAAACTGTGGCTTATAATTAAACTTTCGTGCCTTCGGACGGTAAAAAAAAGTAAAATTCATTGGCGAAATATTTTAATGGCGAAAATATACTTTTTTAGTGATTAGTGATTAGATGATGTGAGGATTGTCACTTGTCACTCGCCACGTCGTGTCACACTCACCGCCTCCTCCACTGTAAACTCTCCTATTCTTGTTCTTCGCAATGCCGTTAAGTGTGTGCCACTGTTCAATCTTTGTCCGAAATCACGGGCAAGGGAACGGATATAAGTACCTTTTGAACACACAATTCTAAAATCTACCTCCGGCAGTGCAATTTGTGTAATCTCAAATTCGGAAATGGTGATGGTTTTAGGTTTTATCTCAGGCACTTTGCCTTCACGTGCCAACAAATACGCTCGTTTTCCGTCCACCTTAACGGCAGAAAAATTAGGCGGAATCTGTTCCTGTGTTCCGATAAACGATTTCGCCACATCATAAATCTGTTTTTCTGTAATATGTTCTATCGGAAATATTTCGTTCACCGGTTTTTCCAAATCGAAACTTGGGGTTGTGGCGCCCAACATAAAAGTGCCGGTATATTCTTTTTCCTGCGCTTGATACTGTTCAATTTTTTTGGTAAATGAGCCCACGCAAATGATCATCACTCCTGTTGCCAGTGGGTCTAAAGTCCCCGCGTGCCCTACTTTTACTTTTTGTTGATATTTCCGACGGATATATTTCTTTACTTTTTCTACTAAATCAAATGAAGTACATTGATACGGTTTGTCAAAAACCAACACATCTCCTTCAATATTAATATTGAGTTCGGGCAGTTCAAACCGCGCATCGTGTATCATTTTCTTTAACATAAAGAATAGATTAATGCGGTTACTCCTATGATACTGCAATAAAGGGCAAACCATATCAGATTGGTGCGTTTCACCAATTCAATCATAAATTTGCACGCGAAACATCCGCAAATATAAGCGGCGAAGAAACCAATGATTAATGAAGTTGTCGGAATTCCTGAAACGGCAGCGGAAAAATCGCCTTTTAGTGCGCCCAATGCAGTTTCTCCCAGTATAGGAATTAATACCATTAAAAATGAAAACTTTGCAACTTCATCTTTTTTTACGCCTGCTAACAATCCTGTAGCAATGGTGGCTCCTGAGCGCGAAAGTCCGGGTAAAACGGCAATTGCCTGTGCGATACCCATTAATAAGGCGCTTCCCCAGTTTAGCGGTGAGCGGTGAATTCGTAATTCGTAATTCGTAATTCGTAATTGCTTAATGAAGGAAGTTAAAGTGAGTAAGCCGGCTGTCACTATCAGCATAACGCCTACTAAGATTAAGCCCTCGCCAAAAAGGGTTTCAACAGTTTTCTTAAAGAACAATCCCACAATCATAACCGGAATCATAGAGAGCAGGAGCATCGCGATATATTGTGTTTCCGAATTCCATTGAAGTTTGAAGAGTTTTAAAAACAATGTAGCAATCTCTTTTCTTAAAACCGTTATGGTACTCAGCACAGTGGCACAGTGTACTATTGTTTCAAAGGCAATATTGTCGGTAATTTCCATACCGAGTAATTCTTTTCCAATAATTAAATGCCCGCTGCTACTAACGGGTAAAAACTCTGTTAACCCTTGAATTATTCCGAGAATAAGCGCTTGTAACCAGTCCATAAATTATTTTTTTGTTTTACGTTTTTGTTTTACCACAAAGTTCACAAAAGTTATCACAAAGTTCACAAAGATTTTATAATTGTGAATTCTCTATGATTAAAAAAGCGGCTACATTTTTTAGACAGCCGCTTTTTGAGCTCCCCCTCTAGGACTTGAACCTAGGACCCTCTGATTAACAGTCAGATGCTCTGACCAACTGAGCTAAGGAGGAGTGTTGGTCTTTTTTTTGAGGCGGCGAAAATATATTTTTTTTGATTAGATGATGTGATGATAAGGTGATGTGATGATTTTTTTTAGAAAATGTTAGTTTACATCAAATTATTTTTTCTTCTTCACCAACAAACTCTTAATATCATTCAGTTTCATCAGTGCTTCTACGGGAGTGAGACGGTCAACGTCCGTATCCATAATCTGTTCTTTAATATCTAACAACAACGGATCGTCTAAATTGATAAAACTGAGTTGGTATCCGGGTTCTTTTTTTTCAATTTTGGGTTTGGCTTCCGAAGTGGCTCTAGCGTTTTCCAATTGGTGCAGCACCTCTTCGGCGCGTTTCAAAACGGAATAGGGCATTCCTGCCATACGTGCTACGTGGATTCCAAAACTATGCTCGCTTCCGCCTTGTTCTAATTTTCTTAAAAACAACACTTTATTGTTAATTTCCTGTACGGTAACGTGAAAATTTTTAATACGTGGAAATTGCTCTGCCATGTTGTTTAATTCGTGATAATGCGTGGCAAACAGCACTTTAGCCCGATATTGTTTGTGCTCGTGCAAAAATTCGGCAATAGACCACGCAATAGAAACGCCATCATAGGTGCTGGTGCCGCGCCCAATCTCATCTAACAATATTAAACTGTGATTCGAGATGTTGTTCAAAATGCTGGCGGTTTCGTTCATCTCTACCATAAAAGTAGATTCGCCTGTGGAGATGTTATCCGACGCACCAACACGTGTAAATATCTTATCTACAATACTTAAATGAGCGCTTTCGGCAGGGACGAAACACCCCATTTGTGCCATTAAAGCAATCAAAGCGGTTTGTCGCAACAAAGCAGATTTTCCCGACATATTGGGACCCGTAATAATGATAATTTGTTGATGTTCATTGTCTAAATAAATGTCATTGGCAATATAGGATTCGCCGGGTGGCAATTGTTTTTCAATGACAGGGTGTCTGCCGTTTTTAATCTTCAGCGCGGTACCCTCCTCAAAAACCGGTTTGGTGTAGTTGTTTTCGATGGAAACCATAGCAAAACAGAGCAGCACATCTAAACGGGCGACAAGGCGTGCATTGAGTTGAATCGTAGGAATATAATCGAGCATACTCACGACTAAATCGTTAAACAGACGTGTTTCAATTTCAATAATTTTGTCTTCTGCGCCCAATATTTTTGTTTCCAACTCTTTCAGTTCTTCCGTAATATAACGTTCGGCATTGGTCAACGTTTGTTTTCGTATCCATTCGTGTGGCACGCGATTTTTGTGCGTATTGGTAACTTCAAGATAATAACCGAAAACGTTGTTAAATCCAATTTTTAATGAAGGGATGCCGGTTTTGAGCGCTTCGCGCTGTTGAATTTTGGCAAGAATAGATTTGCTGTTTTTGGTAATGTTGTTCAACTCGTCCAATTCCGGATCCACTCCATCGTTAAAGACGCGACCTTTATTAAGAATTACAGGAGCATCTTCATATATCTCTTTTTCAATACGTTTACATAAAGAAACAATGGGATTTAGTTGTTCGGCAATTTTGGATAACGCAGGTTGCTGCGCGGTATGGCACAACGATTTCAGTTTCTCCACTGCCCGTAGCGACCGCGCCAATTGCAACACCTCTTTGGGATTTACCTTTCCTGTTGCCACTTTCGATACCAACCGTTCCAAATCTCCAATCGGCTTAAAAGTTTGTTTTAAATTTTCTGAAAGTTCTTGATTTTCAATAAAATATTTTACAATTGCCAAACGCTCTTCAATCATCACCTTTTCTTTGAGGGGAAGCACGAGCCATTTGCGCAACATACGCGAGCCCATAGGCGTTTGCGTTTGATCTAAAATATTCAGCAACGTAACCGCATTTTCGTTGGGCGAATGAATCAACTCCAAATTGCGCACCGTAAACCTGTCCAACCACACATAATGTTCTTCTTCAATGCGATTTAACTTGTTTAGATGTTGTATTTTATGATGTTGCGTTTCGTAAAGATAATGCAATGCAGCGCCGGCGGCAATAATACCCAGCGGCAGATTTTCCACGCCGAAACCTTTTAAAGAGTTGGTTTGAAAATGTTTGGTCAGCAATTCGTAGGTAAAATCGGGGGTAAACACCCAATCATCAAACGTAGTTAATAAAATCTTATCCCCAAAAAGTTCTTTAAATGTTCCTGTTTTATGCTTTTGAATGACCAATTCGGAGGGTTTAAAATTTTGGAGCAACTTATCCATATACTCCTGATTTCCTTCTGCCACATAAAATTCTCCTGTTGAAATATCCACAAAAGCGATGCCGTACAATTTATCGGTTAAATGAATAGAAGCCAAAAAGTTGTTCTCTTTTTGTTCCAGCACTTTATCATTGATAGAGACGCCGGGGGTAACCAATTCCGTAACGCCACGTTTTACAATAGTTTTCGCCAATTTAGGGTCTTCTAACTGTTCGCAGATAGCCACGCGCAGTCCCGCCCGCACCAACTTGGGCAAATAGGCGTCAATAGAATGGTGTGGAAATCCGGCAAGTTCAACATACTGTGCCGAACCGTTAGCGCGTTTGGTAAGGACAATCCCCAATACTTGCGAAGTTTTGATAGCATCATCGCCAAAAGTCTCATAAAAATCGCCCACTCGAAACAACAAAATCGCATCAGGGTGTTTCGCCTTAAACTGGTTGTATTGTTTCATTAAAGGGGTTTCGGCATATTTCATTTTTGTCACTTGTCACGATTCTTCCTTTTAAACGAATCTATTGCAATTTTCACCGAAAAAATATGAGAATCTAACGCAATGGAGAGATTGCCCAAATTGGTGTAGGCATAATCTATAAAAACGATATCTTTAATGCCAATTCCAATTCCGAAATTGATTTGGCAGGTAAATTTCTGTTTGCTATCAAAATAGGGAATCATTTGCATATTGCCAAGCCCTACACGAAGCGCCACGATAGTTTTGTACGCAAACTCCATTCCTAAATGGGGGTCAATGGATAGCGGTTTGCTTTTAATCAAGGTATTACGTTTGCCATCGAAAGTACAATCAAAATCTAAGGCGAATGTACCGCTAAATCCTTTTCCAAATGGCACAAACTTGGCTGCGCCGAGATTAAGCTTGGGAACGGTTAGTTCTAATCCGTTTTCGGGCAATTCGTTACCGGTAGTTTCAAGTACTTCTTTTATTCTGTCGGTTAGTTGGTAACTCCACGCATTAAAAGTAGAGGTTGCGTCTTTTAACATAGCGCCAAATTGCCAGCCTTTAACATTATATTGTAATCCCACATCAAATCCGAATCCCCACGCGCCGGCAAATTTCCCGATGGTTCTGCGAATTATCTTGGCATTAGCGCCCAAAGAGAGTCCTGTTACTTTTTCAAAATTATAGGCGTAACTGAGCAAGAAGGCATTATCGGCAGCGGAAAAATAGGTGATCTTATTATAGTCAAAATTCCCCTGTTTGTCTATCAATTCTGTGGTATTCATAATGTTATCCACGCCGAAGCGGATCCACGAAAAAGCCACCGCCTGTTTATTGTCAATTTTGTAACCGGCGCCGAGATAGTCGTATTTGGCAATACCTGCAAAATATTCGGCGTGCATAGCGGCTAACTGGTAAGGGCGTTGCATCCGTACTAAACCGGCGGGGTTCCAATAGGCGGCAGTAACATCGTTGGATAATGCCGTCATGGTGTTCGACATGGCTAATCCCCGCGCGCCAATTCCTAATGAAAGAAATTCATTGCTGTATTTTGAAACTTGCGCACTTGTCAATAAAGATGATAAAGCCAAGATTAATATTACGAAAAACTTTTTAGAATTCATAAAAAATGATAACCACATTTAAACGTTATGCAACCTTTTTTATTTTTGAAATGATAAAAATCCCTTAACTCTCTACAAATACACACCACATACCGCATACCACTCACCGCATACCGCTAAAACAGCCCCAGAAGATAAAACAACCCGACCCCCAGATAGTTTCCAAGTGCGTAGCCCACAAGTCCAATGGTAATCCCACTAATGAGCACTTTACGATTTCCCATTGCCGCAACTACCGGCGGAACGAAAGGGGGCGAGCAGAGCAATGCCACGATGGCTACGGAAAACAGATCGCCGCTTACTTTAAAAATACGACAGAAAATGCAGTGCAAAAGAATTGCGAACAAAGTAATACACATTACAAAAGAGAATATGGTAAGTGCGTTTGAATTGAGCATGGTAATATCAAACTTTGAAGCCACTATTACACTGAATATCAATATAAAAAACATACCTAATTCAAAAGTTTTGGGTAATAAACGTATTTTTTTATAAAAAGAAGCGGAGATTGCTAATGTGGTAATCGTAAGAATAATTACCAATTCGTTTAATTTGCCGGTTATTAACAAAGACAGCCCAGCGCCTATGGCGAAAAAGACGATAGAAAGCAACAGCGCCAGCATCGTTTTTGGAAATATTTTTTTGGAAAGCATTTTGTCGTAATTTTCAACTTCTGCCTTTACATTATCATTAGGATTGTCTTCTGCTATTTTGGTTTTATCTTTGAAAGGCAGCAAATAGCGGAAAAGTTTATATCCTCCTGCCGTTAAGAATATGATAAACGGGAACACAATGATCATTTCGGAGGTATAGGCAAGAAGAATCAAGTTTTCATCCGGTTTGGGTTCTATCATTCTGGAAATGGCAAAGTAATTCACATTTCCACCGGTGTAAAACCCCGACATCATGCTTCCTAATTGTGCCAATGAGTCAATGCCGGAATTTTGAAAAAGAAAAAAAGAAGCGATTACCGCTAATACAACGGCAACAAATCCCGTGCACAGAGCGGTTACTGTTTTGGGTAATGACTTAGCCCATAATCTGAAATCGGAACTGAATAGCATCAACGGAATTGCCAGGATAACAGAAATTTCCATAAGCAAATTTGCATTATTGTTGAAGGATACCGTTTCACTTTCCGAGAAAAAATGGGTGAAAGAAAAAAGGAACGACAATAAAATTCCAACCGCAAAAGCCATAATTACCGTGCCAATACTTTTGGCAACTTTGTACTTTCTAAAAATAGTAATAATAAGAACAGGGGTTAGAACAATAAACAAAAGAATTAAAATAACTTTCATAACAAAATAAATTTAGGTGCAAAATTATACTATTTTATTAATTTTCTGATAACAGTCTCATATCGTTCGTTTGTAATTTTCAAAATATAAAAAGATGGGGCAAAATCAAACCTTCTATTGAGGGAATTATATCCTGAAGATATATATTCTGAGAAGTGATCAATTTGTTTCCCTTCCATAGTAAAAATTTCGAAATGAAACATTTGATCATTTTCTGCAAAAATGTTAATATGAAGTTCATTTTTTACAGGATTTTCAACATTAACATAAAGAGATGATATAAAATCATCAATTTTTGTATTTGTTTTGATTTCAATATCGCAAATTACCGGTAGGTGGTCTGAGAAATCATACATTGCCTGCAGTATTTCTTGTGGAAGCGTATGGTTTGTTGGATAGAGTATAGTTCCATTGAATCGCAACCCATCCTGACCTAACGCATGATAAGTTTCAGGCAATACCTGTACTTTTTGTGTTCCGTAAAAAACAGTAGGAGAGACCAATATAAAGTCGAAGCGGTCATCTAATCCGCCGGTGATAAAACAGCCGTTTTCGGAATAGGTGTGTGTGGATTGGGTGTGTACTTTGGCAAATTGCGGATTATTATTCCACTTACCATAAGCATCAATAGGATCCAAAAATCGAAATGCAGTATTATTATTAAACAACAGATGTTGATATGCCGGTTCGGAGGCGCCATATAGGTTAAAATCTCCGGAAAACACGTAATTTGCAATCCCTACCTGTTCTAACTTGGTGGTCAATCGTTCCACTTGTGTTTTGCGTGCGTTTTCATTTTCTTCGGAATTTCCTGCTTTTAAGTGTGCAATAATAAAAGTAATAAATGCCGTATCGCCTTGCGCCAAACCCTCCGATTTGTAATACATTTTATAAGCATTAATATCTCGTGGATAGGTGGTTATATAAAAATGACTGTGAAAAACCAACTTTCTGGAGTCGTAGTATAACATATTGACAATAGAACTGCTCGAATAGTTGGTTAATGGGCAATTGGCATAATAAGTCCGCCCGTTAGCATTCATCACATTGTTTAATATGCGATTAACATAAGTAGTTTGACTTCCGATTTCATTCACACAAAACACATCGGGCAACACATAGTCAATAATGGTTCTTAAATTTCTATCTTTATCATCTAAGTAAGAACCGGAAGTATTACAACTACCAAGAGAAGAGGTAGTGTAGTTCATCAGATTGTATTGCATCATTCTAATATCATCGGCTACACAATAAGAAATGGCGATGAAGAAGAGGAGGAGGGAGAGGAGAGGTTTTTTAGGTGAGGGCATAGGGGGGGGATTTAAGATTTAAGGTTTAAGGTTTAAGATTTAAGGGGGATTTAAGATTTAAGGTTTAATGTTTAATGATTTTTGTGAAAGAATAGTGTGTAGCGCTGAAAGCGCAATATATATTAGCCCAAGGCAACGCCTTGGGGCAATATATATTAGCCCAAGGCAACGCCTTGGGGCAAGAATGCGGTATTGAATAAATTACGCACTGAAAGGGCAACATATTAAGATTTAAGGGGGATTTAAGATTTAAGATTTAAGGTTTAAGATTTAAGGGGTAACGCTTTTTTTTAATTCTTCGTACCATAGTTCGCCATATTTTCTGATGAGGGGTTCTTTTAAGAATTGATAGAGGGGTAGTTTTAGTGTTTCACCTTTTTCGCATGCGGAATGGCAAACGCCCCAACGGTGGTAGTTCAATGCTTCATAATCGGGGAGTATTTTTACGCGGATAGGATATAAATGGCAGGATATAGGTTTTTGGAAATCAATTTCACCGTTTAAGTATGCTTTTTCGATGGCACATTTGGCAATATTATCTTCAAAATAGACAAAAGCGCAACTTTCATCTTTCAACAATGGAGTAACGAATGAGCCCTCCATATCGTAGTCAAAAGTTCCGTTTTCATCCACTTTTTCAACCCCTTCAGGGGTCATATATTTTTTAAAAATGGGGTAATTATCTTCTAAGTCGGAAATTTCATCAGGTGCGAGCGGGGCGCCCACATCGCCTTCTATGCAGCACATACCGCTGCATTTGTGGAGGTCGCAACAAAAATGTTCGCTAAGAATATCGTCCGATACAAGGATATTTTGAATTATTTTCATATTTCTTGTCTTAATATTGAAAAAAAACGCAGGACTATTTTCCCAAGATTTTTCTTAGCGTTTCAATCTCCTGCAATAATTTTAATCTCTCTTGCTCGCCTTCTGCTCTTCCTTCTGCAAGCCCCTCTGCAATCCCTTTTTCAAGCCCCTCAGCAAGTCCTTTTTCCATTCCTTTTTCCATTCCTTTCTCCATTCCTTTTTCCATTCCTTTCTCCATTCCTTTTTCCATTCCTTTCTCCATTCCTTTCTCCATTCCTTCCTTCATACCTTCCTTCATACCTTCCTTTATACCTTTCGCCAGTCCTTTTTTCATTCCTTCTTTCATCCCCTTTTTCATTCCTTTTGCTAATCCTTTTGCTAATCCTTCTGCTAATCCTTTGGTAGTTGCTTCCTCTTTAGCGGTATCTAAACAATTATTCCAATCCCGATATTTATTCAAACTATCCACATAATTAATATATTCGGAGTATGTTAATTTAGCCACTTCTGCTGCGGCAAACATCTTCTCAAATACATATTCTCTTAATTTATCAGGAAGATTATCTAAACGTGCGAGGTTTTTTATCACATACAACCATTTTTCAAAACGGGTTTCCAATTCATCAACCTCTTTGTTAAACTTCGGCATCTCCAAATAGATAAAAGTTAACTTATCATAGAATACTTTATGCGTTTCAATATCAGTTAATTTAACATCATATCGGTATTTATCGGGGTCATTTTTATCTTCATCAAAAACAAAATTCAGAATAGCAATGGTATATACTGCTTTTAACTCAAAATTCCAATCGTTTGGAGGCGCTTGTTCTGTGATAGGAAATGTACTGTAATACAATGTTCTGTCTTTAAAAAACTGTTGTTTTGATTTTTGAAGTTCAACGATAAACTTTTCGCCTTTCTCATTTTCACAATGCAGGTCAAAAACCGCTTTGCGAGCGCCTTCCAAAGCGCTTAATTTTTCCGATTTCAGATAAGAGATAGAAACAATGCGCCCTTGTTCTTCGTAAAGCAGTTCATTCAAGAAATCAAGCAATAAATCTTTATTACACTCTTCTCCGAACAATTTTTTAAAGCCGAAATCGGTAAAAGGGTCAATGTATTTTTCGCGAACTTTTGGGTAAAACATTTTTTTATTTCGTTTAGTGTTTGTGGATTTTGTTTTTTTAGATTTCATATAGAGTTAATTTAGTGTTTGTTAGCAAATGGAGTAGCACGTGGCAAATATATATGAAAATCTTCAGCACAGAGACACAAAGAACACAGAATTACATAGAGCCAGAAAAAAGTTTATTTTCGCATCTACCTTAATAAGCACAGATTTTGAGATCTATCACAAAAAAATCAATTAAAAATCACCAATTCATTCACCTCAATCAAATACTCCGGAAAGTAGGAAAGTTTGGCTTTTCTCAATCCCTCCTCACCGGCATCTTCTGCGCGATTAATGTAGGTGTATTTCTTTGATATTTCATTGGCAAACAACTTGTTAATCATAGTATAAGCGCCTTTACACATTCTATCCGCTTTTTCAAAAAGCACCAAAAAAGTTTCCTTGTTTAGAGGAAATCCTATTGAAAATGCTACTATTTTTTCTTCAATTTTCAATAATATGCCTTGCAAATGCAACTCAAAAAAGTATGCAAATGCCTCTTCCAAAGCAATATTTTCTTTCTCTAATAATTCTTTGGAAGAAGTTTTGGTACTATCCCACAATGCGTTGAATTTTCTCACTTCTTCCATGTTATCTTTTGTAAGAGGCGCAGCGCTCCAAATATTATTCTTGGTAAAATGATTAATCTGATTTCGTTTAGGCTTTAAAAGATGCCCCTCCAAACGTGCCAGTTTGTCCGCTAAATATATGTATTCAAAGTCTTTTCTAACAGAAGTAATAGAAAATTGTTTGCCGTTTTTTTCGCAAAAATCCTCAGCCCATTGTAATAATAAAGGGGCAATATCATTGCAAAATTGATAAAAACGCACTGATTTTGAAGTGTTTAAATTTTCAATCGCAATTTTATCAAGCATAGCGGGAAGATTACCCTCGCCCATCGGAAACATCAAGTAATCTTCATGATTATGGTTGGCTTTAAGCAGCAAAAAATTATCGGAAATTGTGTATTGAAAATGGCATACGTTTCTGTAAAGAAACAGCACCGCAAAACTGTAATTCATTAATTGACAATCGAATTTCTGCGAAAAAGAGGATATTAAGCGTTGGTCTTTAATATCAAGCGGTTGAAATTGGAGCATATCATTCATTAAAAAAGCGTGCAAAAGTAATATTTAAAGAATTTAACGTTACTAATAAAATTTATTTTTGCAACAAAAAAACTATGCACACCTTTATTAAATCGCAATTTTATTTTATCTTTTTTATCATTTTATCTTTTTCGTTATCAGGTAATTCAATAGAAGACAGTGCGGTTATTTATATGCAACAAGCCAATGTCGCTTATCAATCGAATGATTTTAAAGATGCCATTGAACTTTATACAAAAGTAGTTGATTTGCAATATGAAAGCGCAATTCTTTACTATAATCTCGGCAATGCTTATTTTAAGAGTGGAGATAATGCACGGGCATTGCTTTGGCTTGAAAGAGCCTGCAGATTAGCCCCAAGTAATGAGGATATTATCCACAATATCAGTTTTATTCAGCAAAAATTAATTGATAGAATTGAACAGCTACCCGAACTTTTTATTGTAAAATGGTGGAACAACTGCTCAAAATTATTAACAGGAAACCAATGGGCAGTTTGTAGCATCGTTGCCTGTACCTTATTGGTGTTGTGTTTGCTTTTCATATTGTTAATCAGAATTCCGTGGATTCGTTCCCTATCTGTTTTCATCACCGTACTTGCTTTGTTTTTTGCGATTTTCTCTATTATCTTCTCAAAAAAGGAGAGTTCACGCTATGTGCAGCATCCTGAAGGAATCGTTATGGGCTATGTGGTAAACGTAAAAAGTACGCCTACCGAAAAAGGCTCCGATCTATTTGTTATTCACGCAGGATTGAAAGTAGGCATTACCGACCGGCTGAACGAGTGGGTAGAAATCAGGCTGCCCAACGGAGAAAAAGGGTGGATACAGGCGAGTTTGCTTGAGGAGATATAATGATTTTTTTCTGCGGTCATTTACCCATTATACCTTAACTCTTTCAACCCCTGTATTGTTTCCATCGGGTTTTCCGAACCAAATACCGTATTGCCGGCAACTAAAATATCTGCGCCGGCATCTACCAAGAGCGGGGCATTGTCCAAGTCCACACCGCCGTCAATCTCAATCATAGCATTAGATTTGTGTTTGTCAATCAGTTTGCGAAGTTCTTTTACACGTTTGATACTGTTTGCAATAAAGCGTTGCCCGCCAAAACCGGGGTTCACCGACATTACCACCACAAAATCAACATCATTAATAATATCTTCTAAAAAACCAATCGGCGTGTGCGGGTTAATGGCAACGCCCGCCAGCATATCCAAATCTTTGATTTGGTGAATGGTGCGATGCAGATGCGTGCAGGCTTCCCAGTGTACCGAGAGACAGTCCACACCGGCATTTTTAAAATCTGCAATATAGCGTTCCGGTTTCTCAATCATTAAATGCGCATCTAACGGCTTTTGCGCCACTTTTTTAATAGCGCGAATCACCGGCATACCAAAGGTAATGTTAGGTACAAAGTTACCGTCCATAATATCCAAATGTATCCAGTCGGCTTTCGACTTATTAATCATTTTAATCTCTTTCTCCAAATTTGCGAAATCGGAAGAGAGTAGTGAGGGAGCAATTATCGGATTCATAATTATCTTAATTAAAATTCATTACAGTTTTAACGGCGTTGTTTCCGTTAAGTTTTCCAAAAGTTTCATCGCCAATCATCATAGCAGGCGCTAAAGAGCAGCAGCCCAAGCAAGAAACGGCTTCCAGCGTAAATTTACCATCTTGAGTGGTTTCGCCGTCTTTAATTTGCAGATGTTCGGATAGCGCATTCATTATAGCATTGGCATTTTGAACGTGGCAGGCGGTTCCTTTACACACTTTTATAGAATATTTTCCGGAAGGGTGCAGTTTAAATTGTGCGTAAAAAGTAGCCACCGCATACAGTTCGCTTAAAGGATAGTTTAATTCTTCTTCCACGCGCTTTAATGCCGCTTTCGGTAAATAGGTATAAACGGCTTGGATTTCTTGTAAAAGCGTAATCAATCCGCCTTTTTTCCCTTTGTATTTTAGAATAATGTTATCTATCAAAGAGATATCAACATCTTGAGTGGGAAAAACGGTGGGGTTAGGGATGCGTTGGATTCTCATAACAGATTTAAGATTTTTTAGGCTGCAAAGAAACGATTTTTTTTCTTTTCAAAAAAAATATATCTTTGCGCCCGAAAAACAGTGGAAAGATTTGTTATGATTGCAACCACTTGAAAAAATGCTAAACCATTTTTCCTTGTTTTTCCGTACCAATATTAACTTGAAAAAATTAATTTTAAGATACAATTATTATGAGTTATCTATTTACATCAGAATCGGTTTCGGAAGGACATCCGGACAAAGTGAGCGACCAGATTTCAGACGCATTATTAGACGCATTTTTATCACAAGACCCCAACTCAAAAGTAGCCTGCGAAACGTTGGTAACTACCGGTTTGGTAGTTTGTGCAGGCGAAGTGAAAACCTCCGGTTACGTACCTGTGGACGACGTAGCCAGAAGAGTAATCAAAAAAATTGGTTATGATCAAAGCGACTATCAATTTGATTATAAGTCGTGTGCCGTACTTTCTTCTATTCATTCACAATCTTCGGATATTAATCAGGGGGTTGAACGCGCCAACGCTGAAGAACAGGGCGCCGGCGACCAAGGTATGATGTTCGGATACGCTTGCCGTGAGATGGACAATTTTATGCCGATCTCTTCAGAATTATCACACATCATTCTTCAAGAATTAGCAGAAATAAGACGCGAAGGGAAAGTAATGATCTACCTGCGCCCGGATGCAAAATCGCAAGTAACTATCCAATTTAGTGAAACTGGAAAACCGGAACGCATTGACGCTATTGTGGTTTCTACGCAACACGATGACTTTGACGCAGACGAAAAAGCGATGTTGGCGAAGATTAAAAAAGATGTTCAGGAAATTTTATTACCAAGAGTAATAGCCACTTGTCCTCTCAATGTACAGGCATTATTCCATCACAACTATACACTTCACGTGAATCCCACCGGTAAGTTTGTGATTGGTGGTCCTCACGGCGACACCGGCTTGACGGGGCGTAAAATTATTGTGGATACTTACGGCGGTAAAGGCGCACACGGTGGCGGCGCTTTCTCCGGTAAAGACTCTTCAAAAGTGGACAGGTCGGCGGCTTATGCTGCACGGCACATCGCCAAAAATATGGTGGCTGCCGGCATCTGCGACGAAATTCTGATACAGGTAGCGTATGCTATCGGCGTGGCAAAACCCGTTGGACTTTACGTAAATACCTACGGAACAGCACACGTGAAATTAACCGACGGCGAGATTGCTAAAAAAATAGAGACGATTTTCGATATGCGTCCCTACGCTATCGTGCAGCGTTTCCAATTGAAAAACCCAATTTTTGAAGCCACCGCCTCTTATGGACATTTTGGCAGAGACTTTTACGAAAAAGAAGTAGAAGTTTTCTATAAAGATGAAAATACTTACACCAAAACCGTTAATGGCGAAAAGAAAATGTTTAAAAAAGTGTCGTTTTTCGGTTGGGAAAGGTTAGATTATGTGGATATTTTGAAAGATGCGTTTGGGTTATAGAATATTCCAAAACTGATATAGTACAAGGATAAGCATTCTGTCTAAAAAATGATACTTTGCCCTTACAACGAAATCTGTGGACAAAAAAAACTATTTTCGCAGTGTTAAAAAATAATAGATAGTGAACAAAATAATACTTTTTCTATTGGGTATCAGCCTCACTCTTTGCGCCTGCAGTACACAGCCGTCTGTTACTCAAATTACAGGCGAAGGAATTGGTACTTACTACAAAATAACAATAGCAGATAAAAACAATATTACTCAATTTCAAATTGATTCTCTAATATCGGTATTGAATAACACGGCATCAATTTTTAATCCTAATTCATTGGTTTCAAGAATTAATAGAAATGAAACAGATACGTTAAACGCTATTTTAAAAGAGATTTTAGAAGTTGCGCTACAGGTTTCCGGAAAAACAGACGGCGCTTTTGATTGTACGGTAGGCGCTTTGGTAAATTTGTGGGGGTTTGGAAATGCTCCCCAAAAAGAGGTAACTCAACAAGATGTAGAGAAAGCATTAGAAACCGTTGGTTACAAAAAAATTAAAATAGAAGGAAATAAAATCGTGAAAGAAAACTCTGAAACACAACTCAACTTTAATGCCATTGCCAAAGGGTATTGCGTGGACTTAGTTGCAGCGTTTTTAACAGGGAAGAATTTGGAAAACTTTTTGGTAGATATCGGAGGCGAATTGTGCATTCGGGGAAAGCGCGCTCCAAATCAAAAATGGCGCGTGGGGATCCAAAAACCTACTGAAAACAGAGAAGGTGGTTTTGTTGCAGAAGAGATAATGGATCTGCAAGATATCTCCGTTGCTACCTCCGGGAACTACCGCAACTATATTGAAGAAAACGGTAAACGGCTCGGACACACCATAAACCCCAAAACCGGCTATCCCGAAACCAACGACCTGCTAAGCGCTACCGTATTGACGCCTGCTTGCGCCCTTGCCGATGCTTACGCCACCGCCTTTATGGTGATGGGCGCCGAAAAAGCAAACCTGTTCCTCACCCAACACCCGGAAATTGAATTGCGGTGCGCACTAATCACTAACCACTAATCACTAACCCTTAATCACTATCAAAATGCAAACTTACAACAATCAAAACTTTTTTCTCATCGCGGGTCCCTGCGTAGTAGAAAATGAAAACATCACATTGCACATTGCACAGACCATTGACGCAATATGCAAACGTTTGGAAATCCATTTCTATTTCAAGGCTTCTTACCGCAAAGCCAACCGTTCTTCCGTCTATTCCTTTACCGGTATTGGCGACGTGGAAGCCTTATCCGTATTAGCAAAGGTGAAGGAACAGTTTGGGCTTCCCATTGTTACGGATATTCACGCGCCCGAAGAAGCGGCTTTTGCCGCGCAGGTAGCCGATGTGCTTCAGATTCCGGCGTTTTTATGTCGCCAAACCGACCTGTTGCAAGCCGCTGCCAAAACAGGCAAAGTGGTGAATATCAAGAAAGGACAGTTTTTATCGCCGGAGGCGATGCAGTTTGCCGTTGAGAAAGTTCGGGCAGTCGGAAATCCCCACGTGATGCTCACAGAGCGCGGCACTTGCTTTGGCTATCAAGACCTTATCGTGGATTTCAGAGGCATTAAAGCGCTGAAACAAAACAGATGTCCGGTAGTGTTAGATTGTACTCACGCACTTCAGCAGCCCAACCAGTTGGGAGGGATAGCGGGCGGGCAACCCGAACTCATCGAGACTCTGGCAAAAGCCGGAATTGCCGTAGGTTTCGACGGTATTTTCCTTGAAACACATCCCGACCCTAAAAATGCACTTTCCGACGGCGCCAATATGCTCCCGCTGGCACAGTTAGAGCCATTGCTCAAAAAACTGCTGAGAATCAGGAATGCAACGCTTTAAACGATAACCCGTCTTACCCCTTGCTCCAAGGTTAAAAATGCCTGTTTATAAGCATACTTTCTTAATTTTGAAAGGTTTGCCTGAAATACCAAAGGTTCCTCTTTGGGATAGACTAATATCAGTTTCTTATCCTGTGGTGCAAATTTATTAACAGTATCTGTCACCGTTTGCAACGGGCGTGCAAAACCTGTCCCTGCTTCATAAATGCCGCTTTGCGGAGTATGATTTAGAAAATAGAAAAGTATCTTGCACACATCGTTCACATAAATATAATCTTGAATGATATTTCTTTCTGCAAAAAACATAGTTTTATTTTCTGTAACATTGAGAGCCATCTTATACACAGTAGAAGCATTTTCTGCCTTGTGCGCTTCATTGTTACCATATACCTGAAAAAATTTTAATCCTGCCCAAAAAGGGGGTGTTTGTTGCTGTTTTTCAAGCCAGTGGTCAAAAGTTAATTTAGATTTTGCATACAAGGAAAGTTGTTGAGGGTTGTTTGTCAGATAAGAGGAGGCATAAATCAGCGGAATCCGTTTGTAGGTGGCAAAACTCCAGACTCTTTGAGAATAATCAACATTGAGTGCGTCAAAAATGTCGTAATCGGTAGCATAGTAATCGGTTCGTGCGCCGAGATGGAAAATAAAGTCAATATGTTGCACATTTTGCTCTGCCCACTGAAAAAACCGCTCTCTTTGAATTTTATCCGTATATTCTAAATTTTCCCAGTTCTTTTGTTTTCTTTTCTGCGTAAAATCATCTACCAAAATGATATTTTTTATACCGTGTGAATTTAGTTTTTTACACAAATGACTTGCAATAAATCCGGCGGCTCCTGTTACAACAATCATGGTTTTGAAAATTTAGGATTTGTGAGAAACTCCTCATCGGTTAATGTATTTAAAAACGCTTTTAAATCAGCAATTTGAGATGGCGTTAAGCAGGCGCCACCCTGTTCTGCTTTGTGCATTAGCGGGTGAACATACGGAGAGTTTTGCAGTCCTAAATTATAAAAATCAAGCACTTCATCAATAGTTTTAAATCGCCCGTCGTGCATATAAGGTGGCGAAAGTATAATATTTCGTAGCGAAGGCGCGCGGTATGCGCCAATATCCCTGTTGTTGTGAGTAAAAGCAAAACGGTCTCTGGAATCGTCAAAAACTGTAGAGAGCGCATTATTATAATACAGATTTGTGGTAAACAAAGGAGTTCCGTCCCCGCCGTGGCAATGGAAGCAATCTGCGCCTTCTTCCGTTGAAAAAAGAAGATAGCCGCGCATCTCCGCATCGGTTAATTTTTCCGTACCACAATAAAACCGGTCAAATTTAGAGTTTCCGGAAACCAATGTGCGAATAAACTGCGCTATCGCTTTTTGGATACGCGAAATATTAATCTCTTCCGTTCCGAATGCTTTTGTAAAGAGCACGGCGTACTTTGGGTTTTGGCTCAACGCATACACAGCGCGTTCGGGTGTACTGTTCATCTCGTGCGGGGCAATAATTCCCATTAATACAACATCTTCCAATGAGCGTTGCAGCACATTCGGGTTGCTTTCGTGAATCATTCCGTTCCAAAAATAGCCTTCCCGATTAAAAACCAGATTCATTAGCGGCATAGTATTGTGCGGGGTTGGTTTTCCCGACAATCCGAAGGTTTTGCCATCGGGGAAGCGGGTGTTGTTCATTCCAACGTCAAAATTGTTTGCCTGTACGTGGCAGGTGGCACAACTCATCATCGAATCGGGATTATTGCCGAGGTAACCGCACAAACGTTCATCGTAAAAAAGATGGCGTCCCAACTCAATCCCCTCAACGGTGAGCGGATTTTCTTTTGGAATGTGCAAATTTGTGGGAAAATAGCGCGGAATTTCGAGTGTATAGGGAGTGGCAGCGAAAGGTTCTTCGGGCGGTTTGGGACAGCCTGTCAGGAGCCATAAGAGCGGAAACAGGAGTGGTAATATGTAAAAAAAATATATTTTTATTTTCATTATTAAGAAGTTAGCATATTCATAAATGAACACGCAAACGTAGCAAAATATTGTCATCATAAAAAAAAATCGTTCACAAAAAAGGGAGTGAAATAAGTGTATTTTTGCCGCGGAGAGGTGGCAGAGTGGTCGATTGCGGCGGTCTTGAAAACCGTTGAGGTGAAAGCCTCCGGGGGTTCGAATCCCTCCCTCTCCGCAAAAATCGGCTAAATTAGGGTAAAATTGCCTGTTTCTATAATCTATTTTTGACAATTTGTCATTAGAGCAGGAATGTATCTACAAGGGTATCGCCATTATCAAACAAGTAAGGGATAGCGTGATTATTAACGACGCACATTTGGAAGCGTTTTAGTGGCGTGCGGTAATATTACACCTCAACTCTTTAACTCCTTTATTTCAAACCAAAACCTGCTTCCTGCCCCTTCCGTACTTTCCACGTTTAACTTACTGTCGTGTTTTTCGAGCAGTTCTTTGCAGACGATTAATCCTAATGCCGACCCCTGCTCACCTGCGGTTCCATAATGCGAATGCGCACTTTCCAACCGGAAGAGGTTGCGGATATGTTCTTGCGACATTCCTATGCCGGTGTCGGTAACAGAGATGACAGTTTCTCCGTTATCTTCGGTAATTTCCAATGTTATCATTCCCCCGCTTGCCGTGAATTTCACAGCATTGGCAAGCAGGTTGCGGATTACGGTTACAAGCATATTCTGGTCGGCGGTAACAACGAGCAGTTGAGGCATCCGTGTTTCAAAGGTGATGTTTTTGTGTTCTGCCATATTTTTGATAACCTTTATATCGGATCGTAAGGCGGCGACAAGGTTAAAGATTACGGGAGTGTGCGTGTTTCTTCCCAACTGTATCAGCGACCAGTCAAGCAGGTCTTTCAGTAAATCAACTAGGGCGCCCGACTGTTTGAACAGTTCTTCGGAATAGTCGGATAAGGTGTTGACATCCCATTTATGTACATTATCTGTTAGTAGTTGTAATGCGTTGTATTGCGTAATGACCGGATTTTTCAGGTCGTGAGAAATAATGCTGAAAAATTTGTTTTTGATGGTGTTCATTTCGGCAAGTTCGCGGTTGCGGCGGTTGCGCAGACTGATGATATATATCATAAATCCTATTATTAATAGCGCCAACGCCAACATGAGTATTTGAAGCACGAAAAGCCGAAACAGCAACTCATTTAGCATCTCCGGAAAGTCCTGCAGCGTCGTTCTCTACACAAGGTAATGGCATTGTAGAAAACCCATTTGAAAAAATACAAGTTTACAGTTACACAAACTCTGTTTACATCAAAAACGAGTCTAACACCCCGCTCAAATCGGTAGAAATTATGGATATGTCCGGACGCCTGATATACCAAAGCACAATCACCGATACGGAAACGGTAATCACACTCAGGGTAAGCAAAGCCATTTACAACGTAAAACTCATTTTGCAAGACAACAAAACGACAGTATGGAAACTGTTTGTAAATGGTGAACGGTAGGCGGTATAAAGTGTGAGATTCAAGGTTTAAAGTTTAAAGTTCAAGGTAATATTCTTTGAACTTTAAACTTTGAACCTTGAATTTTATTACCTTATTTTAAAATAAAATCAATACTTTGTGCGTTTTCTTTTATCACAAAAAAAATCTATTATGAAAGCCATTTTTATTTCCGCTTTTCAGGCATTTTACGATGAAATCATCGCTATTTTCGATACATTAACAATCAAAGGGTTTACCTATTGGAGCGAAACGCAGGGTCGTGGCTCAAATGCAGGAGAACCCCACTATGGCACGCACGCGTGGCCCGCCCTCAACTGCTCTTTCCTTATTTTTGTTGAAGATACAAAAGTAGATGAACTGTTAGAAGCATTGAAAGTATTGGATCAAACAGCAGAACAACAGGGACTGCGCGCTTTTGTGATGCCCTGTGAAAATATGCTCTAATCGCAACTCTTTATGAATCCGGGAAAACTTATCATTTTTGCTGCCCCCTCCGGCTCAGGAAAAACTTCTATCGTGAAGTTCTTATTAGAACAAACGCTACCTCTAAAATTTTCCATATCTGCCACTACACGCCCTAGAAGACCCAATGAAAAAGAGGGCGTGGACTATTTTTTTCTATCCAAAGAACAGTTTCAGAAAAAAGTTGAAGCCGGAGATTTTTTAGAATGGGAAGAAGTTTATTCCGGAACATATTACGGAACTCTTAAGACAGAAGTAGATAAACTGTTGGCAAAAGGTGAAAATCTACTTTTTGATGTGGACGTTCTCGGCGCATTAAATATTAAGAAGATTTACGCAGAACAGGCATTAGCGCTATTTGTAAAACCACCCTCTTTAGAATCTTTGATTGAACGTTTAACAAACAGAGGTACAGAAAGTAAAGAATCTTTAAAAAGAAGAATTGATAAAGCCGCTTACGAACTCTCTTTTGAACCTGATTTTGATAAAACTATTATCAATAAACACTTGGAAGAAGCGCAAAATGAAGCAAAACAGATAGTTTCTGATTTTATAAAATAGTGTATCTTCGCTGCCAATTTTTAAAATTTTTCTTATGGATAAAAATACAGTCGTTGGCTTGCTCTTAATTTTTGCTATTATTTTGGGAGTAAGTTTCTATAATTCATCACAACAAAAGCGAAATGCGGTAAGCGATGAGCGGTATGAGGTGAGCGATGAGCGGTATGAGGTAAACGAACCGCAAACTACAGACCTTGAACCGCAAACCGCAAACAACGAACCGCAATCCGTAAACTTCACACCGCTCACCGCAGACGGCGAACCGCAACCCGTGAACCTCACACCGTTCACCGCAACCAGCGAACAGCAAACCGCAGACTACGTCGTAGAAACCAAAAAAGCAATCTATCATTTCTCTAAATTCGGCGGATATTTGAAATATGCGCAACTGAAAGATATTTATGGCTATGCGCCGAAAAGCGAAGAAAAACCACCCTTAGTTTTGTTTAATGGCGAAAATACCACTATGAATATTGAGTTGATGCTCCAAAATCAAACGTATGTGAATACGCAATCTTGCTTCTTTGCATCGGAACAACCGGATACATTAATCGTTGATAACAACAATAAATCATTGTCATTAAGATTATTCCCCATAAAAGATCAGCAAATTGATACTGCTGCTTATATCGAATATGTTTATACATTTAAAAATGATGATTATAGTTTTGGTTTTCGCGTTCATTATGTAAATATGCAAAACTATTTGTATCTCAATACCAACATTTTTACCTTGCAATGGGAATCTGCATTAATTAACGTAGAACGTAATTTTAATTACGAAAGGGATATTACTTCTATTTACTATATGGATAACTTGGATAAAGTGGATAACTTAAGTCTCACAAAATTAGAGAAGAGAGAGATTTCATCGCAACTGAAGTGGGTATCGTTTAAGCAGCAATTTTTTACAACGGTTTTGGTTGCCGATTCAGGGTATTTTTCTTCGGGGCAGTTGGCAACCGCATCAAACGAAGCGCCCCCTGCACTCAAAAACTTAACCGCCAATATGGAGTTTGACGTCAAAAACCTGTACAACGGCTCGTTTGATATGACTATGTATATCGGTCCCAATCAATACAAATTACTGAGAACTTATAATTTGAATTTAGAACGTCAGGTTTCTATCGGTTGGGGGTTCTTCCTGCTGCACTGGATCAATCGCGGTGCGGTAATCCCTATCTTCGACTGGCTCTCGAAATATGCGCTCAATTATGGAATTATCATTCTTATATTAACCATACTTTTAAAAATTGTTTTACTGCCCATTGCTTATAAAACTTACACCTCTTCGGCGCGGATGCGTGTTTTAAAGCCCGAAATTGAAGAAATTAGCAAGAAATACCCAAAGCAGGAAGATGCTATGAAAAAACAACAGGCAACGATGGCGCTGTATCGTAGCGCCGGAGTAAACCCTATGTCGGGATGTTTGCCTATGCTGCTGCAAATGCCTATCCTCATTGCAATGTTCCGTTTCTTCCCCTCTGCTTACGAATTGCGCCAACAACCGTTTTTATGGGCAGACGACCTCTCAACCTACGATTCGGTGGCAAACTTCGGCTTTAGTATTCCGTTCTACGGAGATCACGTGAGTTTGTTTTGTTTGCTAATGACTGCTGCCACTTTGGTTTACACTTGGTTAAACAACAAAATGATGACAATGGGAAATCAAGACCAAATGAAAATGATGCGCGTAATGATGTATATTATGCCCATTATGTTTCTGGGAGTTTTCAACAGTTTTGCTTCAGGATTAACCTATTATTATTTGTTAGTGAACTTGATTACCTTCCTTCAGATGTGGATTTTTAGAATCAGTGTAGATGAAGGCAAAATCCGTGCCCGTTTACAAGCCAATATGACTAAGCCCAAAACGAAATCAAAATGGCAAACCCGTATGGAAGAGATGGTGAAACAGCAACAACAGCAACAACAACAAAAACGCAAGAAATAATCAGATATTTAATATGTAATTTGTGCTACGACCGCCACCTTCCTCCTGTTGTAAAATTGCTTTTTCTATTAAATCTTTAATATCACGAATTGCCGTGTCCTGAGAACATTTACAGATTTTTGCCCATTTTGAAGATTGTAATTTCCCCTCAAAACCGTCAAAAAGTTTGTTGATTATTAAACGTTGTCTTTCGTTTATGGAGGTATGCTCGTGAATTGACCAAAATTTTGCCTTCTGTAAAATCTGTTCAGTCGTATTTTCGGCAGCAAGTAAAGCATTTTTCATACAACTTAGAAAAAAGAGTAACCATTCGGTAATGTCGCTGTCAAGATTATGCTGGACTTTTTGTAAAACATCATAATATTGTTTCTTTTCTACAAGTATTTGACTTGACAAACTGTAAGTAAGTATGCTGGGTATCAGCGATGCCGCCGAGAAATTGGGTTTCAAAACGCTATTTTCAGCGATACCATTGCCCGCAACATTGCCGTGAGTGACGAGATTATAGACACTGCACGGTTGCTTCACGCCGCCAAAGTTGCCAATATTTTGGAAATGGTAGAAAGTTTGCCATTAGGTTTTAATACAAAAATCGGACAAGAGGGACAAGACATCAGTCAGGGGCAACGGCAACGGATTTTAATAGCCCGTTCGGTGTATAAAAATCCGGAGTTTATCTTCTTCGACGAGGCTACTAATGCGTTAGATGCCAACAACGAGCGTGTTATTATGGAAAACCTGAACGAGTTTTTTGAGGGTAAAACGGTGGTAGTGGTGGCACATCGGTTGAGTACGGTGAAAAATGCAGATAATATTGTGGTGTTGGAAAAAGGACGGATTGTGGAGCAGGGAACGCACAAGGATTTGACGGCGTTGAAAGGAATTTATTATGAGTTAGTTAAAAATCAATTAGAACTCGGAAACTAAAACAATTACGAATTAAAAATTACGAATTAGGAATTACGAATTACGATTCAACCTCTTACGGTCTTACGGTCTTACGCTCTTATGGTCTTCTTCACCTCGGCGATCTTCAGCTTACTTACAACGCTTTTATCAAATCATTAGAAGATTATCAATATTTCATCAAAACCAATTATCACCACAAAAAAATTGCTACCATAAGAAAACAGATTCAAACGCAAAACCTCATTCTTTCTAAATCAAAAATCCAATTAAACCTCAGTAACAGGCAATTAGAGGCAGCATATCAGATATTTACTATTGATTCAAATTCGTACGAGAAGAAAGTGTTGTCGAATGCAGATTATCAACACGCAAAAAACATCTATCTGCAACAATTACAATCTTTTGAAAACGCCAAACTGAGCATTGACAACCAAAATATGAGTATTCTGCAATTGGAACAGACTATTTTCGACCTTGAACAGCAACGCAGTGAGCAATTGAATAATCTGCAAATTGCGTTAGACGGTGCACACCATCAATTGCAAACACAAATCAAAACTTGGGAACAGACCTACCTGTTAGTCAGTCCCATTGCCGGCGTGGTTACGCTAACCAAATATTGGCAAAGAAATCAGAATGTTAATGCGGGCGAGGTGTTGGTTACGGTGGTGCCGAATGAGGAAACTAAGATTGTGGGGAAAATTTTGCTTCCCCCGCAGGGTGCGGGCAAAGTGAAAGAGGGACAATTTGTAAACGTAAAGTTCGATAGCTATCCGCATTTAGAGTTCGGGATGGTGCGCGCGGAAATCATTACCGAAGATTTGCGGTTGTTAGATAAGTTTTTGAATCCGATAAGGGCGGTGATAAAAAGGTAAATTTTGAAACAGGTGCAATAATCAGAGCCGTTCCAATTTTACGGTAAAGTGCCTCATAATAGGCGCTTCCCAAACAATTTTCACACCGCGGGTAATCTTTTCTCTTCTGTCGAAAACATTCTTTAAAGCGGCAGCCACAACGTCCATATGGTTGTTTGTGTAAGTTCTTCTGGGAATAGCCAGACGTAAAAACTCCATTCCGCCGAAACGGTTTTCACGGGTAATGGGGTCTCTGTCTGCCAAAATATAACCGATTTCACATCCGCGAACACCGGCTTCGAGATATAGCTCAACAGTTAGTGTTTGAGCAGGAAACTCCTCTCTGGGGACGTGGGTGAGTACTTTTTGCGCATCAATAAAAATAGCGTGTCCGCCGGCAGGTCTTTGGTATGGGATACCGTACTCATCTAATTTCTGCGCCAGATATGCCACCTGTTTAATGCGCGTTTCCAAATTTTCAAACTCCGTATTTTCGTCTAATCCTGTGGCAATGGCGCTCATATCACGACCGTTCATTCCTCCGTAGGTAATATATCCTTCGTAGATAATACATTTCACTTTTGCCTGTTCGTACCAGTCTTCCAAATTGGTAGCAATGAAGCCTCCCATATTTACCTGGGCGTCTTTTTTAGCGCTCATAGTCATCCCGTCTGCATAGCGAAACATCTCCAAACAAATCTCTTTGATAGTTTTGTTTTCATATCCTTTTTCGCGGGTTTTAATGAAGTAGGCATTTTCGGCAAAACGTGCGGAATCGAACAAAACAGGTTTGTTATATTTTTTAGATACGGCATAAACCTCTTTCATATTTTGCATCGAAACGGGCTGTCCTCCGCAGGTATTATTCGTTATCGTAACCAAAACGAAAGGAATCTTACCCGCATTATTAGACAAACAATCTTCCAGCATCCGAATATCCATATTGCCTTTGAATGGAATTTCCAATTGAGTATCCCGCGCTTCGGCAATGGTACAATCCACCGCAAACGCTTTTCTCGATTCAATGTGTCCTTTGGTCGTATCAAAATGAGAGTTTCCGGGCACAATGTCGCCCTCTTTTATTAAACAGGAGAAAAGTACATTTTCAGCAGCACGCCCTTGATGTGTGGGTACCACATACTTAAAACCTGTAATGGTAGTAATGGTTTCTTTCATTTGAAAGAAAGAGGTGGCGCCGGCGTAACTCTCGTCGCCTGTCATCATTGCCGCCCACTGCCGGTCGCTCATCGCACCGGTACCCGAGTCGGTCAGCAAGTCAATGTAAACTTTCTGCGATTCTAATTGAAACACGTTATAGTGTGCTTCTTTGATCCATTTTTCACGTTCTTCACGCGTACTTTTTTTGATGGGCTCAACCATCTTAATTTTCCAAGATTCTGCAAAAGGGATTTCCATAGTGATTAGTGATTAGTGATTAATTTTTTCTGCTTTATAGTATTTTTTGTTTCAGACTTAAACATTTCTTACAATATTCACAGGCGATAGTGTTTTTATCTGCTCTGATTTTTTTGGTTTGTTTGCCGTTTTCGTCGTACCAGTACCAGGTACCGTCGCAATTGCCCTGATCATAATGGCCTTTATAGTATGGATTCCCATTTTCTCTATAAACAATGTATGGTCCGTGTTCGATACCGTCAATATAAAAGGCTTCAACCTGTATTGAGCCATCCGGAAAAAAGGCGTACCATTGTCCATCTCTTTTTCCCTCTTTCAATCCTCCCCCCAAACGTTCCTGCTGGTCGGGATAAAATTCGGCAACCCCAATCTGTTCCTGAGTTTGATTCCCATTTTCATCTACTTTATAATAAAGAACCACTTGCGGGGATTCATCTTCAAAAGAAGCCACAACAGTACCGCCGGGGGTATCCAGATCAAATACCGGTTTAGGAGTTCTCTGCTTGTTATTACAGGAGATTAATAAAATAAATAAACAGCATACCATTAACCCTTTGTAAAATAAATGAGGGGTAATAAAAACAGTTTTTTTCATAATAAAAATAATTTAGAATTGCAATTAATTTTTCAAGGCTGCAAAAGTAGATTTTTTTGTGAATTTTTTTTTTATATTTGCAGTTCTAAAATTCATAGTCATTGTACTATATTTCAATTAGATAGGACATTACTATTAAAATATATTAACAATTAATCTACAAATCAAATGAAAAAACATTTTATCAAATCAATTATTTTCTTAACATTTTTACTGATCTCAACAAGCATTTTGTATGCTGTTCCTGCAAATCCGGATCCGGTTATTATCACCCAACCTGATGGTACGACTTTAACCGTTTTTGTCAGAGGAGATGAGCGGATTAACTGGTACGAATCTATGGATGGTTATACCTTATTACACAATAAAGCCGGATATTTATCATACGCGCAATTAGATGAAACCGGTAATTTGCAATCCTCCGATTACATTGCTACCGATGTTGAAAAAAGAAACATAGTCATCTCCTCTTTTTTAAACACTATTGAAAAAAACTTGTTTTACAGTGAAATACAAGTTCAACTCAAATTAAAAATTTGGGAGATAGAAGATGCAGCCTTAAATTCGCCCAAAGGAACCAGCGACATACTCGGCGAGTATAAAACAATATGCGCGTTTGTGCAGTTCCCTGAAAAGGCTATGGTAAAATCAATGGAAGAATTTGACGGGTTGTTTAATGAAGAAGGCTACTCATTAAACGGTGCAGTGGGTAGCGTTCGTGATTACTTTAAGGAAGTCTCTTATGGTCAGTTTGGCTTAACGATTACTTTGTGCGGCATTTATACGGCGCCAAAAGATGAATACTCCTATGCGGGTCAAGGGGGGTCTGAGAATGTAAGAGAACTTGCCAGATGGATAGCGCAACAAGTCATTCTAGAACCGGGGATGGATTTACGCAATTATGATACAAATAACGATAAAGAAGTAGATGGTTTTCATTTTATTTTTGCAGGAAGAGGAAAAGAAACCGGAGAACAAAATGCCATTTGGTCTCATAAATCACAGTTGTCATCACCCGTTTCCCAGAATGGTATAAAAATTGATACTTACTCCTGTTCCCCGGAACTTTACGGAAATACACTAACCGGAATTGGCGTTATCTGCCACGAAATGACTCACGCTATTTGCGGAGCAGCAGATTTTTATGATACTGATTACGAAATAGGCGGAAAATATCCGGGTACCGGTAAATGGGATCTTATGGCTGAGGGTAATTATAACGGTAACTCAAATCGTCCTGCCCATCCGAATATGTTTATAAAAATTCAGTGTGGCTGGGTAACTCCGCTTGTATTAACTTCAAGAACAACTATTACAAATATGCCCAATTCTGCCGAAAATCCTGTAGCATACAGAATCAATTCAACCACCCCTAATGAATATTTCTTATTGGAAAATCGCCAAAAAGTTAAATTCGACTCTCTTGTTCCCGGAGATGGATTGCTGATTTATCACGTACATGCTCAGGTGCTTTATGCCGGTAATTGTATTAATTGCAAGCACCCACAACGAATGTATCCCGTATCTGTATCACAAAAAACGCCAATGCCAAATTCTACTCCTTCCAGCTATGGATATGTGAACTCTACTTATTGCCCATTCCCAAGCACCGGTAATTATTATCAAACCGTATTTTCCGATGACACTTCGCCTGCGATGTGGTCGTGGGCAGATAAACCAACAAAGAAACCTATTTCCGATATAAAAAATGAAAACAAATTAGTAAGTTTCGACTTTATGGACCCTGCAGTAGTAGGTATTGACGATTATGAAATGAATAGCTCCTCCTCTTTAATAGTTATCCCAAATCCCGCTAATGAATATATTGATTTGAAAGTAACAAGTGATGAACTACAAGAGACAAGTATCAAGTTTTATAATGTATTTGGAATGCTGGTAAAAAGCGTACCTTATAATAATGCATCAACACAACGCATTTTTATTACAGATTTGAGTAAAGGTATCTACTTCATTCAAGTTGGAAACAAAACCGCAAAATTATTAGTACAATAACTTTTTTTCATCTCATTTTTAATCTTTATGGAAAACCTCATCAAAGAAAAAATAAACCTTTGGCTTAATGGAAATTACGATAAAGCCACTAAAGAAGAAGTTTCAAAATTAGTACAAACTAACGAAACGGAGGCGATAGACGCTTTCTATAAAGATTTGGAGTTTGGCACGGGCGGACTGCGCGGTATTATGGGTGTGGGGACCAACCGAATGAACAAATATACCGTTGGGTTTGCCACGCAAGGGTTTGCCAATTATTTGAAACAACAGTTCCCCAATAAATCGCTTAAAGTGGCTATCTCTTTCGATTCAAGAAACAACAGTAAGTATTTTGCAGGTATTACAGCAGATATTTTTTCGGCAAACGGTATTTTTAGCTATTTGTTTGAAGATCTGCGTCCAACGCCGGAACTCTCTTTTGCCGTTAGGGAACTGCAATGCGACGCCGGCGTGATGGTTACGGCATCTCACAATCCCAAAGAATACAACGGCTACAAGGCATACTGGAACGATGGCGCACAGTTGGTGTCCCCTCACGATGTAAATGTGATTGACGCAGTTACTCAAATATCTTCAGTAGATGATGTGAAATGGAACCGTAACTCAAATTTGGTGCAAACCATAGGAGACGATATTGATAACCTCTATTTAAAGCAAGTACATACGTTGTCGTTTGCCCATAAAAAAATGGAAAATGCGGCTAAAACACTCAAGATTGTTTACACACCGCTTCACGGTACAGGTATCACTATGATTCCTAAGGCATTTAAAATGTGGGGATTTGAAAATATCCACATCGTGGAAATGCAAAGCGTTCCCGATGGCAATTTCCCAACAGTGGTCTCTCCGAATCCCGAAGAAAAAACCGCAATGGAATTAGCCCTCAGAAAAGCCAAAGAGATTGACGCTGACCTTATTTTAGCCACCGACCCTGATGCCGATAGAATTGCTGCCGCCGTGAAAAATTTGAAGGGCGAATTTATTCTGCTTAACGGCAATCAAACCCTTATTCTTTTAACTTACTATCTTTTATCGCAACGCAAAGCCAACCACAAAAATAGCCCAACAGATTTTGTTGTCAAGACGATTGTTTCAACAGAGTTAATCCCCAAAATGGCGAAAGATTACGGAGTACCGTGTTTTGATGTATTAACCGGATTCAAATGGATTGCCAACGTAATTAGAAAAAATGAAGAGAGACTAAAATATATTGGCGGCGGAGAGGAGAGTTTCGGCTATCTGGCAGGCGATTTCGTACGCGACAAAGACGCCATCTCCGCTTGTTGCCTCTTTGCTGAAATGACAGCCAATGCCGTTGCCAATCAAAGTAATTTGTACCTGGAATTACTTAAAATATATCAACAATACGGATACCATAAAGAAGACCTTTTGTCAATTACAAAAAAAGGAAAAGAAGGTTTGGAAGAGATTAAACAGATGATGGTAACCTACCGAAACAACCCGCCCAAAGAGATTAACGGAAGTAGAGTAATTTGCATTAAAGATTATCTATTACTCGAAACCAAAGATTGTATCACCGGAAAAACCGAAAAAATTGATTTGCCTGTTTCCGACGTGTTGCAATTCTTTACGAAAGACGGCTCAAAAATTTCCGTTAGACCTTCCGGCACAGAACCAAAGATTAAGTACTATTTCGGATTGTGCGAACAACTAACGAATATTGAAGATATTGACGAAATAGACCGGATTTTGGCTGAACGTATTGACGCAATAAAAAGAGATATTGTGCATTGAGTTACATTCTTACAAGGTACCTCGTAACCCTTTCGCAACTTTTTCTTAATCAAACTTATATCTTTCCTATTTGTATGGCAAAAAGGAAGCAAAATACTCATAACTGGTTTGTTTGTTTTTTTCGTTTCATTTTTTGTTAAAAGATATGTTTATAACATTTATTTTAATAAATTTGCAGCCGTTAAATTTATGTTCAATTTAAAATATATCTACATTATGAAAAAAATCTTTATTTTATTATTAGTTGCTTGTTTTACAGCAACTTTGTTTGCACAACGTGCAGTTCCTCGTTATACATTTCTTGAAATGTTTACTTCAGCCACATGTCCTCCCTGTTACCAAGGAAATGTTAATTTGCATAATATGTTAAACCAAAACAATGCTACAGGTGGAAAATATACGCTGATAAAATATCAAATGAGCTGGCCCGGAGTAGGAGACCCATACTATACTGCTGAGGGCGGCGTAAGAAGAAGTGTTTATAGCATAAATGGAGTACCTAATCTGTGTATGGATGGGGTGAATAGACAAACCTCTTTTAATAATAACATGCTCCTTCAGGCACAGGCAGTTCCAGCATACATGGAAGTATATGGCAACTATAATGTTGTAGGACATACTGTTTCTGCAACCATTCATATTAGACCCACTATGGATATTACCATAGGCAATAATCTAAAATTGTATGTTGCTATTGTTGAAAAAAGAACAGTAAATAATATAATGTCAAATGGAGAAACTCTGTTTTATCAGGTTATGAAAAAATTCATGCCGGATGCTAACGGAATTATTTTAGGAAATCTAACCGCATGTGAACTGATTACTCATGAACTTACCTGGGAATTTCAAGGAAATTATCGTCTCCCAGCTAACTCTTCAAGTCCTATTAATCATACAATAGAACATTCTGTTGAAAATTTTGATAATTTAGAAGTGGTTGCCTGGGTTGCAAATACTTCAAACAGACAAATTTACAATTCCTGCACGGCAATTAGAGGGAATAGTTTTGCTATTAATTTCTATGTATTCAATGCAGATAAAGGTACACTTACAGCAACAGTAGATGACGCTCCTATTCAATCCGGCGAGTTGGTTACACCTGGTACCGTTGTTAATTTTACTGCAGTACCTAATACAAATTACTATGTTAAAGAATGGGTAGTGAATGGATGTGATGTAGTAGAAGGTAATAATTCTAATAGTTTTTCTATTACAATGGATGATTCTCAAATAGTTGCCGTTCAATTTATAAGAGACTATAATGTTAATTTTGGTACAGCCAATGAATATGGTAGTATAACTGCCACCGTAAATGGTGCGCCCATTAATTCCGGCGATAATATTCAAGAAGGTAGTGCTATTGACTTTACAGCAGTCCCAAATGAAGGATATGAAGTTAAAGAATGGATACATAATGGAGCGGTTGTTCCCGATAACACAACCAATAATTTTTCCATCACCGTAAATGGTGAAGAAAACGTCTCTGTTGAATTTATTGAAATTAAAAAATATGGATCTGTTACTTATAATGTGATTGATGGAAATGGTTCACTCACAGCAACAGTAGCCGGTGAACCCTTTGAATCAGGCATTGACATTGAGTTCGGCACAGTTATTGAATTTACCGCTACACCTAATGAGGGATACATAGTTAAAGAATGGAAACACAACAACGAGGTTGTTGCAGATAATACCACCACTAATTTTTCACTCACAGTTAGTGGAAACGAAATTGTTACCGTTGAGTTTGAAGAACTTGTTGGAATAAATGTAATCAATTTATTCTCAGTTGAACTTTGCCCCAATCCTGTTACTAACGAACTGATTATTAAAAATGCAGAACAAGTACAAAAAGTGAGCATTGCAAATACATTAGGACAAATTATAAAAGAAGAAATATTATCAGGAGAAAATAATGTCGTAATTTCTACCCAAAATCTACAGTCAGGAATATTGTTCGTTACATTGAAAGATGCTGAAGGACATGAAATTACAAAGAAGATAGTGAAAAAATAAAATGATCATCTTATGAAAAAACTCTTAACCTTAATCTTTGTCGGTTTTGTCATTTTTGGTTATGCTCAGAAATTTCAACTTACCAACCCTAAAGGGACTCCTTATACCAATGGAGAAACCATTTCTTCAATTATTACTGAAAATGATTTGACTCTTGCGGGCGAGTTTATTACGGAAATTAAAGTGGAAAATCTTACCGCTACGGAATTAGATTTAAAAGTATCACGCACCAACCTTGTTCTTGTTGAAGGAATGGATGCTTACGTGTGTTTTGGCGCATGTTTTCCCAGCGACGTGTTTGAGATTGATTATCTCTTGCTGGAGGACGCTGAGCCACTTACTTTGCATTTAGTAGCTAAAGACACTTTAGGTACGTGCTATTTCGGCTTGAGCAAATTCAAACTTGATTTTACGACAGAAGGACAAAGTATGACCCTTTTTGTTGAAGTTGACATGCAAAACTTGGGAGTTAAGGAAAATAACAACGCTAATTTGTCGCTTTCCGCATACCCTAACCCCGTATCAGTAAATGCTACTGTTAATATTTCCTATAAAATCGCCGATAACGGCGATAAAAACCGATTGGTAATCCGAAATATTATGGGCGCTGAAGTAATGAGTATGCCGTTAAATCCTCACGAAACTAAAGTATCCATTGATGTTTCTACATTAGTATCGGGTGTTTATTTTTATGCTATTGAAAATAAAAACCAAATTTCAATTGCTAAAAAATTGATAATAAAGTAATTGTAAACATTGGACGCGAACGACATTATTACGCTTAATGTATTGATAGGGTTATTGTTAATAACCCTATCTTTTGTAATGTACAAAAGAAAAGCGCTGTTAATGCTTCGCGCACTATTTTCAACACGCTATCTCCAACAGTTGTTCCGCGAAGGAAAATTGGCAAACGAAAGTATTTATCTTTACTCCATCCTCCTATATCTTTTTGCATTTCCCTGCTTAATTATCATTTTTTTTCAGTTCTACCCTGCAACTTTAATAGAAAAATATTCCATAACGCCCTGGCTACTTTATGTGGGAACATTTGCTGCGCTTATGGCTACGCTCTCATTATCACGATTATTATTACAATACTTTACATCAATTTTTAATTATCAGGAACAAAGGTATTTATATACGACAATAAAAGGTTTGTATCGTTTTTACAACGCCTTGTTATTAGTTATTATTATTCCAATTGCCTGGTATTCTCATACGCCACAATTAATTTTCTTCGTTTATATACCTGTATTTATCATTATATTTTCTTTATTCTTCATTCGTTTTGTAAGAAATATAAATGGAGTAAGCCGTATTCATTTTTTTATATATTTTTGCAGTCTTGAAATTCTACCCTACTTAATCATTGCTAAATTACTTATTATTAACTATTAACATCAAATATATTATATTGTTATTCTGCCAATGAAGATTAAAAACATTCTCATTTCTCAGATTGCTCCGGCTGATTTTGAAAAATCTCCCTACGCCGATTTAAAAAAGAAATATTGTATTTCTATTGACTTCTTTAAGTTTTTTAAAATTCACAGTGTTTCAGGTATTGATTTTAGAAAAACAAAAATCAATATTTTAGACCACACTGCCATAGTGTTTTCGAGTACCACTACCATTGACCAGTTTTTTATGCTGTGTAAAGAATTGCGCATAGAAATGCCTTACGAAATGAAATACTATTGTATGACCGATATGACGGCGCATTATTTGCAAAAATATATTCCTTACCGTAAGCGCAAAATCTTCTTCGGAAAAAACAATAACCCCTCCAGTGTTTTTGATTTATTGTTAAAAAACAGGACGCACAATTACCTTATACCCTGCGGTGCCGGCTCAATGGGTACCCATTTTGCCGAATTTTTCGACAAACACGGTATTCAATATACGCAAGCGGTTTGTTTTACCACCGAAGCAGCAGATATTAAAAACAACGTTGATTTGTCAAAATATGATATGGTCATCTTCTTCAGTCCGGTAGGCATTGCCGCTTTGAAAGAGAACTATCCCGATTTTGTTCAAGGCGAGATGGCACTGGGCGCAGTGGGTTTGGCTGCCGGTAATGCAGTTAGAGAAGCCGGTTGGAATTTGCACGTGGAAGCGCCCACCAAAGAGCACCCCACCATTACTGCTGCCCTTGAAGCCTTTTTAAAA
>JGI20171J14444_1000027_pt1 | contig 54726 bp, 43 predicted proteins | sample TergutNc150P4_FD_14444 | JGI IMG/M metagenome (IMG submission 14444) | reverse complement strand
GGGGGGGGGGGGGGGGTAATGTTTATTGCGCTACGGTCAAATATACGCCTATACACCCCGTTTAATGCGTGTGTATGAGTAAATTTCACTATGGCGACTTTTACGCTCATTAGTAAAATGTAGTATTTTTATGGTAGTTTGTCAATAGAAATTGTAGTTTCTGTAGTTAATAAGTGATAATTTCGCCGCCTAACTTGTCCCATGTTAACGCATCAGTGTCAGTTACCGCAGGCGGCGTACGGCGCTAAACTAATCAAATGCAGAAACAACAATAGTATCCTTTCATCAGCCTCTTAAAAAATTCTCGATAATCGTTTTTCCGTTGGGCGTAAGAATAGACTCGGGGTGAAACTGTAATCCGTACACGGGATGCTCTTTATGGCAAACGGCCATTATTTCGCCGTCTTGTGTCCATGCGGTGATTTTAAGCGAGGCGGGCAGGGTTGACTTAATGCCGGCAAGCGAATGATAGCGCGCCGCCTGTATGGTTTGCGAAAGCCCTTTGAAAAGAGCGTTTTCCGTATCAACCGTTACCATTGATGATTTCCCGTGCATCAATTTACTTGCGTAGGATACCGTGCCGCCGAAAGCTTCGTATATCGCCTGATGACCGAGACAAATGCCCAGTATAGGTATGCAGGAACCAAGCCGTTTCACCGCGTCAATGCAAATCCCCGCATCGGAAGGTTTACCTGGACCGGGGGAAATAACGAGAAAGTCGGGAGCGAGAGATTTTATTTCATCAACGCTTATTTCGTCGTTACGCACAACTTTTATGTCTGTGTCTATTGAGCCGATAAGCTGGTACAGGTTATACGAAAAACTGTCGTAATTGTCGATTAACAAAACCATTATTCAATCCCTCCGGAAGAATTTTTAAGCGCGTTCATAACGGCGGCGGATTTATTTACGCATTCCTGATACTCCGATTCGGGATTGCTGTCGGCGACTATCCCGGCGCCTGAACGTATAAAAACTTTGTTGTTTCTTTTGTACACAATTCTGATAGCGATACAGGTATCCATGTTTCCCGTAAAATCAAGATAGCCGATTGCTCCGCCGTAAATGCCGCGCTTGTTTTTCTCCTGTTCGTTTATGATTTGCATTGCGCGTATTTTTGGCGCTCCTGACAATGTTCCGGCTGGAAGGACGGCGTTAATAGCGTCCAGTCCTGTTTTACCTTCGATGATTTCTCCGCTCACCGTAGAGCCGATGTGCATAACGTGGGAGAAGCGCAGGATTGACATATATTTTTCCACAGTAACCGTCCCGAACTTGCTGATCTTTCCCAAATCATTGCGCCCCAAGTCTACAAGCATATTATGCTCCGCAAGTTCTTTTTCGTCAGCGAGAAGTTCCCTTTCCAGCGCAGTATCCTCCTCATCGCCTGTTCCTCTTGGGCGGGTTCCAGCAAGCGGAAAGGTAAACAGCCTGCCGTTATGCAATTTAACCAGAGTCTCAGGCGATGCTCCTGCGATTTCCAGATTGCTTCCGCCGAAGTAAAACATATACGGAGACGGGTTTATTGTCCGCAGTACGCGGTATGTGTCAAAAATGCTGCCTTCAAAGTCCGCCTCAAAACGGTTGGATAACACTACCTGAAAAATATCCCCTTCTTTAATATGGTTTTTCGCCCTGTTTACCATCCGGCAGTATTCTTCTTTTGTAAACAACGCCTTAAAGTCCGACTTTACGCAGGCTTGCGGAGTTTTTTCATGCTGTCCGTTATTGATAAGATTTTTTAAGCTTTCAAGCTGCGCTGTCCCTTTCTGATATTCGCTTTCAATGTTATCCGCGTTTATATTCGCTATTAAAATAACTTTTTGTCTGTAATTGTCAAATGCGATTACCTTGTCAAAGAGCATAAGGTCAACGTCGTTAAAACGTTCTTCATCTGCGGCGTCAAGTTTCAGGGACGGCTCGCAGTATTTCGCGTAATCGTATGCAAAGTAGCCGACAAGCCCGCCTGTAAACGGAGGCAGAAAATCAAATTTTACGCTTTTACGGCTGTCAAGAATTTCCTGAATGTGCCTGTTGGGGTTGTCGGTATTAAAAGATTTTGTTTCATTGGGGTTATTGGAATTAATGTTCATAACGCCGTTAAGACAGGTAATTTCCATCGTGGGATCAAACCCTAAAAAAGTATACCTGCCCCAATTCTTGGTGTCCTCCGCGCTTTCAAGCATAAAACAATGCCCGCTGACATTTTTTAATTTTTTTATTACGTCAATCGGCGTTACCATATCGGCGTACATTTCCGTACTGAGCGGTATTACGCGGTATTGACCTGTTTCTGCGACGCGTTTTGCTTCTTCCAAAGACGGTTTATACATTGCTTTCTCCCTAGAAAATTTTGTTCTCTATCACTGCGCGTTTTTTCAACTCGTCCATGAGAGAGTGAAACTGCTCTAAATCAAGGGACTGAGCGCCGTCGCATAACGCTTTTGCCGGATCGTTATGCGCTTCTATTATAAGGCCGTCCGCTCCCACAGCCATAGCCGCTTTTGCCAGCGGCGGAACAAGGCTTCGTATGCCGGAAGCGTGGCTTGGGTCTACAATAACCGGAAGATGAGACTTTTGTTTAAGAAGAGCGACAGCCGCCAAATCCAGTGTGTTACGTGTCATTGTTTCAAAAGTGCGTATGCCGCGCTCGCACAGGATAACTTGATTATTCCCCGATGAGACGATGTACTCCGCGCTCATCAGTAATTCCTCGATTGTGTTTGCAAGACCGCGTTTTAGCAGCACCGGCTTTTTCAGCTTTCCCACCTCTTTAAGCAGGTCAAAATTCTGCATATTCCTCGCGCCGATCTGCACAATGTCGATATCTTCAAATAACTCAATCTGCGTTTGATTCATTATCTCAGAGACAAGGGGCAGACCGGTTTCCTGTTTTGCAATACGCAGCATATCCAGCCCTTCGGCCTGTTTGCCCTGGAAAGCGTAAGGCGAAGTTCTCGGTTTAAACGCCCCTCCGCGCAGAATCTTCGCGCCGCTCTTTTTTACGCTGTGCGCGATTTCTATAATCTGTTGCCTGCTTTCAACGGAACACGGACCTGCCATGACCGTAAAAAATCCGTCACCGATTGACGCGCCTCCGACATTGATAATCGTATTATCTTCATGGACAGTGCGGTTAACCGCCTTGTACTGTTCGGTGATACGTTTTCCGTAATCAACAATGTCGTTAGTGTTAACGACATGATCCAAATCTATTTCCGCAGTGTTTCCGATCAGACAGACGGCGGTATGCTCCGTCCCTACGCTGTATATTGTAGAAAATCCCTTTTGTTCCCAGCAGGCGATAAACGTATCTATTTTTTCCTTTGGTACATTCGGCTTTAAGATGAATACCATGATTTCCTTTTAATTTTCAATTATATTGAAAATTAAAGGTTGCGTAAATTACTTATTGCGTGTTTACAAAACCGGTTATTTTATCTTTTAACCACATTCCCAAAAAACCGATTAGCGCAATTCCGGCAAAGAGGGATATTGATAAAATCCATTTACCCTGTATTATGGAATCTCCCATTATGGTGGATGTCAGTATTGCGGGTATTCTGGCAAGCGTTGATAAAATTACAAATGCAGGAAGGGAAATATTTGCAAGCGGCGTAAGCCATGTAAGCAGATCTTTTGGGGTTCCCGGAATAAGAAACAGGATAAAAATAAGACGGGCTGATTTACGGGAATCTTTGAGAAACTTCCATGTATTGATATCTTTCTCGCCGAAAAAACGCCTTAATAAAGGCAGCCCGAATTTTCTTACCGTAAAAAAAATTATTGTTGTTGTTAAAACGCATCCTGTTAAAAGGACGGCAAGCCCCCCCCATGCGCCGTAGGCCATTCCTGCCATAATCTGCACCGGACCGCCTGGAATTACCGCTATAATAATCTGCAGAATCTGGATACCAAGCATAACGGCTATACCCAAAAATCCCAAAGACTTAACCCAAAGTGTAAAACTTTCACGGTATTCTGTATTATTTAAATCTTGAATAAAAGGCCAAAAAACAACAGTAAGGATCACTGTAAAAACCGCAAAAATTGAAATTAAAATAATTAGACGAAATTTGCCTTTTTTCATAGTTGAAATGGTAGAGTTGTTAGGACAACTTCCGCTATTATATTAAAAAATGCGAGTTACGTAAATTGATATTTTAAGATAAAATAGAGTTATGGAAAATAAATTAAAAAATGAGTTTATTTCAAAATACTCAAAGCTTCTGCTTGATCAGGGCATGATAAATAACGAACTTTACTTAAAATACGAAGTAAAACGCGGCTTGAGGGATGTCAGCGGGAAGGGCGTGCTTGTGGGCTTAACTGAAATATCCGAAATTGTTTCTTATGTAATTGAAGACGGCGATCTGGTTCCGTGCGAAGGCAAACTCTACTACCGCGGCATTAATATTGAAAATTTTGTTAAAGGCTTTTTGGATGAAAACCGTTTTGGATTTGAAGAAACATGCTTTCTTTTGCTGTTTGGACATCTGCCGGTAAAAAGTGAAATGGAAGCATTTTCTTTGCTGCTGGAAGAAAATACAGTTCTGCCGGATAACTTTGTCCGCGATATTATAATGAACGCCGCAAGCAAGGATATGATGAACTCTTTGGCAAGAAGCGTGCTGACGCTTTATACCTATGATGAAAAACCCGATGACATATCAATCGAAAATGTTTTGCGGCAGTCGATCAGCTTAATAGCGCAATTTCCGCTCCTTGCAGTTTACGGGTATCAGGCGTTTGCCCATTATCATGACAACAAGAGCCTTGTAATCCATGCGCCGCAGAAAGGTTTGTCTATCGCCGAAAATATTCTCTATATGCTTCGCCCCGATTCAAAGTTTACTCCCTTTGAAGCGCAGATTTTAGACATTTGTCTTGTGCTTCATGCAGAGCATGGCGGCGGCAATAATTCAACCTTTGCGAATCATGTTGTTACATCTTCGCATACCGATACTTATTCGGCGGTTGTAGCTTCCCTTGGTTCGCTGAAAGGTCCGCGTCATGGCGGAGCAAATATAAAAGTTGTACAGATGTTCCGCGACATGAAGGAAAAAATTTCAGACTGGGACGATGATGACGAAATTAATTCCTACCTTGAAAAACTTCTTGCTAAAGAAGGTTTTGACCGCTCCGGTTTGATTTACGGTATGGGACATGCCGTTTATTCATTGTCAGACCCAAGGGCGCTTATCTTCCGTCAGTTTGTCGAAAAGCTTGCAGCGGAAAAAGATCGTAACGACGAATATAAACTTTATTCAAAAGTAGAAACTTTAGCTCCGCATATTATCGGAAAGGTACGGAAAATTTACAAAGGCGTCAGCTCTAACATTGATTTCTACTCCGGTTTTGTTTACAGTATGCTCGATCTGCCGGAAGAACTTTTTACGCCGCTGTTTGCCGTTGCGCGTATATCAGGCTGGAGCGCCCACCGTATCGAAGAACTTATAAACGCAGGGAAGATAATCCGCCCTGCGTATAAATCGGTAACAAAGGTTCAGCCCTATGTTCCAATGGGAAACCGCGCATAATAAGAATGAAACGGAACTGTCGCGGCATAAGGTAAAATATCATACATTCTATACTATATCAGCACAAAATCAATCAGGAACCCGGTAAACAGGGCGAACAGAATTGAAAAAGCAAGGTAGAGAATAAAGTCCTTCATTCCAAGGATGATCTTTACCGCTCCAAGATTTGTAATTTTCATAGCAGGACCTGTGATCATAAAAGCCGAGGCTGAGCCAAGAGACATGCCGCTTTCCATCCATGAGACGAGCAAAGGTATAGTGCCGCCGCCGCAGACATATAGGGGAACGCCTATGGTTGCTGCCATAAGGAGGCCGAAGCCCTTATGTTTTCCGAAAAGGGCGGCCATAGCCTCAGCGGGAACATACCGCTGAAATATGGCGGAAAGGGCTACCCCAATTAAAAAAGCCGGACCTGTAGCTTTCAGGTTCCGCCACAGGTTTTTTAAAAAGCGAAAGAGAAGGTTGGGGTCAGTGTCGCGGTTTGCGGTTTCACCGAAACCTTTGAATGTGAAAAAATTCCTCTTTTTAAAAAAGAAACGAACCAAAAGACCTGCGGTAATGCCGCAGAGGAAACAGCTTACAAAACGGATGGTAAGGGCTGTTTTTCCCAAGGCGGCGCTGTAAAAAAGAAGCTGAGGGTTAAGGAGTATGGAACTCATCATAAAAGCGGCGAGCCAGTCTTCTTCCATTCCCTTTTCTGCAAAAGAAGCTGAAATAGGAATGGTACCGTACATACAGAGGGGGGAAGCAATGCCTATAAGGGAAGCGGGAACAATCCCAACAAGTCCCCAATTCTTGCCCTGCATAGCCGCAAACAGGGAGTGAATTTTTTCTTTGCCGAAAACCGAAATGAGAGAGCCTACGATCATTCCCAGCGCCCAGTATTTAAAAATCTGTTCAAATTGAACGCTGAAATAATACCAAAGATAGACGGCTTCACGGCGCAGGATTTCAGCCATTAATGTTTACCAGTGTATACTCCCTGCTGCCAAGTCCGATTTTCTGAGCGTGCTCCAAGGTTAAAAGACCGTTACGCGAATTAATGCGCTTGATCATGCTTTCGTTACCGTCGGCTTTAAAGATTAAGTCAACACACGCCTGATCAAGCGCTACAGGATCGAAAGAAGATAAAATACCGATATCGTGAATATCAGGTTCCGAAGGATAACCGTTGCAGTCGCAGTCAATAGAAAGCCTGTTCATGACATTTATGTACAGTATATTTCCCTTTAAACTGTCCGAAACGCTTTTTCCCGCTTCCGCCATGCTTTTGCAAAAAGCGTCCTGTGATCCGGAAATTCCTGATTTTCGGGTTCCTCCGCTGTGTATCCAGCTTTTTCCGGCTGACGAGGCGATGCCGATTGAAATGTTTTTAACCGCGCCGCCGAAACCTGCCATCTGGTGTCCCTTAAAATGGGAAAGTACAACATAATAATCGTAGTTCTTAAAATGCGAGCCTACAATGTTTTCTTTTAAAACTTCTCCGCCGATCACGGGAAGATTTATTTCGCCTTCAATGTCCAGAAGATCAAATGCCGCTATACCCGTAAAACCGTGATCTTTTGCTACCTGCAGGTGCATTGCGGCGCTCGCGCGCTTGCCGCCGTAGGCTGTATTACTCTCCACTATAGTTCCCTTTAATGACTGTACAAGGTCTTTTATAAGTTCAGGTCTAAGGTAATTGCTTTTAGGCGGCTCGCCTGTGGACAGCTTGACGGCAATCTTCCCGCCCGGTTTAGCGTTCAAAGCGTTATAAACTGCAACCATGCCTTTAGGGCTTATGTTCGCAGTAAAATAGACCGTTGATTTTTTTACAGATTGCAATGTACCTGACAGCTCCTCGGCATACAAGCTGCCTTGAACTTTTCTTTTGGTACAGTTTGATAACGAAAGCAATACAAGCAATACTGATAAGAAAACAATTAACTTGTTTAATATTTTCTTTTTCATGGACGCTTTTCCTCCCGTGATGTAACGTTTGCCGTTTCATAACTTTCCGCAAGCTTAGCGGCTTCCTCAAAATCGCTATGCAATAAATACTCTGCGATAGTATCAAGCAGGGCATTTGCAGAATTTGACCATTTTTTTTGCTTTAGTTCAGACAGCGCCTTATTGGCAGTCGCTTCGTCATACTTCTCGCAAGCTGTTCTGATTATACGCAGTTTTTCCGCCAGATACTCAAGGTTTTCGGAATCTTCCGCTGCGGTATCATTATCGCCGGCCTCTGATCTGTTTTTTTCGATTACTTTACCAAGCGCTTCCAGGAACGCCGGTGTTTCCGACATTATTACCGAAATATTCTCCGCCCGTCCCGCCAGTTCCAGTTTGAACGCGATGCCTGAAAGCCCGTCTTCTCCGATATTAGCAAGAGCGCTTTTCATTGAGTGGATATTAATAACATATTGCCGGAAGTCATCGTCTCTGCGGAATGAGTTGGAGATTATTGTTTTTAACCTGGCATGGGCCTTTTCAGCGTCCCGTATGAAAATAGCAGCTAATTCCGGACCTGAGGACGGCTGTAACTTTTCAGCGGAAGATTTCGCCATAATCTTGGCGGACTGCTTACGCGCCGCTTCAACCACTTCAGGCGGATACTTGTCGCGTATCAGCTTGTTCAACGAAGCGTTAAGCTGGCGTATATCTATAGGCTTGGAAATAAATCCGTCAAACCCGTTTTCCAAAAACATTTCCGCCTGCCCTGTCAAAGCGTTAGCTGTCAATGCGATGATGGGATGCGTATAACCCCAATTGCGCAGGATTTTTGCCGCTTCTATACCGTCCATCTTGGGCATAAAATGGTCCATAAAAATAATATCAAATGTTGCGCCGCCTTTGACTTTGTTAATCGCCTCAAACCCGCTTGTTGCAGTTTCAATCGACAAGCCGTAAGGAGCCATAAGACCTCTTGCAACATACAGGTTCGTTTCCACATCGTCTACAACCAAAACTCTGCCGTAAGGCATATATTCGCGCACAAATTGCGGAGCTTTGTTTGTCTGCGTTATTCTGCCGATATTGAATTGTTTTATGTTTTCCGCTAATTCCTTGCCTAATACTCCGGAACCGATAATTCTCTGAGGTAAACGCACGATAAATACAGACCCCTTTCCGGGTTCGCTTTCCACGGAAAGCTCGCCGTTCATCATGCGTACAAGTTGTTTTGTAATGTTCATGCCAAGACCCGTTCCCTCGGTTGTACGGTTTGTTTCCATATTAAAGCGCGTGTATTCATCAAACAATATTTCTACCTGCTCACCGGTCATACCCTGCCCTGTATCGGCTATGCGGAATACAAGCGTTACTTCATCCTCTTGCCGCGTGTATTCGGCGTTAACCGACAACGAAACCCCGCCTTTGTCCGTATATTTGAACGCGTTGGAAAGCAGGTTGTTTAAAATCTGTTTGATACGCAATTCATCGCCGAACAGAGTTAAAGGAATGTTTTCATCCACCTGAAGACTAAAATCAATCGGTTTATTGTCGTAATGCACTACAGTGATCTGTATGGTGTCGTTTATAAGGTTTTGAAAATCATAACCTGCGGGCGAAAGTTCAAGCTTTCCCGCTTCTATCTTGGACAAGTCCAATATGTCGTTAATGATACCCAGCAGCAAATAGCCCGAATTGAAAATCTTGTCCAGAGCTTCCCGCATAGCCTGCGGCAGTGTTTGATTCTGAAGCTGAATTTCGGTAATGCCGAGTATCGCATTCATAGGTGTGCGTACTTCATGGCTCATGCGCGACAGGAATTGGCTCTTGAAACGGCTGCTCTGTTCGGCCTGTTCTTTTGCCATTATCAGTTCAGTCATATCCACCGAATTCTGGATTTGGACATTTCTTCCGTCAGACCATTCTATGTATCGTGTGGTATTGCGATATATGCGGTTTGTAATGGGGTTGCGCATTTCCCATACGATTGTACTGTTCGGGTCTTTGTCAAGCTGATAGCAGGGACAAAATTCGCATATTCCCTCAACATCCTTAAAAAAAGTTTTATAACATAACTTTCCGATACAGTCATTCCCGATTTTAAAATGATTTTTCATGCAATCGTTCACAAAAAGAATTTCGCCTGAATGGGGAACGGTAACATAAACCTGCGCATCAATGCTGTTAAGAATATTACTTAAAAGTTTGAGCGATTGTTCTGATTCATTCTTTTTAGCAATTGCAGCTTTTAAGTCGCGTAAATCACGCATATAAGCCGCTAAAACAAATTCGTTATTATGTTTAACGCGCACGAGCGTAATTTCACATGGTATCGGCTCGCCTTTCAGATTCCGGTGCATACATTCCTCATGCAGATAACCGTTTTCAAAAGCTTTATTAAGGCTGTCAGCTATATTCTTTTTCGATAAATTACCGTCAGGCTGGTACTCAGGTGAAAGCTCGTGAAATCTTTCCAGATATTCCTGTTTGCTTGATAAGCCGAATATTTTAAGCATTTCATCGTTGCAGTCTAAAATATTATAATTAACATCAATATAGCTTGCGCCTAACGGCATGGCGTTAAACATAACCTGTACGCGCTCGTTAGTTTCGCGTGTTTTGGCTGACTGCAAATTTTTGTTTATGGCATTGGTCATCATCAAACCCAGGGACATTAGTATATGGATTTCATCGTCTGAAAAAGTACGCTCCTTTTGACAGTCGTCAATGCTGAATAACCCCCAGAGATTATTCTCCAGAAACATCGGGATAATAACAATTGATTTTATTTCAAATGATTTAAAAAAAGAGCCTAGTTTTTCCGGCAAGGCTGACAGCGGGGCGTTTATATGTTCGCCGCGCATGAATAATTGTTTCCACTCCTGGCTTATGTTGTAGGATAAGCTTGTGCCTATAGGTTGGTTTATGCAGCTATTGGCGTATAGGCTTAGCCATTCATACATTAGGATACATTGCAGGTCGCCGTCTAATACCTCGTTACGCAAAATTTGAACGCGGTCGGCATCAAGACAGTTTCCTATAAGTTCAAAACTTTTTAACACTGCTGTTTTAAAAGCTTCTTCATCATTGACAGACAACAAAATGTAGGTCACGTTGTTTACCATATTCAATAATTTTTCATGTTGATAGATTTCTTTCATCATACGCTTTGATTCGCGCAAATCGCGAAGATAGGCTGTTACAATAAAATCCTTACCCTGTCTGGTTCGTACAAGCGTGATTTCACATGGTATTGGCTCTCCGTTCAGTTTCTGGTGCATCCATTCAAAATGGTTGTAACCCTCGGCATAAGCTTTGTAAATAACTTCCTGCATCTTCTCGTTTGACAGCCTCCCGTCAGGCTGATACATTGGTGAAAGCCGGTAAAAATTCTCTATAACTTCCTGTTTGCTTGACAATTCAAATAATTTGGCTGTGCTGTCATTACAGTCAAAAAAATCCATGTTTTTATTGTGAATGTTTGCGCCCAAGGGCATGGTATCGAATATAACCCGCAGGCGCTCTTTCGCCATGTTACTTTCCGCTATAATACGAACCAATATGGTAATGATAATGACTATCAGTAATGTTCCCAGCACTATGGAGCATATTCTTATTAAGATTGTATAAATAGCTTTCTCTTTACTTTTATGCGAGATGATGTTTTTTACCGCCTTCATCTTAATGCCGGTAAACAAAATGCCCATAACTTCGTCTGTATCCGGCTGAAAAAGAGGGCGGTATAAGGTCAGGTAATCATTGCCTAAGATAACATCCCTGCCGGTATAATCCCTGCCTGATTGAATAGAAGCGTATGCCGCGCTTTCTTCTCCGAGAAAAATATCTACCGCCGGCTTACCGTTTGAATCGACAATACTGGAAGTTATACAGTGGAAATTGTTATTTTCTTTTATATAAATAGCCACCTCTATTCCCATATTGTGCGCCATGTTTTCGATAAGAGCGCGGTGGTATACGGGAGAAAAGGCCTGTTCATATTCATTTATATAATCGCCGTTTTCAAGGTGTACAATGCTGTTGTCATTCTCCAGCAATGATTCAAGATATATCATGTCGTCTTTAAGTTTATCTTTTTCCATAAAGACAGCATTTTCCAGATACATGGCTTCTATGTTGTACATATGCATAATAAAAAGCCCTATTAAGGAAAGAAGGATAAAAACAGATGCGGCTCCGATTATTATTGAACGTTTTATTTTCAAATTACAGAGCCTCTCTTAACACCTTAAACTTGTCTTTTATTTCGAGAAATACTTGAGCGATTTTAGGATCAAACTGCTTACCGGCGTTCATTGTGATGATGTTAACCGCTTCTTTTTCTGTTAAAGGTTCTTTATACGGCCGCTTGGATACAAGAGCGTCATATACGTCGACAATCGCCATAATACGGCCCTGAAGCGGAATATCCGTTTCTTTCAGTCCGTGCGGATAACCTGTACCGTCCCAGCGTTCATGGTGGTATTCCGCAAATAATTTAGCGTTATATAAAAAATCTTCTTCGTCTGTTTGCTTGATGATTCTGCTGATTATCCGCGCTCCTTCTATAGTGTGAGATTTCATTTGCTCGAATTCTTCGTAATTCAATTTACCCGGCTTATTTAAAATCGCGTCTAAAATATGGATTTTCCCAGTATCATGCAGACGAGCCGATGAAGCGACCAATTCCAGATTCCAGCCGCGTATTTCGTCCGCGTATACCCCGCGCTCTTCCATCGCTTTTATCAGTAATTTAACATACGCTGATGTGCGGTCATTGTGTCCGCCTGTATCTTTGTCGCGTTCTTCAATCACATCAGACAATACGGTCATAATGCCGTCCTGCAGTCGCCTGATCCGCGCTGTTCGTTCACGGATCAGATCGTCAATGTTCAAATGCATTTTAATGCGATTGAGCAGTACAAGTGTGGAAAACGGTTTTGTAATAAAATCTACTACGCCCAATTCAAAGCCCTTGGCTTCAATGGTATCGTCTGTATAGCTTGTAAGAAATATAATAGGAATTTCTGAGTATAAAGGGTTGGATTTCAGGCATGATAACGCTTCAAAACCGTCCATCTCGGGCATTTCAATATCCAGCAGGATCATATCCGGAGTAATTTTTTCTATTAGTTTGAACATCTTCTCCGCGGACGGTATCGTAAATACCCGATAGAAAGTTTCCAGCGCATTTCTTGCCATTGATAGATTAATGTCGTTGTCGTCCACCACGAAAATCGTTTTCATCAATGTTTTCCTTTGATAGATGAGCTTTTTCCAAAACTCGAAGTTTTGGAAAACCACCGGATGTTTTTATTTTATTAATGATTTTGGTGTTTTTTAACATAATTTAAGATCATTGTTATTTTTAACACGTTTTGTTATATTTTGTCAAGATTCCGGACGCCCTGTTTAACAGTTCATTCTTAAAACGCCATAGGCGTTTTACTTAACAAAGCTCTTCTTGTAAAAAGTAAAAATTATCTTACGGCGGCAGGGAGTGGGGAGTAGGGAGTGGGGTTTTTGTTCGTAAGCTACGCATGATGATAACACGCTTAGATTATGAACAACGACCCTACTCCCTACTCCCTACTCCCCATTCCCCATTTCAACTCCTCAATGTTTCTTCCTCAACTTCTTCTTCAAACTGGCGGGTGTAAAGCTCGCAGTAGTGACCGTTCTGCGCCATAAGCTGCGAGTGAGTGCCCCGCTCAATCACCTTGCCTTCTTTTATTACAAGAATTACATCGGCGCCTCGGATTGTAGAAAGCCTGTGGGCAATAACAAAACTTGTGCGTCCTTCCAAAAGCGTGTGTATCGCTTCCTGTAACATCATTTCCATTTCCGTATCAATCGAGCTTGTCGCCTCGTCAAGAATGAAAATCTTAGGGTCAGCAAGCACCGCCCGCGCGAATGAAATAAGCTGCTTCTCGCCTGTAGAAAGCCTGTCTCCGCCTTCTCCCGCTTCCGTGTCAAAACCTTTTTCCAGTTTGCAGATAACGCTGTCGGCGTGGACAATCTTTGCGGCTTTTTCAACTTCCTCGTCGGTAGCGTCCAGCCGCCCGTAACGTATATTCTCCCTGATAGTGCCCGAGAAAAGATGAGGGCTTTGCAGCACATAACCGAATGCGCTGTGAAGCCAAAGCTGGCTGCGCTCACGGTAGTCCTTTCCGTCCACGAGAATTTCCCCCGAAGTAGGCTCGAAGAAACGGCAGACAAGATTCACGATTGTCGATTTACCCGCTCCCGTTTCACCTACAATGGCAACGTAGGTTCCCGCCGAGATATGAAGGTTAAAATGCTCAAGCACATTTTCATGTCCGTCTGGATAACGGAATGTAACGTCGCGGAATTCAACGTCGCCCTTAATGGGTTCCCAGTTTTCTTTTTTTGGTGAAAAAACATCGCCGTATTTATCGATTACTTCCGGTCTATCGGTAATACCCGGGTCCTGTTCCAGCAATCCGCTGACACGCTCGATATTCGCCTGAGTGGAAACAAAATCCGTCATTATGCGGGCGATATTCTGAATCGGCCAGAAGAAGCCGCCCGCGTATTGCAAAAAGATCGCAAGTGCGGCAAGGTCGGCTCCCATGTAGGCGATTTCCCAGCCGCCGTAGCCGAGAACGAGCGCTGTCGCTATAGAGCCGACAAAAAGAACGACGGGAATAAATATAGCTCTCAGTCGCGCCATGTGGTTAGCGTGAAAACGGTAATCGCTTGTTATCCCCGAGTACTCAGAAAGGCTTTGTTCCTCGGCGACCAGCACCTTTACGGTACGCGAGCCAGTGATGCCTTCGTTCATCGCTCCCGTCATCTTGGAATTAATTTTGCGCATAATTCTGTTGACTGTCAGAATACGTTTCTGAAAAAACCATGTAAGCAGTGCAAGCGGTATAATGGTAACGCAGACGATAAGAGCGAGTTTCCAGTGAACAATAAACATTGAGATAACAACGCCGACACAGTAAAATGTTGACCAGCTGAAATCAATCAGTCCCCACGCTACAAGCTCGCCGATGCGGCCTGTGTCCGAGTTGGTGCGAGCCATCATGTAGCCGACAGGGGTTTTGTTGTAATAGGAAAGCCCCAGTTTTTGCAAATGAAAAAAGACGGCGTTGCGGATTGCGCGTGAAATCGCCGTTTCAATGCTTATTCCCTGAGCGACAAATATGCGCACGTTAATCGCCTGTATTGTCATAAGCAAAACCGCCGCTCCCATAATGGCCCAAAGATTGTCAAGGCTTCTAGGCTCAATGTTATGTTTGATAACATAGCCGAGTATCAGCGGAAACACCACGTCTACAATTGCCGCAGAAAGCATAAGGCAGGCTGCGAACAGCAGCTTTTTTTTCTGCGGAGCTATAAACGGAAGCATTTTTTTCCAGATGCTTAGCGACATCGGTTTGTTATAATCTATATCTACATCTTCAAAATCAGACATTTTCAGTTCCTTTCACGGCTTCACCGTCAGCGGTTACGCCGCGCTGCAATTCAAAAATACGGCGGTAACTGCCGTTACGTTTAATAAGTTCTTCGTGTGAACCCAGTTCTTCTACAGTTCCGTCCTTAAGAACGAGAATCTTGTCCGCCTGCATAAGGCTTGAGATACGGTGGGAAATTATTATTACCGAGGCGTCTTTTACACGCCGGCGCAGCGCCGCTCTGATTTTTGCGTCTGTCTCAGTATCCACTGCCGAAAGACTGTCGTCAAAAATCATTACAGGCGTGTTGCCCGCAAGCATCCTCGCTATTGCCACCCTCTGTTTCTGTCCGCCCGAAATCGTAACTCCCCGTTCCCCGATTACAGTGTTGTACCCTTCGGCGAATCCCATAATGGTTTCGTCAACCATCGCCACAGAAGCGGCGCTTCGCAGTTCCGCCATTTCAAGACTGGGATACGCTATGCTGATATTTTCTCGTATTGTTTTTGAAAACAGAAACGGTTCCTGCAAACACAGCCCGATATGCTTCCGTAAATGCGCTCTTGAGATTTTTCTGATATCAATCCCGTCAATGGTAATAAGCCCGTCTGTGTCTTTTAAATCGTACAAACGGCTTAAAAGATGAACCAGCGTTGATTTCCCCGAACCTGTAGCGCCGAGTATGGCAAGGCTTTCTCCCGGTTTTAAGGTGAAAGAAATGTCACGTAATACCGGTTCTCCTTTTCCGTAATTAAAACAAACTTTGTCAAAGCAAACTTCTCCCATGATTTCAGGCGTTAAAGCGTCAGGCGGATCGGTTTCAGGTTCCGCCGAAAGAATATCTCTGACACGCCCCGAAGCGACCATTGTTTTTGAAAGGTCTGCAAGGATACGCCCCAACTGACGGACAGGCCAGATCATCCAGTTACAGTAGGCGTAGAAGGCAAGGAATGTTCCCGGCGAAAGATTGCCCTGCACGCTTCGCCATACTCCAGCTCCCACTACAATCGCAAGCTGAAAACCTGAGAAAAAGTCTCCCGCTCCCCAGAAAACGCCGAGCATTTTTCCGATATAGTTCCATATATCCTGATATCTTTTTGTTTTTTCGGAAAACTTTTGCGTCTCATGTGCTTCCCTTCCGAAAGCGCGGACAACCCTGACTCCGGTGTAATTTTCCTGAGCCGCAGCCTGCATACTCCCTTCCGCTTGATCCGCTTTGTTAAATTCTTTGCTTACCTTTTGGAAGTATACAATTGAAAAAATCAAAATTATGGGAACAAGGGCAAGCGCCATCAGCGACATGAAAATGTCCATAGAGAACATGATCACAAGCGCAATGATAAAAACGCAGAAAGTCCGCAGGACTTCGCTTATTTCCCAATGGATAAAGTTGCGGATATTGTCCACGTCGGTTGTACACCGCTGAATAATGTCTCCTGTCTGACAGCTAACGTGCCAGTCATAGGGCAGTTTTTGTATATGGCCGTACAGGGTATTCCGCAGCCTCCACGCTACAGTTTCGCCGATTTCAAGACTTGCGTAACTGCGGATAACGTCGCATAAACCGGACAGCATTGCCGCCGCAAGAATAAAAAGAGCGCATATCCAGATATTTCTTTGCAGAACGCCGATACCTCCGATGCTTTCCACAAAGTTTAAAACGAATTCAGGAGCTTCCAGCGGCGCTCTTCCTATTACAGAGTCGATTGTATAACGTACTATCTGAGGGCTTACAAAAGCAAAAGCTACGGCGCCCAGAGTCGCGGCAAAGCAAAGAAAACATTTGAATTTCCTGTCTTCCGCGGCGGCGGCAACAAGGCTGATTTTGCCGCCCTTCCATGGTAATTTCATATTAGTTTCTCCAAACTTATGTTAAAAGTGTATTTTTTTTCCAAAACTCGAATTTCAGAAAACCGTCAAAATTTTAAGCGTTTGACTTTGTATCTAAAGTAAAAGATACAAACTCGATACTTTTGTGATGAGAAAACCGCGTATTCGGCTTTTATTTTATATATGGGGTGAAAGAATATTAAAAGGAAAGCTTACTGTATGCGGCTTCAGCCAAAGTGAACCATTATTATTTGCATTACGTACCCTCCTTCAGGAAATGCTGCTGCTTGACAATTTCAATGTTGTTATTGAAATTGCATTTTATGATCTTTGTCAATATATAAAATAAAAAAAATTATGTCAATAGGAATTTAATTAATTTCGCGGTTTTGAATACCATTCCTTCAGTACATTTTCAGCCTTTTTTCCGTGAATGTTAAAACCGGTATTGCCTTTTACTTTTGCCGCATTGTATATTTTTGTACTCCAGTCCCACCAAAAAAAACCCGCGAACCAAGGTTCGTCAAAAAACGTCCGCAGGCATGACCGGTAGAAATTGGCTTGTTCGTCTTCATCGTAGGGAAATTCGGTATGAGTAAAATCCCATGGCATTGCGGCGCAGCCTTTTGCGCTGCGGCAGCCGATTTCAATAAATATTACCTGCTTTTTCCATTTTGCGCTTAAAGCTTTTACCCGTTTTTTTATGGGCTGCCATGCGGCAAACATATTTTCTTCCGTTTCTCCCGAAATTTCCGCCACAGGATAGTAAGCGCTGGTTCCGATATAGTCAACGGCGTCAAACCAGTGAACGTTGTCTTCGCTGCCGTGGTTGGCGTTATATACAAGAGGCCCTGAATAAAATTTCTTTGTTTCATTTATTAAATTACGCCAATGGCTTTCCTTTCTTTCTGCGGCAACCATTTCGCAGCCTATACAGAGCATTTCGCACCCCGTATATTCAGCCAGTTCGGCATAATGGCATATAAAAGCGGTATAGTGTTCAAACCATGCGCCCCAGTAAACGTCCTTTCCCATCATATTTTCGTCAGGGAAATTAATTTCCGCTCTCCATACGCCGTCCATACAGTTGACAACAGGTTTAAGGCAGACCTTCATTCCCAGTTCATGGGCTTTTTTTACCGCAAACTCAAGATCGCGGTCTTTGACAGTGTAGCGGTAATCAAAGCTGATTTTTGTCGATGAAAATTGTTCCTGCATTACAGAAAACGCAAGGCAAAGCCATTCATTGCCCGCCTTCCGGAATTTTTCCATTGAAGATACCGCCGAGGGCGTTCTGTAATCACCGCTTCGGCCGTCCCAGCCGTAGGTAAATCCTTTAATAAACATTATTTGTAAATATTATTTATTATAAATAATGTCAAGCAAGATAGAGTTCAAATAACGATGATTTGTCCGCATTATTCACCATAGCGCCGGTAATTATAAATGCAATAGCGCTCCGTTTTGCGGAACCGTTCGACACTAAGCGCCGGAAGCGGTTTGCCATGATGTCTTTAGATAGTAACGGAAACATTTTTCTCTTTTCGATAAAGCGCCGGGCATCTGCGCGCCCATATAGGGTATCTATGAATTTTCATTTTTAAAAATTTTAATTGAAGACTTCATAGACGGCGGTCTATGCTGCCGTATCTTGACAGAGGAGGATGTATGAACAACCTCAATTCAATTTTAATCGAAGGCAATTTGGTGAGAGATCCTCTGCTTCGATCCACCCCCAAGGGGACGCAGGTTTGCACGATGAGCCTTGCTTCCAACCGTTTTTACAAACAGGACACCGGTTTCGAGAAGGAGGTTTCTTTCTTCGATGTTGAAACTTGGTCGCGTCTTGCAGAGTCTTGTTATGCGAAAGGCAAAAAAGGCAGGGGGGTGCGTATAGTAGGGCGATTAAAGCAGGATCGCTGGACAGGCGCCGACGGTAAACCGCATTCAAGAATTACCATTATTGCTGAACATGTGGAGTTCCGCCCCGAATTTAAGAAAGAGGAAAAACCTGTTACGGAAAATGCGGCTGTAAATCAGGATACTCATTCTTACGATTATTATCCTGATGAAGAAAACGATGAAGCCGTTATGAGAATACCGGAAAAGGAGATGGAACCTGTTGTTTTTTAAACGCTGTAAAAACCATCTTTCCAGTTAAAACGGCTGGAATTAGGCAGGGGGGCGTTTTCTTTAACTGAACGCATTAAATCACGGTAATTGGATTTTTTAAGCGCAGTTCCGTTCAGATCGATTATGAAACGCCCGAACCCTGCCTCTTTTAAAAACGGAATTTTATCAATTATGGAAAAATATTTGTCAGGGTAAACACGGGAGCCTTCATGTTCCGAAACAAGCGAAAAAACTTCGTCCTTATTGTCTGTAAATGAATTCAGCTTGAGAATTCTGCCGAGATCGCAGCTTATGTTGAATAACGGAGGCCACGCGAAAACAGTTATAAAAAATTTTGCGTGTAATACGCCGGCTTTATGCTTTTTTTTACCGTTTGTTTTTTCGCTGTTCCTGCTTTTTACACCTAATGTTCTTTCAAGATTCTGCCTGTTGTTTTCAAGCGGAGAAACAAATCCGTCGACTCTGTTTCCGACGGACGAGATAAACGACAGCGACCATGAATTAAACATATAGAGCCACGGTCCCGCTATCAATTTTACTTTTTCGTAACCTTTGAAAACAGAAAAATGCCCTATGTTATTCAACATATACTGAGTGTAGCCCATTTCAATCAGTTCCCCGATTACCTGCGTTGTAAAACCCGATTCGTGTTCAGCGGTTTTTTGCGGAAACCAAGGAGAAAGCGTTAAAATAATTTCCGCAGGCTTAAACGGCAAGGGAGGTTTGTCTTGTGAGAGCAGGTATTTTATGTTTTTCTGCGACAGAGAAAGCATTGCCCTTTGCGGGCGGGAAGATTGTACAATATAAAGGTCTTCAGGGCGGGAAACCGACACATACAATCCTTCAGGAAAGGGATCGCTGTGTTTCTTTCCTTTTTCTTCGCCCGCTGTCAATATATTAGGAAACGGCGCTTTTTCCCTGCCGGGTCCCCTGCTTCCGCTGTTATGCGCAATTACAGGCGCGTAATGTTTTTGCCTCTCCTTTGTCTGTATCAGGTAAACATAATCTCCTTGTGAGCCTTCAGGAGCGGAAATCCAACAGCCGCCGTTTTCTTTCTTTGCGAAAGTCAGTTTGTGCGTAACCCTGCCCGAATCATCTCCTCGGTGAATACGCACTGAATCCCGCGCAGAAAGGGAAATTCCATGCGGCAGTGAAACAAATGCGCGTCTTTCATCGCCGGTTCCTCTTACCTTGAGAATTGTCCCGAGACTTATGCCGGTTCCGCCGTCCTGATCAGGGTTCAGCCAGTCTGTATTTAAATTGCCGTTTAAAAAATACTGCGTCTTTGGACGGGCGAAATCATTGCGCAGAATTTCACGCCCGTGTTCGATACTTTGAATGATTTGTTCCTCGTTTCCGCTAGCGACAGCGTCTAAAACAAGCCTGTAAGCTGAAACTGCCGTGCCTACATAGGACGCGCTTTTCATGCGGCCTTCAATTTTTAACGCTGTAATTCCTGCTGCGGACAAATCCGGCACACGTTCCAGTAGCTGTAAATCGTTTGGACTGAAATAGTAGCCGCTCCTTCTTTCACTATCCGCATGGCGGCCTAAGTAGGAACGGTATAACCTGCGGCAAGCCTGCGTACACATTCCCCTGTTAGCTGATTTGCCGCCGAGAAAACTTGAAAAAAGACAAAGCCCTGAAACGCTGACGCAAAGGGATCCGTGAACAAAAATTTCAAGCTCAAGGTTGGTTTCTCTTTTTATACTGCGCAGTTCTTCAAGCGAAAGTTCCCGCGCAAGAACAACGCGGGAAACTCCGTAACGCGAAAGAGCGTTTGCCCCTCTTGCGGAGGCTATATTCATCTGAGTGGAAGCGTGAAGCCTTAATGAAGGAAAATTGGAACGCGCCATTTCCACAACGCCTAAATCCTGTACGATTATAGCGTCAGGCTGCTGTGAATCGAGGTACTTTAAAAATTGATACATTCTGTCCGCTTCGCGCTGTTCAAAAACCGTGTTCACCGTAACGTAAACTTTTTTCCCCATTCTATGAAGGGAACGAAGTGCGCTTTCAAACTGAGCGTAGGTAAAATTGGCGCTTCTAAGACGGGCGTTAAAATCCTTCAGCCCAAGGTATACAGCGTCCGCTCCTTCTCCGACAGCCGCGTCAAGCGCTTCAGGCGAACCGGCGGGAGCAAGCAATTCCATGTTATGTAAAATCTTAGGCATCGGTTTATTTAATTATACTTGTCTTGCCCGGACTGCTTCGTCCTTCCAAATCGGGCAGTCTCTTTTCAAGAGCGGCAAACGAAATTTCAACATCTTCATGAACTTCGTGTTCACTGATGCACCCGACAGTGATCATATCTTTTTCGCGCAGTACGTTCCAGTTAAAAGTAAGCCCCACATAGGGCGAAACGCGGCCTGCGGCCATAGGCTTAATTGTCATAACAGGTTTTTTTGCCTCATGTATGATTTTAATTACAGATTCAACTTCTACCTGCATAAGAAAACCCATACAGTTAAAAAGCTGGATATAGGTTTCTACATCATAACCGTTTTTATCTGAATATTGAATAATTTCCGGCATATGGGCGGAAAGACCGGGGATAAGTCCTGCCTCGCGGATCATGTCCGTATAATCGGGAAGGCGGGACATAGTTTGTTTGTTTTTGTTAACCAACTGCTCACAACAGGAATGATGAATAAGGCAGAAAGAGCTGCCGATTTCCGCACTTGTTTTAATGACGGCTTTCGCTTCTTTTCTTGCCGATTCGGTATCGTCCATGTTAAGTATTGGAGTATCAATTAAAATAAGTTTTCTCCCTATTTTATCCTGAATGTTTTTTATTTTGTCTAACGCATCGGGATGTGAAGAGAACGGAGCCATCCATGCGTCAATACCGTATTGTAAAAAAGCGTCCAATACCCGCAGGGTAGCGTCAACGGTAGAATGCCTCTCCTTTATATAAATATCCGCGGCATGACCTTTATGGCTCCAGCCGAAAATCCAATTGGAGCCGATTAGTAATCTTGGCAGCGAAACCCCTGCGACTGTTGTTCTTGGAAAATTCATTTTACCTCCCGTTAATAAATACGCTTAATCATTGTAACATGGTTTATTAACAAAAAAAAGGATCAGGAGAATAAACTCCGCAGTGGAATTAGATACGATCCGTTTAACTCATTGACAAAATATATTAAAAAAATTATATAATAAAATAATAAGGAAAATTTATGCGCTTAAAATATCCGGTTCTTATGATACATGGGTGTGGATTTAGGGATAAAGTATTGGGTATAAATTATTGGGGACGTATCCCAAAACAAATGGAAAAGAACGGCGTAAAAGTATATTACGGCGGCACAGACGCATGGGGAGCGATAGAAAGTAATGCTCAAAAAGTAAAAGAAAAAATTGAAAATATAGTTAAAAAGCAAGGCGTAGAAAAATTTAACGTAATAGCGCATTCAAGAGGCGGACTTGAAGCCAGATATTTGATAAGCTCTTTAAAATTATCTTCTGTGATTGCGTCATTGACGACAATATCGACTCCTCATAGAGGCGTAAAGGCGATGAATATTGCTTTAAATATAAATAATGGAGTATATAAATTTGTATCCTTTTTTATAAATTTATGGTTTAAAATTTTAGGTGATAAAAATCCCGATTTTTTTAAAAGCAGCAGGCAATTATCGGAACAAGAATGTACTGAATTTAATAAAATTAATATTGACGATAAATTAGTATATTATCAAAGTTATGCCGCAAAAATGAAGCATTTTTTCAGTGATTTTTTGTTTTTATTTTTAAATCCGTTTTTAAAAATTACTGATGGAGAAAATGACGGGCTGTGTCCCGTTGAATCTGCAAAGTGGGGTAGTTTTAAAGGTGTTATTACAACTGAAGGGAAATTCGGAATATCACATTCCGGTATAGTTGATGCCTATAGAGTAAAATACAAAGGAATTGATATACCAAAATTATATTTATCAATTTTAGAAGATTTAGAAAGAAACGGATATTAATAATAGAAGAAGAGTAAATACTGCACATAACAGGTCTGTAAACACTAGGTGACATTTTGGCTGAAATCTGCATGGGCAAAAAAATATATTGACATAAACGAAAAAAAGTTATATTATAGATATAGGGAAAAGGCATGGTAATAGGCGGAAAACATTTTGGACAGTATACTTATGAACATTGGTTTGATGATGAATACGGAAACAAACCCCCAATGGATGTTTTATTAAGAATAGAAGAAGAAAAAGACTATAATTCCGTTGAAAATTTAACGCGGGAAGCATTTTGGAATATTTATAAACCCGGATGCGATGAACATTTATTAGTCCATAACATACGAAAGACAAAAGAATTTATCAAAGACCTTGATTATGTGGCAGTTTTTGATGATGAAATAGTAGGCAGTATTATATATGCAAAAGCAAAAATTATTGATAATAATAAGGAATATGATGTATTGACATTTGGTCCGGTCAGCGTGCTGCCGATGTATCAAAACAGAGGTATAGGAAAAAAATTAATAGAGCATACAATTTTAAAATCTAAAGAGATGAGATTTAACGCTATAGTGATATATGGAAATCCGAAATATTATGAAAAGTTTGGCTTTAAAAATAGTAAGGAATATAAAATAACAGACATGGAAGGTAATTATAATAACGCATTAATGGCGCTGGAATTGCATCTCGGGTCATTAGGAAATATCAACGGAAAATTTTTTGAAGGAGAAGCGTATAAAGTTGATAAAAGTGAATTAGAAATATTTGATAAAAATTTTCCGTATAAAGAAAAATTGGTATTAGACACACAAATATTCAAAGAATGAAATATATAATTATTATCGAATAAAGAAGGTGAAATATATGGGTTATTACGCGGTAAAAGAAATTTATCCGTGGCTTTTTAGCATACGTGATCCTCAAAATGTATTCTGTTATTTGGCGGTCGGAGAGAAAAAAGCTCTGCTCTTTGACACGGTATACGGTATCGGCAGCCTGCCTCTGGTCATTAAAGAAATAACGGACAAGCCTTTATACGTTGTGTTGGGACACGGTCATTTTGACCATGTAAACGGCGCTTGTCAGTTTGAAGAGGCTTGGCTGCATGAAGCTGATTTTGAATTGTGCCGCCTTCATACATCGGAAGATTATCGCCGTATAGCCCTGAAGGAATTAAAGGAAAGCGGCATCGTCCCGCCCGATGATTTTATTCCTGATGTATATATAAAAGCCGGCACAGGCAATTTGAAGAAATTAGATATTGGCAGGATATTTGATTTGGGCGGCTTGCATATTGAAGTTATTGGCATGGGAGGACACACCGCCGGTTCCATAGGAATCCTTGCTAAAGAACACAAGGTGCTGCTGACAAGCGATTCTGCAACACCTCAAGTATGGATGTTTAAAATCGAATCCTTGTCTGTCAAAGAATATATAGCCATGCTGGAACGTGTCGTTCAGCTTGATTTCGATGTTTTTATAACCGGACATACCGATGAAATCATGCCAAAGTCTGATTTCTATAAGTACATCAATGTTGCGCGTAATATTTCTGTTGAAAAATCCGTTCCTTTTCAATATCACCCTGAGTTGAAAGGGCTTCTTTACAGGGAAGACGGGGTTGAGATTGTGTTTAGTGAAGAAAAATTAAAGTAAATATTACTGTATATTAATTCTATAATCCTGCGCAAGATTTCCCGCTTCCTTAAATTCGCTGTGGAGCAAATGTCCGGCAATGGCATCCAGCAGTTTACCGACAGGACGCGACCATGTTTTTTTCTGTAATTCAGCCAGCGCGGTTTTGGCGGCTTTTTTATTATATTCCGCGCAGGCTCTCTGTATGGCAGCAAGTTTTTCGAAGAGGTATGCGCTGTCATCGTTTATGTCTTCTGAGTTCAGATAATTTTCTTTTGGCTTTATTTTTTCTATTACCGTTCTCAGAGATTTTAAGAATGCCGGAGTCTCATAGATCATTATGTCGATGTTCTTGTTTCGTCCGGCGTCTTCCAATCTGCGCGCAGCGGAGGAAAGCTCCGTTTCGCCGATGTTAGCGAGAGCGCTTTTCATAGCATGACTGTTGATAATATACATTTGTATATCGTTGTCTCTGCGGTAGTTATTTGTGTGTATAGCTTCCAATATGTCATATGCCTTTTCGGCATCCCGCGCGAAAATTTTTGCCATATTCTGGTTTGTCAGAACATTCGATAAGCCTCTGGTATAATTTTTTATATGATTTTCCTTTAGATACCGCGCGGCTTTAACCGTTTCAGAGGGGTATTTATCGCGTATAAGTTTGTTAAGAGTTTCATTTAACTGACGCGTGTCAATCGGTTTTGAAATAAAATCATTAAAACCATTTGTAAGAAACATTTCCGCCTGTCCCGCCAGAACGTTAGCTGTCAATGCAACTATCGGATGCGTATACCCAAGTTCCCGTATGATTTTAACGGCTTCAATGCCGTCCATTATAGGCATGAAATGATCCATGAATATAACATCCCATGTTGTACCGCTCTTGACTTTATCAATCGCTTCAAAACCGCTTATGGCAGTTTCTACTGATAAACCGTATGGGGACATTAATCCTCTTGCAACATACAGATTCGTTTCTACATCATCTACGATTAATACCCTGCCGTAGGGCATATATTCCTGTATAAACGGCGTTCTTTTCATTTTTGATATTTTACCGGTGTGTAACTGTCCGATATTTTCAACTAATTCCTTGCCTAATATACCGGAACCGGAAACGGTCTTTTGAGGCAGCAGCACGGTAAATATAGAGCCATAATTCGGCTTGCTCTCGACAGAAATTTCTCCGTTCATTAATTTTATAAGATGTTTCGTAATACTCATGCCCAAACCAGTACCTGTGGTCATGCGGTTGGCTTCCGTGTTGAACCGGGTGTACTCATCAAAAAGTTTACTTACCTGTGCCGGCGTCATGCCCTGCCCTGTATCGCTTACGCGGAAAACAAGCGTTACGCTGTCAGTTTCTGCCTGCTGTGTTTCCATATCGACTGACAGTAAAACTTTACCTGAGTTTGTATATTTAAATGCATTGGAAAGCAGGTTGTTAAGAATCTGCTTGATACGCAGTTCGTCTCCGCTCAATATTGACGGAATATTTTCATTTATCTGCAGTACAAATTTAATAGGTTTATTTTCAAACAGCATGATATTCAATTGTACGGTATCGTTAATAAGACTTGCGAAATCGTAGCTGATCTGCGACAGTTCCAGTTTACCCGCTTCAATTTTTGACAGATCCAGTATGTCGTTGATAATTCCCAACAGTAAGTAACCCGAGTTGTAAATTTTTTCCAAAGCTTCCTGTGTATCCGAAGGAAGCGATTCGTTTTGCAGTTGAATTTCAGTAATACCCAAAACCGCGTTCATCGGAGAACGTATTTCGTGGCTTACTTTTGCTAAAAAAGCGGATTTGGCGATATTTGCGGCTTCCGCATCCGCTTGTTTTTTTGCCGTTAGTTTTAAGTCGGCAAGCATCGCTTTATACTCGCGCAAATCGCGTGTATATCCCAAAACAATAAAATCTTCTTTAAACTTTACCCTGACAAGCGTAATATCGCATGGTACAGGCTCTCCGTTTAGTTTCTGGTGCATCCATTCAAACCTGCAATAACCTTCTTCAAACGTTTTAAGGACAAACTCAACAGCCTTCTCGCTTGACAGTCTTCCGTCCGGCTGATACTCGGGAGAAAGCTCATGAAACCTGTCGAGATACTCCCGTTTGTTAGAAAGATCAAATAATTTTACCGCTTCCTGATTGCAGTCAATATTTTGTAATTCCCTGTTCCAAAAGTTTACGCAAAGCGGAGTAGCGTTAAGCATGACCTCCGTCCGTTCGTCGGCCTCGCGCATTTTGGCGGTTTGCAAATTCCGGTTTACGGCATTGCTCATCATCAAGCCCACGGACGTTAAAATACGGATTTCATCATCTGAAAAAGCCCGCTCCCGGCGGCAGTCGTCAATGCTGAAAAATCCCCAAAAATTGCCTTCCAGAAACATAGGGATAATTACTATGGATTTCATCCCGAATGAATCTAAAAAGCTACGGTCGCTTTCAGGCAAGCCGGAAATAGGCGCGTTTATATATTTGCCGCCAAGAAACAAAGTTTCCCATTCCGGTTTTTGACTGTAGGGAAAATGTAAACCTATGGAAATAGGCACACAATTCCGTCCGTAGTCGCTGAGCCATTCGTAGCGGTGTACAAAATGCAGTTCGTCTTCGATCACTTCATTGCGCCAAATTTGGACGCGGTCAACATCCAGACAATGTCCAACAAGTTCAAAACTCTTAAACAGTGTTGTTTCAAATGCTTCTTCGTTATTGACAGACAACAAGACATTGGCAACGCTGTTTACTGTATTCAGCAATTTTTCCCGCTGTTCTATTTCTTCCACCATTTGTTTTAATTCACGCAGATCCCTCATGTAGGCAGTGAGAACAAATTCGTCTTTATACTTAACACGGACAAGCCTAACTTCACACGGTATAGGCTCGCCGTTCATTTTTTTGTGCATCCACTCAAAACGGCAATATCCTTTGTCAAAAGCTTTTGCTCTGTATTCAGCCGCCTTTTCACTTGATAAACTGCCGTCCGGCTGATACTCAGGCGAGAGCTGATGAAAATTATCAATATATTCCTGTTTGCTTGAGCAGCCGAACATTCTGACAGCGCTTTCATTACAATCAAAGAAATCAAAATTTTTATTATGAATATTTGCGCATAAGGGCATGGTCTCAAACATAATCCTCATGCGTTCATCTGCTTCGTTACATTCAGTTAACGGCATAAGCCTCCCCGGAACGCTGAAATAATCCGGTAAATACCGGTTTTTACGGGTTTTTTCCTTATAATATTGAGCCATTTTCAAAACACGGCTAATAACTAAAAAACCCCTATAATAATTTTATTATTTACGCTGGGTGAAATCAAATTCATTAGGTTGTTTTCCATGAGTAAAACCGTTTTATTATGCAGTGTTTTTTGCTATACTTTTCTTATGATAAAGCTTTATGAGAAGGGAGTTTGGCTCATTAACGGCTCTCAGATAATAACGGATGACGCGGATGCCGAGGCAAAATTAAAACAGCATGGCATACAGGTTTCCAAAGAGGAAGCTCGAAAAGGGACGATTTCTTACGGTATTCTTGCGTCCCATAACAGGGGCAGCGAGGGCAATCTCTGCCTTAAATTTGATTCGCTTACTTCCCACGATATTACCTATGTCGGAATTGTTCAAACAGCGCGCGCAAGCGGCATGGAAAAGTTCCCCATGCCCTATGTGCTGACAAACTGTCATAACAGTCTTTGCGCGGTGGGCGGGACTATTAATCAGGATGATCATGTATTTGCGCTTTCTGCGGCGCGCAAGTACGGCGGCGTGTATGTGCCGCCTCATCTTGCGGTTATTCACAGTTATAACCGCGAAATGATGGCAGGCTGCGGAAAAATGATACTCGGTTCCGACAGCCACACGCGTTACGGCGCGCTGGGAACAATGGCTGTCGGCGAAGGAGGCGGAGAACTTGCGAAGCAGCTTGTAGGAAGAACTTATGATATGACATATCCGCAGGTGGTCGGAATTTATCTTGAGGGCGAACCTGCAAGGGGAGTAGGACCGCAGGATGTCGCTCTTGCGATTATCGGCGCGGTTTTTAAAAACGGTTATGTAAAAAATAAAGTAATTGAATTTACCGGAGAGGGCGTTTCAAAATTGTCAGTAGATTTCCGTAACGGTATAGATGTTATGACCACAGAGACGACCTGTTGGTCTTCAATCTGGAGAACAGATTCTCAGGTAAAAACATATCTTGAACAACGGGGCAGGGGAGGCGATTACCGTGAGTTAAAGCCCAATAGCGCCGCTTATTATGACGGATTTATTAAGGTTGATCTTTCTAAAATTGAGCCGTGTATCGCCATGCCGTTTCATCCTAGCAATGTGTACACGATTAAAGAATTGCAGAAGAACGCAAAAGATATTTTGACAAAGGTTGAAGAGGAAAACAAAGCTTCGGGTCTTAATTTGAAATTGAGTTTGAAATTCCATGACGGTGGAGTGTGGGCGGATCAGGCGATTATCGCAGGATGTTCAGGAGGCATTTATTCAAATATTATGGCGGCTGCCGATATAATGAAAGATGCGTCAACGGGCAGCGGTAATTTTTCCCTGAGCGTATATCCCGAAAGCCAGCCTACATATCTTGAGCTTGTAAAAAACGGCGCGGTTGAAACCTTTATGAAGGCAGGCGTACTTGTACGGGAAGCTTTCTGCGGTCCGTGTTTCGGCGCGGGAGATACGCCGGCCAATAACGAACTTTCAATCCGCCATGTTACACGCAATTTTCCTAACCGCGAAGGCTCAAAGCCGGGCGATGGGCAGATTGCCTCTGTCGCGCTTATGGACGCGCGCTCAATTGCCGCTACGGCGGTTAACGGAGGAAAAATAACCTCCGCTGAGGAATTAAATGTAAAATACGGCAAATACAAGTTTTACTTTGACAGAAGCATATACGGAAAGCGCGTATATGACGGTACTGGTAAACCCATGCCCGAAACTGAACTTGTTTTTGGCCCCAATATAAAGGACTGGCCTAAAATACCCGATCTTCCCGTGCATTTGCTTGTTAAAATTGTCAGCTTTATTACTGATCCTGTAACAACAACTGACGAACTCATTCCGTCCGGTGAAACGTCGTCGTACCGTTCAAATCCGCTAAAACTTGCGGAGTTTACATTGAGCCGCAAAGATCCGGATTATGTGAAGCGGGCAAAGGAAGTTCTTGCGCTTGAAGAACTAAGACGTTCGGGAAAAACAACCGGTGAAACGGACGCGGTTTTTAAAATGGTGCAGAGTATTTCAGGCTGCGGGGAGATTAAACCTGCGGATATAGGCATGGGAAGCGCAATCTTTGCCCGAAAGCCGGGAGACGGTTCCGCGCGGGAGCAGGCCGCTTCCTGTCAGCGTGTGCTTGGAGCATCTGCGAATTTTGCTCTTGAATACGCGACAAAACGATACCGTTCTAACCTTATAAACTGGGGAATTTTGCCCTTCCTTGTTACTGACGAAAAGGCATTTGCCAACGGGGATTTTGTTTTCTTTGCAAATATCAAGAAGGCTGTGCTTGAAAAAGCTGAAAAGATGACGGGTTTTGTGTTAGGTAAGAAAATTACGGAAATTTCAGTAACTTTAGGAGAGCTTACGGATACCGAGAGGCAGATACTTGTTGACGGCTGCCTGATTAATTATTACTCGCCTGCGCGGCGTTAAAGACGAATTAACTTTACAATTAAAAAAACAGACCTGATAATATACTATAAAGTAAATAATATAGCTAATCATTAATCGCAGATAAAAAGGAGGAATCGTTCCTATGTTAAGGAACTGATTATTTAACATTGCCGCTTAAGCGGCTTAAGTTAAGGAGAAAATAAATGAAAATAGGTCTTAAACTTTCTGTTATTATGGTCGCGCTTGGCTTATTCGCCATCGCTTTAGTCAGTATTACTCTGCTTATACGTTCCCGAACCAGTATTATCGACCTTTCGGAACAATACGCCCAAAGTATGGCACATGATTCCGCTATGGACATTGGTAATTACCTTGGGACATATTTAGAAAAACTGGATGTCGTAGCTGATATTATGGAACAGTACCAGAATATTGTGCTTACCAACCGCCGTAATATGTTTAATATAATACTTGAAGGTATGGTAGCGAAAAACTCCGGAATTATCGCGGCGTGGTGCGTATGGGAACCGGACATTTTGGAAGGCGATGACAGGCAGTATATAGGGACAAAAGGAAGCAGCTCAGGCGGACGTTTTTCTCCTTATTACTATCTTAACAACGGTAGAATTGAAGTAACCACACTGGAAGATTTTAATGACCCCGCTTACCTTATACCGAAAAATTCCGGCATTCCGGCACTTATGAATCCCTATGAGTATGATGTAGGCGGGAAAAAAGAACTGATAATATCAATTTGTCTTCCTTTACACAACAAGGAAAACAAAGTCATCGGAGTTGTAGGTTTAGATCTTCCGCTTACAGAGATCCAAAAATTATCGCAGAACCAAAAGCCTTTTCACGATTCTGTAACCGCTGTTTTCAGCAATGATGGTACGGTTGCCGCCCATTTCGATCCCGACCGTCTCGGAAAAAACCTGAAGGAAACTGAGGCGGATATGTGCGGTCCGTATCTTAATGATTTATTGAATGCCGTTAAAGCAGGTAAACCGTATAACTTTTCCAATTATATCGCGGCATTGAAAACACAAATGCATATGTTTTTCATTCCCATTACTGTCGGAGAAACAACAACTCCATGGACTTATGCGATAGCCGTTATGCAAAATACAATAATGGCCCCGGTTTATAAAATGCTTATTATAACCTTAATAATAAGCACCGTAGTATTAATCCTTTTGGTTTTAGCTGCTATTTTCTTTTCTCTGTCCATCAGTAAACCAATTGTCAATGTAGCTTGGACCCTCAAAGACATATCCGAAGGCGAAGGCGATTTGACCAAGCGAATAGTAGTCAGGTCTGACGATGAAATCGGAGATCTTTCCAACTATTTCAACCGTACTATGGAAAAAATCAAGAACCTTATAGGGACAATAAAATACAAAATCGACGGGCTTAACCATACCAGTTTTGAACTCTCCGTCAATATGGGCAAGACTTCGACAGCAGTTCAGCAGATTAGCTCAAATCTTGATAATATGAAGAACCTCATGATTAAACAGGAAACCGGCGCGGAGGAAGCGGGTAAGGCGGTAGATGACATTAAGGAGAATATTGACAGCCTGAACAAGATGATAGAAGAACAAACTGAAAGCGTAAACAAGTCGTCTTCCGCTATTGAAGAAATGACAGCTAATATTAATTCGGTAACACGGACGCTGGTCGAAAACAGCAAAAATGTCGAGGTTTTGACCGAAGCGTCGGAAAATGGTAAAACGGGCGTTCAAAAAGTGGCGCAGGAGATACAGGAAATAGCCCATGATTCCGAGGGGTTGCTGGAAATAAACTCGGTAATGAATAATATCGCAAGCCAGACCAACCTGCTTTCGATGAACGCGGCGATTGAAGCGGCTCATGCGGGAGAGTCGGGTAAGGGCTTTGCCGTAGTAGCAGATGAAATCCGCAAACTTGCCGAGTCGTCGAGCAAGCAGTCAAAAACCACTGCGGCAATGCTGAAAAAAATAAAAGCGTCCATAGACAGCATTACCAAATCGTCTAATGAGGTGTTATCGCGTTTCGGCGCTATAGACTCAAGCGTGAAAACAGTTTCCGAGCATGAAGAAAACATTTTACACGCGATGGAAGAGCAGGAAGTCGGAGGAAAACAAATATTGGAATCCATAAGCCGCCTAAGGGATGTAACGACGTCGGTTAAAAAAGGGTCTGATCACATGGCTGAATCAGGAGAGACTCTTGTTCGGGAAACAGATGGATTTATAAAAACCAGTAAAGAAACAGTAGAAGGCATGAATGAGATACTAAAAGGCGTAAACCAGATAAATGTTTCGGTGAGCCATGTCAACGAAATGAGTTTGGAAAACAATAAAAACTTTGATTCATTAAAAACTGAAACAGAAAAATTTAATGTTACTGCCGGTAACGAGAAGCAAAAAATCCTAATTGTGGATGACGATGTTATTCATCTTGAGATGGTGGAATCGGTATTAAAGAGTGAGTATGATGTATCAATCGCAAAATCGGGCAAAGAAGCGCTGGGTTTGTTCTATCAAGGGCTGGTTCCCCAATTAGTATTATTAGACTTGATAATGCCCGGTATGGATGGTTGGAATATGTACAGCAGAATAAAGGCGATAAGCGGCTTGCATGATATCCCGATAGCGTTTTTCACCGCTTCAAGCGATCCTAAGGACATAAAACACGCGCAAGAAATGGGGGCGGTTGATTATATCAAAAAACCCTACGATAATGACGATCTGTTAAAAAGGGTGTCGGAAATAATCAAAAGTTAAGCGAAACTGCCGAATAGTGATTATGGGCTTTGACGCTTTAAGTTTCTCGGTTTAATGTATAATAAAAATGTCACGAGGAAGAATAAATGAAAAACAAAAAATATAATTTTCTGCTGCTTGTTTTTGGGACGGGAATTGCTATGTTGGCGGCTGATTTTCTGATACTGCTTTTTTTTGGCAGTTCTTTTTCCCAGCTTCGTTTTCGGCTTGGTATTCCGGCGCTGATTTTTCTTGTTCTTTATTGTTTTATTTTAGGGAATGGCTCGCGGTATTTTGATTACACTTATTTTACAAAACTGGACTGGGAACAATATTTACTCTGGCTGAAAAAATTAGGAGCTATGCCGATAAAGAGGGTCGCTCTTAATGTGGTTAGCCACGCTGCTTTTCTTTTAATTATTTTCTCAAGCAATTATCTTGGCGTTGCTCCTTCTATAAAGTGGCTTCTTTTTCTGGCGGAGCTGTCCTTTGGAATGCTGGTAGGAACATTTGTATATGTTGCGGGCGACGGCCTTGTCTCCCGTACCCTGCTTGCCCATAATTTTACCAGATACCCGCATGATTGCCGGGAAAAGCGGCAGGAAGCCAAGACATGGATTGTTCCTATGGCGGCAGTTCTTGTAACCATCTTTTTTACATGTTCCGTTACCATTCTCGGCATTCACCGTTTTGGCGGGACTATGGATGCGGTGAAAGGAACTGCTGTAATATTTATATTGATCCCTTTGTTTGTTTTTTTTATATGTATTTTTTGCTTGACCATCACTCTTAGAAAAAACACGGGAGCGATTTACGCTTCAGTAATCGCTCAGCTTGAAAATCTCTCCTCAGAGCATAAAGACCTTACAAAGCGGATTTCAATTTGTTCTGTTGATGAGCTTGGTACAATCGCCGGTATGGTGAACACTTTTTGCGGACAGCTGGGCGGGGGATTCGAGACAATAAAAGATAAAATCAACGGACTCAACCATACCAGTTTTGAACTTTCACTTAATATGAGTAATACTTCCGCGGCTGTGGATCAGATTTCATCGATTCTTGACGGTATGAAGAACCTTATGATAAAGCAGGAAAACGGAATAGAAAAAGTCGGTAAAGCGGTAGATGTTATTAAGGGAAATATTGACAGCCTTAAAAAAATGATAGAAGAACAGACTGAAAGCGTAAGCATGCTGATAGAAAACAGCAGGAATGTCGGCGAATTAACCGAAGCACCGGAGAACGGCAGCACAGGTCTCCAATTGGTAGCGCAGGAAATACAGGAAATAGCGCGGGAATCCGAAGGGCTTCTGGAGATAAACTCGGTAATGAACAGTATCGCAAGCAAGACCAATTTGCTTTCGATGAACGCCGCTATTGAAGCTGCGCACGCGGGAGAATCCGGCAGGGGCTTTGCTGTTGTCGCCGATGAAATCCGTAAACTTGCCGAGTCATCAGGGCAGCAGTCAAAAACCACCACAAAAATGCTCAAGAAAATAAAGGCGTCCATAGACAGTATTTCTAAATCCTTCGAAGACGTATTGAACCGTTCCGGCGCTATAGACTCAGGCGTAAAAACAATTTCCGAGCATGAACAAAACGTTTTAAACGTTATGGAAGAACAGGAAACAGGCGGAAAGCAAATACTGGAATCCGTAGGGCGGCTGCGGGACATAACAATTTCAGTTATGAAAAAGTATGAAGATATGGACAAGTCGGGCGAAACTCTGGTAGAGGAAACAAATGAATTTATAGAAACCAGACGGGAAACTGTAGAAAGCATGAACGAAATACTGTCAGGCGTTAATCAGATAAACGCTTCGGTAAGACATGTAAATGATATAGGTTTGGAAAACCATAAAAACTTTGAATCATTAAAACATGAAACGGAAAAATTTATTGTTACTGCAGGCGATGAAAAGCAAAAAATCCTTGTTGTAGATGACGACAGTATTCATCTTGAAATGGTGGAAGCGGTATTACAAGATGAGTATAAGGTAACTACCGCTAAATCGGGCAATAAAGCGTTGAGCTTATTTTACCAGGGGCTTATTCCCCAATTAATATTATTGGATTTAATAATGCCGGAAATGGATGGATGGGATACTTACACCAGAATTAAAACAATAAGCAATTTGCACGATACCCCTATAGCGTTTTTCTCGGCCTCAACCGATCCGAAAGATATAAAACACGCGCAGAGATTGGGAGCGGTTGATTTTATCAAAAAGCCTTACGAAAAGGATGATCTGTTAAGCAGGGTAGGGAAAATTATCAAAAAAGAATAAGGCTCCGCATGGCAACAGGAGCGGGGCTGGGAATGGCTCGATCATCAGACTTTGGCAGCGATTATAATTTTAGCGTTTTTGCTTTTTAACTGTTTCCATATCCGCCAAAAGCTGGCGGTCATTTGGGAATTCCGCAAGACCCTTGATAAGAATACTCTCCGCTTCGTCATAATTTTTTACGGTCCATTCCGCGGCAAAACGGTTATGAAACTCAGTGGCTAGATTGCCTCGGTAGGTTCTAAGCGATTGTTCAAGTTCACGGTTTGCGCCGAAACGGTTAAGCGCGTTTTCTATGTAGCTAATTGCGGAACGCCAGTCCCTTTCTGGAGCGGCGCATAACAACGAGGCTGTTTTTTGAACCGCAAATGTTATCAATTCATTCGCCCGCTTGGAGTTTATTTTCCTGTTTACAAGGCTGTGTTCAATGGCGGAAATAACATTATTACCGTCAGCCGCGCTGCCAATCCTGTTTGCGCTGTTCAAAAGTTCCGCATCTGTAAGTATATTGTCAAGTTGGGCATAATTTGCCTGCGTTAGCTTAATTTTTTGGGTTTCAAGAAAATTTCTTGCATCTGTCAATTTGTTTTCTCTTAATAATTTTGATATCCTGTTATTTACCGCAGCCATATTAAATTCCTGCCAGCGCTGATTATCGGGAAAAACAGGCGACGCAACAGCCGCCCACATGAGGTAGTCTTCTTCCTTGCCGGCTCTTAAAAGCCATACTCCGTAATTAAAAATCCTGTCCATTAAATAAACATTCGGGTCTTCAAACAGGCTGTTTTGCGAACTTGTTTTGGATACAGAGCCTGATATTTCGCCGAGAAGCAGGGCAGCCATGTCTATGGCAAGCGGAACTGAGTCCGAATAGAGGTTTTTCCTTTCATCATCGCTTATTCTGTTGATTAAAATAAGGGAGATAAGCTCTATTTTACCGATTGTCTGCCGATCGCGGTAATTACGCGCGGGAACATATGCAAATCCCGTCGTTTTTCCGAATTGATCATTGAATTCTTTTCTGTTGCCGGGATCAAATCCGTAGCGGTTTGTTGTTTCGACATCAATATCTTCTCCGTTAATGTGTACCATTGCAAGGGCATGATCCTTTGTTACTACGCCGCTTACATCAATGCCTGCGGATGTACAGAGAATCACATATAAGACTGCGGAAGAAACACAGTTGTAGCTTCCGTTAGAAAAAATGGTGTCAATTCTTGATTGATAAAGCGAATATGATTTTAAAATATTTCTGTGCATATATGTTAGTATAAACTCGGCTTTTTCCCTGCCTGAGGAAGGCATTGCGCTTGTTTTATTTAAGGTTTCGACTACTGTGCGTATTTTTTCAAGATTAGCCTCTGACAGGTTCCCTGACGCCCAAAGACTTATTTCAGCAAGCTCTTTCCATGACAAGGATGTTTTTTGCCTGCTTAAACGGAAATATTCATACGCTTTTGGTTCCGGTTCCAAACGGGGAAATAAAATTGTATTTTGCGCATAAGCATAAATGGAATGCATAAAAAATAAAAAAAGGGAAAGGATAATTGGTTTTTTGCCCACAATTTATTATACTTGAAAAAAGAACAAAAGTAAATGTTTGGGAGAATAGATGTCTGATTTAGACGCTGACTTAATTATAATTGGCGCAGGTCCTGCCGGGCTTACCGCCGCCCAGTACGGCGCAAGGGCAAATTTAAAAGTTCTTGTAATTGAACAGCTTGCCGCCGGCGGACAGGCTTTAAATATCGACGTACTTGAAAATTATCCCGGAAATGCCGGACAATTTGACGTATCGGGAAATATGATTTGCGGTCCGAAAACAGGGTATGAGTTTGCGGCGGATTTGCACCGTCAGGCGGAAACATTCGGCGCGTCATTTCTTTATGAGTCTGTCAGTTGTATAAAAAAGGAAGACGATATTTTTTTAACGGAGCTTTCTGACGGCGTAATAAAAAAAGCAGCCGCTGTAATTATTGCGACAGGTTCAAGGCCGCGCCTTTTGAATATCCCCGGCGAAAAAGAGTTTACGGGGAAGGGAGTTTCCTACTGCGCGACCTGCGACGGTAATTTTTTTAAGGGGAAAAAAATATTTGTTGCAGGCGGCGGAGACGCAGCCTGTGATGAAGCGCGCTATCTTTCACATCTTTCAAATCAAATAATTCTTGTTCACAGGCGGGATACTTTACGCGCGCAAAAAGCCCTTGCCGAAAGAACATTGAACAATCCTAATATTAAAGTACGTTTTAATACGGTTATCAAAGAAATAAAGGGCGGTAAAAAAGTCAGTTCCGTTGTTTTGTCAGATACAGTTAACGGCAATGTTTATGAAGAGCAGGCTGACGCTGTTTTTATTTTTGCCGGAACTGTTCCTCAGTCGTCGCCGGCTTGCGGAGGTTTAAATGCAGAACTTGATGAAAGCGGCTATATTATCACGGATCAAAAAATGGCTGCTAACATACCGGGTTTATTCGCGGCAGGCGATATCCGCTCCGGCGCTTTCCGGCAGGTAGTAACAGCCGCAGCTGACGGCGCAATGGCGGCTCACAGCGCTTCCGTTTACATTGACGGGCTTAATTCAGGAAAAGTAAAATGATTCGTGCTGAGAGATCGATTACTGCCTTAAAGCGGCTGTTATGCGTAATTTGTGTTATTATTGTATCCCCTCTTTTTTCTCTGAGTTTTAATGATCAAGGTTCTCCTGAGGAACTTGCGGCTGCAATAGAGCGCGCCATGACGGACGAACAGGCGCTTGCGCAGGTTTTTATGCTAGGCTGGGTCGGGGAAGAACCGTCGCCGCTTATTATGGACTGGATAAGAATCAGGAATATCGGCGGGATAAAAATTTTCGGCTGGAATACTGCCGATACACAGAGACTTGCAAAAACTGTCGGCGAACTTCAAAAAGCAAGTTTGGCAGGAGCTTTCAATATACCTCTCCTTATTGCAACGGATCAGGAAGGCGGCTGGATACGCCATGTAAAGGGAAGCACCAGCGAAACGCCGGGTAATATGGCGATAGGAGCCTCCGGTTACCCAAGAGATGCCTATCTTTCAGGCTTATACATAGGAAAGGAACTTGCCCTTCTCGGAATAAACATGAACTTTGCTCCGGCTGTTGATCTTTTTACGAACCATGATTCCCAGTTGATTGGTCCAAGGGCGTTCGGAAGCGATCCTGTCAGGGCTGGAATTCTTGGAGCGGCTTTTGTAAGGGGGCAGATTGACTCAGGCGTTATACCTACGGCGAAACATTATCCGGGTCACGGAGACACAGACCTTGATTCCCACGGTATACTGCCAAAAATTGATATTACTTTTGAAGCTCTCTGGAACAGGGAACTTGTGCCTTACCGGATGCTTGCGCAGGAAGGACTGCCCGCAGTTATGAGCGGACATCTTGCTTTTCCGCTGACAGAGGCAAAAGGCGCTCCTGCGTCCCTTTCCGCATGGTTTTTAAAAGACGTGTTGCGCGATAAAATCGGCTTTAGCGGAGTTGTCGTAACCGACGATTTAATGATGGTCGGCGCAACGTCATGGATGGGGACGCTTTCCCGCACGGCAAAACAGGCGATTATTGCAGGTAATGACATTATCATGTTTTCAAGCACCCCGCTTCTTACAGATAACGTATGGACTTTTTTGATTAATTCCATGAAGGAAGAAGAAGATTTCAGAAGGAGCGTAAGAAGCTCTACGCGCAGGATACTTGAGCTAAAAATTAAATATCTTCGCGGCGAATCCGCTGTTCCCTACGTTCCTGATCTTGCCAAACTTGAAAACGGACTTCATGATCCTGAGGCTTCCGCTTTCTTTCTTAATCTGGCTGCGAGAAGCGTTACTTTTGTCAAACCTTCTGTGCCTTCAGCCGTTTTTCCCCTGATACCTGAAAAAGCGGGCAAGGTTCTTTTGGCGGGCAGATACAATGATTTTTTCACTTACGGGAGGATTGCTTTTCCGAATGCCGCTTTTTACAGGTATTCTTCGTCAACAGCGGACCCGGGCGACATAGCAAGAGTTGCACGTAACTCAGATACAATAATTTTCTGCCTTGCAGACACTTCGGATTTGCGAATGCTGTACAATCTTCAGCAGTTGAATAAAAAAGTTATTGTGCTTTCGGTATTAAACCCTGTACATCTTGAGAAGATTCCTTGGATTACAGGAGCTGTAGCGGTATACAGTTATGCGCCGGAATCTTTTGCCGCAGGTTTTTCAGCAATAATCGGCAGAATTCCGGCGCAGGGTATTCTTCCCTATGAATGAAATACGGTTTCCTGATCAACTATCGGAATACTTAACGGACAGCAAGTGGCGTAAAATAAAAAAGAAAGATATTTCCAAACTTGAAAATTTTTTGCGCGAAACGGAAAACGATTATGTAAACGCATGCGGCAAATTTCTGGCGCGTGATCCTTTAAAAGATTGTTTCTGGATTTTGCAGGATGAAAGCGGAAATGTTAAAGCTTCGATAATTAATTCAAAAAATATGCTGATACCTGTATTTTGCGGATTAAAAGAAATAAAGCGGATCAAATTTTTAAAAAGTTTTTTACGGTTTAAAAAAATTCATTCTGTGCAGGGACTAAGGGAAGAAGTAATTGTTCTTGAAAACGTTTTGGAAAAATTAGGTAAGGCTGCCTCAGATATATATGATTACGATCTTATGAGCCTTGATACTATGCCTTCAAAAGAAGGCTGTTTTAAAGGTCCTAAGAATCTTAGGCTTCGGGTTCCTCAAATGATCGATTTGGATGCGCTCGCCCCGTTACAGGCAGGTTATGAAAAAGAAGAAGTTTTGCCAAGGGGATCAACATTCAGTCCTGCAGCAAGCAGGGTAAATATTGCCAATATAATTGCCAAAGGTCAAATACTTGCGGCGGAACTTGACGGCAAAATGGTCGGCAAAATCAATGTAAATGCGGTTTCTTTTACAAGGTATCAGGTGGGAGGAGTTTATGTTTCACCTGATTTTCGCGGTATGGGAATTGCCGGCCGCATGGCTACTGAATTTATCGCATCCCTTGTAAGTGAAGGCATGGGTATAACCCTGTTTGTTAAAAAAAACAACATTTTTGCGCGCAGATTGTATGACTCTATCGGTTTTAAATTGAAGGGCGATTACCGCATTGCTTACTATTGAGCGAAAAGTGTAATTTTCGATATAATGAAATACTGTGACTTATCTATATGAAACTCACCTTCATACGGCAGGAGTAAGTAAATGCGCGGTTTCAAGAGGCGCGGATTACATCGCCGGATACAAGGACAAAGGTTACTCAGGCATTATTGTGACAGATCATTTTTACAATGCGAATTGCGCGCTGTCTCGCGGTCTTGAGTGGAAGGAATGGGTTAACCGGTTTTACGATGGCTACGAAGAAGCAAGAAACGAAGGCGAGCGCAGGGGACTTGATGTTTTTTTCGGCTGGGAAGAAACTTTTAACGGCTGTGATGATTATCTTGTTTACGGACTTGATAAGGAGTGGCTTCTTGCGCATCCTGAAGTACGCAAATGGACAAGGGGCGAACAGTACAGCGCGGTAAAAGCGGCAGGCGGATGCGTAGTGCAGGCGCACCCTTTCAGGCAGCGTTATTACATCAAGAGGGTAGTGCTTTCTACAGGCTGCGTGGACGGAGTTGAAATCGCAAACGGCGGAAACGACGCGGAAGCGGACGCTCTGGCGTACCGTTATGCGAAGAAATTAAACAAGCCCATGCTTGCGGGATCGGATATACATGACGCTTCTTTTATTTATAACGGAGAAATTTTCGGAGTATACTTGGATAAAAAGCTTGGCGATATAAAGGATTTTGTAAATGTTATATGCAGCAATGAGATTGCGGGTCTAAAGGTTAATCAGACAAGATTTGATCTTCACGGTAATGAAGATGTAATAACTCCTGTTGATGTGCGTGACGAAAATGACAGGGTTATAAGTAATGACTGGAAGGAGTATGTATGAATGAAAAGACAGCCCATATCCCCGAGCGAATTAAGGAATTAAGAGAGATTTTGGAAATCAGCGCTATTGATATGGCAAAAGATACAGGTATATCCTATGAAGTTTATTGTAAATATGAAAACGGAGAGCAGGATATACCGATCAGCGCTTTGTACACAATAGCCGGCAAGCTGAATACTGATGTTACGGTACTGCTGACAGGAGATGAGGCAAGAATGGACAGCGCCGCCGTATGCCGAAAGGGTAAGGGCGTTCAGATTGAACGCTACCCCGGCTATGAGTTTTCAAGCCTTGCGTATAACTTTAAACACAGAACTATGGAGCCCCTGCTTGTGCTTCTTGATTCATCAAAACCGCAGGCGGCTCTTGTATCGCATTCGGGACAGGAATTCAACTATGTGATTGAAGGCCAGATGAAGGTGGTTGTTGCTAAAACAGAACATATATTGAATGCAGGGGATTCAATTTATTTTGACGCGCGTCTGCCTCACGGACAAAGCGCCGTTAACGGTGCGGCGCAGTTTTTAACAATTATTCAGGAATAAAAGATGAACGAAATACTGTCCCGTTACTGTCCAAGAACAGAATTTGAAAGCTATGAAGATTTTTACGAAAATTACCGCTGTAATGTGCCTGATAACTTTAATTTCGCATACGATGTTGCAGATGAATGGGCAAGAATTCAGCCTGAAAAACTCGCCCTGCTCTGGACGGATGATACGGAAGCAGTGAAATCTTTTACCTTTACGGAAATAAAAAACCTTTCCGACAAGGCGGCGAATGCGCTTCTTGCGTTAGGTGTAAAAAAAGACGATGTTGTCATGCTTGTATTGAAACAGCGCCCTGAAGTATGGGTGCTTATGTGCGCTCTTTCAAAAATAGGCGCAATCTGTATCCCCGGCACTTATCAATTGACATCCAAAGATTTGGAATACAGGTGCAATATTGCCGATGTAAAACTATTAATAGCGGTTGATGATCCTTCGTTACTCGAAAACATAGCCGCTTCAAGGGTAAATTGTTTCAAACTGGAAAAAATAGCCGTTGTAGGCAGTACAATTCCCGACGGTTATATTGATATGCGCTCTGAAATTGAAAAAGCTTCAAGCGTATTTACAAGAATCCCCACAGTAACAAGCGACCCTATGCTGGTTTATTTTTCTTCCGGTACAACGGGAATGCCCAAGATGGTAATACACAATCACTCTCTTCCGCTGGGGCATATTGTTACGGCGAAATACTGGCAGTGTGTTGAAGACAACTGCGTTCATCTGACTCAAACCGATTCAGGCTGGGCAAAATTCGCATGGGGTAAAATTTACGGTCAGTGGATATGCGGAGCCGCAATTGGAGCTTACGATACAGAAAAATTTACCCCAAAGGGAATGTTAGCCGCACTTCAACGTCTTAAGCCAGCCACTTTTTGCGCTCCCGCGACGGTGTTCCGTTATCTGATTAAGGAAGACCTTTCAGGATACGACTTCAGTTTTATCCGCCATACTTCGGTAGCGGGAGAGCCTTTAAGCCCTGAAGTTTACAATAAGTTTATGGAACTTGTTAAACTTGAGATTCGCGAAGGTTTCGGTCAGACTGAAACATCGGTAATGGCGGCAGTATTCAAATGGCTGCCTGTAAAACCCGGTTCAATGGGAAAACCCGCTCCGTTTTTCGGTATAAAATTGTTAGACGAAAATGACGCAGTCTGCGATCATGGTATAGTAGGCAACATGAGTATTACATGCGCAGGAAAAAGCATGTACGGAATCGAAGGCGTAAAAGACAGCGGAACGCCTGTAATCGGCAATTCCGATTTTCCCGGCTTGTTCAGAGGCTACTGGAAAGACAAAGAAATTACGGAACAATTATGGAACAACGGAACCTACAGGACAGGCGACATGGCATGGAGCGATGACGACGGCTATCTTTGGTTTGTCGGACGCAATGACGATGTTATCAAATGTTCAGGTTACCGTATCGGCCCCTTTGAAGTGGAAAGCGCATTAATGGAACATCCCTGCGTACTGGAATGCGCCGTAACCGCCGTCCCCGATCCGGAGCGAGGACAGGTTGTCAAAGCGACAATTGTGCTTGCTCAAGGGTATTCCCCTTCCGCTGAATTAATCCGTGAGCTGCAAAATCATGTTAAGCATGTAACAGCGCCGTATAAGTATCCCCGTATTGTAGAATTTGTGCCGGAGCTTCCCAAAACCATAAGCGGCAAAATACAGCGGAACATGATACGAAGCAAAGATTCCGCTTCACAGTAATTCACCGTACCTGCGGACAAAAACTTTTTTCATGATTGTTACAAGAATCATATAAGCCAGTATTATGCACCCAAGCCAGGGGAAATAATAGAACGGCAGACGGAACATATTCAATTGTTCACCAAGCCATGTATATGGAATGACAGTTCCAGCGGTTATCCCCAGGAGTGTAAGCAGCGTCAATTGTACCGACGCCCTGCTTTGGATGAACGGAATCTTCGGGGTACGGATCATGTGGACAACCAGAGTCTGCGACCAAAGAGATTCTACAAACCAGCCTGTATGAAAAAGCATAATGAAAACAGCTTTTGCGTCTTCGCCGAGAGAAGCAAACACACCACCCGCAAAAATGGGACAGATAACAAAGAAAAGCAGGCAATAGGTTACTATGTCAAAGACAGAGCTTGTCGGTCCTATCCAGAGCATAAAACGGCTGATTGACGAAGCGTCCCACTTCCTAGGCTTGCGCAGAAAATCAAGATCAACATTGTCCCAGGGAATTGCAATGCAAGAACAATCGTAAATTAAATTTAAAACAAGGATATGAATAGGCAGCATCGGCAGGAAGGGCAGGAAGGCGGAAGCGGCAAGAACTGAAAACATATTGCCGAAGTTGGAACTTGCCGTCATTTTAATATACTTGATTATGTTAGCGTAAATTTTTCTGCCTTCAATCACGCCTTCTTCCAGAACCATAAGGTCTTTTTCAAGCAAGATGATTTTAGCCGATTCTTTCGCTATGTCGACCGCTGTATCAACCGATATGCCGACATCAGCCGCTCTCATTGCCGCCGCGTCATTGATACCGTCTCCCATGTATCCGACAGTGTGGCCGTCGTCACGTAACGCAGTTACAATTCGGGCCTTCTGGCTTGGTGAAAGCTTGGCGAAAACGTCAACCTTATCTACGGCTTTTTTTAAGTTTTCATCGTTCATTGTTTCAACATCGGAGCCAAGCAGTATGCGGTGGGCGTCTATGCCTACCGAGCGGCATACTGTTTGAGTAACGCCGTCATTGTCGCCTGTTAAAACTTTTACTTTTACGCCGTATTCGCCCAATACTTTAATTGCGGCTTCGGCGCTTTCTTTGGGAGGATCAAGGAAGGCAAGGTAACCCATAAAAATCATGGCGCTTTCATCGCTTGAGGAAAGCGCCTTTTCCGCAGATTCCAGCGTTTTTCTGGCAAGACCAAGCACCCTCATACCCTTGTCGTTCAATCTTCGGCAGGCGGCAAGAATTTCTTCCCGAAGTTCTCCGGTCAGCGGTACGGTTGAATTGTTATAATCAGCTTCCGAAGAAATAGAGAGCATCTCTTCAATTGCGCCCTTTGTGATAAGCTCAGAATTACCTGAAGAATTTGCCACAGCGACGCTCATGCGGCGTCGGTTGAAATCAAAAGGAATCTCATCGATCTTTTTGTAATCTTCCCACAGACTTGTAAGTTTCGTCTCACGGGCAAAGTTAATTATGGAAATATCCATCAGGTTTTTAAGGCCTGTCTGGTAATAGCTGTTAAGAAACGCATGGCGCAGAACGTCAATATTGTCATTGCCGTGAATATCAAGGTGCAATTCAAGAATAACCTTGTCCTGTGTGATAGTGCCGGTTTTGTCGGTACACAGAACATCCATTGCTCCGAAATTTTGAATTGAATTAAGATTTTTGACGATAACCCGTTTTTTAGACATAGACACCGCGCCTTTGGCAAGGTTGGCGGTGACAATCATAGGTAGCATTTCAGGCGTAAGACCGACTGCCACAGACAGCGCAAAGAGGAAAGCTTCCAGCCAACTGTCTTTTGTAAAACCATTAACTAAAAGCACAACCGGAACCATGACAAGCATGAAACGGATCAATACCCATGAAACGGAGTTAACTCCTTTTTCAAAACTGGTGGGCGGCGCTTTTGTCTGAAGCTGACGGGCAATTGAACCAAGAATTGTATCATCGCCGACAGAGATTACAAGCGCGGTAGCCGAACCGGAAATTACGTTTGTCCCCATAAAAGCGAGATTGTTCAGTTCCAGCGGGTTGCGCGTAACGCTCTTTCCGGTACGCGCGAATTTCTCGACAGGTTCGCTTTCGCCTGTAAGCGCAGACTGGCTTACGAACAAGTCCTTGGCGGAAAGGATGCGCACGTCTGCGGGAACCATGTCTCCGGCCGCAAGATAAACAAGGTCGCCGACAACAATTTCGTCCATCGGAATTTCTTTTTTTTCTGAAACAGTTTCACCGGATTCCTTGTCATGGTATTTTCTGGCTGCGCAGACAGTGGTTTCTACCATTTCCGAAAGGTGTTTCGCTGAATTATCGCTGCGCAGTTCCTGAACAAAACGAATCATCCCCGAAACAATTACCATTGTCATAATAATAATTATGGCTGTAAAGTCCGATGATCCCGGCGCCGCCCATATAACATCGGTAAAAGCCGATACTATCGCTAGAGTGATCAATACAATGGTAAAAGGATTGATAAATGCGCCGATAAAACGTTTTAAAAGAGTATCCTCAGTCTGACGGGTAATGATATTTACGCCGTATTCATCGCGCATTTCCTCGACATCTTCTTCATCATAACCTGCGATGCTGTTATCGTATTGAATAAGCAGAGTGTCGCTGTCCTTGCCCGCTGACCTTAACAGCCTTCTGCGCGCCTTTTCAGTCTTGCTTAAAGGTACATTCGCCTTGAGCTGGTTTCTGGTTTTTGTCATTTTGCGCCCTCCTGTTAAAAAAATTGCGGTTACAGGCGGACTGTCATTGCTTAATGCAGATTATCTGAAAAGACAGTCCGTGTTCTACTGCCGGTTAATAATCTACTACCGCCATCATCGTCCATAGACTGCCTCCTTTTTTTATGGTTTTATTAATCAAAACATATTGCAGGTTTTTATTCAATGCATCGGGACATTGTTTACCATTTTTCGGCGTTGACGGTTTGGAAACAGTTTCTGTATCTAATATTGAATACATCATATTCCGAGCTTTTTTACTCAATTCTTTTATAGCTTGAACTCAAGTAATTTGGAATGACTTTTCATAAACCTCACGGCGCCGAATGCAACATTGCTTCTCGTAAAATAGCATTCATACGAGTCTGATAACCGCTTCCTTCGCTTTGCAGCCATTCAATAACATCGGCATCCAGCCGGACATTTACCGTTTTCTTGATGGGCTTGTAATTTGCTGTATTTCGTAAGTGTGAAGGTTTAAATTCCCTCATTTGCTCTTCCGTCAGGATTGGACTATCGGAAAAATCCTTATTTTCGAACGCTTTAATTTCCTCCAGTCTCTTTTTTGTAATATTCATAATATAACCTCTCTTCTATAGACTCCGCTTTACGTGCCATAATAAGGTGAATTTCATCACCTTGCTCTGTAAAAACTACAAAAAGGGTAATCGCATCATGTAACCTTCCAAGACAGATATACCTGTCTTCATCCTTTGATGAATGCTCCTTGTCATACCATTCTATCAGATGTTGATCATCAAATACATCTACAATTTCCGATAAGTAAAACCCATGTTTCTTTTTGTTGAGTTGATTCTTCTCTTCTGTCCATGTAAACACTGATTCCCTTTTGTCTATACATAATTGTATAATATGTTTTACAGATTGTTAAGACAAATTTAGGATAAAGTATCTCCTAAATGACATAAGCCTTAAGACAATTTTAAGATAAACTCAAGCCTGTTTTTCCGTTAATCTTCCGGTTACATATTTATTAATTACACTGGTAACCAGGGTTTGGTACGGTAGCCCTTCTTCCATGGCTTTAAGCTTAATACCGTCAAGATCATTTTTAGTTATGCGAATATTCATACGTTGATCTTTGTTTAATGTGTTTGCCGCCGCTTTGGATAAAAGGTTTTTCCAGCTTTCAAGATTTTCTGTCGGTTTCCAGCCGTCGTTTTCAAGAGACTCTATAAGTTTTTGTTCTTCTTTATCCAAATATTTTTTCTTCATTTTTTACTCCTTAAATATTCATCTGTATATTTTCTGCCGGGATAAATTGTTTTTAAATGACATTCTTCCAAAACTAAAGCATACAATTTTGAGTTACTTTATTCATGTTATAATAACTTGAAATCGCAAATTACGACTTCAAGTTGGGGTGGAAAACGCAAACCCGCCAATCCGGACATAGGACAACACCGTATATTGATAATTCTCAGGCTACCCTGAAGAAATTATTGGAAAATATGGAAACAGCATGAAGAAAAAACGAAATCAAACCTTAGCTAGACAATACAATATATATATTGTATATTTAATATATGACAGCGAAAGAAATTGCGAAAAAACTTGAGGCGCATGGCTGGGTGCTTGATAGAATTAAAGGGTCTCATCATATCTACGCTAAAGAGGGATTTCGCCCAATACCGGTTCCTTTTCATGGTAATGGGGATTTAGGTATTTTGGGAAAACACATACTTAAAGAAGCTGGTATAACGGATTAGGAGGTTTTTATATGGTTTATAATTGCATAATTAAAAAAGAAGGCGATATGCTAATTGCTAAATTCCCGGATATGCCGAATATTCAAACATTCGGCTATACGCATGAAGAAGCCCTCGCTATGGCGAAAGAAGCACTTGAAGGATGCCTTGAAGTTGATATTTCACACGGTAATGAAATCCCTCCGCCTGCTTATACGGAAGGATACCCCGTGCTTGTGGCAAGCCATATTGCCCTATCTCTCCGTCTTCGGGAACTGCGAGGAGAGCAAAGTCAAACCGACATTGCTCAAAAACTTGGCATGACTTACCAGGCATATCAACGTCTGGAGAACCCAAGGAAAGCAAATCCGACTGTAAAAACACTGGAAAAAATAGCGCATGTGTACGGGCGAGAATTGAATATAGCGTTATAGCATATGGGAACTATACCCTCACACATACCCTATAACAATTCAATAATAATCTGACTTAATCTTCAGAATTACATCGTCAATAATGACAATCATGTATCATCTGTCATTATTGACGGGGTAATTCTGGTTTATTATGGGAATGCCTCCGCTTCGGGAGCAAAGACAGGCGTTGTTGGGGTCAACCCAAATACTGCTTAAAAATGTCACCCAATGCGGAATTTAGCTTGTCGGTGATATCTTTAGACAGATGGCTGATCAGTTCTTTGCTGTCAGAAGGCACAAGATCGCCTTTGAATAGTTCAAAGACCTCGACTTTCAGCACTTGGGCGATCCGCGCTAAAGTATCTACTTTAGGATACTTCGTCCCTCGTTCAATACTACTAAGAAAAATAATAGAAATGCTCGCTTTTTCAGCTAAAACTGCTTGGGTTAGTCCTTTCTGAGTGCGTAAAAACTTAATGTTCTTCCCTAAAATGGCCTTTACAGCCTTCCCATCCATGTACCATACCCCTGAAACCCCCTATATCTAATAATAAATAATCTATCTTGACAAAAATCTATAAGGAATATACTATTCTCATGCGGAATACATTAAATATTCCAAGAATTTTGAGAAAAAGGAGTCCTTTTATGTTGTCAAAGAAAAGTCTGTCATTCGTCTTTGTGGTTACATTTTCATTCGTTGCCGTTTCTACCGTGAGCGCACAGGAGAGCGCAGATGATTTAATGAGGCGGTTTTCCAATAATTTACCGAAGAACTGTCAAGATGCTATAGAGCGTTTTCCTGAAAATTTACGAGGCGGTTGGGAGAGAGGATATATAGCAGCAACCAGTACAGAAGAATTGAGTGACGACAAATTTTTATTTTTGTTGCAGTCTTCACTCATGGCTAATTTCATAAAAACAAACATTATCTTAAAAGGGAAGGGTAACGAAAAAATAGCTGGCTCAGGCGTGACCTATGCCCAATATTACCCACAATTGAAGGTTGGACCGTTAGGAGCTGCTGCAATGTTTCGAATGTTAACAGCGTTGACTGGAAATTCCGGTGGTATCAATTGGGATATATGGGAACGAGACTTTATGGCATTTCTTTGAAAAGATAGCCCATCTGCTTTCATAATTTCTTTCAGTTTCCTATATAGTTTTAGGAGTGTTTATAATGCCACGCATACCAGGTATACCAGACCCTCATTTTAATTGGGGAAGCGAGTTAGTCCCGTCGAACGCCCGCGGTTCAGGCAAAAATGCGCCTGAAGCCGAGCCAAACAGACTTGATTCCTCTTACGTCCATTATAACGACTATTATATTTCAGAGTTATCCCAACAGGTTATAATCCGTTGCGGCCCTAAAGCCGTCCACGTTGAAACCCTACTCTCTGCGCCTGTGCATGTTAGTGGGGCTGCATCATGGTCTCCGTTCATTAAAGGTTTAGAAAAAATTGGCGGAAGTGGTGCTATAACGACGGCTGATTTCTTAGGACGCGCTTTATCTGGTACTAGTCTACGCCAGCCTTGGATGTCCCGAAAGGTCTGGCAGGGGTCAGAACCGTTAATGCTTACTTTAGAACTTAAATTCTTAGCAACCGGCAGTACTGTGACCCGTGACAACGTCGAAGAGTTCATCGGGACAGATGCCTCTGCCTACCTTGAAGTCTACCAACCTACTTGTCAATTATTAAGTCTTTTATATCCCGGTGGTGTCGGTAATAACGGTAATATAACTAATTTCATACCCCCTGGACCCAGTGCTTTTCACAGTTTTCACGGCGGTGATTCCATGACAGGTCAAAAGAACAAGAATGGCGATACAGTCGGACACCCTGTTGATATACAGGTCGGAAATTTCATCTTGTTTCAAAGTTGTTTTGTTAGGAATTGTAGTGTTGATTATAGTCCCAATTTGGATTCTTCTGGTTATCCAACATCAGCAACTGCATCTCTTACCGTTGAGTCTTATGAGTACCCCTTCGTAGATATAGCGGCGGCTTCAGCTATAAATAAACGTAAGTCTAAGGACAACGGTAAAACCGATGCTATTGCACCACCGTTTACTCTTTTCAAGTTAAATCAGCAGACTAATGATATGGTTCAAGGGATTGTTAATACTTTATATCAATTCGCGAATATATCAGAAGATAGTGTTCGTTGGTTAGGTAAGCAATTAGGCATTCTGCCTGATAAAAGCAAACCTACCTAGTCTAGTTCTGCCAGACCAGCCGGTGTTAAACCTGTTAACCCGTCCAAAAAATGATTAACGGGTTCGTTCAGGAAACATTCACGGCAAGTAGTCTGTCAATTTAATGATTTTTAGTTCTAATATCTTGTAAAGCTATTGTCCACATTTGGCTTTCGGCGCGGTTAGGTTGTCGTATAAAGCCGCCCGCAAGCCAGAGAAGCTCATAAATCTTAAATTTTTCACACAACTTTTTCGTATGAGTTACGATGAATAACTCATCGTATTTCTATTATCTATCATCGCTCGTAAAGACGGTATGTCTGACGATGATATGCGGACGGCTCCATTACCCACTGAGGAGCCACTTATGACAATTATGAAATTTCTGTCAAAGTTCCCATTGATTGACGAGGAAGCCGCCGAGAAAGCCGCCATCAATTATTTCATCAGAATCCGCTACGGCGGAATTCTTACCTGTCCGTACTGCAAGGCGGTAGTCAAAGTGTACAGATACCGTCAGGTCAAGAAGCTCTGCCATTGCAAGAACTGTAATAACTCGTTTTCTCCGTTCACAGGCACGATCTTCGAGAAGTCCACGACCCCTTTATGGAAGTGGCTGTATGCTATTTTTCTGTTCATTGATGACCCTGGAGGGGTTGCCGCGCTCCATATACAGCGTAAGATCAAGGTGACTTATAAAACGGCGTTTAGAATGTTGCATAAAATCCGTGAAGCGATGAGGAACGGGGAATTAAAAGCCTTTGAGTCGCTCGTCGAGGTTGACGAGACGTATGTCGGGGGCAAGCCTAAAAGGTATCCGCCCAAAAAAGGCGTTGACCTCTCCTTGCTTGGTTCTTCGGACGTATCTATAATCGAAATTCCAGATGAAGTACCTTGTATAGTTCCTCCCATCATAAAGCCGGGGCGCGGGACTAAAAAGACTCCGGTTTTTGGCATTAAAGAGCGAGAGTCGGGGAAAGTCTACGCCCGGATTATGCTCCCTGATGAATTGGGTAAAAAGTTGACCGGTCGTCAATTGCTGGACGTGATCGAGAAAGTCTGCAAAGAAGGGACTACCATTATAAGCGATGATTTTTCAAGCTATAAGATTCTCGATGAGCCTGATTTTCTGATGCTTCTTGACGATTTAGAGCCTGCCACTCGTTTCGGTCATAAAACCGTCTGCCATTCGCGTGGGGAGTACGTCGCGCCGGGCGGTGTCCATACAAACGGCATCGAGAGCTTCTGGGGTTTGTTCAAAGGCGGTTATCGCGGGACGTATCATTCCATGTCCGTGAAGTATATGCAACGGTATCTTGATGAGTTCTGCTTCCGTCAAAATATACGGGATATTCGAGAAACACCCGAAGCGTTTGACCTGTTGTTGAGGCAGTGTGTGTGTTGAAGCCGTAATCATTATACCGTAAGGATTCATGGCACACTGTTTAACCCGTGTTCACACTCTATCGATAAGGCTGTTAAAACAGCGGTATAAGGAGATAAATTATGAGAAAACTTTTTGTCGTATTTATAGCGTTGTTATTCGGTTCCTGCGCCTCAAACCCCTATGTTAATACGGTTAAAGACCCTGTTAAACCCGATGAGGTGCTGGAGCTTACGGCGGAGGAGGCGGTCAGGCTCCTTTCCATTGACGCATGGAGAAAGACCGGACGTGCCTCTTCGAGTGTTCCCGTCATCGTTTTTGCCCCCGTTGATACCATGCCGGTAAAGTATCTCGATTTTAATGGTGACCGTTTCACAGTTAAGAACCTTACATGGAATACGGTTTCTCCAGCCGAGTGTTCCCATGCGGTTCATCAGGTAATACTTGGCAAATGGACTGTACAGGAAGCAAATTCTTTTCTTAAAAGGTGTTCTAACCTTCGTTTGTCTAAGGTTTTCGCGGCTATGGGAAGTTCTGGCAGTAATTCTTCATCGTCGGTACAGTCCTCTCAGTCCACCCAACCTGTCGTACATAAATGCCTAATCGATGGGTTTATTGGTTGGAATACCGGAAGGGGTAAATCCACTCCTAACGGGTATCTGTGGATTTATACTTGCCCTAACAAACATGAATTTTACGTTAAGAACTAAATGTATCATCTTATCTTAGCCCCGGCATAGTCCGGGGGTTCTTTTTTTGTGTCTGAATAATTGGTCTGTAGGGTGACCATGTAAATTAAAATGACACAATAGCTTGTATCGTCATCTTCCCATCTTTTTAATGATGCGTATCTGTTTTCAGGTTTTCGGTCACGCTGTGTTTTGGGGTGGGAGAGGTATGTGTAAGGGGATAGTCTGGTAGCATATTGATAAAGTTAAACAATTATCCGCAGAAGAAGGAATTCCCTACCATGAAATTGTGGGTCAAGTATAACCATTTAAGGCGAAGTCAAAACAATAAATCAGTTGTTTTTTCTTAAAAAAGCACGATCTTCACTAAAAGTTCAGTCTAGCCTACGAGCTTAGGCAAGGCTGGCCTACAAGTTCAGTCAAGCCTTCAATAAATGTTTAGTCTGGTGCAGTGTAATACCTAATACTGTACCAACCTTGTCCGGCTTTACACCCACCCAACACCCACTTTAGTCGGTCTCACTGCGGCTTATATGCTGCTTTAGTCGGTGTTGGGTGGGTGTTGAGTGGTACTTGAATGGCTTCTTTAAGCTTTAAGTTACCGGTGTAAAGCTTTCGCTTGTAGTATTACGGACAAATAATTATACTGTCATTATTATGGATGAATACACAGTAAACATAGCGTTTGATGATGAAGCACAAAAATGGTATGCCGGAAATGATGATATTCCCATACTTCTGGAAGATTTTTCCATTGATGCGTTGATCAGCCGTGTTAAATTGGCTGCACCGGAAATGCTTGAAATCAACAATATGCCTCATACGGGGATTCATCTGTTATTCAGAATGGAAACCCAAGCATTTGTAGCGTAATGGCGGAATATGAAGCAAGCTGGCATTAAATATCATTTTTAGCTTCACATTGCTTTCCCGGCAGTAAATCTATATTTTCAAATTTAGAATTGCTGGAAAATGCAGGTTTTCGGACAGAGACTTTGTAAGTATCGGGAATTTGACAAACGCGCAGTATTTTCTTTTTAAATGGTAAAAATTGTTTTTTTTAAAAAGTGCAATCTTCACTAAATGTTTAGTTATTACAGCGTACCGGAAAACAAAAAAAGCTATAAAAAACCCCCATTTTGGGACTTGACAAAATTCACCGGAGCTACAAGACTATATTAAGGTTTCAAAATTTGCTGTTGGTTTTTTTGCCTCTTTCTTTGCGAGATAAAAACTCGTGAGGGAAGTTTTTTTTTCTGTAAAACAGCAGTACACTTTTAAGGGGGAAAAATGAAAAAAAAATCTTGATTATTCCAGCAGAATTCCTATGCTTATGGAAGAATTAAAAACGAAAACTTTAACAGAAGCGGAGAGGGATAGAAATATAACCCGTCTGGACTATATTGGCGTTGGTTATGGATATAATCTTAAGTCAAACTACCCAAAGAATTTAAAAAAAGCCGCGCAAGATATAAAAACCCCTGAACTTAAGAGGCTGGAGAAACTTATCGCAGCAATGGGTTAAGAAAGAATCTTGATTTTACAACAAAAGATGAGCTTAATGAGCTAATCAGACAGATAAATATAAATTACTACGAACGTTTTAATGCCAATATTCTTTATCTTGAGGAATTAGCTGACAAAATCTTCATTATTTATATCATTGAACTTAGGGATGCGTATTCACATCTTGTAAGAGTTTTCGATTATGATGTAAATAACCAGGACGGCAAGCGAAATGTACAGCAGCATTTGGAAAAGTATGTTAGTCATCTCCAGAGAGGCTTATTAGATACTTTTAGAAAGATACTTGCAGAAGAATACAGTTCAGCAAGGAAATCAGTTCATAAAAATAATGTGCGGGCACTTGAGCAGTATATAGCGCAAGAAGCGGCAAGATTACGTGTAATGAATGAAAAAAATTCTGTTGATAATAGAATAAGCGGCTATATTGAATTGATGGAGTATCTTTCCAAAGCCCATAAACAATTGGAAACAAAATAATTAATTCGGTCTATCAGCGGCAAGAAAATTGGCTGCGCCTTTGTGAAAATAATTGGAATTGCGAATGAAACTGGAGCAAAAGAACTCATAGAATGGAAACAGAACTTGAAATATATTGTACAGGGCGATTTCCCGTTTACACTGATTTGTAATAGTCAAGATGAAATCTGACACTTGTTGAATAAAAAGGTATAATAAACCAACAAGGAGCAGAAAGATGACAAATCAACAAAAAATCATCAAAA
>JGI20171J14444_1000017_pt1 | contig 64726 bp, 60 predicted proteins | sample TergutNc150P4_FD_14444 | JGI IMG/M metagenome (IMG submission 14444) | reverse complement strand
GTAGGCCTGCTCGGAGAGCTGGGCAAGGGCACTGGGATTAGTCAGCAGCCGGACGATCTCAGCCGCCAAAAGCTGAGGGTTGAAGTCGGCAACAGTCACAAAACCCCTGCCGTCCCGCAGTATCTCTAGGTAAGGCAAGTCATACACCGCACAAGGCAGGCCATAGCCAATGGCCTCAAACCAAGTCAAAGGGCCGCCCTCCAGCAAGGCCGTCGAAACCAACAAGCTGGCTTGGCGGTAGTAAGGCTCGGTGTTGGCCTGAAAGCCGACCGCTGTGACAGCATCAGCCAGCCCGGCGGCCTCGACATCGCAAAGAAAGGCCGCCAACTCCTCGGGCGTTTCACTGCCACCGACTATCGTCAGGTGTGCCTCGGGAACCTCGGCGCACACCGCCTGCATCACCGGGATGATGTCTTGGTAGTTCTTCTCGTAGGAGATGCGCCCGATCCAAAGCAGCTGCAGGGCTTGGCGCTGTTCGGGATGCAAAGCCGGTAGCGGGTGGTCCAGAGGTTCTCGCACCAAGTGCACATTGTGGTTGAAAGCCTGCCAATACAGCTTGTCCACCCGCGAGAGGGTCACCACAGCGTCGGCCAACTGATAGATCGCGGGCATATCGTATTGGTAGAGCCATTCCGCTGTCAGTGCCGGGAAAGTGAAGATATTATGGGTTTGGATGAGATAAGGGATGCCCAGCGACTTGGTCGCCAGCATGTCCCAGAGTATGGTGTCACACATCCAAGCGTGGCAGATCAGCAGGTCAACTTGCTGGTCGAGCAGGGCCGCTTGCAACACTGCGGCCCGTTGGCCAAAGTCACTGCCCGCCTTCTCGGGAACCGGCAGGACCACCCTGACAAACTCGCTTACCGGCTGGTAGTCTTGGGGGTGCGGTGGATCGTCGGTGATCACCACCAGCTTCTTGCCCATCGTCGCCAGCATGTCTATCATCTGGCACAGTACATGCTCGGTGCCACCGTTGTTCAGACGGTGGTAATACAGCGCCACTGTGTTGAAGTCCGCCTTTGTCGTTTTCAGCGTCTCGGCACCAAGCAAGCTTGCAGCTACCTCCCGTCGGTGCCACCAAAAGCTGGTGGCCGTCTTAGTTATCGTCGGCAAGGCACCGGCGCTGGCCACACAGCTGTCAAAGAGCTGCTGCCGGGCAGCCGGTGGCAGGTCGAGCCAGCCTGTCAGCTGCTCTAGCTCATCACTGGCAGACTGCGCGGCTGTGCTGGAATCCGGCACCGCACTGTTCGCATCCGGCATCTCTCGGCCGGCACCCAGCATCGCGCCGCCATCGGGCTGCCCGCTCATATCTGCTGTCATAGCGCCCCCTTTTCGCGCATCCGATAAGCCTCACAAACCTCGTCCACCGTGCCAAGCATCTGTTGGTGACCCTTCTCGATCCAAACCGCCCGTTCGCAGATCCGCTCCACCTGATTGATATCATGAGACACAAAGAGCACTGTGGTGCCGTACTCTTGGATCAAGGTATTGATACGAGCCTCGCATTTCTCCTGGAAAAACATATCGCCTACGGCCAAGGTCTCATCGACAATCAGCACATCCGGAACGATGACCGTGGCGATGGCAAAGGCAATCCGAGCAATCATCCCCGACGAATAGTTCTTCATCGGCAGTTCAAGGAACTCCCAAAGATCAGCGAACTCAACGATCTCATCAAAATGCTCCTTGATGTAGAGCCGGCTGTAGCCAAGCAGCGAGCCGTTCAGGAAGATGTTCTCCCGCGCCGTCAGCTCGAGGTCAAAACCGGCTCCCAGCTCGATCAGCGGCGCAATGGTACCCCGCACCGTACAGCTGCCGCGTGTCGGCTCCAAGACCCCGGCCACGATCTTCAACAAAGTGGACTTGCCAGAGCCGTTGACTCCAACGATGCCAAAAACATCGCCTTTCTCCACCTGCAGCGAGATGTTCTTCAGGGCGCAGAACTCCTTGAAGAACAGCTCTCGTTTGACCAGCTTCAACATGTACTCTTTAAGGCTGTTCAGCTGTTCGTTGGCGATGTTGAAGACCATGCTGACATCTTCTACCACCACGGCTGCTTGCGGCTCAATGCCTTCACTCATCGCACGCCCCCTCACACATACAGGATAAAACGCCTCTGGGTCGCCTTGAACACCAAAAAGCCGACCACTAGGGTAATCAGGGCCATGCCGACACAAATCAGGTTAGCCTTAAGGCTCGGTGTTTGCCAGATCGCAACATAGGGTGTGCCGGAGGCCGTTGCCGTTAAAAGGTCGCTGATCTTCGGTGGCACACCGCACATCGTAATGGAACGAAAATAAGTAACAAATTGATACATCGGATTGAACTTCATCACCGCTGCCAGCCACTCCGGCAAAGCATTGATCGGCCAGAAAAGCGGCGTAGCGTAAGTCCAAGCAGTGATCACCACACTCCAGAGATAGATGATGTCGCGGAAGAACACAGCCAGTGCTGATAGCAACAAAGACAAACCAACACTAAAGATCACCACATAAAGCAGCAGCAGTGGCAAGAACAGCAGGTTAAGCGTTGGGGCAACTTGAAAATATATCAGCACCACGGCCACTGCGATCAATGACAAGGCAAAGTTCACCAGCTCGAACAAGACTTTCTCCAAAGGAAAGATCAGCTTGTTGATGCGGATCTTCTTGATCAGCGGCGCGGCCTCGATAATCGAGTTGGCTCCGGCGGTGGTGGACACGGCCATCAAGTTAAACAGCGTGGTGCCGAGGATCAAATACACCGGAAAGGGCTGGGAGGCATCGTCGCCACGGAAGATGAAGGAGAACACCAAAGCCAGCACGACCATCATCAAAAACGGGTTGAGCACACTCCAGAGCACACCGAGGATACTGCGCCGGTACTTCAACTTGAAGTCTTTGGACACCAAGTTGGCGAGGATGAACCAGTCGTGCTTCAGACGCTCCGAGATGTTGTTCACTGGCTTGTGCCCATCGGCTGGTAGGTTGGCACTTGAGCCTGCAGCGCGGCCTTGATTTCCACCGGGCTAGCGGCAACCGCCGCTTCCAAGGCGGCCAGCTTGACCTCGACTTCTTTGCAGGTGACCGGAGTGCCGTTGGAGACCATGATGCCCTCGACTTCCGTGGGCACAGTGCTTTCCGTGCTCATCAGCAGCTCCTCGTGCAGCTTCTCACCTGGACGCAGGCCAATATAGCGGATCTCGATATCCTCGTTTGGCCGCAAGCCGGAAAGGCGGATCAGCTTGTGTGCTAAATCGACGATCTTCACCGGCTCCCCCATCTCCAAGATGAAGATCTCGCCGCCAGAAGCCATGCCGCCGGCCTGGATTACCAACCGCGAAGCCTCGGGGATGGTCATGAAGTAGCGGGTGATCTCCGGGTGGGTAATGGTCACCGGGCCGCCGTCGCTGATCTGCTGTTGGAAGAAAGAGAGCACCGAGCCGTTGGATCCCAGCACGTTGCCGAAGCGCACTGCCGTAAAGCAAGTCTGTGAATGGGTGGCAAAGCTCTGAACGATCGTCTCCCCCATGCGCTTGGTGGCACCCATGACGCTAGTCGGGTTGACCGCCTTGTCGGTGGAGATAAAGATAAAGTGCGACACCTGGTGCCTATCGGCGGCCCGCACCATATGCAGGGTGCCAAAGACGTTGTTCAACACTGCCTCTCGCGGGTTGGCCTCCATCAGCGGCACATGCTTGTGGGCAGCGGCATGAAAAACCACTTCTGGGTGGTACTGGGCAAAAAGCTCTTCGAGACGTTCGGGGTCGCGAACAGAGCCGATCTCCACTGGGAAATCGGTGTCCGAGCAATGCGCGGTCAGCTCCCGCTGCAGCTCGTAAGCAGTGTTCTCGTAGCAATCGAAGATGATAACCCGTCTGGGGCCGACTTTTGCCACTTGGCGTGCCAGTTCCGAGCCAATCGAGCCGCCACCGCCGGTGATCAACACCGTGCGGTCTGCCAGATAGCCGCTGACTAAGCGGGTCTTCAACACCACCTCGTCACGGGAGATCAAGTCGGAGAGCTGCACCTCCCGCAGACGCACACCCTCCAGTTCGTCCATGCGCAGGTCACGAACGTTGGGCAAGGTGAGCAGGCGGCAATCGGTCTGCATGCAGATGTCGTAGATGCGGCGACGCTGCTCCGGTGAGGCCGAGGGAATAGCCACTACAATCTGTTCGATGGCATAGGTGCCCACTAAATCGAGAATCATATCCGTAGTGCCCACCACCTTGATGCCATGGATGCGCACCCCCCGCTTGCCAGGGTCGTCATCCACGGCGGCCACTGCCTCCCCGGGCATGGCGGGGTCACCGCCGGCCATCTTGTTGATGGTATAGGAGCCGGACTCCCCTGCTCCGACTATCAACGTCCGGCGCTTGTTGACACTGGGAGAGCGCATACTGAAGCGGTTTTTGTTGCGCAAGCGCAGCCGGAAGAAAAATCGCGCGGCGGTGGTCAAGATGAAAAGAATAAACCAAGCAACAACATAAACGCGGAACGGCAACCGCGACCCGGCAATGAAGTGGACGGAAGACGAAAGCACCACGGCAATCAGGGTGGCATAGACCACCTGCATCGCCTCGCGGAAGCTGGCGTACTCCCAAAGGTTGTTATAGAGACGGAAGGCAAAACTGGCACCGATGTTGAACAAAGCGACAATGCCAAAGAGGAACACCCAGTCAGTAGTGGCGAAGATCTCGTTGCCTTGGCTGGTTCCGAAGGTGGCCAAAATGAATGCCGCATAAGTCGCAACGGCATCCCAGAGCACAAGGCCAATGCCTCTTCTGGTCAAACGGAAATTCATCGATGTTCTCCAACGTCCATTAGCTGCTTATTTTATCAGATAGCCCCAGCCTGACGTGATGGGCGTAAGGACGCTGCGGGCGCAGCAGGCACGGCGGGTGCTTCCCAAGGTATCATGGTCATGGACTATAAAGATAAGGATAAGGCCATGACGAACCAAGCTGACGAGAAAACACTGCTGAGCATCGCGGTGCCAGCCTATAACGCCGCCGCAACCCTGCAGGCATGCCTAGACTCATTGGTGGCCGACCTCTCTGCGGCCGAGATGAGCAGCATCCAGGTGGTCATAATCGACGACGGCTCAACCGATAACACTGCGAGCATCGCCGCCAGGTTCGCCGCCGAGCACCCTGATTCGGTGCAGTTGCTGCGCAAGCCCAACGGCGGTCATGGCTCAGGTATCAACGCCGCCCTCACCTGTGCTCACGGCCGTTACTTCAAGGTGGTGGATGCCGACGACTGGCTGGCACCGGGAAGCCTGTCGCAGCTCTTGGCCGCCCTAGCCGAAAGTTGCGCCGACGTGGTGCTGACCGAGTTCCATACAGTGGATGCGAGCAGCGGCCAGCGCATCGCCTTCACCATGAGTGGGGCGACAAGCGGTGTGCCGCTCAGCCTGGAGGAGTTCTGGCGGCTGGGAAAAGCCGCCCGTAGCTGTTTGAACTTCCATGGGGTCTGCTACCGCACCGAGGTCTTGCGAACCTCGAAAACCGTTTTGCCCGAACACATCTCCTACGAAGACTTGGCTTATGCCACAGTACCCTTCAGATGTGTACAAACAGTGCTGCCTCTTCGCTTCTTCCTATACGAGTACCAAGTTGGCCAAGCCAGCCAAAGTGTCAGTGATACCAACAAGCTGAAAGGCCTGGGCGACCTGGAAACAGTGCTGGTCTACATCCACCAAGCCTATAGCTCAGCAGTTAGCCTGACCCCCAGCCAGCGGGCATATTTCCTAGCCAACATGGCAGAGCTGCTGTTAGACTACTACACCATCTGCCTGTTGAAGAATCCCAACCGACCGGCTGGGCGGCAGCTAGCTAAAGAGATGCGCCAGCGCAGCCAAGCACTCGACAGCGACCTCTATCGCCTAAGCCAAGGCCAATACCGCCGACTGCGCCTGTTGGCCGCCCTAGGCGTGAACGCAGCAGTGCTCGGACACCTGAAAGCCTCGCCGCTCTACCACCTGCTACGCCGCCTGATAGGCTGAGGCGACGTAGGTTCACCAGTTTATTTTTCTCACCAGCTTTTTCTCACCAGCGGCAGAGTTTTTCGCTAACCTGTTAAGCCTTGAAAATAACGGCAGCATAACGTATCAGCAATGCAAACAAGTCGGCTCTAAGCAGCCGTGCCAGGATGAGAGACATGGGTATGTGTCACAGGGTGGGCTATTCGAGTTAAGGAGAGCAACCATGAGAAAAACAAACAAGAAGAGGCTGGCCGCGTCCGTCCTGCTGGCCGCGTCCGTCCTGCTGGCCGCGTCCGTCCTGCTGGCCGCGTCCGTCCTGCTGGCCGCGTCCGTCCTGCTGGCCGTGGTGTTGGCCATGGCCTCGGCTCTGGCCCCGGGTGCCACACTGTACGCGTCCAAGGCCAACCCAGTTCCCAGCGACGCGCAGGCCTTGAAAATGCCGCAGGACGGCCATGCCAGGGCAAGGCGCCGACCAACGCAAAGCCCCGGTCAGCCAGTCTCAATTCTGGTATAGTACTGTTACTATTGCCCGTCTACCCATACCCTGGCGTTGACGCACAGCACTGGGCCGCAGGCCCAGGCAGGACTGACAGGAGCTCGACCGCTCCGAGAAAGGACACGGATGGCCAAACGTATAGCTTGGCTGGACATTGCCAAAGGCATCACCATCATATTGGTGATTTTCGGCCACACCTTCGCCCCAGGCATGCTGACTCGGGAAGTGATTTTCTCCTTCCATATGCCGCTCTTCTTTATCTTGGCTGGCTACACCTTTAAAGTCCGGCCGACTGCCGAGCAGGCCAAAAAGGCTGTTCCCCAGTTGTTGGCTCCTTTTTTGCTGACGTTTCTAGTCTGCCAGGTGATTCTGAACGCAGTCGGGCAAGAACAACTGGGTGCTGCCTTTTTAATGCAGCTAATAAAAGCGATGGTCTGGACTACCGGTTACACCTACGCCCCCCTGGATGTTCCAGCCGTCGGCATGATTTGGTTTTTGGCTTGTCTATTTTTGAGCCGCATAGTTTTCAATTTGCTGCTTGGCGGCCTAGAGCGGCAGAACTGCCCGGAATGGCTGCGCGCCCTGATTTTCGTGGCCGTAGCGGCCTGCGGGGTCGTTATCGGTAGCACCATGAACATCTACCTGCCCTTCTGCTTGGATTTGGTGATGGTGGCGCAGCTCTTTTTATACTTGGGCTGGCTGGCCAAGCGCTACGACTTCCCCCGCTTCCTCACCAAGGCATGGTGTATCCTGACCTGCCTGGTGATTTGGGTTCTGGCCATTTGTTTCAGCCATATCGAGCTGGCCACGCGCTCTTATTCAGAGGCGGCAGCGCCGCTGGCCTTTGCCGGGGCAATTGCCGGTACTTGCCTTTGCTGCTGGCTGGCCATCGTTATCGAGCGCTATCTGAGCTTTTTGATACCGCCGTTGCTGTTCCTTGGCCAAACGACGCTGTTTATTCTTTGCATCCACGCCATTGAGGGCAACCTGATCGACTGGATGGCCTCGCCACTTCTCGCTGATGCCCCGGCTCCGTACCTCTTGGCCAGCATCATCCGGACAGTCTTCATCTTGGCCATCGCCTGGCTGGCACATGTGACCCTGCCAAAGACGATGCCCCAGCCGCAGGCTAAAACCGGGAAGGACATCTAAAGGGTACCTCCATAAACCAGTCTGGGCACACAGCTAGGAAGGTGCCAATTAATCCCAAACTGCAGTCATTGCCGGCTCAGGGCGGCAATCTTTCCCCTTGCTCAGCAGCGCGGCAAATTGCGGACCAAAGCCGCAATGATCGTACCTCGTGCTCAGACCGGCACTACCCTAGCCCAAAGAACCTGCTGAAGAAGGCATTCAACTTCTCGATCACTGTCTGTTTCTTGGCCGCATGGCCGCCGTCAGCGGCGAAGCGGGAGAGCGGCGGCAAGATCGTTGCGTTGCAATAACGCCTTGTCAGGCAGATACAGGCTGTATTCGGAAGCATAGATATTGCTGTCTTGCGGAAGCGTCAATTCGACAATATTGTCATTCTTTTCTTGGCAGAGCAATTTTGCAAGTTCGCGACTATCGCCGATTCTAAATCGGACTCGGAATACGCCGGAGTCTGTTCCAAATCAAGGAATTCAGGCACAAGCGGGCTTTTCAGCATATCGCGGGACTTTTCCAAAGTTTGTCCCTCTAGTGCAAGGCGCATCGCGAACACTCAAGGGCGGTGCTCACTCCCGCACCAGCAGGTAGCGGTCGGACTGGATGGCGCCAGACGTGTAGTCGTCGAGGCCGGCGGCCGTGGTCGGAACGGCCAGAGCGAAGACGACCATCGCCTCGCCCGTCCCCAGCTTTGACGTGTCTAGGGTGAAGTCGACGTTGGTGGCCTTGCCGTTCCTCAAGGGGAGCTCGGCACACTGTGCGCCTCCCGAAAACGTATATGGCTTAAGGTCGCAGAACAGGTAAAGGCGGTAGTCGGCGTCCGGCCCGCCCACTGCGGTGGCGGTGCATCGGAACTCATCGCCTACAGCCACCTTGTCCGTGGTTCCGTCGAATCCTTCCAGGCTGAGTTGAGCGGTGTCGAAGCTTGGATCCCAATCATGACGCTCTGTGCGCATCGCTTGGGTGATGTTCTCAAAATAAGCGTTGCCGTATGGCCTTTTGGCAGCCAACTTGCTATCTGCCTGGTAGTCGATCAGGCTTTGGCTGCCCTCGTCACACCCCAGCTTATGGCCGAAAACTACAACTCCTGCAGGATCGGGTTGGTAGGACGGGCTGAGCATCATCACCGCCCACAAATAGAGCTTGTCCCCCTTGGAGCCTACCGTTGGGTCGATGATCAGCGTTATAGTCAGACGCTCGTTCTCCTCCATATGGAACTCATGAATGTAGCTATTGCTGGGATCATCGCTTGTCCTGTAGCTTTGCAATATGCCTTCGATGAACACTAGTAGGCCCCTGTCGTAGGCTGGCCCCCAGTTCTCGAACTCATAACTTATCTCGATCGGCGAGCCTTGGTACACGATGTGCCGCTCCGTCGGCCAGTACTGGCCAGATGCCTCCACAACTGCAGTGTTGTCTAGATTGCCAGAGCTGAAAGGATTCCCATTCACCGCGTCATTCATGTTGCCTGCATCGGCCAAGGCGGCACCTTGGCCGTCTGACTGTCCCGATGAGCCTTGGCCGCCCGCAGAGCACCCACCGAGCACCAGGAACAGGCTGACGAGCAGCACGGCTGCCAGCCTGCCCCGAGAACCAAGCCTAGTCATCGCACCGTTGAAGTAACGCTATGGGCTTTCTTGCCGTTACTTTGAATCTCATGCCAGCCGAAGACCGTTATCGTCCCCTTATAGCCCGTCTGCGAGGTGTTGAGTATAACGCCCGAGATGTCCACCCCTCGCTTGCTGCTGGCATTCATAACCGAAGCGCCTGTCAGGTACTTCACCGCTGTAAGCTTCACTGAAACGACTGACGGCGTGTAACAGCCCACTTGGGTGATCCCGCTTATCGAATGGCCGTACGACGTTTTGTTGGCGTAGATCACCGGTATTATGTCAGCCCTCACCGGGTTGGCCTTGCTGGCGAACACCGTGCTGCTGGGCACCACCAAGGCCATGGCCAACAGCGCGGCCGCGACCACCTTCACTGGCTTCCTCATTTTTGACCCCTCTCTTGCTGCGTGTAGTAAGGCACTCCCATTGGACTTTCTCACAGCATAGCAAGACCGACTCGCCCCCGTCAACTGGCCGAGATACGTAGTTCGATCATCCTTGATGGGCAATTTCACACCGCAATCGAAGAACCCGCTCATCGCCAAGCTCTTCATGATTTCACTTGGCTCCACCTCCAGAGGGATTGGGGGGCCATCGTCTTAACTTCATTCATCAAGCCCGTTAGGGAAGCATGGACATGCTGTTCTCCAAAAAGCTTGACGCCGCCCGTTCCCGCGCTTACACATCGCCTCCTTCAATGTCGGCGACTATGGCATCTATCGCTTCACGTAACTCCTGTTGGCGGGCGACGATTCGGGTTATCTCGGCGTTAAGCTCTTTGATGTCCACGGCCTCCCGGGTGTCCTCCTGCTCTACATAACTGGAAACCGCTATGTTGTAGTTGTTGGCGGCGATGGCACCGTTGCCGATGAGCTTGCAGAAGTACTCGCTGTCGGCGCGGCCAATGAAGGCATCAAGCACCTTTTGCCGGTTCTGAGGCATTAAGTCGCATGCTCCAAGTTGTTGAGGTTGGCGGTGAGGTTCTCCGATATGAAGCGGTAGAACAGCATCCCCGGCACCTGCTACGAGCCGTCTTTGCACTCCATGATCTCCGTAATGTCGCAATGCAGAGCCTCACATATCTTTAAAAGCACGTCGGTCGTGATGTTTTCGCCCTTGCCCAGTTTTGCCATAGAGGCAGAGCTCACGCCGGAGATGCACCTGAGCTCTTTTTTGTTCATGCCCTTATCAATTAGCATTTTCCATAGCTTGTTGTAGCTGATTACCATGCTGGCACCCCTTCCCGTCTGCTATTCTTCTTCAGCCGAGGATATCTCGACAAGCTCAGCCAGCTCTCGCAATTTGTTCTCCAATATACGTTTGTCAGTCAGATGCAATTACGCGTTTTCGTTTTCGTTGCTACTCGGAGTCAAGCTGTCGCTCATCGCCGCCAGAAAACAAATTCATCGCTGGCTTAAACCCAGAGGACAGCGAATAATGCCATGCAAAAAGCACGCCCCAAGGAACTGCGCCGCCAAGATTCTCATTCTTCTGTAAATGGGGCAGGAGCAATCCGAAGGGGGAAGTTGTCATAAGTCAAACTGTACTCTGCTACCAGGGTCAGCAGGCAATCAGTCAGCGCTTCTTTGTTCTCGAAAACTCTGGCATCGCAGCTCACATCAATGACTTGATTGTTGCCGACTATTTTCAAGGTGGGCACAGGCCCTACCCTCAATGTCTCAATCTTCTGATCGAAACCATCATTATTGCGGTCTTTCTCGGTGTTGTAGTAGAGCACGGGCACATTGTCTTCTTGTGCTACCTCAATTAGCATGGGCTTAAAAATTGAACATTCCGGACAGCTGTCTCTGCCGACATACACCAGGAAATATCCTCGGTCACCTTGCTGCAGGGATGTCAGCTCTTCCCACGTTATCGTATAAAAGGTTGCCTGTAAGCGCATTTCAGGGTCAGCGCTTGGATTCTCGACAACTTGCTGGTTGTAGATTCCCTTCCAGTTCGGCTCTGTTGCCGTGGAGAAGGCCGCTTCGGCAACAGACAATGAGAGCAGGGCAGCACCGAGAAAGAAGACCACCCTGTTCTTTACGCCTAAATATGTAAACAATAAGACCAGCGAGGCAAAGGCAAGGACACCGCCCATTAGGGTCAAATTCTTATAAGCTGTGATGCCCTCGGCCCAGTCCATCTAGTCAGTGTACTCAGCAATCCTGGTGACCCGTATCAAAAAATATACTATGGCCAACAGTGCAACAAGCGCCAGCAGTAACGCGAGCCACTTTGACTTTGATTTCTGGCTCATATTGATCACGGGTTACAGAATGTATTAAGAGGCCTAGCTAGTCCAACGGCTGGCCGGGCAGGCTCCAAATTCCATTCTCCATTAATCCAAGATGTATACGCATGGCACTGATACTGCTGGTACATACCGTTATAAGAGATATCCTTTGGAATCTCGACGTACATGTTGCTGTCGTCAACAATATAAGCGTTCGTTCCTTCTTCAATTTCTATGGCGTCAATGTCTACTCCAGATATCTCGCTTATCAAGTCACTATCAAAAATTTCTAATTTGTCGTCTGGAATACAGTAATCAGTGCTACTTGAGTTAGCCTCGATGTTTTGCACATCTATTGCAGGCTCCGCAAACGCTTGGATCGGGATTGTCGCTGTAATCACCAGCACTAGGACAACGAAAAATACCTGAACTCGATTTCTCGCCATTTCTCCATCTCGCTGATCTTAGCTTCCAAAAACAACTCCACCCGAGTGCAGCATACGATTAGTTTTGCTGTTAATACAACAATACGCATCACAAAAATCACAAGATTGCCGGCCAAGCCAGCAATGACTGCAGTTTGAGATTGATTGGCATCTCCCTAGGGCGATGCCAATTTAGTGTTGTTGCGCCAGCTCCGCTTCGGCTGCTGCCTCTATTGCTAGCCTTAGCTTCTCCATGATCATGTCGTAGTTCTCAGGCTTGTGCGGCACTTGGCAGTAGGTGCAGTCTTTGGCGCCTTTCTTGTTGTATTTGAAGTTGCCGCCGCAGCTGCGTCCGAGGAAGTACAGCGGACAGAAACAGAACAGGCAGTTGAAGCGGTCAGGATCGGCACCTTTGTGACAGGGGAAGTACTTGCAGGCCCGGTTGCTGAAGTAATCCGAGCTGTTCTCCAGCCTTTCGCCTGACTGCCCGGCCGAACCGGCCTGTTGTGCCGGCTCTTGCTCTGATACTTGCCCGTACTCTTGCCCACCCGGTTCGCCCGGCATCGCCGCTCTCTCTGCCTGTCGTGCCTCCGTGCGCCGTGGCGCTGTTTGCCTGGCCATCAAAGCCTCCTATCGGTCGTCTCGTAGAGCAGTGCATTGCAGATAGCCGCTGCCACGTTACTGCCGCCCTTCCGCCCCCGGGCAACGATGTGCGGAACGTCGAGCTTCAAGATCATCTCCTTGGACTCCACGACATTCACGAAACCCACCGGCACCGCGATGATCAAAGCCGGCGCAAGTCCTTGTTCGCTGACCAGCTGGTGCAACCGGATCAGTGCCGTCGGAGCATTGCCGACCACGAAGATGACCGGATCAGCAAGCACCTCGGCTGCCATGTCCACGGCGGCCAACGCCCGGGTGCAACCCTCGGCTCGTGCCCGCTCGACCACTGCTGGCGTATCGATAAAGCAGCATGCCGTGCAGCCAAGCTGCTCCAATGCCTTCTTGCTGATGCCGGCCAAGGCCATTTTAGTGTCGGTCACCAAGTGCGCCCCTGCCCGCAGGGCATCCTTTGCCAGCCTCACCGCCGTGTCGGAGAACACCAGGTTGTCAGCATAGTCAAAGTCCGCCGTGGTATGGATGACGCGCTTGATAACACTCGTGTTCTCCGGGATGAGCTGCCGGTCGCCTAACTGCTCGCTGATGATTGCGAAACTAGCCTTCTCAATCTCCGCTGGGTTCATGATCTCCATGACTAGCCCTCTGCTTTCTTTTGTGTTCACTACAGGCATCAATAAAGTTTCTTGCAAAATCGGGGTTTCCGAAAAAGTGGAGGTGCTGATAGCCGGCAAAGATGTTTCCATCAGCAACAATGCAAAAGTGATCAGCACCCCTGCGCCGCCGGGCGACGAACCCCTCTCCCTCGCAGTCGCTTGTCGAGTGGTGAAAGAAGTGGGCGTTGATCTTATCGCCAGTTTTGCAGAGCATGTTGTCGACCCGGGCCTCGATTTGGTGGTAACCGAAGTTTTGCAGGCCCTTGGTCATCGTCACCTTCCCGGGCAAGACCCCGAGCATCTGATGGCACTCGCCACCAAGGTCGGTCAGGCTTTGTTGCAGGTACATGAAGCCGCCACATTCGGCATAGACCGGCAGCCCGGTGGCGATGGCGGCGCGTATGCTTCGCAACATGCTGCTGTTGGCGGCCAGCTGTTGGGCGTAAAGCTCTGGGTAGCCGCCCCAAAGCACCAAGCCGTCGAGCTGCCCAGACAACACGGAGTCGTGAAGCGGTGAGAAGAAGTGAAGCTCGGCACCCAGTGCCTTGAACAGATCGTGGTTGTCTTCGTAGAAAAAGGAGAAGGCCTCGTCGCTGGCGACGCCCAAGGTGACTTGGGGTGATGCTGCTGCACCAGGCTGCGGGGCAGGGCGGTCCGTCTTCGCCCCCACCGGCAGCGCGAAAGATTGTGGATCAGGCCCGCAATGACGGGGCTTAGGCATTGATCGGTGCTTCCCTAGCGCAACACCATCGCCATCGCTGCTGCCCTGCTCCTGCTTGTCCACACCCTGATCGCTCGCTCCTTGACCGCCTGTAAGCGCCTCGGCTTTGGCGGCTATCCTTGTCAGGGCATCAAAGTCGATGCTGGCTAGGGCCTGCTCAGCCAGCAGCTTGATCTTGCCTCGGATGTCGGCGATCTCATCCGCCGTGACCAGACCGAGATGCCGGGAAGCGATATGGGCGGCGGGTACTGGCGGCAGACAGCCGATGACCTCGGTATCCAGGCGCCCTTCGATCATTTGCCGGTAGAAAGTGAGGCTGGTCGCCGAGGTGTTGTTTAAGATCACCGCTTGGATGTTGTTTTCCTCGAACCCCAAGAAACCTTGAATGGCAGCACAGATCGAAAGTGCTGAGCCCCTGACATCGGCCACCAGCAGCACTGGTGTGCGCGTGATCAGCGAGACGTGGTTGGATGAGGCGGAGCTTGTGGTGTCCTGACCGTCATAAAGCCCCATCACACCTTCCATGACGGCGATCTCGGATCCTGCTGTGTGCCGGGCGACGCTATCTACAACACCCTGTTCGCCCATCAGGAAGATGTCTAGGTTGCGGGACTCCACGCCAGTGGCCTTTTTGTGAAACATCGGGTCGATGTAGTCCGGGCCGCACTTGAAGGAGACGACCTTCTTGCCCAAAGCTACGAGCGCGGCCAGCACCGCGCAAGTCACCGTGGTCTTGCCACAGCCGCTATTAGTGCCGGCGATCATCACCCGGCCAGACGGGCGCTCGGTCATCTTTGCCATCCTAGGGAGGCAGCGATTAACCGCAGTGCACCCGTCATTGCGGCTTGACCCGCAATCTTTGCCCTTGCCAACAGCTTGAAAGATTGCAGCTCGGGGGACGCAATGACGGGGTCGGACATTGACCGGTGCTCCCTAACCATCCTTGGCCTCCTGGCCGACTGCACTGCCGGCCCCCTGGTCGGCCAGGCGGCCGTCGGCTCTGCCGCTGACGATGTACACCGGGTTTTGTGCTAGCATCATATCGTAGGCACCCACCCGTTTAGAGCGGGCGATGTTCACGCAGACCGTCTCCACATCAAGCAGCCGGTGCTTCTCAAATCCGGCGATTATCTGATGCAGGCTTTGCAGGGTAACGGCGTTGGCGACTATTCCAACCTCTGGGTTCATGGCGATCAAAGACCCTAGGATGCTGTCCATGTTATGTGCGCTGCCGCCGATGAAGGCCTTGTTCGGAGCGGGCAGCCCGGCAAAGGCCGCCGGTGCCTCCCCGGCCACTAACTCGACGTTGAAGGCACCCAGCTTCAGCACATTCTGCCGAATCAGCGCTAAGGCCGCAGGGTTCTTCTCGATGGCCAAAACCCGTCCCGAACAGGCTTTCCGGGCTAACTCTATGGAGACGGAACCGCTACCGGCACCGATGTCGAACACCGTGTCGTCGGCTGCCACCCCCAGCCGGGCAACTGAGAGCCAACGGACTTCCTGCTTGGTCATCGGCACTTCGCTGCGCATGAAGTCGGCATCGACCAGTGGCCGCGAGGGGTCGTGCGCCGCAGGGTTGGCGATATAGAGTACTGCCAGCTCATCAAAGTCCTGGTCGGCCAGCTGCTCGGCTGTACCCGAAGTCAACTGTTCATCGGGATAAGAGAGCCGTTCACCCACTATGACCCGCAAGCTGCCCAGCCCGGAGCAGCTAAGCTCGGCACATATTCTGCGGGCACTGTTGGCACCGCCGCTCAGAACGAAGGCCTGCTTTTGGTAGGACATGATGGCGACGATATTGCCACTTTTACCATGCAGGCTGACCAAAGCGGCATGGTCATAGGGTATCTGAATCGCCGCACTCAGGTACTGGATGGAGCTGATCCCTGGGATCAAATGGATTTGGTAGAGTTCGGAGAAGTCCCGAACGATGATCTTGGCCAAGCTGTAAAAGCCGCAGTCTCCACTGACCAACACAGCTGTGCCGCCAGGAGCAGGTTGCCGCAGCGCAGCAATCAGCTCCGTCAGGCCGAGGCCGTGTGCCCGGGCGATGCCCGAGCCGATCCGGCCAGTGCTGATGACCCGTTGGGCGCTGGCAATTGCCGCTTTGGCCTGGCCGGTGAGCAGACCATCGTCCCCCAGCCCAAAACCGACTACGTAAAGCTTCTCCTTGGCAGCCATCCGCTTAGCCTTTGATCCGATCCACCAAGGCATCCGCCAGCCGTTCATCAGCTCCCAACACCTCACCCAAGGTAATGCTGATGCCCGGGAACTGCTCTGTGCATTCAGCGATCATCTCCGGAATATCCAATTTCAAATGGTTGCCCATAAACAAAAAGTAGGGCACGAACTTAATGTCCGTCACGCCTTGGGCGACCAAAGCGGCCACCCCCTTCTCGACTGTCCGGTCAGAAAACTCCATGAAGGCGCACTCGATCACGCAACCCGGCAGCTTTGCCTTGGCCATGGCCAACACTGTTTCCATTACTGCTTCTGTCTCCTTCGCCCGACTGCCATGGGCGACTACTAAGATGCCTTTCATTGCATAGCCTCGTTTCTGGTTTGCTCCCGATTGCCACAAGCCAAGCTCAAAGCAATCCCTCGCCTTTCATCTTCTGTAACACTTCTGACCCGGCTTGCAGGCTCGCATCGATGTCAGCGGCACTATGCGCTGCCGAGACAAACATCGCCTCGAACTGTGACGGGGCAAGGTAGATGCCGCGTGCCAGCATCTCCTGGAAATAGCGGGCGTAAAGGCCGGTATCGGCCTGCTGCACGGAATCATAGTCATAAGCAGCCTCAATGCCAAAAAACAGGCTGAGCAACGAGCCTACTTGGTTCACACAAGCCTTGATGCCCAAATCCAAAACGATCTGCCGCAGTCCGGCGGCCAAGCGGCTGGCCTGCTGCCCAATCTGCGCTAAGACCGTTCCGTCCGCCAACAGTTGGAGTTGGGCGAGACCGGCGGCCATGGCGATCGGGTTTCCGGAAAGGGTGCCTGCTTGGTAGACCGGGCCAGCGGGCGCAACCATCTCCATGATCTGCCGTCTGCCACCGTAGGCCCCCACCGGCAGACCGCCGCCGATGACCTTGCCATAGCATGCCAAATCAGCTTGAATGCCATAGTACTCTTGGGCACCGCCTTTGGCCAGCCTAAAGCCGCAGATCACCTCGTCGAACAGCAACAGGGTGCCGTATTCGTCGCAAAGCTGCCGTAGCCCTGGCAAAAAACCGGGATTGGGCAATACCACGCCCATATTGGCGGCCAGCGGCTCGACGATCACTGCCGCCACCTCCCGGCCTTGCAATAAACCCGCCACGCTGTCTAAATCGTTATAGGTGGCCACGCAAGTGTCGGCAACAACAGCAGCGGGAACGCCCAAGCTGTCTGGCACACCACTGGTCAGGGCACCGGATCCCGCCTTAACCAGCATACTGTCGGAGTGCCCATGATAACAGCCAGCGAACTTGACCAGCTTCTGGCGGCCAGTGTAAGCCCGCGCTAAACGCAGTGCGCTGATCACCGCCTCGGTGCCGGAGTTGACCATCCGCACCATTTCCAGATTAGGCACGAAGCTGGTGATCTTATCTGCCAGCCTGACTTCCAGCTCGGTGGGAGCGCCAAAGCTCAGGCCGTTTTGGGCAGCGTCCGTTACGGCTTGGCGGATAGCCGGGTGGTTATGTCCCAGTATCGCCGGACCCCAAGAGCAAACGTAGTCCAGGTAGCTCAAGCCGTCGACATCGTAGATCCTGGCACCGTCCGCCCGCTCAATGAACAACGGTTGGCCGCCAACGGACTTAAAGGCTCGCACCGGGCTGTTCACACCTCCCGGCAATACACGCAACGCTCGGGCAAAAAGCTCTTGGGAACGTCGCGTAGCAGCTGGCGGCCGCGCCGACGGCTGGGCGCCGCTTGGCTGTGCCGACGGCTGGGCGCCGCTTGGCTGTGCCGACGGCTGGGCGCCGCTTGGCTGTGCCGACGGCTGGGCGCCGCTTGGCTGCTGCATCCGAACTTCGCCCTCAGAATGTGGCATCTGTACTTCCTCTGTCATCCAATATCACCTTTCCGGATAGCCCCTGCCAATTCTTTAGCGAAATAGCTGATCAGGATATCTGCTCCCGCCCTGTATATAGACACAGCGCTTTCACAGAGAATAGCATATTCATCAACCATCCCGGCAGCGGCAGCGGCTTTGATCATTGCGTACTCGCCGCCAACGCTGTAGGCAGCGATCGGTGCCAGCACCTGTTCGGCAGCCTTGGCAATGATGTCCAGATAGGCCAGTGCCGGCTTGACGATGATGATGTCGGCACCTTCCTCCAAGTCAGCTTGGATGCGCTTCAATGCCTCCTTTTGGTTATGGTAGTCCATCTGGTAACTCCTGCGGTCACCGAACTGCGGTGTGGAGTCGGCCGCCACTCGGAACGGCCCATAGAAGGCCGATGAGTACTTGGCAGCATAACTCATGACCGGCGTGTCGATGTGGCCATTGGCATCCAAAGCCGTGCGCAAGGCCGCCACCGTCTTGTCCATCATACCGGAAGGGGCAACCATATCAGCGCCAGCCTGAACGTGGGAGAGCGCTGTGGCCGCCAGCAAGGGCAGTGTGCTGTCGTTGTCCACCCTGCCATCGACAATCAGGCCACAGTGGCCATGCGACGTGTATTCACAGAGGCAAACATCAGTAATCAGGTAAACATCGTCGCCAAATCCCGCCCGCAGCTGCCGCAAGGCCTGCTGCACCACGCCGTTATGGTCATAAGCGCCACACCCTTGATCGTCTTTGTCCTCCGGGATGCCGAAGAGGATAAAGGAACGCACCCCGGCTTGCAAGGCTTCATCAACGCCACGTACCACAGTATCCGGGCTGTAGCGGAACTGCCCCGGAAAGGTCGCCAGCGCCTCCTCGATGCCGCTTCCCTGCCGCACAAACAGCGGGTAGATCAAGGAGTCGGCAGAGACTCGGGTCTCCCGGCTCAATCGACGCAGCGCCTCATTGCTGCGCAGTCTTCTGGTTCTGGCCTCCATCTAGGCACCTAACCTTTCTATCGCCTCGACCAAGCTGGTGATACTGGCCGCCTTGGAGACGTGAACCACCATGCCATGCGCACTGGCGGCGGCGGCCGTTGTCGGGCCGATACAGACCGCTTGGATGCTGCCGAAGTCAAAGGCCGAAGGAGACGATCCGGCGGCAGCAGCGCTGACACCGCGGGCAGCGGCACCGGCGGCGGCGGCGCTGGGAGCGGCTGTGACGCCGCCGGTGGCGGCAGCAGCGGCGGCGGCACTAGCGATATCGCCAGCGCTGGCACTCACCAGATCGACAAAGGCCTCCACGGCCGAGGCGCTGGTAAAGGCAACGTAGTCAATGCGCCCAGCTGCCAGCTCATCTAAGAGGCTGCCCTCCATGTCCGAGCCGATCTGCTTCCACCTGCCTTGCTCGGGGACTGCGGGCAGCGTATCTCCTAGCCTTTGGCTCTCTGCATTTCCTGGTCTTTGTGAGTTGCTCAACTGACGGCTTCGCAGCTTCTCATAGATCGCCACGTCCTCGAACAGCACGCCGCGTTCCGCCAGCACCCGGGCAATATCCCGGGCACCGTCCTTGGCGCGGGCGAGCAGAACCTTCTCACCACCTTTGACCAGTGCCGACAGCCCTGCAGCTAAAGCGGTGCCGTTGAACTCCTGCGGGCAGTAGTCCGCCTGGATGCCGCGCCGGTTCAGTTCCCGCTCCGTCTCAATGCCAACAGTAGCGACCTTCAAATGATGCAGACTGCGAATGTCAATATTACAAGCCTGCAGGTAGTCGAAGAAGACCTCCACGCCAGTGGCGCTGGTGAACGCCAACCAAGCAAACTGGCCGATCTCAGCCATAGCCTTCTCCAGCAGACAGCCTGGGTCGGTCAGCGCCACGGTCTTCGGCGGTGGTAGCTCGAATACTTGACAGCCCAGCTCACGCAGCCGACCTGTAAGCTGGGAAGCCTTTTTACTGGAACGGGCGACCGCCACCCGAAGACCGATCAAAGGTCTGGTGCTAAACCAATCATAACGCTCAGAAAGTAGGCATACCTTGCCGATGACGATCAGTGACGGTGCCTGGACATTGTTTTGGTGTGCCAAGTCTGGCAGCGTGGCCACAGTGCCCAAGAACTTCCGCTGGATGTTGGTGGTGGCATGCTCGATGATCGCCGCCGGCATGCCGCCGTCCATACCTGCCGTTAAGCAGCCTTGGCAAATGTCGGCAATGGCCGAAACCCCCATCAAGAACACCAAAGTGCCGCCGGCTTCGACCAAGGCGCTGAAATTGATGTCCGGGCTCGCATCGTTTTTGGCATGTCCGGTGATGATATGCACAGATGATGCGAAATCGCGGTGTGTCACTGGTATCCCGGCAGCAGCCGGCCCGGCGATGGCCGAGCTGATGCCCGGCACCACCTCGAAGGGGATGCCATGTTCTGCCAGCAGCTCCAGCTCCTCACCACCACGGCCGAAGACGAAAGGGTCGCCACCTTTCAGCCGCACCACTTCCAGTCCCATCTGGGCCTTCTCCAACAATATCTGGTTGATCTGGTGCTGGGGCACCGGATGGTTGCCGACATGCTTGCCCACGTTTATCTGCTCTGCGGCCTCCGGGATCATGGCTAGGATATCATCGCTGACAAAACGGTCATACAGCACAACATCGGCCTGCTTGATCCGTTCGACCCCCCGCAGGGTAAGGTAGCCCGCATCGCCAGGGCCGGCTCCGACTAATGTAACGCTCATCTGTTTTCCAATCTCTGTTTTAACTGCATGGCCAAGCTCTCGCCCGCCCATTGGGCGCGACCGACCGCAGCGCTGATACTGCCAATTGCCACCCTGTCCGCCGAGTCAACATACATTCCCCGCAACTCGAGGCAGTCCCCTTGGAGCTGGCCATAAACCGCAACCGGAGAGGTACAGCCACCGTCCAGGCTCTTCAAGAACTGCCGCTCAGCTTGCGAGACTACCTGTGATTCCCGGCTGTTAAAACAGTCCAGATAAGAATAGTCCTCATCCTGTTTGCCCTGAATAGCCAGTATTCCCTGCGATCCGGAAGGAATCATCTCGTCGGCATTGAAAACGTACGATATGCGTTGCGCCAAATCTAGGCGCCGCAAACCAGCCTCAGCTAGGATCAGCGCCGAGTAAGCACCGCTGTCCAGCTTGGCCAGCCTAGTCAAAACATTGCCACGCACCGACTCGATACGCAGGTCGGGGCAAAGGCGGCGAAGCTGAATCGAGCGCCGCAAGCTGGATGAGCCCACCGGCTTAGTGAGGTCGATTTGAGACAGCCAAGCCGCTAGGCCAGGAGCGGTCGGGGTATCGGGCGCGCCGCCGCTGAAGCCTGACCCGGGCGCACTGGCGCCCGCACCGCTACCCGTGCTGTTGTCGCCCGCACCGCTACCCGTGCTGTTGTCGCCCGCACCGCCCGCGATGCTGCCTTCTGGCAACACCAGCACGTCGAACGGGGATTCCCGTTTGGAGAGGGCAACGGTCGGCAGTTCCGGCGGCTCCGCATAGGGAACGTCTTTATAGCTGTGAACGGCCAAGTCAATGCGGCCTGCTGCCAAGGCCTGTTCCAGCTCCTTGACAAACAGGCCTTTGCCGCCGATTTGGTCGAGGCGCCGCTCCAGTATCTTATCGCCGGTAGTCTTGATGGCCAGCAGCTCAAACTCCAGCTCCGGATGCGCCGTGCGCACCTCACGAACCACGATTTCGACCTGAGTGCGAGCCAAGAGGCTGTCTCGGCTGCCGATGCGAATGACTTTCTTCATCTGTTAAGCAGCTCCCTCATTCTCTCAGCCATCTTTCTCAGGCCGGTATGGTCGCCATTTTTGGAGATCAGCCCAGCTAAGTACTCCTCGCCCTCCACCAACGCCGGGAACTGGCAAGTGCATTCATGACGGCTATCGGCGACGGAGACCGGCAAGCTGAGGCTCTTGGCTTCAAGCATCACGGCTTGGTTGACTTGCCGCTGGTTAGTGGCAGTGAGCACAACAAACGGCTGTAAGGCAGCAACATCGCCATCAAGGTATTGCCGCTGCCGCCAACAGACACTGCCCGTGGCCGCTGCACCCCGGATGTACTCACTGGCCTCGGGGGCGATGACAACGACATCTGCCCCAAAAGCCAGAAGCGCCCTGATGCGCCGCTCGGCAATAACCCCAGCCCCAACTACCAACACCTGTCGTCCTCTAAGATCGACAAACAACGGGAAAAAGGGCGCTGCGGAACGGAGGGCGGGTTCCTGTTTCGCGGTTTGCCTCTTCTCCTGAGACGACACTCCCAGCAGACCTAGCAACTCGTCAAGCTCCAAGCCATCACCGTCAGAAGGGCGCCTGATGACTATCAGCTCACAGCCCAATGCACTAGCGGCCGCGCCCTTGGCCCTGAAGCCACCCATATCCCCAGAATCTTTGGTGACCAGCACTTCAGCACCACACATCCGGATCATCGCCCGGTTCATGTCCTCATCGAAGGGGCCTTGCATGGCAATGATCTTCGATATGCAGAAACCGAGGCTGATGGCTTTTTCCAGTGAGTCCGGCATCGGCAAGATGCGGACGAAAATACGTTCCGCATAGTCAGTGACTGCACAAAATGGCTCCAACTGCTTGCTGCCGATAGTCAGCAAAACCTTCTTACGGTGTTTGTTGAGCAGCGCGGCTGCCGCCCGGGCATCCGGAACACCAACAACAGGACATGGCTCGGAAGGCGCCATGTAAGGAGCCTTATAAATAGGCTTGACGGTGGACGGTGGGCGCTTCAGGCGCAAATAACGTTGGCCGACATCTTGACAGACACTGCGGATACTCTCGGTGATTGACGTGGCATAAGGATGCGTGGCATCGATCACATAGTCGTAGGCTTCTTGTTTTATCAGCTCACGCATCTCGTCTCTGCCCATCCGGCCGACCAAGACCTTCAACTGCCCGACAGGAGCCGATCCAGCGGCGGCCAAGGCCAAGCTGCGACCGTATTCAGTGGTCACGGAGAGGGTTACAGACACCCCTGCCACTGCTGCGAGGGCGCAGAACAGCTGGCGTCCTTCGATAGTGCCACCGAAGACCAGCAGTTTCATAGACGATAGCCTCGGGCACAAACCAGCTTGCCATGGATCACCCGGGTATCAGCGTTACCGATGATCACTGTAGTGAACATATCAACATCAGCCGTAGCCAGATCGGCCAATGTGCACAAACATGCCTCCGAGCCGGTGTCCCGGAAGGCATTGCGCACGTAACCACAATTGGTGGTGGGCGGCTTATGGCGCAAGGCGATGGCGGCGGCCTTCTCCAAATAATCACAACGCTTCTTGCTGCGTGGGTTGTAAAGGCAGGTCACCATGTCGGCGGCAGACACCGCATCCAGCCGCCTCTCGATCACTTCCCAGGGCGTCATCAAGTCGCTTAGGCTAATCACCGCAAAGTCGTTGCTCAGAGGCGAGCCGAGTATTGCCGCCGCTGCTGCAGCAGCAGTGATACCCGGCACCACCTCGACCTCCAAAGCCGGATACGGCTCGGCAGCCTCATAGAGCAACGAGGCCATACCGTAGATGCCGGCATCGCCGCTAGAAACCACACAGACCTGCTTGCCACGCAGAGCCTCGGCAACCGCCGCCTCACAGCGCTCGACCTCAGCGGTCATACCAGTCGAGATCAACTCTTTGCCCGCCAGCAGATCAGAGATCAGGTCGATGTATACCGTATAGCCAACAACAGTGTCACAGCTCCGGATCACCTCCCTAGCCTCCGGAATCATGTAGGAAACGTCCCCCGGCCCTAGGCCGACAGCATAAATTTTCATAGTCTACCTCCAGCAATATGCAGTCTTTGTCCGTGCGCGGCTTCGCGCAGCTGTCCGTGCGCGGCTTCGCGCAGCTGTCCGTGCGCGGCTTCGCGCAGCTGTCCGTGCGCGGCTTCGCGCAGCTGTCCGTGCGCGAGCTGACGCACAGGCTCACGCACGGTCTGATGCACTTCTGCCTGGCCAGCCTGCGTCCCACCGCCGTGCGACACCCCGAGCTTGGCCGCGCAGCAACAAGCCTCGCCAGCTGACCGCTTACGACGGCGCGGTGTGGCGTTAAGCGACTTACGGCGGCGGGCCCGCACAGGCAAAGCCAACAGCGAGCCACCAGCCGGTGCCATGCTCAACTGATGTTTGAAGGCCGCCCAGTGGCCAAAGCGGTTGATGGCATCGGCCACAATCGCCTCGATCTGAACAAGGCTCTCTGTAGGCAGCGCACCGCTGTTCCCCGTAAGATCGTCGATCGTGACCAGTGTTACGCCCGGCAGCCCCTGCACAGATGGCTCGATGTCGCGGGGCACCGCCAAATCGATAATAATTCCGGGCAGAGCCGCCAACTGGCTCATCGCGTCGTAATGCACCATGTAATGAGGGCTGGCAGTGGCGCTGATCAGCATATCGGCCTCGGCGATGGCCTCATAGCGCTGCTTATAGGCAGTGGTCTTGGCGTGTTCGGGCACCTTTATTTCGCCCATCTTATGTTCCCGCAAAGGCACGGTGACCGCCACGCCCTCGCGAATCAGCAGCTCGGTGACCAACCGTCCGATCTGACCATTGCCGATAACCACAGCCCGACGGCCACGCAATGGGCCCGCCGTACGCAGCCGCTCCAATGTCTGACTAGGCACCGAGTCAACCCCCTGTCCCCTTAAGATAACGTTGGCCTTGATCAGCTTGGCCGCATGCACAGACACTCTGAACATCGTCTCCAGATAACTGTCGGTGCAGTGCTGCTCCCGGGACAAGTCTAAAGCCATCCGGGCTTGGGTGATGATCTGGTCGTCACCTCGGATCAACGAATCCAGACCGGAAGCCAAGCGGCAAAGATGATCCATGGCCTGAGTGCCGTGGCGGGTGGTGAAGTAGCTTTGGTAAGCGACATGGCTCAGGCAAAGTGACGTGCAAAGCAGCTGCGATGGAACAACCTCAGCCGTATCCAGAACCGACAAATAGAGTTCTGTACGATTGCATGTAGATATAAGAACACAACCGTTAACTTCAGGCTCGGAGTTGATGAATCCCAAGATCTGCTGGGTCTTCTCCTTAGTGGTGGCGAACTTCTCCCTAACCGCCAAGTCGGCGCGATGATGGTCAAGGCCGGTCATTATCAGCTTCAAACGAAACCCTCCAGTCTTGTTTGGCAACGGCCAGAGTGCACTTATCCTTTACGGTCTTGGGCAATACCATGGTTCCGCACCCAGAAGAGAGGTACGCGGCGGCCTCACAAACATTGCCGCTGCCAGTGGTGGCCTTGACAAAGTCCGACCGCTCGAAAAGATCGGCCACTGCGTCGAGCTCTGCGGCCCGATAAGTGACAAAGGGAACTCGCAACTTCTGCGCCAAGGCGCAGATCGCCGGCTCGGCGGCCTTTAGATCGATGGAACAGAGGGCGGTGACTGCCAATGCGGGCAGACCGGCGGCGGCCAAGCTCTCCGAAAAAAAGCGCTTCAACGCCTCGCCATCGGCATCCTTGCGAGCACCCACCCCAACGTGCAAGCATTTCGGCACTAAAGTTAAGGTAGTGGTGAAAGGCCGCTTGTCTACATCGAGGCTGACAGAAACCCCCAGCGCACCGCCTTCCTTCGCGGTCAGAGGCGGCGGCAACGTGCCGTCAACAGGGAAATCCGAGCAAAAACCAACCGGTCGCCCTTCTAGGATGGCCGCCGCAACATGCTTGATGGCTTTGGGGTTGGCCACTGCATAGCCCCATTTACGAGCATAGTCATCGATGGAGAAGACCTTGTTGATATCAGTTGCCGTAGTGATCACCGGCACCGCTCCAATCAAGGAAGCAAGCTCACTGGCATAGTGGTTGGCACCGCCGAGGTGACCGGAAAGGATGGGGATCACGAACTGGCCGGCCTCATCGATCACCAGCACCGCCGGATCGCTGGCCTTACTCCACACAAAAGGAGTAATAGCCCGCACCGCAATGCCCGCTGCGCCCACGAAGATCAACAAGTTGCCAGTCTTGAACAGGCGTTCGGTGTATTCGTGCAGCTTAGTGACACGACCGATGCCAATGGGCACTGCTGCCCAGCCATCGATGCACGAGATGGCAGCAGCCAAGCGATCAGCTAGTCGCTTTCCCCTGATGGTAAAGCAGAGTAAACAGACTTCAGCCGGGGCAGCCGGGGCAGCCTGTCTGGGCTTGGCCGGGGCAGCCGGAGCCGCAGCAGCCTGTCCGGATTCGACCGGAACCGCATCCTGTCTATCTGCTTCAGGCATTATCGACAGTTCCCTTGCGGAAGCCATGGCTGAACTCGGGATGATATAAACGTGAGCGCTCATAGCGGTCGCCAAGGAAGTCGCCAATCAAAATCAGCGCTGTCTTAGCAATGCTGTGCTCGGCTCCAGCACTGGCCAACTCGCCAACAGTGGTGCGGATCAGCTTCTCGTCCGGCCAACTGACCTTGTAGACGATAGCGGCAGCAGTCTCAGGCGGGTAGCCGCCCTCGATCAGCCGCGCTGAAAGCTCCTCCAGCATGCCGCTGGAAAGGAAGATGGCCATCGAGGCTTGGGCGCGAGCCAACCCGACAATACCCTCCTTCTCCGGCACCGGGGTACGCCCCTCCATCCTAGTCAGGATCAACGTCTGGCTAACGCCAGCCGGCGTATACTCGGTGTTCAAGGCGGCGGCGGCACCAGAAAAAGAGCTGACCCCGGGAATCACCTCAAAGGCGATGCCCTGCTCATCTAGGATGTCGATCTGCTCTTTGATCGCACCATACAGGCTGGGGTCGCCGGTATGCAGACGTACAGTATCGAGGCCGTCAGCCTCGTTGGCCTGCATCACCGCAACCACTTCTTCCAAGGTCATCTGGGCGCTGTTGTGTATCTGACAGCCTTCCTTGGCATACTCCAACAACACCGGGTTGACCAGGGATCCCGCATAGATAACACAGTCTGCCTCAGCCAAAACCCGGGCGCCCTTCACAGTAATTAGCTCTTTATCGCCGGGACCGGCACCCACAAAGCGTATCATCTAGATCTTCTCCTTCACTATTGCCACGGTAAAATAGCCTGGATCGGGCGATTCTTCGTATTCCTCGATGCTGCGGTATAGCCTCTGTCCGTCCATCGTAACCCGACTGGCAATGCATGTCCGCTGGTTGTATCCATGGTGTTTCAGTTTCTCCAGCACCCGGTTTAACGCCTTGCCGGATTTCATGATCACCTTGTTGCCCGGGTTGTCCAACAACTCGTCAAGGCGATCGTTATGGCTGGCCGGAATGACCGTCAGCGCCTCCGAGCCGTCGCAAAGCGAGATGCCCAGTTCGGCCGCAGCGGCCGCAAAAGAGGTAATACCCGGAACGATCTGAGCCGGGAAACCTTGGCTGGCGATGATCTGGTGTACGTACATGTAGGTGGAATAAGTGGTGGGATCACCTAGTGTCACAAAACCAACATCCTTGCCTTCCTTTAAGACCTGGATTATCTCGGCAGCAGCCACTTCGCGGGCAGCTCGGCGGCGCTCCAAGTCCATCTCCATCGTAAAGTGGCATTGCAAAAGCTCCTTGCCCGCTGCATAGCGCTGAACGATGGAAAAAGCCGTCTGCTCGCCGTTACCAGTGTCTGGAATGGCGATCACCCCGCATTTTTGGATAGTGGCAACGGCCTTCAGTGTCAGCAGCTCTGGATCTCCAGGCCCTGTGCCGATGCCGTACAGTGTTCCCAACGATTGCCCGTTGCTCATTCAATCACCTTGCCATTCATTTGTTTATCTGTTCCTTTTTCGCTCATCGTGCTTTCCTTTCTGTTTGAACCCCATGTCGCCCCGTTATTGGTCAGTTGCTGCTGCCCGTTCCAGCCGCTCGTGTATCAACGTGCCATGTTCCTGGGTGAAGACGACATACTCCACTGCCATGCTGCCCCGCGTCCTTTGACGCAGGTAGAAGCTGATTTTCTGACCGATACTGCCCCAAACGGCACTACCAATGCCGGCTTGGTTGAGCAGTTCGATAGCTGCGTTGGTGCTGACGCACTCCATCAGCGCCGCAATCAGCTGCCGGTCGGCACCGGCCAGCGCGGCATGGGCGACGATGATCTCCATTCGGCAGTCGGCCATACTGGAATGGGTGTTCATGATGCCGCCAGCTAACTTTACCAACTTGCCGGCATGACCGATCAGCATGATCCCCTGTACTTCGTTTTGGCAGAGGTAGTCCAGGGTCTCGCCGATAAAGTTGGAGCATTTGATGGCTTCTTTGATGTCTAGCCCCAACTGCTCTTGGGCATACTGCTTGCCATAATTGCCCGGCGCGATCAGCAGGTTGGTCTTGCCGCCAGCCAGATGAACGTCAATCTCAGCCTTGATGGTATCGACAATAGCCTGTTTGCTCATCGGCTCGACAATGCCCGTGGTGCCGAGGATCGAAAGGCCGCCGACGATTCCCAAGCGCCCGTTCATCGTTCGCTTGGCCACTTGCTCACCGCCGGGAATAAAGATCACTGCCTTGATGCCATTTTGGTAGGACATCAGGCCGCAAATCTCTTTAATCGCCATGGTGATCATGTTCAGCGGCACTGGGTTGATGGCCGCTTGGCCAACGGGGATCTTCAACCCCGGCTTGGTCACCCGGCCAATACCTTCGCCCCCGTCCACAACTATCTCGTCTCTGAATATCTTCTCGACGCTGGCGAAAACCTTCAGGCCGTTAGTGACATCCGGGTCATCGCCAGCGTCTTTGCGAACAGCACAGGCAATACCGTTGTTCTCAATTATGGTGTCAGTCACTTCCATTTTGAAGACCTCGCCGGTGATGGCCTGGATCTCCACCTGATGCACCTCGCGCCCGGTAAGCAGCGAGAAAGTAGCGGCCTTGGCGGCGGCGGCGGCACAAAGGCCGGTGGTCACGCCGGAGCGCAGCGGTTTCATGGCTTGTCTCCTTTACAGGGGTCCTTGCTGAGGAAGCGCCGACTTAATACTGTTGCGCCAAATTGTGAGCAGGACCGCCCCAAGGTCGTTCGGAAAAACGGAGCTACTACTAGCAGTAATGGCACCGTTTGCACGGGCGGGCTTGGGGTGGCACTGCTTGCAAGATGGCGTGACATGATTAATTCGGTGCTTCCATAAGGTCTTGAGGATGGTTCGGGGGTTGGCTTGAGGACTGGGCTGTGGCCGCAGCCTGCGGCCGCCCCAGCGTACCGCCATGGTTATCGGTGACGACCTCTTGGACTGCGGATAATAGCCTGTCATTCAGCTCCGGTGCGGCCACCGCAATACGGAAGTAGCTACTATCCAAGCCGTGGTAGTTGGCACATCGCCTGATCCTGATCCCGCGCCGGTTCAGCTCGGTCGCAAGGTCAAAGGTAAAGGGACTGCGCAAGAAAACGTAATTGGCGCTGGCCGGGAACATTCGGAAGCCTAGTTGACCAAGCTGCTGCTCCATTTTCACCCGTTCGGCGGCCACCAGTGATATTGTGTCTTGCAGGTAACCGCTTGTTTCGGCGGTGTTCAGGGCAGCACAGCCTGCCGCCTGTGCCAAATTGGAGAGCGGCCAGTCGGCACCGTGGAAGTAAAGCCCCTGGATCAGCTCTTGGCTGGCGCTGAGCGCATAGCCTAGACGGATGCCGGGTAAAGCGAATATCTTGGTGAGGGCCTTCAGAACAACCAACTGCGAATGCCCTGCTAAGAAGGGCTTGCTGGTATAGCTGGCGGCCGGAGCGGTAAAGTCCAAGAAACATTCATCAACAACCAGCCAGCTGCCAAAGGCGGCACAGTATTCGAGCAGCGCCGCGATTATGCTGCGCTCGGTGAGTCGTCCGGTAGGGTTGTTCGGATTACAGACAAAAACCATCTCTGGCCGATTGTCCCAAGCAGCTTGGACAAAGCTCGCATCGACGGCAAAACCGGTGGCCGGATCCAAACGGTGGCGGATGACCGTGGCGCCGAAAGAAGCGGCTGCCCGCTCATAATCCGAAAAGGTCGGCGCTGAGAGCAGCACCTTTTTCGCCGCCGTCGCCCGGGGCAGTCGGAAGATGATGTCCGAGGCACCGTTGCCGCAGAAGACCCACTGGGCATCAAGGCCTTCGAAACGGCCGATGGCGCGGCACATCTGGCGCGAAAAGCTGTCTGGGTATTGGTCGCACCGGGGGATCGCCGCGATTATTGCCTCGCGTACGCCCACCGGGATGCCCAGCGGATTGATATTGGCCGAGAGGTCGATCAGGGTGGCATCCGTGGTGCTGCCAGCGGCCCCGCCGTCAGCAAGGGCAACAGGGCTGTCGAAGCCACCTTCGAAAATCGCATTGCCGCCGTGGCTGTATTCGTACTCAGACAATCCCGCTCCCCCTAACAACAGTAACTACTACTGCCACCACCACCATCAGGGCAATGGCAATGGCAGTCGCTGCGTACATCAGGCGGTTGATCCTAACAATGTGCACCGGGGTCGGCTCGTGATCTGCCTCGCCAATGTTCGGCTTACTGACCAGCACACCCTGATAGTAGTTGTCACCACCCAATGATAGGCCGAGGGCGCCGGCCGCGACCGATTCGGTTTGGGCAGAGTTCGGGCTTTTGTGCTTGTAGCGATCGCTGATCCAAGTACGAGCCGCTGCGCGAGCATCTAGGCCGACGAGAGGACAAGCAATGATCATCAGCAGTGCCGAGATACGCGCCGGAATCAGGTTCACCAAATCGTCGAGACGTGCCGCGAACTTGCCGAAGTACTCGAACTGCTGGTTTTTATAGCCGATCATCGAGTCCAAGGTGTTGACGGCCTTATAGGCCATCCCCAAGGGCGCGCCGCCGACAAAGATAAAGATTAAAGGAGCAATAACACCGTCGGCAAGGTTCTCGGCCACAGTTTCCACAGTTGCCCGAACCATGCCTGGCGAGTCCAGCTGGGCCGTGTCGCGGCCAACGATCATCGCCAAGGACTTCCTTGCCCCAACCAGATCGTCGTTCAGCAGCAAGCGATAGACCTTCATGCTCTCGTCCTTCAGTGCCTTAGGGGCAATGAGGAAGTAGCAGACAGCGGCCTCCACCAACAGCCCCAGCCAGAAGTTGAGGTGGTAAAGCCCCAGCAACACCAGCCAAGGCAGCCCAAAGGCAATACCAACGACAATGACCCACAGCAGCGCACCGGCCAAAAACTGGACGGCACAGTGCTTGATGCCGAGCCTTTGATAAGCGCTGATGCCCATGGAAATGCCTTTGCCGATGGCACGCATCGGGTGAAAACGGTTCTGCGGATCGCCGATCAGGCAATCCGCTACAAAAGCCAGCACGATAATGACGGCCTTGAACAGCAATTCAGTTGCACCGACTAAAAACAAGCTTGCTCACACGCCAAACCTTCCGATAATTCCTCGCTACTCGTTCCTGCGTCACTTATCCCTCGCCATAGCCCTTACCATCTACTCTAAAACTGCCCTCTTAAAACGAAAGACCCTGGCCCAAGGACCAAGGACTTTGAGTACAGTAGCGGGGTGAACAAAATCTTTGGCGCAAAGGCCGGGTCGCTACCACAAACAAAGTCCCCATAACCTGTGAGGCTTTGCAACCGCCACGAGCCCCCCTTTAAGCTCGCTTAGCTGGTAGGTCTTCCGACTTAGACATCATCACTTTTCCAAGCCTTCCCGGGGAGATGCCCCAGTGGTCGCTTTCCGCACTTGGTAAGCTTCGTCATCACGGCAACAGGATTGTTCAGGATTCGCACCCGATTCCCTATTATCACAGAATGTGCGGCAACACGGCGCAGACATAATGCCCGGCAGCACAACAACGCACACTGTGACCAGCAACGGTATTACTCTACTATAAACAGCAACGTCGCCGAAGTCAAAGCATTTTCTTACGGAGTATTTTTCGCATATCGGCATCTCTCTAGCGATTCCTCAACCAGCGGGTGTTCAGGGCCAAGAACGACTTTGAATAGCTCGTGGGCCTTCTCGTGCCACGGCAGCGCCGCCACATTGTCGCCTAAGCCCTCGTAGGCCAAGCCGATGTTCTGGTAGGTAATGGCAGTGTACAGACGGCCTTTGTCTGCCGTCTCGTAGATCGCCAAGGCTTTCTGAAAGTACTCGAGCTCCTTGGCATGGTCGGCGAGCTGCCGGTAGCTGAGAGCGATGTTGTTGAGATCAGCCACCGTGTCAGGATGGCCGACACCCAGCCTTTCATGGCTGACGGCCAGTGCCTTTTGAAACAGTTCAACCGCTTGATCACAGTCGCCGAGATGCCGTTGGATAAGGGCGATGCTGCGGTAGGTAGCAGCGGTATCTGGATGATTGTCGCCCAAGGACCGCTCTTGGACAACCAACGCCTTGCCATAGTAGGCCAATGCCTCATCAAAATCACCAAGATCGTCGCGAACATTGGCAGCAGCGAGGTAGGCCGCCACGGTTTGGGGGTGCTCAGACCCCAAAGCATCCTCCAGCACCCGCAAAGCGGCCTCGGCATACTCCAGCGCATTGGCACAGTTGCCGAGCCTTAAGTAGGCATCTGCTACCAAGCTGTTGGCGGCTGCCGCCGCCAAGCTCTGTTCGCCCTGAATGTTCTCGCAGATAAGCAGCGCTTTTTGGAAGCACTCCAGCGCCAAGTTGTAGTCGCCACTGCACTCATAACCCCTGCCAACAGCAAGATAAAGCCGCGATATGGCCAGCTGGGAGCAGTCATCGTCCAGTGCAGCCTCAGCCTGCCGGGCGATCGCCAGCAGATGTGGGGCAAAACAGACTAACTCTATCAGCGTCTCCGTGCTTTCTTGGACGCGGGCAGAAACCGAATCATCGCTGCTGGCCGTCAGTTCGTCACCCAAGAGGCCGCTGACCACCGTGTCAGCCATTGACAAACAACAGGAGAGCCAGAAGGTGTCCTCACCCTCAATGGCCTGGTGCTTGACAGCCAGCTGTGTGACCACCGGCATTGTCAACAACAGCTCGCGGTTTCCGCCGCTGGCCACGGTGCCAAGGCGGCCGTCACTGGTGCCACCATCACCAGCGCCACCATCGTCGCCCTCCACGCTGATCAGCGCAAATCCTACCAGCATATTGAGAACCTGTTTTAGCTCACTCTGGCTGCTGCCGCCGAACAGCCCCTGCAAAGGCTGGGGCAGCGCGGCCTGCCCCCTCTGGAGCAAAGAGAGCGGTAGGGAGTCGGTGGCGCAATAGGCCAATAGGTAAAGAAGTTGCCTGGCACTTTGGGACTCGATGGCATCGATTGTCAGCAACTGCACAGATGCGGCCATCAGCTCGTGGGCACAGTCCTCCGCCGAATACCTGATCCGCAGCTCATCAAAACCGTGCTGCCGCAACAAGCCGATGTAGCTGGCACAGTCTTGGCCGGACTGGACAAGGAAGGCCGTCGCATGCTCCAACGCCATGGGGATAAAACCCAGCAGACCAGCCAGCTGGCCGGCCTCGACCGCAGCAACCCCAGGCACCCGGCTCTGTACAAAAGCAACAGCCTCGGCCTCTGAGAAGAGGCTGAGATCAGCTATGTTCGCCATCTGCTCCATCTATCTCGGCAACAGTGACACCCTGACTACGCAAACAGGGTGCCGATGCGCCTACTAATCGTTCCAAGTGACCTCCCCAGTTACGATATTGTAATAGGCTCCTATAACAGTAACCTTCTGACTTTTGGCAATTTCGTCATTCTTGATTTTAGAAACTACGCTATCGACATTGGTATGAATTGCCGTATCCACATCGGTCTCGTTGCCGATCGAGGCCTTAATGGTATTGACGATGGACTCCAAGGCTTCCGGGAAGGTGCCGCCCTGCACAGCTGCCGTCACCGCACCACAGCTGCTGTGACCGACAACCACAACCAGCGGGGCATGCAGGTGCTCAGCAGCGTACTCCATTGAGCCAAGTGCAGTTATGTCGGCAATATTTCCGGCGTTACGGATAACAAAAATGTCACCGAGCTTCTGGTCGAAATAGATCTCAGGTGAGTCTCGGGAATCAGAGCACGTGAGGACGATTGCGAAGGGCTTTTGCCCGTCTTTGAGAACGTCTCGGTCGGCTGCGTTCGTGTCCCGATTAATACCTTTATCCTCAACATAACGCCGGTTTCCGTCTTTGAGGTATTGTAGTGCCTCTGAGGCATCCGTGACCTCCGCTGCAGGATTGTGGACATCTGTCTGAAAGTCCGCCACTGCTTGGCCTGTGTCTGCCGTACCGCTGTTTTGGGTGCTTGTCTGGGTGTCCGTTTGGGCACCGGGGCTGCCACAAGCAACTAGGGCGGCCAGCAGCATCACGGATATTGCGATTGCCAAAATCTTACGCCTCATAAACTGAACATCTCCTTCACAATTACAGTCTGCCGACGAGCCATTGGATGAACTCGCAAAGGGTAGTCTACCACAATGCTTCACCCGCCCAATTGCTGAATGCCTTCAGACATGTACCGTCGGCTTTCCAGTATACTGGGCTGATGAATGATGCAGAACCGATAGATTCAGATAATTTGGCTGCTTCTGAGCCTGCGGCTGGAGGCGACGCAGCATCTGCGGTGCCATCGTCCGAAACGTCGACGACACTGGATCCTGAGCCCGCAAGGCCCCCGAACCGCCTTCAAGCCTTCCTCGCCCGCAAGGATATCGTCTTCAGCGTCCAACGCTACGCCTACGATGCCTTCTCGGCGCTGGCATTAGGGCTTTTCGCCTCCCTCTTGATCGGCACGATCTTAAATACCGCTGGCACGCTGACCCATGCCCAGTTCCTCATCGACACCGGCAAGTTCGCCAGTTCGGTCTCTGGGGCAGCGATGGCCGTAGCTATCGGCTATGCCCTCAAAGCGCCGCCATTGGTGCTTTGCTCACTGGTTGCCGTGGGTTCAGCCGCCAACCAGCTCGGCGGTGCCGGTGCGCCACTGGCAGTGCTGTTTATCGCAATCATCGCCGCAGAATTCGGTAAGGCTGTCTCTAAGGAGACGTCCATCGACCTGATCGTCACGCCACTGGTCACCATTCTGGTGGGCGTGGCCGCCGCTTGGTTGTTGGCTCCACCGATCGGCACTGCTGCCTCCCAACTGGGCAGTCTCGTAATGTGGGCCACCGAGCTGCAGCCGCTGCTGATGGGTGCCCTCGTCGCCCTGATCATCGGTTTGGCACTGGTCATGCCAACCTCTTCGGCAGCCATCTGTGCCGCTCTCGGCTTGACTGGACTGGCCGGTGGCGCGGCCGTGGCCGGCTGCTGCGCCCAAATGGTCGGCTTCGCGCTGATCAGCTTCCGTGAGAACCGTTGGGGCGGGCTTGTCTCCCAGGGCCTCGGCACTGCCAAGCTGCAGATGCCGAACATCTTCCGCAATCCGCGTATCATCATTCCGACCTTGGTGGTTTCAGCCATTAACGGTGCCCTAGCCGCCACAGTCTTCCAGTTCCACATGGACGGGCCGGCCATTGCCTCGGGCATGGGCACCAGCGGCCTCGTCGGCCCGATCGGTGTTTACAGCGGCTGGGTGGAACAGGCAGCGGCCGGCCTACGTCCGGCGATCAGTGCGACCGACTGGCTGGCCATGCTGCTGGTCTGCCTAGTGATCCCAGCCGTTCTGAGCCTTGCCTTGGCCGCTATCCTGCGCAAGCTGGGCTGGATTCGCAAAGACGACCTGAAGATACCGCTGTAGCGCCAACCCCAGGGAAGCGCCGGTTTGATCAAAACCCAGTCCCACACGGCCCCTGATCCGCAATCCGAGCGATAGCGACTCGCCGCGCCTCTCCTCCAGACAGTCTGTTCCGACATAATGTATTTCACTTGGTAGGCTGGCCTCTGCACTTGCCCAATTACTATAGCTTTTCCATACCGGTTTATAAAAATCAAATGGTGGATGGAATAGTAGTGAAAGCGCGCTTAAAGAAAAGTGACCCGCAACTGACTACATTAGACGATAGTGCCATCACGAATATGAACTATCCTATCGCCCATCTCAGCGATATCCATGTTATGGGTGATCAACATGATCGTGCAGCCATTGCCGTTTAGCTGTTTGAGAATTTTCATGATTTCAAGAGACGTTTTTGTGTCCAACGCGCCTGTGGGCTCATCTGCCAGAATCACCTGTGGCTGATTGACCACTGCCCTAGCAATTGCTACACGCTGCTTCTGGTCCCCGGACAAGTTTTTGACATACTCATACAGTATCGAGAATCGCGGAAAGCGTAAACTCAATGAACTCGTTGATGTCGTTTTTTCTCTGGGCGCTTTGAAGCACCTCGTAGTACTGTGGTCTTCTCTCATACACCACCGACTCCATAGGTATCCATGCGAAAACCGCGTTGCACTTGGCAAGAATGAGTGTTTGTCAGAGGCGCCAACTAATGCTACTCACCCAAGATGTCTGCCAAATCGGCTTCGACACTGGTTGTCGGCTTGATTCCATAGTTCTCGACCAACAAGTTGAGCACATTTGGAGAAACGAAAGCAGGAAGGGATGGCCCCAGTCGGATGTCCTTGATGCCCAAGAAGAGCAGCGACAACAGGATGCTGACCGCTTTTTGCTCGAACCACGACAGCACCAAGCTCAGCGGCAAGTCGTTGACACCACAGCCGAATGCCTCTGCCAGCGCCAGCGCCACCTGCACGGCGCTGTAAGCATCGTTGCACTGCCCCATGTCTAAAAGCCGTGGAATGCCGTCGATCTCCCCCAAGTCGAGGTCGTTGAAGCGGTACTTGCCGCAGCCCAAGGTGAGAATGACGGTGTCGCTGGGAGTTTGCTCCACGAAGTCCCGGAAGTAGTTTCGCCCCACCTTGGCACCATCACAGCCGCCGACCAAGAAGAAATGCTTGATGCCCCCGCGCTTCACCGCTCCGATCACCGCGTCGGCCTGAGAGAGCACCGCCGCATGACCGAAGCCAGTGGTCAGCGCAGCAGCCGCTGACACGGTAGCCAACGCGGTGGTTGCCACAGTGCCAGCCTGTTCTTGTTGGTAGCCTCCGAGCGCCAGTGCCTTGTTGATGAGCGGCGTGAAATTTTTGTCCGCGCCAATGTGCTGGAGGCCGGGGTAGCCAACAGCCGCAGTGGTGAACACCCGATCGGCATAGCTGGGCTTCGGTGGCATCAGACAGTTGGTGGTAAACAGAAAAGCTGCTGGCACACCAGCAAACTCCCGCTGCTGGTTTTGCCAAGCCGTACCGAAATTGCCCGCCAGCTGCGGGTACTTCCGCAGCTCAGGATAAGCGTGAGCGGGCAGCATCTCCCCATGCGTGTAGACGCTGATATTTATGTTCTCGGTCTGCTCCAACAACAGCTTCAGGTCTTGAAGGTCGTGGCCGCTGACCACAATGATGGGTCCCGGCTTGACGGAGCGGCTGACCGTGGTCGGCACCGGGCTGCCAAAGGCGGCGCTGTTCGCCTTGTCCAGCAACTCCAAAACATGCAGGTTGACCTCACCGCACTCCAGCACCAGCCCCAGCAGCTCGTTTTGGCCGTAGCCGTCTTGGCCGATGGCGGCCAGCGCCTTTTGGATAAAAGCACAAGCCTCGCAAACGTCGTGGCCGAGTACGAAGCAGTGGTAGGCATAAGCCGCCACGCCGCGCACTCCGAGCAACAGCAGCGTCTTTAGGCTACGCACGTCCTCACTGGCATCACGCACCTTGTAAAGCTCGTAGAACGGCTGGCCGACAGTGCCGATCAACTTCTCCAACGTTGCATCGTTGAAGTTGACGTTGGTCAGGGTGGCGAACAGCGACTCTAGGAGCAGACCATCACCCAGCTTAACACCCCTGTTGGCAGCAGTGATCAACGCCCCAGTCAACTCGTCTTGGAGCCGCGCCGTGTTCGCCGACTTGCCGCAGACCCCAACGCTGGTACAGGCTTTGCCGCCAGCCGTCTGCTCACATTGCATACAAAACATCTCACCCATGGTCTTCTCCATTTCTTGTTCATCATTCTCGTTGCTGCTGGGGAGATGCCGATTAATGCTGCTATGCCAGATTGTAAGCTGAACCGCACTAGGACTGTTCGGGCAAACAGAGCCACTACTAGCAGTAATGGCGCTGTTTGCCCGAGCGGGCATGGGCGGCCCAGCTTGCAAGATGGCGTGGCATGATCGATCGGCATCCCCCTAGTGTTCAGGGTCACCTGATGCCCAATGCCAACGATACTACGATAGGAACACTCGGTCGGTGTGATTTGCAACGGCAATGACTGCAGTTTGAGATTAGTCGGTACTTCCCTAGTTCTTCAAGCTGTTCAGCGGTGCTGGAAAACGACCGCCGCGGTGGGCGAAAACACTGCCAGCATGCTGGTTGACCGGCATTACCGGTGCCGACCCCAGAAGACCGCCGAATTGCAAGGTGTCACCTGCTACGTGGCCAATAGCCGGGATCAGACGCACTGCCGTGGTCTTGGAGTTGATGACACCGATGGCCATCTCATCGGCAATGATGCCGGCGATGGTTTCCAGCGTAGTGTCACCAGGTACGGCAATCATGTCTAAGCCAACAGAACAAACGCTGGTCATGGCTTCCAACTTCTCCAAACTGAGCGCTCCAGCCTGCACGGCACGAACCATGGCAGCATCCTCGCTAACAGGGATAAAAGCACCCGAAAGCCCACCGACAGCCGAGGAAGCCATCACGCCCCCCTTCTTTACGGCATCGTTTAAGAGCGCCAAGGCCGCTGTGGTTCCCGGGCCGCCAGTTTGGCCTACACCGATGACCTCGAGAATGGCCGCCACGGAGTCACCCTCAGCAGGAGTTGGTGCTAGTGACAGGTCAAGAATACCCATTTGCACGCCGAGCCGCCGCGAGGCCTCACGGGCGATCAGCTCGCCGGCTCGGGTGATCTTGAAGGCGGTAGCCTTAACGGCCTCGGCTACGGCAGTAATATCAGCCGTCTTCGGCATTTCGGCCAACACAGCTCGCACCACTCCCGGCCCAGAAACACCAACATTGACCACTGCTTCGGACTCACCACTGCCATGGAAGGCTCCGGCCATGAAGGGGTTGTCCTCTACCGCATTGGCGAAGATCACCAATTTGGCACAACCCAAGGAGTCCGCAGCAGCGGTGGCCTTGGCCGTATCTAGGATGGTTTTGGCCATCACCAACACTGCGTCCATATTGATGCCGGCACGTGTCGAGGCCACGTTGACGCTAGAGCAAACCCGTTGCGTGGCTGCTAGGGCGGAGGGGATGGAGGCAATCAGCGTAGCATCAGTAGCGCTTGTTCCCTTATGTACTAATGCTGAGAAACCGCCAACGAAATCCACACCGACTGCAGCCGCCGCTGTGTCCATCGCTTGAGCAACAGGGGTCAGATCGGCGGCCTGAGTGGCGGCACAGACTTCGGCTATCGGTGTCACTGAGAGGCGCTTGTTGGCTATCGGGATACCGTACTCGCGGGCCAAATCGTCAGCTGTGGGTACCAGTCGTTCAGCGGCACGTACCAGCCGCTCATAGATCTTGGCTGCACACTGTCGCACATCCTCGTGACCGCAGTCTCGAATTGAGAGCCCCAGCGTAATAGTACGAATATCCAAATGTTGCTGGGCGATCATCGCCAGAGTCTCGGAAACCTCACGTGGACTGATCTGCATGTTTATCACACTCCCCTCTAGGCCGACTCAGCGGCGCAAAAGATTGCGAGTCAAGGCCGCAATGACCGTGGTTGGCACATTGGTCGGCGCTCTTCTACTCGGCAGTAATCCGCTCTAAACCGCCCATGTAGGGGCGTAACACCTCTGGCACATTCACCGTGCCATCGGCGTTTTGGCAGTTCTCCAGTATCGCCGCCATCGTCCGCCCCACAGCCAAGCCGCTGCCATTCAGGGTGTGCACCAAGCGCGTACCCCTGAATGCCTCGCCAACAACGCCGGTCGGGTCTCGGTATTTAATACCCGCCCGCCGTGCCTGAAAATCCGAGCAGTTCGAGCAGCTGGAGATCTCCTTGTAGTTATTGTAGGAAGGCAGCCAGACCTCTAAGTCATAGGTCTTGGCAGCAGAGAAGCCTAGGTCACCGGTGCATAGCTCGATCACCCGATAAGGTAGGCCGAGCAGTTGCAAGACGTTCTCGGCATCCGCCACCATCGTCTCCAGCTCGGCAAAGCTGCTCTGGGGCGTGACGATCTTGACCATCTCCACCTTGTCGAACTGGTGCACCCGAATCATCCCGCGAGTGTCGCGACCGGCGCTGCCTGCCTCCTTGCGAAAACAAGGCGTGTAGGCCACATAGCGCCGGGGCAGGTCGGCAGCCTCCAACACTTCGCCGCTATGAATATTGGTCAGCACCACCTCGGCGGTGGGAATCAAGTACAGGCCGTCCTCGGTTTTGAACTGATCGTCAGCAAACTTCGGCAGCTGCCCGGTGCCAGTCAAGGTCTCGGTGTTAACCAGCACCGGCGGCCACCACTCGCGGTAGCCATGCGAAGTATGCAGGTCCAACATGAAGTTGATCAGCGCCCGCTCCAAGCGCGAACCCAAACCGGATAGCAAAGTGAAGCGAGACTTGGCCAGTCGCACCGCCCGTTCAAAGTCGATAATCCCCAACGCCACTCCCAAGTCCCAATGTGCCTGGGGAGAAAACCCGAACTCGCGAGGCTCACCCCAGCGGCGCACCTCCACGTTGTCCAGCTCGCTAACACCGTGGGGGACGCTTTGGTCAGGCAGATTCGGCAGCGCTAGCACCAGCCTGTTCAGGTCGGCCTCAGAGTTCCGGATCTGCTCCTCAGCATGATCGATGCGCACATTCAGCTGCTGTGTCAGGACTTTCAGCTTGTCGCCCTCAGCACCACCGCCCGGCTCACGCATCAGCTGGCCAATGCGCTTGGAATTGGCATTGCGCTCGGCTTGCATCGCCTCCAGTCGGCCAATGGCCTCACGGCGGGCGGCGTCCAAACCCAAAAATCCATCCTTGTCCCAAGCGAACGCCCGTGATAGCATGGCAGCATCAACAGTCTCTAAATTGTCACGGATAAAGCGGTTATCTAGCACGGCAACTCTCCTGATGTTTATAATATTACGCTATGGAAGCAGTGACCGACACGGTTATCTGCTGTGGCTGATGGTCTAGCCCAGCAGCATTAACCAACACTGCCATTACAGTATAATTGAAGCTCTAACGATGGATTGGGATAAGATATGAACGAGTTCTTCGCCTGGCTGACAGGAACACCAGTTGGCATTGCCGCCTTGCTCGGTGCCTTGTTTTTGCTGTTCTTGCTGTTTGCCGCACTTTACGAGCTGCGTACCCGCAAACGCTTTCCGAACCGTGGTGGCCGCAGCAAACAGAAGTAGTTTTAGCTACTCGCTCTTTTTGGCCGACGATGACTTCTTCTTGGCCTCACCAGACCTGCTTTTTGCAGCGCCGCCGGTTGCTGTTGATTCGGGGTGCCGTGCGTTTTTGTACTCGTCTCTAAACGCCTTAAACATGCCAGTCGTCCGGTTGACTTGGTGCTTCAACACTTTAGAGCCAGTTTCAACGAGTTTTCCGGTACCCGTCCCAGCAGCGGCTGTGCCAGCAGACGCGTCACCTCTCCGTTCTGCTAAAGAACGCTTGGCTTTGCCTATTGCCTTGCCGGTCTTATACCCCAGCTTCTCCACACCCTTGCCCGCCTTCTCGGCAACTTCTCCGGCCACTCTTCCAGCGGCATCAGTTTTCTCCTTGACCGCATTGCCGATCACAGCAACCTGCTTCCCAGCGTGTGCCGCCAAACCGCCCTCAGCCTCATTAGGCACAAAGCCTTGACTCAGCCAGAGCTGGGCATCTGCAAATCTTTCCACATTCGCCAGCGGCACCCGTCTACTGCCAAGCAAAGCCTTGGAGCCGGCACCGCCGCTGACCATGAAATCTCGCACCCCCCCGTCATGCTCGTTGTACTCTACCGCGTCGACTTTGCCCACAAGCCCACCAGCAGCAGTCAGCACCGGCATGCCTTCGACCAGCAGGGCAGTGTCCCAATCCAGCCCTAGGCGGCGGCAAGCCGAACTATCCCAGCTACTCTGATGCCCGTCGACCACAATGCGTCCGTCCACCACTTGAAAGCTATCCCAAGCAAAAAAGCGATCAGGGCGTTTGATCATCCATAAAAGATCGCCTCGTTTAACTAGATAACCTGCCAGATGCGAGCCGTCAGGAAACAATAGGGCGCGCCGAACCTTGCCGACGCGCCTCATCCATCGTTTGCCGCCCAACACGCCGATACCGACGAATTCTGCCGTGCTACGCAAGGAGCACTCTTCTAGTAAGACGACTAATCAGAAACTCGACCCCGCCGAGCCAGTGCTCCCGGGGGTCGCAGCGGTATCAGCAGTTGCCGTCGTAGCACCAAAACTGCTAGTAGTGCTGCCGCCGCTCGCTGGGCTGTTAGTGCTACTGGTCGAAGCACTGCCATACGTTGGCGCAACATAGCTGGTCGTTGGCTGATCGGTCGCATGCGCAGGTTCTTCTGCCTCATCCAAGCTGCCGCTTTTGTTTCTCAGGGCACTGGCCGCGTCATCGATTCGAACTCGGGCGGCATCCATCGCCGCACCGACCTTTTCGGCCGCTACGGGTATTCTGTCATTGATCGTGTCGCGTGCTGCCGCAGCATTCTTGGCAACTTGATCGGCTATCAGGGCACGGGCGTTATCTATCTTCTCCCGCAGCTCGTCACCTCTTTTGGACAAGTTCTCGGGAACTTTGGAGGCAGTTTCCTGCAACCGATTAACACCTTGGTTATACAGTTCCTGCCCTTTGCCCCAGTATTCATCGACTTTATCGGCAACTAGTGCCCTTGTCTCCTCGCCAGGACGAGGTGCAAACAGCAAACCCAATACAGCCCCAATTGCACCGCCAAGCATGAACGAAGTAATCTTTCTCATGGCCTACCTCCTGCATCAAACCATCAAGGTGTGCGCTTCATGCGCCCATAACACCCATCATCTGTACCAATTTCCGTATTCTATTGTAACCCTTATGGCTACTATTCGCTCTTAGGCGTGGGAAGAGTTGATGTCGGCCCGCCGCCAGTGTAAATAATTGCCTGATCATGCTCGCGGTCGTAAAGGAACAGCTGCGTACCGGCCTCGGAAATACAAATGATGTTGTAGTTCCTTACACCGTTCTCCTTGATTTTCGCAAAGCATTGGTTCATCGCAGCGTTCACCAAGGCCTGCTTGTCATCCGCAGAGAGTGTGTCCCAACCCAGGTCGTTTTTCACCTTGATTTGATAATTGGTTACATCGATCCCGTTGGATGTCTGACCTTGCGTTGAAATACTGATGATGTTCGACTCAATTCCCGGCTTGCATCCGGTGAGCGCTGCAAAGCCCCCAAATGCCAATACCAGCACCAAACCCAGTGCAACTAACCTTTTTCCCATTCTGTTTGCTCCCTTATTCCTGTTCTAGTGTACGGGCACCTGACGAAATCGCATTAGCTCAAACCCCACAAGCAATAGCCATTATGCCCCATCGTTGAGGATCACCCTTGGCGTACTTCGCGTCAAGGGATCACCTCCCTTCTTATATTGTAGAGCAAGAGCCAGCCACAAGCCTCCGAAGACAACTCGACGTTACCTGATGTTTAGCCAACCTGCCACAAAGACAGCATATCAAAACAGATGGGCTAGCCCTTGCCAAACCAAATACGTTACATGCACCGCCTAGTTTGACTTCGCCAATTCGGAAGTAGTGACTGCATTGCTGCATGGTGTATCGATAGGGAACTTACACAAGAAGGTAATGGTCGCCTTAACCAGAGCTGAGCTAAACAACTTCGAGCGAGCGATGCGACAAACAGGTCGTGTCATTGAACAGAACCGCTCCCACTACAACACGGTTGCTCGGGATTCCAAAATGGCCTACTTTAGCACCGAGAAGCAATACATCAATGAGCTGCCAGAAAATGCCGAGGTTGCGGCCAAGATCACACGGGGGCATAAACATTTCACTCAATCGGAAACCGAGGAAGTCATCACCAGCTACGCCGAGCAGCGTTTGACGGTTTGCCAGTTAGCAGAACAGCGCGGTTACCACCGCAACACCAACACCATCAGTAAGTTGCTCAAACAAAACGGCGTCTCTATTAAACCAGTCAACCCACTCAAGTGTGGCGTATTCAAGATCATCGAATCCCTTCCAGGGTTTCATGTGCCAGATGACCTCGGCCTTGTAGGGTCCGTTGATGGTTCCTGCCAAGGCATTGTCGTAGGCATCGCCCACCGAACCGACCGAGGCTGCTATGCCTGCCTCAGCCAAACGTTCGCTATAGGCAATGGAAAGATGCTGCACGCCAGGATCATTGTGGTGTATGAGGTCACTACCGGGACTTCTTTGCTAAAGCGCCATTCCAAGAGCGCCTAATACCAGGGCAGTGCTCATGCGTCTTGAAACGTTTCAGCCTACGCGCCTTCTTGCAAAAACGCCGATGGTAAACGCCACATGAACAAAGCCCGACCGGGTTGCTGCATAGGTAAAATAAGCATATTTTGTGGAATGTCACTATAAAAACGAGAATAGACTGGCATTTGATGCAGTTTTTACAAAACAATCCTGGTCGGGATGACAAGATTTGAACTTGCGACCTCTCGGTCCCGAACCGAGCGCTCTACCAAGCTGAGCCACATCCCGACATCTGCATCGTTTGACAACGCAAGAACGTATCCTACCAGACTTGAGCCGTGAGCGCTATACTGAGGACTGCCTTAACCTCAAAAATTTAAAGGAGTTACGCACATGACGCCAAGCGAGCTGCGGGAAAAACCGAAAAAGAACACCCGTATCATCGCCGGAATACTTGCTTTCATTTTAGCTGCGGCCATATTTGTTTTTTCTTGCATTCCCGGCTCTAGTCTGCTGCCTGGTCATCCGGACATTCTCAACACCATCGCTCACTTCTGCCTCTATTTATTGCTGGCAATATCGCTGGTTATCACACTGAACAGTGCCCGGCGGGCGCTTTGGCTGAGTGGGGCTGTCGCTTTGGGGATTGCCTCTCTTTACGGAGTCTCAGATGAGATACACCAACTGTTCACCCCTGGGCGCAGCTCCGACCCCTTGGACTGGCTGACTGACACCCTCGGCGCCCTGCTGGGCGTGGTCATCGTTGTCTTGGTTATCTCGGCACGTCAGGTAAGACGCAGCCGCCAACGGGATAGCCAGCGCTAAGGAAACGCCGTTTAGTGCTGTTGCGCCAGATTGCGAGCAGAACCACCCCAGCAGCAAACCTCTACCAGCGCCCTGCGGCAACCCAACCGTAGCCGGCAATGGTGCGGATGCAAACCACCGCGCCCGGGTGTGGGGCGTGAATGAACTGGCCGCCACCGATGCAAAGGCCGATATGCCCGGGCTTGAAGAGCAGGTCTCCGGGCTGGGCATCGGCAACCGATAGCTTCATCGGCGCTGAGTAGTACTGGGCATTGCCACCACGGGGAATGATGATCCCCACCTGCTTGTAACACCAAGACGTCAAACCGGAGCAGTCAAAGGCGTTGGGGCCGGATGCCGCCCAGATATAGGGACAACCGAGCCTAGACATGGCAGCGCTGACAATGCTGGAGAACTTCTGCCCCTCATAGGGCACATAGCCGCTGGGGTCAATGCCTTGGGCAGCTTGCTGTTGTTGAAGCTCTATCTGGCGTTGGCGCTCTTCCTCCGCTTGCCGCTCCTGCTCCACCAGCCTAGCTATTTCAGCATTCAGGGAATCCAGTTGCTCCTGGTAGGCCTGCATGATCTCTTCAGCCTTTTGCTTGGCTTCCTCGGCCTCAGACAGCTTCTGTTGCGCAATCTGCTCTTGGGTGGAGTATTCGATTTGCGCTGTCTCGGCATCTTGACGGGCTTGTTGGCAATCTTCGATCATCGCCACATCACGGTTGTTCAAATCGTTCAGCATGTCCCACGACGTTGTGAACTCCGTAAAGCTGTGCGCTCCGAACACCACATCCAAAAATGATAGCGGGCCTTGCTTGTACATCGCCTCAGCGCGAACGCTCAGAGAGCTTTGCAGCTGCTGTTCCCTGGCGATTGCCTCACCGGCTCGCTTCTTGGCATCCTCCATCGCCGCCACGGCACTGTCATGGGCATCCATAGCGTCGTAATAGTCATTGGAGGTTTTGTCCAACTGCTCGTTCCAGTCATCCATCTTCCGCTTGACCTCGTCGGCCTCGGCTTGCTTTTGAGCCGAAGTGACGGCATAGACAGGCGTTGGCCGAAGTAGGCCGACTGCAGAAGCTCCCACCAAACCGGCCACTGCAAGGCCAAGGAAGCGACGACGGTCGAAGGCAAGTTGGCCGTCCTCCGTAGCTGCTATCTCGTTATCCGGTGCTAGCACTTCGTTCTCACAGGCGATAGGCATCATCGTTTAAGCTCCTTTGCCTCGTCCCTTGCTGTCCCCTACGTTTACAACAGACATATACCGATACTATCATTGGTACCATAAAGCGGTCAAGCTTTCCACTCCAAGCTGGAACCTGCCGTTCCCTAAACACCGACAGTTGCCTCGCGCAATCAGCGAAAGGCCGCTACCAGCGAGACGCACCAACCCAACCGTAGCCGGCTACCTTGACTATACAGACCACTGCACCGGGATGAGGCGAGTGGATAAAGTTGCCGTTACCGATATACAGGCCGACATGACCCGGCTTGTACAGGATATCACCCGGTTGGGCAGCGGAAACGGATAGCCGCACAGGTGCCGAGGAGTACTGGGCATTGCCACCGCGGGGAATACTGACGCCTACCTGCCTGTAGCACCAAGAAGTCAGCCCTGAGCAGTCAAAGGAGTTTGGGCCAGATGCCGCCCAAACATAAGGGCAGCCAAGCCTAGACATGGCGGCACTGACGACGCTGTTGTACTTTTCTGGCTTATAGCTAGACTTGCTGCTTGAGGATGAGGAATTGCTGGTAGTTTTTTTGTCAGTGCTGCTGCTGGTGCTGCTGCTGGTGCTGCTAGTGCCGCTGGTGTCATTATCGTCATTGCTATTGTTGTCAGTAGCAGCTTGCTCGGAACTGCCAGCACTGTTGGCATCGTTCGTCCCGGTCGAAATCTCGTTACCGTCTGCGGCAGCCGTGTTGGCATTACTCGTCTGATTGGTTTCAGTTCTCGGAGCCACCCTGGCTGCAGCTGCCCGTTGGGCTGCAAGCTGCTGCTCGGCCTGACGCTGAAGCTCTTGTTGGCGCTGCTCCTCTTCCTCTTTTTCCTTCTGCAACAGCTCGGCTACCTCAGTGTTCAGGCTGTTCAGCTCGCTTTGGTAGTTCGCCAGTATGACTTGGGCGTTATTTTTAATCTCAGTGGCTTCATTTAGCTTTTGAGAGGCGATTTGCTCTTCAGTTGCATACTCGGCCTGAGCAGTTTCAGCGTCTTGACGCACCTTTTGACAACTGGCAATCAACACCAAGTCATGGTTGTTGACATCGTTCATCATGTCCCAAAGCGTCGTGAATTCGGTAAAGCTGCTGCTACCGAACATCACGTCCAAAAAGGAGAGTGGGCCTTGCTTGTACATGGTCTTCGCCCGGTCACTCAGCTCGCCTTGTAGCTGCTGCTCCTGGGTGACTGCCTGATCGATACGTTTCTGGGCATCTGCCATGTCCCGCACTGCGACATCATGGGCATCCATGGCATCGTTATAGTCGTTGGAGGCTTTGTCCAGCTGTTCGTTCCAGACACCAATCTTTCGCTTTACTGCGTCGGCCTCGGCCTGCTTTTCTGCCGCCGTGACGGCGAATGCCTCATTTGGCGAGAAAAACGCAGTCGCAGCCACACTGGCACAGGACACGGCCAACAGGCCCAAAAGGTGGCGCCGGTCAATGCTTCCGCCCACCAGGGCCGACGCCTCAGCGCCAACTGCACGACCGGAAAGCCCCGGGTCCCCTTGTTCCGTAATACTTGGCAATTTGCAGGTATGTGGCATCATCATTTGGTCTCCTTACGGAAGCCCCCAGACACTGGCTTCCTGCCGCTTCCCTGATCGAATACAGCACTTCCTTGGTAATGATACTACCATCATAATCGGCACTAGGCAAGCCTACACAGCCAATGATGCTTTTTTATTACTGATTGTAAACTAACAAGTTACAGTTCATTTAGATTCCCGAACCTTACACTCAGTAATGGTTCAGATGTGATATGTGCGTGACACCTAATGCCATTTAGCCAGCAAACAACCCAACAACCAGCCAAAATGCATCAGGCGGCAAACCAAAGCACTTACCTGATGTACGGTAAAGCAATGGCCAATGCCGTGAGCAGTATGCTTGATACTCCTATGACGACGGCTTGGACATGGCTCAACTGGCTTATCTCCCGGCCACGTGCATCTTCAAATATCTCGGTCAGTCTTTGCTTCATGTCGTGCCCTCTCAGTTCTCTAAGAAAACGTAGCCCGGCTAGCGGGCACCTGCTTAAACAAGGATAAACGAACAAATGTTCGCTTTCAAGGCCTAATCGAACATTTGTTTGTTTTTTTTAAAAAGTTTGCTATACTGTTTTCAGACGCTTAAGCTGCGCCGACTGATGTTGTTTTGCTAGGGAGATGCCGATTAATGCTGCTATGGCTGCTATGCCATCTTGCAGGCTGAACCGCAATGGCCGTACTTCGGACACTGATCGGCGCTTCTTTTAAGACAGGAGGCATATATGATGCAAGGCTCTGACCTATCCAAACGTCAAAAGGAAGTGCTCGATTTTCTTCGAGCCTACATTGACCAAAACGCTTATCCACCCTCAGTCCGCGAAATTTGCGAGGCTGTTGGCCTTTCATCCCCATCAACTGTCCATGCCCATCTGAACAGCTTGGAAGAAAAAGGCTACATCCGCCGGGAAGGAGCCGCCGCCCGGGCTATCTCGCTAATCGAAGCAGACGATGGGGCTTCGCCTTCCGAAGACTTCGACCATCTTTTGCGCAACGTTGTCAGTTTGCCTTTGGTCGGCCAAGTGGCTGCCGGTGCGCCGATCCTCGCAGTAGAAAACATCGAGGAAAACCTGCCGTTGCCCAAGCAGGTAGTTGGCGACACCGCCTCCTTTCTGTTGACCGTACGCGGCGAGTCGATGATCGATGCCGGCATCCTCAACGGCGACTACGTGGTAGTTCGGGAGCAACCCACCGCCAACAACGGCGACATAGTGGTGGCACTGATCGACGACGAGGCCACGGTCAAGACCTTCTACCGCGAGACCGACCGCATTCGCCTTCAACCTGAGAACCCGACAATGGAGCCGATATACGTGCGCGATGTCACCATTTTGGGGAGGGTGATAGCACTATTGCGCAGACTCTGAGTATTTTGCCCTGGCCTCCTTCAGCTATACTTTTAATGACGCTTAATCGGGCTTTCCAAAAGACCGAAAACCCAAGAACAAGGCTGGGAGGACATAATGAGAGAGACTATACGAGACAGTGTGCGTGACGGGGTCAGAAGCGGAGTTAAAGGCAGTGTTAAGCACGGTACTAAGATCGCCAAGGAGTTCCGGGATTTCATTTCCCGCGGCAATGTACTCGACTTGGCAGTTGCCGTGGTCATGGGCGCTGCCTTCAACGCCATCATCACCTCTGCGGTCAATAACCTGATCATGCCGCTGCTTTCCATCATCACCATGGGTACTGATTTTTCGGCCCTTTACATCGCTATTGGCTCCGGCCCCAATGCTGCCCAGTTCAGCTATGGTAACTTCATTTCGGCAGTCATCAACTTCTTGCTTATCGCCTTGGTCATCTTCATAGCGATCAAGGCCATCAACCGCATCACCAACAAAAAGCCCGATGATGCTGAAGACGAGCCAGCCACCAAAACCTGCCCCTATTGCGCCTCCGAGATACCGGAAGCTGCGGTTCGCTGCCCTGAATGCACCACAGTCTTAGACGACTTGGCCATTCCGCTGGGACTCCGCTGACGCACATCAGAAAGCAACAGTTGCCCGTGGCCAAAGAAGCAATGTTTTATACCGCAAAGCCCCAAGAAAACGCCCTACTTGTTGGCTTGGATGACGGCACGGGAAACGTCAACTTGGAAGAATCGCTGGCCGAGTTGGAACGCTTGGCCGTCACCGATGGTGCCTGCGTGGTCGGACGTGTCACCCAGCGCCTGAAGTCGGTCAATCCGAAAAGCTATGTCGGCAAGGGCAAGGTGGTTGAGATCGCCACCGCCGTCAAAGCTCTGCAAGCCGACCTGGTGATCTTTGACGACGAACTCACCCCGACCCAGCAATCCAACTTGGAACGCGAACTTTCCAGCTCGCGTGACAACATCAAAGTCATCGACCGCACCGCGCTGATCTTAGACATTTTCGCATCACATGCCCAAAGCCGAGAGGGACGGCTGCAGGTACGCCTAGCCCAAAACCAATACCTCCTACCCCGTTTGCGCGGCATGTGGGCGCACTTGGCCTCCAACCGCATGGGCGGCGGTGTCGGCTCCCGTTTTGGTGAGGGTGAAAGCCAGTTGGAGGTCGACCGCCGGATGGTGCGTAAACGCATCGATACCATTCGCGCCGAGTTGGCCAAATTGGCCAAAAACCGCACCGCCCAGCGCAATGCCCGCTTGGATTCAGGCATCTTCAAGGTGGCTTTGGCCGGTTACACCAACGCCGGTAAATCCTCCCTTTTAAACCGCTTGACCACCGCTGATGTGCTGGTTGAGGACCAGCTCTTCGCCACGCTGGATTCCACCACCCGCCACCTGCCGCTTGACGGTGGCCGGGAAGCCACGCTGACCGACACCGTCGGCTTCATCCAGAAGTTGCCAACCACGCTGATCGAGGCCTTCCGCTCAACGCTCGACGAGATCACCAACGCCGACCTGATTCTGCATGTCGTCGATGCCGCATCACCAGCGCGTGACGAACAGATAGCTGCAGTTCAGCAGGTGCTGGAACAAATCGAGGCCGAAGGCATCCCGGCGATCATCGTCTATAACAAGGCCGACCTGCTGACATCGGAAGAAGTGCGCATCCTGCAAACCTCCAAACCGGGTGCCCAGTTGGTCTCAGCAGCCACCAGCAGCGGCATTGTCGAGCTGCTAGGACGTATCGCCACTGCCGCCAGTGCCACATCCCAGCTGATGGAAGTGCTGATTCCTTTCAACCAAGGCCGTTTAGTGCGCCTTGCTCACGAGCACACCGCTGTCATCAGCGAGCGCTTCAACGAGCACGGCGCTTGGCTGATGCTACGCGTTCCCACCGCACTATGCGGGCGATTCGCGCCCTACCTTCTGGATCCGGCCAATGGCAAATGAGCTTATCCTCCAACGCTACCGGCTGCTGGAGAATGCCGGTCGCGGCGGCTTCTCCACTGTCGAGGTGGCTTGGGACACACGGCTGCAGCGGAAAGTGGCTGTAAAGCGTCTTGGCCAAGAGCAGGTCCAGCAACGCGGCCTACAGGAAGCGCGAACTGCCGCTCTACTGAAAGATGCCCGTATCATCGACATCATCGATTTCCAAGAAGTCGATGGCGAGGCTCTGATATTCATGGAGTACATCGATGGTGCCAGCCTCACCCAACTGATGCGCGAGAGCCAAGAACTGTTCAGCGTAGACTGTGTAACTGCCATTGCCAAGGATGTCGGTGGTGCCCTGAGCTATGCCCACGAGAACCAAGTGCTGCACTTAGACATCAAGCCCGACAACATCCTCTTTGACCATAGCGGATCGGCCAAGGTCACAGACTTCGGCTTGGCACAGCTCTCATCCCCACAGGGCTTTGGGAACTCTCTAGGGGGAACTATCGGCTATATGCCACCGGAACAGATCACCGGTGGTGCGGTGGACGAGCGCACCGACCTCTGGGCATTCGCTGTGCTGCTTTATCAGTTGTTGTGCGGAGCCAATCCCTTCAGGGCAGCAGACCCCCAAGAATCCTTGCGGCGCATCAACACAGTGCATTTTTATCTTCCGGCCGAGATCCGCGAAGACGTTGACCCCGCCCTCGACCAGCTGTTGTTATCGGCCTTGGCCGCCGAAGCCAACTACCGCCCGCCGACCGTCGCCGCCTTTTGCACTGCCCTGACACCGCTGCTTGGCGATGCCCGGATTGGCCGCCGTGAGCTGAAGTCCCGGGTCAGCACGTCAATCAACGACGATGGCGGTCAAGCTGCCGACCAGCCCACCGGAGCAGGCGGCAAGTCCCGGACCGCCGCCTCTAGGGCCAATAGCGGCTCTTTGCCCACCGCTGACACTGCCGCCATAGACAAGCTGGATGGCAAAGCCCGCCGCAAAAACCGCTACGGAGACGGCCACAATACCCCCCCTTGGCTGCGCATCTCCGATACGGGCCGCCGTTTTTTGGCTCGCCTCTTAACGGCCATCGCCGCTGCCTCTACGGCCTTTGTCGGGGCCAGCGGCTTCGGGCTGCTCAGTTTGGCCGGCGGTGGTGTTGCGACAGGCGCAGTCTGGCACCCAGTTGGCGGCAGCGCTGAGGCCAGCTACCCATTGCCCTCGCCGCACTTGTTGCCAAGCGATTTTCAACAGCAGTTGATAGTGCTGATTGGTGTACTGCTTATCATATTTTTTGTGACAGCGGCCGCACCAACACTGGGCTCTGTGCTCTCTTTGCTCGTCTTGGTTGCTGGAATTTTTGCCCGTGGCCTAGTGATCATGGCCATCGCCTTGCTAATCGCCGGTCTGGTTTGGTGGATAAGCAGCGGTCGGAGAAGCTGGACGCGGTCATTGCTACCAACACTGACCCCTTTGGCCGCAGCTCTCTTCGTGCCCTTCATATTGCCGTTGCTCGCCGGTCACCTTCTGAAATTGCGCCCGGCCATGGCCAGCTCGCTGGCCTGTTGGTTTTTTTTGCTTGTGCTCAGCTCGCTCAGTGTGCCGTTGCCAGTGCTGTTGGCCGGCGATGTCGTTACTCCAGCCGCCACCACGGCACTAGCAGACACTTTCTTCTACGCCAGCCCACTGCTAGCTGTAAATCTTGAGCAGCTGCCGCCATCACTGGCCGCATCACTGGCCAACCCCTTGGTTTGGATCAGTCTGCCAGCTTGGCTGTTGGCCAGTTTACTAACCTGTTTGCCGCACCGCAGCCAGTCCCAAAAACCCAAATCCCAGATAATGTGTGCCGTTTTGGCAACCATTATTCTAACAATAGCTATCCTAGCGGTACCCTTGTTTGCAGGCGTTAACGCTGTTCCCACAGCTTGGCTGCAACTCGTCTGCGGCCTTGGTTTCTCGTTGTTGTTGATGATCCTATTGATCAGGATCGGCGTGATGGACAATCAAAGCCTGACGTTACTGAAACAGGATATCAAGGAGGTGGGTTGACGATGGGAATGCTCTCAAAATTCGAAGGCGGCGTGGAGAGTGCCTTCGACAAGGCCAGCGGCTCGGTTTTCAAGGCTCCGCTAGAACCAGCCGAGATCGCCCGGCGGGCTGAAAAGCAGATGAAGCAGGAGCGGCTGGTCGGTGCCAATAAACAGTATGCGCCGACCCTCTACACCGTTTTGGTCAATTCCAAGGACGATTGCCGCTTGTTCGCCTTTTATCCCACCATGGCCGCTGAGATCGAAACCTACCTGCTAACCCGGGGCACAGATGCCGGCCTCAGCTTTGACTGCCGCCCCTTAGTACGTTTTATCGTCGACCGTAAGTTGAGGAGCGGCAAGTTCGATGTTATCGCAGAAAACGTCGCGTCTGCGGTGATCCTCGAACTGCGTGAGGAGGAGATGCTGTTCTACGGCCTGAAGTCGTCGAAGCCACATGAGGATGTTGAAGACGATAAACTGCCCGCCACCGCCCCCGAACTTCAGCCCGATTTCGACAGCGAGGCAGAGGATGACTACCAGATGGATGCCGAAGAGGCCATCAGCGTAGTTATGGGCGCTAAGCATCATTCCGACGACACGGCTTTTGCTCCCCCCAGCTTTACGCCGTCTTTAGGTTATGACCACGACGAGCTGGAAGTACCTGATGCCCCGATGCCATCGCCGCCAGCCGCAAACCAGCCCGTCTTGTTGGACAGCGCCGCCGTCCCTAACAATCAGCTTGGGCATGCCCCCTCCCTTGTCAGCTTGCCAGAAGAAGCCGTACACCCCGCCAGCCTGTCAGGTTCGGCTCCAAGCATCGTCAGTCTACCTGATTTCTTAGAAGGCCGGTCGGCGAACGCAGCGAGTCAGCCGCCGAACACAACAAACCGGATACCAAGTGCTAGGGCTTTAGGTTCCTCTTATCTGATCGATACGGCCACAGGACGGGTGTTTGCTTTGACCAGCACCGAAATGGGACTTGGCCGCAGCTCGGACAACGCCATTGTTGTCAATGATGCCAACGCCTCACGCTACCATGCCTTGTTGCGACAAGGCATGTCTGGTAAATGGCAGCTGTCCGACTTGGGATCCACCAATGGCACTATGCTCAACGGTCGATTTTTGGAGCAGGCCATATTGCGAAACCATGATCAGATTACTATAGGGACAACAAACTTGGAGTTTGAGACAGAGTGAAGGACAAAGGCAACTGACCGATGATCGAGATTGTTTTATTTGCTGGCCGGATACTGCTTATCGCACTGCTGTTCCTCTTCTTGATAGCAGTGATGAACACGGGGGTCGGATTAGTTAAGGGTTTGAACCGGCGCAAGGAGCACTGGCGCTTGGTGGTCGAAAGGGGCCCTGATGACATCCAAGGCCTAAAGATCACCGTCACCGGCCCTGTGGTAGTTGGCCGGGCACCTGGTGCCGACATCCTGATCAACGCAGAGTACGTCTCCGGGCGGCATGCCCGGTTTTCTCCGATCGGCTCCGATCTGGTTATTGAAGATCTCGCATCCACAAATGGTACTCAGCTCAACGGCCAACGCATCGGGCTGGCCACCGAACTCGAGGATGGTGACTTGGTAAACATCGGTGATGTCGCCTTGAGGATCAGCTACTCATGAACGCTCGGCGCAATAATGCCCCGAGGCGAATGCCGCTGGCAGACGGACTCAAGCTGGACGTTGGCGCCGCCAGTTCCTTGGGCAGGATCCGTGTCAACAATGAAGATGCCTTCTTAGTTGCCGCACCGCTGTTTATCGTAGCTGACGGCATGGGCGGACATGAGGCCGGCGAGGTGGCCAGCCGCTTGGCTATCGAGCAGATGCGAGCTGCGGCGGCCAAACTGGACGGCCCCCAAGACCTTCGCAAGGCGATCTGCCGAGCCAATCTGGAAATCTTTCAAGCGCCATTCAAAGGCATCGGCCGTCCCGGTATGGGCACTACTATGACAGCAGCACTGATAGAAGATGGTCGTCTGCTAATAGCTCAAGTCGGTGACTCCCGAGCCTATTTGCTGCACAATGGGACACTGCAACGGCTTACCCGAGACCATTCCCTAGTAGAAGAGATGATCTCCAACGGCACAATCTCGGAAGAAGAGGCCCGTGAGCATCCCCGTCGCGGCGTCATCACCCGGGTGTTGGGCAACGATGCCGAAGTCGACCCGGATCTCTATGAGCTAGCAATCGAGCCCGGCGATCAACTGCTGCTTTGCTCCGATGGCCTCCATGGCATGATCACTGATACCGAAATCGAAGAGCTGCTCGCTGCCTCACTCTCCAACTCATCATCCCAAGAAAGCGTCGATGCCTTGATCGACATGGCCAACGAAGCGGGCGGCTTCGACAACGTTACTGTTATTTTGGTGGGCATCAAAGAGCTTCCTAAGCCTGTTTCGGCAGCGCCTAAGCGCCGAGGCTTTTTAACGGCAATCGTCGTCTTCATCTCCTGTTTTCTGCTGATAGTCGGCGGCACGGTCGGCGGCTTTTGGCTTTACGCCCACAACTCCGCCTACTTGGTTGCCGAAAACGGCCATGTCGTGCTATACCGCGGCTTGGCCGACGATGTCCTCGGCTTCAAGCTGCAATGGCTGCAATCCGACACCAACATCCCGGTGGACAAACTGCCCGCACCTCTCCCGGAACGCTTGCAGCAGGGTGTGCAGTTGGGGTCACTTCAAGAGGCTGAGGACATTGTCGCCCAATACCGCCAGCAGACAGGCTCGGGCTGATGAGCGCCGCCCCAGCAGCGCGGCACACGCGCCAAACAGCAGAAGAGCCCGGCCTCAGCCGCCGCAATGTCGAGCTGTTGTTGATTTTGGCTGCGTCACCAGTGCTGGCCTTGCTTTTCGCGCTGGCCATCCTGGCCAGCGGCCAGCCCTTGACACTTTCGGTTTTCGCCGTACCCATCGGCCTCTTCGGCAGCTTTTTGCTTGCCCATCTGGCTGTCCGCTGGCTGGCACCAGCTGCCGACCCAGCACTCCTGCCTATTGTCTTCATGCTTTCCGGCATTGGCATCGCTTTCGTTTTGCGCCTGTCGCCGGACACCGCCGACCGCCAAGTACTTTGGCTCTTCTTGTCCATTGCGGCAATGGTCGTCGTGCTCTTCGCTGCCCGCTCCATCTCCAAGCTGACTGACTACAAATATACCCTGATGATCATCGGCTTGGTGCTTTTGCTGCTGCCGGCAGTGATCGGCGTAGAGCGCGGCGGCTCCAAGATTTGGCTCTCGTTTCTCGGCTACTCCTTCCAACCGGGCGAGCTGGCCAAAGTGCTGATCGTACTGTTCTTGGCCGGGTATATGGCTGACAACCGTGAGATGCTGTCGATGACACGGCGCAGCCGGCTGGGTTTGAAGCTGCCCGATCTACGCACCCTGATGCCCCTGTTGATAATGTGGGCCATCAGCCTACTGATCGTGATCTTCGAGCGCGACTTGGGCAGTGCGCTCTTGTTCTTTGGCATCTTCTTGATCATGCTCTACATAGCCACCGGTCGTTTGATCTATGTAGCCGTTGGTGCTTTGCTGGCCATTGGCGGCTGTATGGTTGCTTGGACGCTCTTCTCCCATGTCCAAGTGAGAGTGGCCACTTGGATCGACCCCTTTGCCTACCGCAACGACAGCGGCTATCAGCTCTCCCAAGCCCTCTATTCCTTAGCCGACGGCGGCATGATCGGCACCGGTATCGGCCAAGGGATGCCAGGGCTGATACCCGTAGTGTCCTCCGACTTCATCTTCGATGCTATCGCCGAGGAGATGGGGCTACTTGGTGCGGCGGCCGTGCTGATCTTGTTTTTGCTTTTCGCAGTACGCGGGCTGATTATCGCGGCACGTGCCAAAAGCGATGTCGAAGCATTCTGTGCCGTCGGCCTGACTGCGGCGATATCCCTCCAAGCCTTCATTATCGTCGGCGGCGTCACCCGTCTAATACCGCTGACCGGCGTTACCCTGCCTTTCATGAGCCAAGGCGGATCGTCACTGCTGGCCAGCTTCATTATCGTCGGTTTGTTGTTGAGAGCTGGTGACAGCGGCACCGGACTCGGAACCGAGATGATCGGCGTTCAAGGTGCAGAGGGCGGCATCCTCGGCCGTTTTGCCCTAGGGCGGCGGCTGACCATCTTTATCGGCGGCCTTTCCGCACTCTTCGCCCTATTGATCGTGAATCTCGGTTGGTACATGGTGGTGCAGGCTCCCGCCTTGCAAGCCGACCCGGCCAACAGCCATGTAATCATACGCGACCTGAACCGCCCACGCGGTAGCATCATCAGCGCCAATGGAGTGGTGTTAGCCCAAAGCGTCCAGGACGCCTCGGGGACGTGGCAGCGCCAGTACCCGCAAGGCTCCTTAGCTGCACACCTTGTTGGCTACCGCAGTGCCACTTATGGGGCAGCTGGCATTGAGGCCCGCTATTCCGATACTTTGACCGGGCGGGCAGATTTCAGCAGTTGGCCGGATGCTGTAGCCTCGATGGCCGGCGTTGTCCAGCTCGGAAATGACGTTCGCCTGACCTGCGACACCCGCATCCAAGCTGCCGCCGAACTCGCCATTAGTAGCAACATGGGCGCCGCAATAGTGATGGATGCCCAAACCGGAGCGGTGCTGGCCATGGCTTCTTCCCCCACTTTCAAGCCGGCAAGCATCGACTCCCTGCTGAAAGACAGCAGCTCGGGCAACGGCTCGGGCGGCAACCAAGCCACCAGCGAGCTTTACAATCGGGCGACAGCCAACCTCTATGCGCCGGGATCGACCTTCAAAACCGTCACTTTAGCCAGTGCGCTGGCCAGTGGGGTGACCAGCCTGGAAGACTACTACGATGCCCCACCTCGGCTCTCGGTCGGCAACGCCGACATCACTAACTATCACCTCAACGACTACGGCAACGTCAGCCTGCTACGCGGCTATGAGCTGTCATCCAACACGGTCTTCGCCCAACTGGCAGAGCAGCTCGGAGCCGAGCGCCTGGTAGCGGGAGCCGAGCGCTTCGGCTTCAACCAGCCTTTGCAAAGCGATTTTGACGTGGCCATGTCACTGATGCCCAAACCTGCGGAGATGACCGACTGGGAAACGGCCTGGGCGGGAATCGGCCAACCGGTCGGCGAGCACCCTAGCCCGGCTGGACCGCAGGTCACGGTAGTGCAGATGGCCATGGTGGCCGCAACCATCGCCAATGACGGCCTGATGATGAAGCCCCATGTCACATCAAGCATCACCAGCCCAGAGGGCAAGATCCTGCAAGCCACCCCAAATGAGGCGATCGGACAAGTGCTGAACCAGCCAGTTGTCAACGAGATGCAGATGGCGATGCAGGGGGTGGTGGAGGCTGGCACAGCCACTGCCACTAAGATCCCCGGGTACACAGTACGCGGCAAAACCGGCACTGCCGAGACCGGTCGCCCCACCCAAGACAGCTGGTTCACGGGTTGGGTCGAAGTTGGCGGCCGCAAGATCGTGGTGGCAATCGTGCTGGAGCAACAAGCCACAACCGGTGCCGCGGTGCCCCAAGCCCGCCAGATATTCACGGCAGCCATTGATGCTTATGGCAAATAGTAGGCGCTGGAAAGCACTAATGTTAGCCTTTTTATCAGATTGCAAGCTAAATTACCACATCATGACCGATGTTGGGAAAACTTTGCCTATAATGTCGTATGAGTGTTTGATGAGCCAAGGAGCTAGATCGTGCTGAACAAGATATTTGGAAACCGCTATCGGACTATCGAACGCATCGGCCTCGGCGGCATGGCAGAGGTCTATCGCGCCACCGACGAGGTGCTAGGCCGCACTGTTGCCTTAAAGCTGATGCTACCGCAGTACGCCGCCGACCCGGCCTTTGCCGCCCGCTTCAAGCACGAGGCCCAAGCGGCAGCCAACCTGCAAAGCCCCTACATCGTCAACATCTATGACTGGGGGCGTGATGATGTGGACCAGACTTTCTATATTGCGATGGAGCTGGTCAGGGGTACTGACCTGAAAACTGCCATCAACCAACGCGGTGCCTTGAACCAGCGTAAGGCCGCCGAGATCGGCTCGCAGATCTGCTCGGCTTTGGCGGTAGCCCATGGCTACGATATTATCCACCGCGATATCAAGCCCCATAACATCATGGTGCAGCCAGACGGCAATGCCAAGGTCATGGATTTCGGCATCGCCCGCGCCAACGGCTCGAGCATGACTCAGACCGGCAGCGTACTAGGCACCGCTTACTATGTGTCACCAGAGCAGGCCCAAGGCAAGCCGCTGACACCGGCCACCGACCTCTATTCCCTTGGTGTAGTGCTCTATGAGGCCGTCTGCGGCAGGGTGCCCTTCGACGGTCCGGATGCCGTAAGCGTGGCTGTGAAGCAAGTCAGCGAACAGCCTTTGCCGCCACATGAGATTAATCCAGACATCGACCCCGAGCTGGAGGAGATCATCCTCAAGGCGATGTCCAAGGATCCCAACCAGCGCTACGCCACGGCATCGGCAATGCGCACCGCTTTGAACAACTATTTAGCCGGCCGTCCTGTTAACACTGGAATTGTCGATACTCAAGCCGCCACTACGGTGCTGCCTGGCAACTTAGTGCAGCCCAGCCAAGCCGCAAGCGACCTCGGTGCCGAGCGCCCCCTTGGGTCGCCGCCCATCGCCCCGACAACGGTGCTGCCCGTAACAACAAGCAAAGCCCCCAAGCCACCCGGAATACCGGGGTTGTCCGCACCATCCAAGACCGCGTCCCATGCTGAGGATACCAGACGGAAAAACCGCAAGATGGCCATTACCATCGGCGTCATCGCCGGCGCATTGGTGTTGGGGTTTTTGGTTTTTGCCATTATCATGGCCCTAGCCCCCGGACACAGCAATTCCAAGCAGGTGATGGTGCCTCAGATCATCGGCTACTCCCTTGAGGAAGCCGAACAGTCATTAATCAACAGCCAGCTAAAGCTAGGCGAAGTGACCTATCAACCTTCGGAGAGCGTGGCCAAAGGCCGAGTGATCTCAGCCGAACCATCTCCCTCGACCAAGACCATGGTGGACATCGGCAGCAGTGTCAACTTGGTGGTCTCGTCCGGAGCTGAGGAGCCCAAGCAAAAGGCGGTGCCCCGCATCACTAACTTGAAACGTGCTGCCGCTGAGAAGGCGCTAACCGACGCTGGGTTTACCCCCAAGTATATGGGCGATGAGAACAGTAGTTCGGTGAACAGGGGCAACGTCACTCGCCAAGACCCGGCAGCAGGCAAGCAAGCCGACGTGGGCGTCGAGGTTAGTTTCTATGTCTCCAGCGGGCCGGCCACCACCACCGTCCCCGATGTTCGCGGCAAGAGCGAATCCGAGGCCACTCAAACACTAAAGGACGAGGGCTTCAGTGTCACAGTCAGCAGCAACCGACTGAACAGCGATACCGTGCCAGCAGGCAACGTTATCGATCAGAGTATCTCACCCGGCACAACCAGAGAGAGAGGGTCATCTGTGACCATAACCATCTCAGCCGGGCCAGTGCTCATCAGCGTACCGAACGTGGTGGGGAAAAGCTATGCGGATGCCCGCTACTTGCTGGACGCCAGCGGTCTGACCGCTGCCGATGCCACGGTCGATGTCGACCGCAGCTCGCAAGATGGCGTAATAATCAAGGCTGACCCCAAACCGGGAGCCAAGGTAACTAAGGGGTCGACAGTCACAATATATATCGGCAACTATACTGCCCCGCCAGAGGAAGTCACCCCACCGGAGGAAACTACCACGCCGCCAGTGTAAACATTTGCAATCAGACAAAGAGGAAGTCACCCCACTGGAGGAAACTACCATGCCGTAAGGGGGGGTGCCAACTAGCTCACGATTCCCATCCCCCACGGCCCTCCAGCCGCAATCCTTTACGCCGCTGATGATGGGAAAAATTGCCGGTCAAGACCACAATGACCGTAGTTTGGACGCTGATCGGCATCGCCCTAAGGAAGCTGTTCGCCACGGCCCGGCCTTGCCGCTCACCTCCCAAGTCGCAACACTCTGATGACAGAATCGGTCAATTCCTAGTATTTCTCTAGGAATTGACCTTGGCTTGCACTATACTGGCGCTTCGAATTGTTGCAAACAATGAAGCCGGAGGCCTCAGTATGCCCAGACAGATCTATCTTGACAATGCCGCCACTACCGCCATGCTGCCGGGGGCGGTAGCCGACATGCTCCCCTTCTTCACGCAGCATTATGGCAACCCCTCGTCGCTGTACACCCTCGGTCAAGATGCCAAGACCGCAATCAGCGACTCCCGTGCCAGGATAGCCAAGCATATCAGGGCCCAGGAATCTGATATCTATTTCACGGGCAGTGGCACAGAGGCGGATAACTGGGCACTGAAAGCCACCATGGAGGCATACAGCAGCAAGGGCCGTCACCTGATCACTTCCAGCATCGAGCACCATGCCCTGATGCACAGTGCCGAATGGCTAGAGAAGCAAGGCTTTGAGGTCACTTGGCTGCCGGTGGACAACAACGGCTTCTTGAACCCCGCCGACTTCGAGGCAGCAATCCGCCCGGACACCGTGATGGCCTCGATCATCATGGCCAACAACGAAATCGGCACCATCCAGCCAATCAAGGAGATGGCCGCTATCGCCCGCCGCCATGGGGTCTTGTTCCACACCGATGCCGTGCAGGCGTTGACCCATATCCCGGTGGACGTGGAAGACCTCGGTGTGGATATGCTCTCGGCTTCCGCTCACAAGTTCCACGGGCCGAAAGGCGTTGGATTTCTCTACATTCGCAAAGGCCTGAAGACCAAGAACTTCATCCATGGCGGTGCCCAAGAGCGCAAACGCCGAGCCGGTACAGAGAACGTCCCCGGCATCGTCGGCATGGCCTCGGCCATGGACTGGTGCATGGAGCGCTTCGACGAGCGCAACGCTCACGAAACCGAACTACGCGACCACCTCATTAAACGGGTGCTGACCGAAGTGGAGCACGTCCGTCTAAACGGCGGCCACGAACCACGTCTGCCGAACAACGCCAACTTCAGCTTCGAGTTCGTGGAGGGCGAATCACTGCTGCTGACCTTGGAGCAAAAAGGCGTGTTGGCCTCCAGCGGCAGCGCCTGTGCCTCCGGATCACTCGACCCCAGCCATGTGCTGTTGGCTATCGGCCTGCCACACGAAATCGCCCACGGCTCGCTACGCCTGTCGTTGGGAGAAGACACCACCATGGCCGAAATCGACCACACCGTGGAGGCCATCAAGGAGGTCGTGGTGATGCTGCGCCGCATGAGTCCCCTTTATGAAGACTTCCTGCAAGGCAAAAAGCCGATCAGCGCCGTGAAGCAATAATACTGGTAAGCAATAAGGTAGATAGATAGTAAAGGAGAGGCAAAGTATGGCCTATTCGGAAAAAGTTATGGAACACTTCACCAACCCCCGCAACATGGGCGAGATCGAAAACCCCAGCGGCGTTGGCACCGTTGGCAATGCCCAATGCGGCGACATCATGCGCGTCTACTTCGACATCGACGAGGCCGGCATCATCCAAGATGTCAAGTTCAAGACCTTCGGCTGCGCCGCCGCTGTGGCCACCAGCAGCATGGCCACCGAGCTGGTCAAGGGAAAATCGGTGCAAGAAGCCCTAGAAGTCACCAATACCGCCGTCTGTGAGGCTCTAGATGGCCTACCGCCGATCAAGGTGCACTGTTCGCTGCTGGCCGAAGAGGCCATCCATGCCGCCCTCTGGGATTATGCAGAGAAAAACAACATCGTTATCGAGGGCCTAAAGAAGCCGAAGAGCGACATCCACGAAGACGATGAGCTGGAAGAGGAGTACTAGGAGAATACCGCTTAAATGCACCACTTTGTCACTGCGGTTCAGGGCTGCAATCTTTCCCCTTGGTCAGCGGCGCGAAAGACTGCAGCTCGGGTCGCAATAGCGGAGTGGTGCATTGATCGGAGCCTTTCCAAGATAGTGCCGCTTAAACGATGAAGACCTCCAGCAAAGCCCGCTACTCCCTGCGCCTGATCGCCGACATCGCCCGACATGAGGGCGCTTGTCCGGTGCCGCTGGCCGACGTGGCGCGGCGCCAGGGTATCTCCGTAAAGTACTTGGAACAGTTGGCCAAAACCCTAGCAGCGGCGGGTTGCCTAGTCAGTGTGCGCGGTGCCCAAGGCGGCTACCGCTTGGCACGGGCAGCCGAGGCAATCAGTGCCGGCGAGGTAATCCGGGCGGCTGAAGGCAGCTTCACGCCGGTCATCTGCCTTTCTGACGAGTTGATCGACTGCCCTTTGCAATCCGACTGCAGCACCGCCCGTTTTTGGGCCGGCCTTTGCTCAGCCATCGACAGCTATATCGACAACGTTAGTATCGCCGACCTCAGCTCCTAGAGAGATGCCGAAGTGCTTCTACTCTACAGATATACTATGAGCAGTTATCTTCATGCGACTTATAAAGATATATCGTGCCGATGCGCAAGTGCCATTCTTCCGGCGTGAACTGTGACGCGATTATCAGGGAACCCTTGCCGACCCTCTTCTCGACTGTCTGCAAGAGATCAGAAACCGACTCCGCGGAGGCCTTGGCGAAGACGATCGCGGAGTACGGCATGCAGGCCACGAACAGCTAGGCTTTGCTGATCGCGCCGGCGATGCCGTCCACGACCTCGGCGCTGTCGCCGGCCCAGTCGACGAACATGCGCTGGGCGGGCTCGTGGGACAGGTGCATTGTGGCGCCGTTCACTTTCAGGTGCCGCTCAAATGAGCTAGGGAATGTGAAGTGATGGAAGAGACTTTGCGGCAGGAAAGACGGGGCGTTGTAAGCGTCCCGGCACACAATCAAGGAAGCAGTAAAAGAAAAAGGGGTGCCTTTGCACGGGCGGCAGATGTGCTGCTCGCCTTTGTTTTGACGGCCCAATGGGCTGGATGACCCAGAGCAGAGCTATAAGAAACACTATTGGTATAACAAAGAGGGAGCTTTGTATTACTATCCCAGATCTGAGGCAATAATAGGCAAAGGTGACGCAAATCCGGAATGATCGCGAACGAGCTCGGAGATGGTGTCCAACCCATAGCCTAAGAAAGGATGACTTCATGAACCTATTACCAAAGAGTTTAATTGTTGCCGTTGCCATCGCCTTGTCGGCGCTCACCTTTATCGCCTTGCCAGCCACCGCAAACGCTGCCCCGGCATCCAGCACAGCCGTGCCCCAGGCCCCCGGCTGCCTCTACGCCGGTCGCGTGGACTCCGATACCCTGAAGTTGACCTAGAAGGCCGCCGACGGTGCCGACGGCTATCTGGCCTACCGCTACGACGCGGCCAAGAAGGCCTACAAGAAGGCCACCACAGTGGGAAAGAAAGCGACCAGATGGACGGACAAGGCCACCCGGGCCAACAAGACCTACAATTGGCGACGACGTTGACTATGGCGCTGCCGACTACAATGGTGCCATACTGGCCTTCATCTGGCGCACGTAGCCACTGAGCGCCGTCGTGGCTGCCTCTCCCCCATTGGCGACGATGTTGACTATGGCGCTGCCGACTATCACGCCGTCGGCTATGGCCGCAAAACGCCCGGCCTGCTGGGGCGTCGAGATGCCGAAACCGATGGCCACCGGGATCTCGGTATGCCGCCTGACCTCGGCAACAATGCCCGTGAGATCGGTGTCGATCGCAGAGCGCATGCCGGTGACGCCCAGCGACGACACCAGGTAGACGAAGCCCTGCGCCTGCTCGGCAAGGCATGCGGCACGGCTGGCCGAG
>JGI20171J14444_1000014_pt1 | contig 78427 bp, 75 predicted proteins | sample TergutNc150P4_FD_14444 | JGI IMG/M metagenome (IMG submission 14444) | reverse complement strand
CCCCCATTAAATAATAGCGTCCGTCAGAACTTAAAAGTATTAAACCTCTCAACACGAATAACATTTTTTTCTCAAGGCAATAATCCTTTACTCGGCGTAAGCGGAGAAAAAGGGTTTAGCATATCCCTGCCTGTATGGGCGGGTAAATCTGCTTATTTACCCGCTTATACTGCGCAGAGGCAGGGTAATGCAAAAGGAGTTTTTCAAATGAAAAACCAATTCAAACTATTCGGACTTGCCGTTCTGATTACGGCAATCGTATTCAGCTTTGCCGTCTGCACGAAACCTATAGACCCGAACACCGACCCCTAAAGCATAACCATTACCGGCATTAATGCCGCCGACCTTCCCAATGGCGCTGAAGTTTATATTGTTGCTGTATCCTCCGACTATATTTCAGAGGTATATCAAGGACAAGGAACCATCTCAGGGGGTTCTGTTACGGCCGCGCTGACGAATATTGATCATAACCCGTATACAGGGACAGGCTCCTTTATTGTTGAGATATGCAAAACATCGCCTATTGTAGTATATGCTTACACAAACGGCAAAACAATGGCTAGCCTTGGTATAACGATTGATGCAGGTACAGGTATGATAGCTGGAGACACGCCAGCAGAAATTATTGCAGGTTTAAATAAACTGCCAACAGTTGCCCTTTCGTCAGCAACAACCACCATTCCTTTCTCTAAGTTTGCCAAGGGCGGATTGGTTGGATTTTAACCACTTACCTGTACAGCGCGGGCAAAACAGGCGGTTATCCTTAGCATATAACCGCCTTGTTCAGTGGTGCTGAGTAAGCCTAGCCGGGAGTCTGAACAGTCAGCGCAAAAGATGTCTTAACTTATCTCTCTGGAATGACCGGGTGAGTGTTCAAATTACTTTTCTTCTGTAATTTCATTTCAAGATTGGATATGCCGCTTCCTTATGCGCCGCATTATATGCTATACTTCCGGCTATAGGAGAACTTATGGCCTTTAATCCGTCAAGAATCGGCAAATTAACCCCCGCAATGGTAGGGCTTATCATTATAGGAATAATACTGCTGATATTTTTGGGAACAAGCGTTTTTATTGTCGATCAGGCGGAAGAAGCTGTTATTACACGTTTTGGAAAATATTACGCTACAAGAGGACCGGGTTTACAGTTCAAGCTGCCGTTCGGAATAGACCGCAACTATACAATAAATGTAAGGGCTGTTCAGACGGCGCAATTCGGGTTTGTTACCGTGAAAAGCGGCGTTTCTTCGACTTACGCTACCAATAAAACAAAAGAAGCGACAATGCTGACAGGCGACCTTAACATCGTCGAAATTGAATGGATTATACAGTACAGAATCGTCGATTCCAGAGCATGGGTTTTCAATGTAATGGAACGGGAAAGAACCATCAGCGATGTGTCGCGCTCTGTCATCAATATGCTGGTAGGCGACCGCACAATAATGGATATTATGAGTCCTGAACGCAGCGCTATAGAAATTGCCGGCACTGATTTAATGAATGAAACATTTAAGAGTTACGGTCTGGGAATCAACGTTATTGCGGTAAAACTTCAAAATATCGATCCTCCTGCGGGGCGCGTACAGGAGGCTTTTGACGATGTTAACAAGGCAATTCAGGACATGAACCGTCTGATGAACGAAGGTATGCAGGTTTACAATGAGGAAATTCCGAAAGCAAGGGGCGAAGCTGAGAGGACGGTGCTTGTTGCGCGCGGATACGCGGCGGAACGCGTTAACAGGGCGTTAGGCGATGTCGCAAGGTTTAATTCCGTATACGATGAATACCGCCGTTCACCCGATGTAACAAGACAGCGTCTTTACTATGAAATGATAGAAGATGTATTTAAGGACAGCAGCGGCATGGCGCTGATCGACCGTAATTTAAATAATTTCCTGCCGATGATGAATGTCGCCGGAGCCGCGGCGCAGGGAGGCAGATAATGAAAAAAATAATAACCACAATAATTATCGCTGTTGTTGTTTTTATCGGCGTTATGGTAGCAGGTCCGTTATTTGTCATTGAAGAGGGCGAACAGGCCGTGCTTGTACAAATGGGGCGTATTGTCCGTGTAGTTACCAATGCGGGGCTGCATATAAAAACGCCGTTTATTGACGAAGTCGTGCGTTACCCGAAAAAGATCATGGCATGGGACGGAGAACAGACAGGCATCCCCACAAGGGAAAAACAGTACATTTGGGTTGATGTTACTGCCCGCTGGCGCATTTCAGACCCCAGAATTTTTTATGAGTCCATTTCGACAATAGAGCGCGCTTATTCCAAACTGGCGGAAGTAATTGATTCCGAAGTAAAAACAGTAACTGCGGAAAACTACTTTAGGGAATCTGTGCGCAATTCAAATATCATTATGTCTCGTACAAATATAATAGACGACCTCGGACTTGGAGACGAGATTGACCCGAGTTTAATTCAATCTTCAATCACAACCGATAACAATTATGAACCGGTTGAAAAGGGACGGCGCAAAATTGCCGAAGAAATCCTCGGGCGTTCGCGGCGGCTTGTTCCCGAATACGGAATTGAACTTATCGATGTAGTTATCCGTCAAATCCGCTATACTGACGATCTTACACTCAGCGTGTACGAGCGCATGATCAAGGAACGCAACCAGATTGCGCAGGCGATCCGTTCCGAAGGCGAGGGAAGAAAGGCCGCTTTACTTGGCAGAATGGACAATGAACGAATGGAAATACGTTCTGCGGCATATAATTTAGCCGAAGCAATACGCGGAGAAGCGGATGCGGAAGCGGCGGGAATTTATGCTGAAGCATATAACAGAGACAGAGGCTTCTTTGATTTCTGGAGAGCAATAGAATCGTACAGGCAAACAATGCCTAAATTCAACAAAACGCTTACCACAAACATGGAATATTTCAAGTATCTTTATTCGCCGAGATAGCATAAAACTTCATTTCGTATTAGACTTACCTGTAAGATCGGTCAGCGGCTCTTTTTGGAGATAAGAATGCAGCGTATTTATTTATCCAATGTAGAAGAAAAACAAGCTATTTGTTTTGATACGGGGCTTGATCCACGTTCTTTTGCCAGAACAAAAATGTCCCAAAGCCTGATCGAGTGCGGTTATATTGTTTATCCTGACGGATCGCGCGAGGTATGGAAGCCATCGGGTGTAAATGAAGTAAACGGAAGCATGGTAGTATGGGGTACGCCGTTCATCGGAGACAGACTCGATTTGCTGCTTGCCAATTTGGAATTTTCCGGAATTGAATCATTGCAGACTGCGGCATTACAGGGAGTACTTTATTGGCTTAGGGCTAAAATGCTTCTCGGCGACACATATACAACCTTAAACCCGGGAGCCGCATTTGTCATTCGTGAAGACGGAAAAGACCCCAAGTATCCTAAAGGCAGCGTCTTTTTCGCTCCCTCAAATTTATCCAACCGCTGCCTGATTGTTGAAAAAACAGAATCTCAAACCAAGCCGTCAGGCGAAACTGCTTCCGCAAAACAGCGTAAAAATAAAAAGAAATCTGAAAGGGAAGGTGTTTCGGAGGAGGATGTTCCGGTACCGGATCATTACAGCTGCCCGGATTTGACAGGCATGGAAGCGGCGGCATTTTGCGCAGGAACCATGTTATACAAAATATTGATTAAATCTTTTCCGTATCCGTCTGACGCAACTATTTTTCAGGATATGAGAGAGGGCGTTTTTCTCCCGCCTTATCTTTACGCTCCGGGTCTTAACAAAGATGTCTGCGATACTATTCAATCCGCTCTTTTATTACCTGTCGAGAGAAAAAGAACAGGTGAAAGCGGAACAGAAATTATAAGCAAATTATTAAATACGCTATTGGACAATGAAGTTAATATAGTTCCCATACCTTCTCTGTTTAATAAATTATCAGGGGAAGAAAATATCCTGCTGGAAAAAGAAAGGAAACGGTATTCTTTAATACAAAATATTTCTGTAAAAACAAGGCGATTCTTCACACACAATAAACACGTCATAATAGGAACGGCAATCGTTGTATTTTTTTTACTGGTTATCGTTGTAAGCACAGTAAGGTCTGTAAACCGGCGCCCGACAACAGAAGGAATGGCGTCTGATAATGTCATTACCGCCTATTATGACGCTTTCAGTTCGCTTGATCATATATTTATGGAAGCGTGTATTCAGGGAGCTGATAAAAGCGACATTAATGCCGCTGTAAGCCTTTATGCTGTTAATAAAACAAGACAGGCTTATGAAATGTCAAACAGGAATTCATTTATTCCGGCAGGAGCGTGGAAAAATCTCGGAGGAGAGCTGCCTGCCCCTAATGTTTTTGGCGTAACAGACCTGTCAATTGAACACATGATGGGCAGTGAAGAAGACAATATGGTAATATACCGCGCGGATTATTTGCTTTGGTCTCCTGAAGAATATTCAATCAGCCGCAGCGACATTCTTACGCTAAAGCGCGACAGGAAAAAGAACTGGAGAATTGTGGAAATTCTTCGTACCGAAAAATAAACTGTTCATGTTATAAAGAATCATTAAGCCAGAGACTTATTAAAAAGCGGGCAAGAGAGCCTTCTCCCGGAAGAGACGGCAAATTGTCTTTTGTGAACCATGCCGCATCTTCGATTTCAATGCCGTCAGGGCGTACTGTTCCCGATGAATAGCGCGCTTTAAAGCCAAGCATAAGCGAATTGGGAAACGGCCACGGCTGTGATTTTACATAAGAAACATCCCTTACCCTGATATTTACTTCTTCGTAAATTTCCCGCGCCGCCGCCACTTCCAAAGATTCTCCCGCTTCGTTAAATCCTGAAATGAGACTGTACACGCCCGCCTTGAATTTTTTGTTATGTGCAAGAAGGATTTTGTTGTCATCATCTGTAATAATGACAATAACAGCGGGGCAAATTCTGGGGAATTCGATTCTCCCGCATCTGGGGCAATGACGTTCAGTCTCCGCCGGATTATTGACATTTTCCGCGCCGCAGCTTCCGCAAAAACGGGATTCCTGCCGCCACTGCGCAATATGGCAGGCGCGGATCATGGCTCCGGCACGGGAAAACTTTCCGGTTGTACTCAACATCGTAAGAATCTGGCGAAAGGGGATACATTTCCGGTTTTCCGGCAGTTCCCCCTTTGAAACAGAAACTACAGTTATTGCCGAAGAGACAGAATCAAGTTCTATTGAAGGAATTTCAAATATATCAGTATTCTTAAAATCTCCGGCAAATTCAAAAGGAACTCCTGTACCTTCGACAATTTGGTCATCGGAGAAATCCTCCGGAAAAAGCATAGTATCGCCCTGAAAGAAAAAAGCCCTTTTTATCAAAATAATCCCTGAATAACTATTATGTTAATAATATATTTCTTGTTATTCAATTACAATTCACTTATATTTATATAGAGAGGGAGGCATTAATGAATAATATTAACTATCTGGAAATGCTGCCATTGAGCAGTATTGCAAAATATGCGAAAGGTCAGCCAATGGACGGCGTTCCCTTTACCGGATACCCAAGAGTACACCCATCTGATAAAAACAAACTTATTCTTGTGTATGATCCGTTAAGCGCAGAACCGGCCGCCCTGGAATTCAAACTTGAAGATATACTTTTTGTCGATGAAGTGCCTTCTGCAGTAACCGAAGCGGGGGAAGGCGTCCCTATGGTAAAACTTTGGGTTAAACGCGGCGCGGTCGGTATGATTATTGAACCTTTTGAGGTAAATGAACCTACGCAAATTACAGGTAAAATAAAGGCAATCAAAGAACGTATCCTGCAATCACAGGAGAACCACATCAAAGCCGCTGCAAAATGACTCCTCTGTTCATGAAAGAAGAGGACGGGAATGTTATCTGCAGCCTTTGTCCGAACAATTGCAATATAAAAAATAACTATTTCGGCTCCTGCGGCGTTAGGGGCAACAAAAGCGGCAGAGGCATTATTCCGTTTTGCGGATTTGTCTCCGCGCTGGCTGTTGATCCAATCGAAAAAAAACCTCTCTACCATTTTAAACCCGGCTCTAAAATACTTTCGCTGGGTTTTTTAGGCTGTAACCTGCACTGCCCCTTTTGCCAGAATTGGCATATCTCTCAAAACACCGACATTTCCGAACAGCCTGACAGCCAAAATAAATGGTTAAAACCGGAAGCTATAATATCCGCCGCCCTGAATCAAAATATGCCGTCAATCGCATATACATATTCAGAACCGTTAATTCACATAGAATTTGTTCTTGAATGTATGGCGCTTGCGCGCAGACACGGCATTGCGAATGTTCTTGTTACCAACGGCTGCGCCAATGCGCAAGCTGCCGAAAAAATTCTTGAATTAACAGATGCCGCGAATATTGATTTAAAATCTTTTAATGAGACAACATACAGAAAATGTTTAAAAGGCGATTTAAAAACCGTATTGGACTTTATCAAACTTGCATATAAAATGGGCGTTCATATTGAAATAACCACTCTTGTTGTGCCCGATCTTAACGATTCAACTGACGAGTTGGACGCTGCCGCGCAATTTATCGCAGGCGTAGACAGCAAAATCCCATGGCACCTAACAGCCTATCATCCCGATTACCGCTGGAATGCGCCGCCGACAGACCCCGCTTTTTTAATACGCACTGCCAAAGAAGCCGGAAAAAAATTGTCCTGCGTTCATACGGGCAATATAAGATGATTAGCGCTCTCTTTGCTTAAACGAAAACATTCCTTCTTTGGATTTTTTTATGCGAATTTCTGCCGTCATTTAAACTACACTAATCAATTATATATTCTCCCTTGACAATACCACTACACTGTGGTTAAGTAGCGTTTATGCGTCAATTTGAGGTTGTATCCCCGTTTGAGCCTGCAGGCGATCAGGACGAAGCAATAGCCGCATTGGCGGAAGGCATTAAGGCGGGAGATAAATACCAAACCTTGCAGGGTGTTACAGGTTCGGGCAAGACCTTTACAATGGCAAAATTAATCGAAGCTGTGCAGATGCCTACCTTGATCGTAAGCCACAACAAGACGCTGTCAGCCCAGCTTTACCGAGAGTTTAAGGGGTTCTTTCCCAACAATGCGGTTGAGTATTTTGTTTCCTATTACGACTATTACCAGCCTGAGGCGTATGTCGCCAGCCGTGATTTGTATATAGAAAAAGACGCATCCATAAACGATGAAATTGAACGTATGCGGCTCTCTGCGGCGCGAAGTATGATGGAACGTGAAGATGTAATCATCGTGGCGACTGTGTCGTGTATTTACGGCATGGTTACGCCGGATGTTTACAGAAAAATGACCGCTACTTTTTCAAAAGGCGAAACTGTCGATGTCGACGCGCTGATCCGCCGCTTTGTGGAATTGCAGTACGAGCGCAACGACGCTGTACTTGAACGAGGGCGTTTTCGCCGACGGGGCGACACGCTGGAAATTTTTCCCGCCTACATGGAAGAAGCCTACCGTGTCGATCTTGATTGGGATCGCGTTGAACGAATACGGCGCTTTAATCCTGTCTCGGGGGAGATACTTGAAGACCTTGACCGCGCGTTGATTTACCCAGCCAAACAGTTTGTCATGCCGGGAAATATGGTGCAAAATTCGATGGGCGCAATCAGACAGGAACTTTCTGAACGGCTTGAGTATTTTAAAAACGCCGGTAAAATAATGGAAGCCGAACGGCTCAAGACCCGAGTAGAGTACGATATTGAAATGTTAAGCGAAATGGGATACTGCCCCGGCATTGAAAATTATTCCGCTATTCTGGCAAACCGCAAACCGGGCGAATCTCCCGATACCCTTGTCGATTATCTTCCAAAAAGGCACCTAACGTTCATTGATGAAAGCCACGTTACGCTTCCGCAGATCGGCGCAATGTACGCCGGAGACCGCAGCCGGAAGCAGAGCCTTGTTGATTACGGTTTCCGCCTGCCAAGCGCTCTTGATAACCGTCCCCTTCGTTATGATGAATTTGTGGATCGTCTGGATAAGACGGTTTTTGTTTCCGCTACTCCCGGCAAGACCGAAATAGAACAATCGGCGAAAGTTGTGCAGCAGCTGATACGTCCGACCGGCCTTTTGGACCCGGAAATTGAAGTACGTCCCAGCGAAGGCCAAATGGAAGATATTTACGGTGAGGTGCAAAAACGCATCAAAGCTGGAGAACGCTCGCTCATTCTCACTCTTACAAAAAAAATGGCGGAAGACCTTACGGACTATCTTTCCGGTCTCGGGTTAAAAGTCCGCTACATTCACAGCGAGGTAGAAACCATTGAACGTGTGGAAATACTTACCCAGCTTCGGCAGGGTGACTTTGACATACTTGTCGGCATCAATCTGTTACGTGAAGGTATCGACCTGCCGGAAGTTTCGTTCATTGCGATCCTTGATGCGGACAAAATCGGCTTTTTACGTTCGCTCACAAGCCTTGTGCAGATTATCGGGAGGGCGGCACGCAATGCGGCGGGCAAGGTAATCATGTATGCGGATCGCATGAGCGAGGCAATGGAAAAGGCAATTGCCGAAACCAACCGCCGCCGCGAGATTCAAATTGCCTATAATAAAAAACACGGCATCACTCCGGCAACGGTTAAAAAGGCAATCGCCGACATACTGACCCGTCATATTGAAGAAGCCGACAATTCCGCCGCAAGTACAATTGAAGTTCTGAAAAAATCCTTCAATATTTTAATACCTGCTCAGCGCAAACAGTTGATTAAAGCTCTTGAAAACGAAATGCTTGAACATGCCAAAAACCTGGAGTTTGAGCAAGCGGCTTCACTGCGTGACGAGATAGCCCGTATTAAAAACGGAGATTTATAGCAGTTGGTTTTTCCATTAAACATAACGTCAGAAACCATCACCATAATTACTTGGAATAAGTTAAATGGTACAGACCTAATTGCGCTATTTCTCCAGAATCAACAGCGTCTTTGTATCGAGGCGCATTGCCGCGGACTTGGAAATGACAGAACCTCTGTCTTTGGAGATTGAAAGCTCGACATGATCCGTTTTCGGTTCAAGCACAATCACCACATCGACAATATCCGCAAAATCCTTGATTAAAACGGGAATGTTATCTTTATCGTACTTTTGAGCGTCGTCATTTATCGAACAGCTGTACCAGACAGAAACACCCAATTCCTGCGCAAAAGCTTTAACATTGGTAATGCGCTCACGTCCGGCTGTGTTAAAATCCAGCCCATCAACAATGACAGCTTCAGCTTTAAAGCCGCCCTGAATAATCATCGCCCTAAGACTGTTGAGTATCTGATCGGTTGTCATTCCGTCCTGATTGAAATTCATCAATACACGGTTTTTTACAAGGTTGTTTTTTATTTCTGCAGCGTCTTCCAGATTTTTCTTGCTGATGAATTCGTTAAAAATATCTTCGTACCACGCAAGAACGTGATGAGTATGATTTGTGAATGAAACATGGATTACTTTTTTCCCCTGCAGAAGTTTATCCAGGGCAAGCTGTACAAGAACCGATGTTTTTCCCACTCCGTGCATGGAAGCGATGATGCCGATTTCACCGGCCTTTAAGCCGCCGTGAATGGATTGCTCAAAAATACGAATTGGGCTGCGCTGTACAAGTTCGCTTAAAACCATGTTATCTCTCCTTTCTCTTTTTTTCTTCAGCTTCTTTGATCAATGCTTCGGATATACTTTGCGGAACTTTTGAATATTTTTCAAATTCCATTGTAAACTCGGCTTTGCCTTGTGTAAGAGAACGCAGTGTTGTGGAATAACCGAACATTTCACTTAACGGGACTTCGGCTTCCACACGGGAAAAATGCCCGTCTTCAACAGACGATGAGATTATACCACGCCTTTGGTTAATGGAGCCGAAAATGTTTCCCTGGAATTCAGTCGGTCCTTCCACCGAAACTTTCATGACGGGTTCAAGAATGACAGGCTTGGCCTTGCTGTACGCTTCACGGAAAGCGCCGATTGCCGCCGACTGGAAAGCGATATCCGATGAGTCAACAGGATGACTCTGTCCGTCGTTTATAACGCAGCGTATGTTTACAATCGGGAAACCGATCAAACTGCCTCTCTTAATTGCCTCTTTAAAACCCTTGTCGCAGCTTGGCACATATTCTGTGGGAATAGTGCCGCCCTTTATCATATCCACAAATTCGTAATCGCCTTCCGCCCAAGGTTCCATGTAGCCTGCAACCCGTCCGTATTGACCTGCGCCGCCTGTCTGCTTTTTATGGGTGTAATTAAACTCCGCTTTTTGTGTGATTGTCTCACGGTAGGCGACTTGCGGCATACCTGTGTCAACTTCGCATTTGTATTCACGGCGCATTCTCTCGATATACACTTCAAGGTGAAGCTCGCCCATGCCCCTGATAATCGTTTGATTTGATTCCTGATCGACATAGGTTTGAAACGTGGGGTCTTCTTTTGTAAAGCGGTTTAACGCCTTTGCCATTTGATCTGCGCTTTTTTTGTCTTTTGGAGTAACAGCCAAAGAAATGACAGGCGCCGGAACAAACATTGAAGTCATAGCATAGTTGAGGTTCCCTCCGCAGAAAGTGTCGCCGCTTGCGCAGTCAATCCCGAAAAGAGCCACTATGTCGCCGGGTGAGCCTTCGTTTATGTCTTCCATACTGTCAGCGTGCATTCGCACAAGACGGCCAACCTTGAACTTTTTACGGGCACGGGTATTTGTCAGTTCTTCGCCTTTTTTCAGCCTGCCCTGATAAATACGCACGTATGTAAGCTGTCCGTACTGACCGTCTTCCAATTTAAAACCAAGAGCGACAGTAGGATTTTTTTCATCGGCGGAAAGCTCGATTTTTTCTTCGTTGTTATCAAGATCGAGAGCGTAATTCTTCACTTCTTCAGGATTTGGAAGGTAATTTGTTACCCCGTCCAGCAAAGGTTGAATACCTTTGAACTTATAGGCGGAACCGAGCATGACAGGCACAAATTGTTCAGCTAACGTTCCCTTGCGTATTGCGGAATGAATCAAATCTTCCGGAATTGCCTCGCCGCCGAGAAATTTTTCCGCAAGCTCGTCGGAGAACATGGAAAGCGCATCAAGTAATTCCTCACGGTATTTGTCCGCATCGGCTTTAAGGTGTGCGGGAATTTCCGCATGGCGGATTGTCTCACCCTGATCTCCGTCAAAGTAAACAGCCTTCATGGTGATAAGGTCGATAACGCCGTCAAGTTTGTCCTCAAGCCCGATTGGTATTTGAATCATCACTGCGTTAAGCCCAAGTTTTTCACGAAGCTGTATCCGCACTTTGAAAGGATTCGCTCCGGTGCGGTCGCACTTGTTTACAAAAGCGATACGAGGCACATGGTAGCGTTTTAGCTGACGGTCAACGGTGATTGATTGGGACTGTACCCCGCCCACCGCACAAAGTACAAGAATCGCCCCGTCCAGTACTCGCAGGGAGCGTTCAACTTCAATAGTAAAATCAACGTGTCCGGGAGTATCAATAAGGTTGATGGTGTGGTCTTTCCATGTAACTTGGGTAGCGGCGGATTGAATTGTAATGCCCCTTTCCCGCTCAAGTTCCATGTGATCCATTGTTGCCCCAACTCCGTCCTTGCCCCGGACTTCGTGAATGGCGTGAATTTTCTTGCTGTAAAACAGAATACGTTCAGAAAGCGTAGTTTTACCGGAATCAATATGTGCGCTGATCCCAATATTTCGCATTCTGCTTGTGTCAATGCTCATTGTCTATTTGCTCCTTAATAAGGTAAAAAATGCAATTATATGGCAGAATATAGCAAAGATTGCAAAGAAATGCAACTCAAAACCAAATTTTGTAAAAAGGTAAAAAAAAGCATTTTCCACTGTTTATCCACAGGTAAAAAAATACAGGAACAAAAAAAGTAAATAAAAAACCGCATTGATTTTTCGCAAAATACGTTGATAATTCCAGTATTTTAATAACGTAATTCCTTATGTAGTAAGGAATTAGCATAGCCCGTTATTCGATATTTTTCAGAATAACCGCAGCATGGTATAAAAATTAATACACTCATGGATTTATTCAGATAATATACACACGTTTTCCACAGACTTGATAACATTAAGAGTTATCAGGCAAGGCCTTCATCTTTTCTTTGAGTTCAAGAAGCAGGGCATCGGCTGTGGTATCGGATTTTTCCAGTTCCGCAAAGCGTTTTTCCAGGTTAGTGTCTTTGCTTAGGTCTTCCAGTTCCTTTGATGCGTCCGCCATAGCTTCCATTTGATCGACTTTGGCAGACATACGGTCAAACGCTTCAAATGCGCTCTTGTTACCGGATACGGTAGAAATAGTATCTTGAATTTTCTGCTGAGCCTCCGCTCTTTTTGCCCTTGCAATAAGCAAATTCTTCTTCCGCTGAGCTTCTTCAATCTTCTTTTGAAGCTCCCGCAGGCTTTCCTTTAGCTGCTCTACGGAGTTTTTCTGGGCTTCCCATTGTTTTTGGTACTCCGCGGCGGCATTATCATATTCCTGTTTGCGCAGAAGGGCTTCTTTGGCAAGATCGTCCTTGCCGTTTGTAACCGCAAGCATTGCCTTGCGTTCCCAATCCTTTGCCTGGGCAAATTGATTGTCTTTTTCCCGTTCCAGTTTTTTCTCGTCCGCAATAGCCATAGCCACTGCCTTTTTTGATTCGATTAACTGTTCATTCATCTCGATTATGAGCTGATTCAACATTATTTCAGGCTTTTCTGCCTTGCCGATTAACGCATTTACATTTGCAGCAACAAGGGATTTTAATCTTGAAAAGATACCCATCTCCCGCTCCCTTTATTAGTTCTTTCCGGCTGATGCCGGTTTGTCTCTGTAAACTGAAAGAATTGGATAATGCTGAGTTAGAGCCAGACTGAATGAATCCAAAGAAGCCCGGAAATCCTCAAAATCCATACTGGCATATTGCAGAGAGTCAATAAGGATAATCTTATTTTTATCCAACGCATAAGCGCCATGAATTACATCATTGGCGTTAAGTTCAAGCAGTTTTGTATACAATTCCAAAAGTTTATCTTTGGGAATATCCATAACTTCAGCCCTGATAATAACCAGCGGCTCGGCCTGCATGATTGCCACTCCCTGAAGGGAATGTTGTTCATCATCCAGCAGCCAGAGATTTTTCTCAATCTGCTGATATGTAAGCATCATGTCGATTAAATATTGTTCTATTTTGCTGTCAGCCATATTTATTTCCTTTTATAATCCTAGCAAAAATTGGGTGTTTTCGTCAATAATACCATAACTATCTCTTACGGCGCAACGCAAAGCCCTTACGGCGGTCAGTGGGGTGTGGCCTTTATTTACGCATGCTTTGGCATGGCTGCATCGGCAATCCACACCAATACCGCCGCAAGGGCTTTGCGCTGCGTCTGCAAGAAATATTTGATTATTACGGGTTAATTATTTATGATAAATGGACTTATTTGTGGTATCTTTCCGTATGCCCAACTCTGATGTTGAAAAACTACGCTCTATGGGGAAAGGCTGGCAGACAAAAGCAAGTGAATATCTTGTACAAGGTATTCGCCTCGGTAAGATTGTCGGTGCGTGATAACGGACGATGAAAATTCTTTAGTAAGAATATACAAAATTAATTAATAAAGTAAAATTCATGCGTTAATACCTGACAATGATCGGAGTTTGAGTAAAAATTTTTAATTCTTTAGTTAAAATTATTTATAATATGTGTTATAACAATAATTACGAAATTTAGGAATATTACAAGTACAGCGGAACAACTAATACTACACCAGTTTAGTACAGATGTCTGTATTAGTGTTCGTAAAGAATAAGTCTTTACTCTTTATTTTTCTCGACTGTGCCTTTGTGAGAAACATTGAGAGTAAGGGTTTAGCTGTTACAGTGTACTAGTATGTATAACTAATAATTTAGTTTGAGCAATTATCGGGAACTGGAAGGGCGTTTTCTACCTTTTTTGGTAGATTGCGCTCTTTGTTTATTTACGGCTTCTACAAGTTGTTTTATTTGAGAAACAATATAGTCTTTAAAAGGAGGTTCAAGTTCATGAAAAACGTCCAAAAGTTGTTTAAGTTGTATATCAGGCAGGTCTTCGCTGAACATCTCCCCTTTTCCGGTAAGAAGATAATCTTTTTTCACGCCATATTGTGAACATATCAAGGCGATAATACGGTCATTAACAGGTCTTTTCCCGCTCTCTATTTGGGCGTAATAAGATTGACTCACATAGATACCCTTGCAAAAGTCTCTTTGAGTTATTCCTAAAGCTTCCCTTACGGCGATAAACCTGTCCTGAATCGCAGCAATCATACTTTTTCCCTTATCAATATAAGTTAAGAGACAGTAAAAAGCAAGCAATCCCGGATCTCCGCCATTTAATTGGTTGTGTATAGCTATGCCTAAAGGTATAGAACCAATAGTTTTTAGAACTATTGACAAATACTCTATGCAATCTTAAAATATTGCATAGGATACTTAAAAAGGAAGTGTAATATGAACAACGAAAACAAGAAAGTATCTGATTTTAATAGTGAAAATTACAAGGACTTACCCCTCGAAATGCGGGTTAGGGTAAATATGACGGCGAATGAGCTTCTGGAAATCCAGAAGAAGAATAAGGCTTTGATTGCGGGTGGGAAAAAACTGCCTTCGCATGAAGATAGAAAAAATATGAAGTAATAAGGAGAAAAAAATGAAAAAGAAAAATTTGAGATTGGGAATGCTGGTTATGTTGCTAGTATATGGAATAACAATAATTGAGATATTGGCATCCTGTGCTTCATTTGGAGTTTATGGAAGTATTGATTATATTGATGATCAAATATTTATTGTTAATATTTCTGTACCTCCTATCGCTGGAGGAGGCAGTCCATCTTCAAATTTTCGGGAAGCAATGAAATATTCTGCAAAAGAGGTTATAAAACAGGGAGGTAATTATTTTATAATTTTTGAAGGCAACTATTCTGAACAACTCAGAGATATAAGTTTTAAAAATACTCAATATACATCTCGTAATAATGCCATAACTTCAAATTACGGACCACAATATGTCACATCATCATCATCAAATTATGTTGTTACTTATGCTCTTCAAGATGAAGAAAAAGAATTCATAGAATGGGCAAATAAGAATGGATACAAAATACTTTCAGCAAAACACATATTAAAATAAAAATGAGAAAAAGAAAAAAATGGGGTAAAAAGTTTTTTGTTTAGAATGTTATTTGGAAATGTATGAGTGACAGTTACCTTTTTCAACAGGAGAGACAATTATGAAAAGTAAATTCATTGGCGCAAATAAACTTAAGCCATATAAATTTTATAGTCGTGAAGATGTTGGTTTCAAAGGAACTCAGACACCAGGAATGAAGATCAGTGAAAATGAGAAGATTCTCTTTGTCAATATGGGTGATAAGTATGATAATAAACTTACAAAAAAAGGATTAATTCACGAACCAAGGTTACCAAAACATCTCTTTAGCAAACCTCAGACAATTTCATGCTATCTTTTTATTCGTTCCGGAAATAGAGGTAAATATTATTATGTTGGTGTTTCTAATTCTCAGAAAAAATATAACGATAATTACAATTTGCTTGAGTTTGATTCTTCAGGAATTCCAGCAAATATAGTTAAGGCTCTTGGTGGGTTTCAACCATTACCTTAATAATTTAGAAGAAAACTGTAATTTTAAATAGCAAATTAAGTAGACCAATAGTCGATCATTCGTGCCATTTTCCTTTAATACTGTTTCAATATGCCCCTTATCAGGTTCGTTTAAACGCTCAAGATATTTTTCCGGTAATCAATGTCAAACGCCGACACGATGTTCAGGCTGTGAAGCGGAAACTCTTTGCAGCCAAGCCGACATTTCCCGTTAGTATAGACTTGTTTTACCGTAGATATACATCAATTGCTTCAGCGGCCTTTTTTCCCGCGCCCATGGCGAGAATCACTGTGGCCGCTCCGGTTACCGCGTCTCCTCCGGCGTAGACTCCCTCCAGGCTGGTTTTACCGGTCGCTTCGTCGGCGATAATGCCACCCCATTTTTGCGTATCCAGTCCCGCCGTTGAGTTTCGGATAAGCGGATTAGGCGAGGTGCCGATAGCCATGATAACACAATCGGCCTCTATGTCGGTTTCGCTTCCGGGGATGGGAATCGGCCTGGCTCTGCCCGATTTGTCGGGTTCACCCAGGGTCATTTTTTCACAGGTAATAGAATTGACCCAGCCTTTTTCATCGCCTGAGATTTTGACCGGATTGGTGAGAAGCATAAAGTTAATGCCTTCTTCCTTCGCGTGTTCCACTTCCTCATAACGGGCGGGAAGCTCTTTTTCGGTACGGCGATAGATAATGGTTACATCCGCCCCCAGCCGTTTCGCACAGCGGGCAGAATCCATCGCCACATTTCCTCCGCCGATAACAGCGACTTTTTTTGCCGACTGAATCGGCGTGGCGCTTCCATCAACATAGGCTTTCATCAAATTGATGCGGGTTAAAAATTCGTTTGCCGAATATACGCCGTTTAGATTTTCGCCGGGAATGTTCATAAAAGCGGGCAGCCCCGCGCCGGAACCGATGAATACCGCCCCGTAACCACGCTCATTCAGAAGTTCATCCACAGTAAGCGTTTTTCCGATTATCGTATTGCAAATGATTTCAACGCCCATATCTTTGAGTCCCTGAATTTCATGCTGAACTATTGCCTTGGGCAGACGGAATTCGGGGATACCGTAAACCAGTACACCGCCTTCACGATGAAGCGCTTCGAAAATCGTAACACTATAGCCCTTCCGCGCCAGATTCCCCGCGCAGGCAAGACCTGCAGGTCCGGAACCGATAACGGCCACTTTCTTACGAACCTCTGGTTCGATTTTTGCCGGCGCGGATTTCGCCGTTCCTGCGGAAGCTAAATGCGCTTTGTGGTAATCCGCGGCAAAGCGTTCCAGCCTGCCGATAGCGACCGGTTCGTTCTTGATGCCTCGTATGCATTTCCCTTCGCATTGAGTTTCCTGGGGGCAGACCCTGCCGCAGATTGCCGGAAGCGAATTGCATTCAGTGATAGTTTGATAAGCTTTTTCAAATTCGCCTTCGGCTATACGGGCGATAAAGACCGGAATATCAATGTTGACGGGACAATCATCTACGCAAGGTTTATTTTTGCAGCCCAAGCAGCGTTTCGCTTCATCAACGGCCTGCTCTTCGCTGTATCCGAGAGCGACTTCCGAAAAGTTGCTATTACGGACAGCAGGGTCCTGTACCGGCATTTCATTTTTTGTTGTTCTCATGTTAGCTGTCATTGCGCCGCCGTTTTTTTAAAAAGACTGCAAGCCGTCTCGTAAGCCTTTGCCTCAAAGGGGCGGTACATACCGCTCCTTGCGAGCGCTTCATTAAAATCAACCTCATGGCCGTCAAAGTCCGGTCCGTCAACGCAGGCAAACTTCATTTTGCCGCCAACGCTCAGACGGCAGCCGCCGCACATTCCCGTTCCGTCGATCATGATGGGGTTCATGCTGACGGTAGTTTTTACGCCGTAAGGTTTTGTAGTAGCGGCGACAAACTTCATCATAATCAGAGGCCCGATAGCGATTACTTCCTCGTAGGTTTCGCCCTTGTCGAGAGACGCTTTCAACGCTTCGGTTACAAGCCCTTTCTTGCCGTAGCTTCCATCATCGGTCATAAGGTCAAACTCATGCGAGGCGGAGCGAAACTCATCCTCAAGAATTACTAGGTCTTTGGTACGGAAACCGATAATGGCGTGTACCTGCGTTCCCTGAGCAAAAAACTTTTTCGCCAATGGATACGCAATCGCAGTTCCCACGCCGCCGCCGATAATGGCTACTTTTTTCGCCGAACAGTCCGAGGGGTTTCCCAGCGGCCCGACAATATCATGCAGCGCGTCTCCCTCTTGCAGTTGATTCAGACGGAAGGTCGTGGCGCCCACAATCTGAAAGATGACGGTAACGCTTCCTTTTTGTTTGTCATAATCGGCAATGGTCAGCGGTATCCGCTCACCGTCTGCATCGGTCATGATAATAACAAACTGACCCGGCTGGGCTTTTGCCGCTATAAGCGGCGCCTCCACTTCCATCAGAGTAACGGTGGGATTCATCGTTTTTTTTCGTAAGATTTTTGCCATTCTTCAACTTATATCCCATATATTATGAAAATAGGGAAAAACGTGTCAACAAGGCGGATTGGAAATTTTTGGCAGCCCGGCGCATTGCAGAAATACGAAAAACAATTCTTGAATTGATTCTTGCTTATCATCCGCTTATAACTTTTGATTAAGTTTTTCTACAGTGGTTGCAGCCTAATACATGAATATGATTTTTACTGGTAGAACGTTCAAACATACGGCAAATAAGGAAGTCATCCGAACTCATCTCCGTTTTACATACCGGACAGTTTCTGTCCGCTTTATTATTAAGACAAACAGGACAGCCGCGTATATGCATTGTGCGGTATTTACTGCCGGCGACAGAAGGAAAAGCTATAGTTTTAACCTGTTCGCTTTTTATTAATTTCGAAGAGCAAATAGGACATACCCGTGAAGCGCCCGGATCTCCTTTTTCAATCTTCTCTTCGTTTTCTTTTATTTTTTTGTTAATCCTTCTCCATTCTTTAAAGGAAAAAATTTTAGGGAAAAAAGGCGGTAATTTACCATAAAACAGAGAGTGACCAAACCAAAGCAAAATAAGACCGGAAAAAATATATATCAGTATATATAAAGATTTATCCATAGGGTTCCTTATTATAAATTAAACCACTTGCATAGCAAATGGTTAAATAGGTTATAATTTTATCATGGCAGCTCTTTATATTATCGGCACACCGATTGGAAATCTGGGCGATATTAGTTTCCGCGCAGTGGAAACGCTTAAAAAAGCCGATCTTGTGGCATGTGAAGATACCCGCCGTACCTTGAAACTTCTCAATCATCTGGGAATTCAGGTAAAAATGCTCTCCTGCCGCTCCCAAAACGAAGAATTTGCGGCGGAAAAAGTAATTTCCGCCCTAAATCAGGGGCAGACAGTGGCATATGCAAGCGATGCCGGCACTCCTGCCCTGAGCGATCCCGGCGCGGTGCTGGCGGCAATGGCGGCGCAGGCGGGACACGATGTAATCCCAATTCCCGGACCGTCGGCGTTTGCCGCCCTGTTAAGCGTTGCGGGCGGAAGAGACAAAACGGTGGTATTTGAGGGATTTCTGTCGCCAAAAGCCGGAAGAAGAAAGAGCCGCTTGCGGGAATTAATGGCTATGGATGCGGCTTGTATTCTTTACGAATCTCCGTTCAGAATTCTCAAGCTGCTGGCGGACGTTGCCGAAATTGACAGTGAACGATATATTTGCCTTGGGAGAGAAATAACCAAGATTCATGAGGAATTTATCCGTTGTTCCGCCGTTGAGGCGCTTGAAATTCTAGGCAAAAAAAAAGAACAAATCGGAGAATTTTCTTTATATATATCTGGCAATAAGTTTAAATAGCTGGTAAACTTATAATATATATTTGCCGATAATAGGGTATAGGTAGGGTATGAGTATGACAGTAAACAGGATAGGTCATGTAGAACCCATTCCGCCCGGGAAGAGACCGGGAAGGAATGAACAAGTGGGGGGGGACAACAAGGCTGATACTATCAATCTTTCCGCGGATGCGATGGAAAAGGCTGAAAAATATCAGGTTATTGAACTAATTCAATCCGCCCCGGACATGGACGATGCCCGGATTGCTGAACTCAGGCAGAAAATTGATGACCCTGCATATTTAAATGACAAGGTTATTAATGCTACAGCGGAAAAGATTTTGAACGCATGGTTTGCGTAAGACTTTAATAAAAGCAGTTTAAGCCTGACCGCCTGATCACTTGCTTTTGCATGTGGTAAGGCGGTCAGGTTTTTTTTTACAGAAAAACGGGAAAGAAATGGATATTTCATTTAAATTTGATCCTGAAGTACTCATTGGAGCTGACACCCTCAGCGCAGCAGGAACAATATGCGGACGTTACGGAAAACGCATAATGATTGCCGCCGACCATGCAATGGACTCAATTACCGTAAACAAGCTGAAAGAAATACTTGAAGATTCAAATATTGAAGCTATTGTTTTTGACGGAATAGAAGAAAATTCTACTGTAGATATGGCAGATAACATTGTAGAGCTTACCCACGCAGCCCATTGTAATGCAATAATTGGTTTGGGCGGATATAAAACACAATTAATCGCGCGCATGACCGCAATCATGATGCCCATGAGAATCACGTCATTTGAGCTTCTGGAAGGACGGATGTTTCAAAGCAAGTTCTTGCCTTTAATAACCATTCCGACAGAAGGACTGGACGCTTTTTCGTTAACAAATTTTTTTATTGCCGCAGATCCGCGCAACCGTTTGGTGAAATATGTCCGGTCGCCTGACGGTCTTTACTCTGCGGTAATAATTGACAGTAATTTATTAATACAGCCTTCCGGCGCAAACCAGGCAACGTTTCTTTTTGATGGTCTTATTTCGGCGGTTGAAGCATATTGTTCTGTAAAAGCCAATTTCCTGTCCGATGCATTATTGGAAAGGGCAATAAATTTTTTTGCAAAATTGTTAAGAAGCGGCGGCTCAAACGCAGATGTATACGCACAGGCATGTTTTCTTGCCGCAATTGGAAATGCATTAAGTTCTCCGGGAATAGGTTCTGCCTTGTCATATGCAATTAACGCCCGTTTTCCGGTACAAAAACAGCAATGCTCCGCTGTATTGCTTCCGTACATAATGGAAAAACTGATAAACGCGCGTCCCGAAAAAATGGCGCGTGTCGCTTCATTCCTCGGCAGCGCGGGAAAAACCGGCTCCGTGGCGGAAGCCGCCAATTCAGCCGTAACCGGCATCAAGAACTGTATGGAAGCTTTCAAAATACAGGGCGATTTAAAAGGGTTCAACATACCGCTTGATCGCGTAACAGCGGCAGTTGAAGCAGTCCGCAGTCTGGAATTCATCGCCAATTCGCCATGGACAGTTTCATATGAAGATACTTTTGAGATATTAAGAAAAATTCTTTTATAATTAATATCCGTCGGACATTGCGCGGTTTACATCACGCTGATAAAGTTCCTGATATACCAAGTTGCGGTTTCTTAGTTTTTCCTTTACTTCCCTAGTGAACGGCATATAACGCCAGAAGGTTCCCCGTACTTCTTTATCGAGTTTTTGTATACCTTCCGCTTCCTTTGTCATCCACAGGATATAATCCCGGATAAAATATTCCTTAATGTCGCCTTTTAATTTTTGAGCCTGAAACCACTGGTAATAATTTCCTGTAAGTCCTTCTTCCATCCAGTAAAACGACGCTTTCTCTTTTGCCACCTGCCAGCGAAGATCGGCAACAGCGGTCAAAACAGCCAAATATAAATTCTTGGGATACATCGGGATTACAACACGTCCGCGGCTTGTTGCGCGGTTGAAACGGTCAAACGGTTCCCAGCAAAAACCAAGATCACCGTAAGTGGGTATTAAAAGAACAAACGGCACTATACGATTAAGCTTGTTTTTATAGACACGGCAAAATGCCTCTGCGTCAACGCTTTCTATCTTTGCCATCATAAGAATTACATTTTCACGAACGCCGACTTCATTAGGACCTGAGTGAAAATACTCGCCTGTAAGAACCGGAAAGTGATTTCCCTGCCGTCCGCACGTCATTTTTGCCATTTGCCGTATTGTGTCAAATTCAGCGTCAATAGCGCCGATGTCCACAGTAATAGCGCCGCCTTCCGCTTCAAGTTTGGCGGCTAACACATGAACATCGCTTTCCGCGTTGTTATAGTCCCTTAAGCTTACTTGCATATCATGATCGTTTCTCAATAAATCCTTAAGCAGATTTTGAATTTCGGTAATAGAAGATTTTTGTCTTTCACTCAAACAGTCGCTGACATCATCTAATTCACGCAAGTGTCCATGCTCAAAAACAGACGCAAGCCTGTCCTTAATAATTCTTTCAATTTCGCTTCGTTCCCTGTCTTTCTGTTTCAGTATGGATCTTGCGCCGTCAAGTTTGCCATTCGCTTTTTCCAGCAGTTGTTGAATCTTTGATTGAGGGTTGTTTCTGGATACCCTTACTTCATCTGTGGTAGACGGACGCATTTTGCTTGTTCCTACCGCATTAAGCCACTCGTCCATATAATAAACAGGCTGCTCCAGCGTATTTTCAACTACTACTTTGCCGAAATATTCTCTTGTTTCTGCATTAAGAAAAGTAGGATGTAAAAGGGCAAAACGCAGCAGGAACTTTTTGGGAGCAGGCAATTTTCCTGTTGCTTTCCTTGCGACATTAAGAAGAAATTCCCAATACGGTGTGATAAATTGCTGACGGAAAACACTGCGATCTTTTGGGTCTTTTGCCGTAAGGTACTTTTGCAGAATACCATGCACCCTTTGAGCTATATCTCCTTCGTTGGAAAGGGCGACTTTATAATAATTGGGATCGTTAAAGTAATTATGCGGCTTGTCTTCAAAACGCTTGGCTATCTGGGGAAATCCGCTGAGAGAAAGGTCAACGCTGTCTGCCGAAGGTTCTTTAATATCTTTGGCATCTTTTGAATCTCCAAAAATATCGTTAAAATCAGGAAGCGGGCCGCTGGTATCACCGGCTGTTCCGAGCAACGAGGCAAGTTCAGGATCCATGTCTTCTTGATTATTATTTGCTGCCATTAATTATATGATAAAATGTTTAGAGTTTGATGTCAAGAATACATTTATTTACTGTCAAATTTATTATAAAAGCATATCCAAATCAATTTCGCCCGCAATGCAGGAGATTGTAACGCCCCAGTTTTCAAGCACTTCCGGGTTTATTTCGCCAAAAACGCCGACCTGTTTTCCGTTGTAAATAATTGCCGCCGCTCTGCCGGAAATAAAGCGGGAATCATCCGCTTCTTCCACATTATATTCGCGGGAAAGGTAATAAAAAAGCGTTTGAAGTTCAGCGGCTGCCGAATTAAAATTGGCATCCGCTCCGGCGTGAAGAAATCCGGCAAATTGACGGGTGGTACTCCTGTAATTTTCATTATCATCAAGCCAGGCGACTTTACCAACTTCAAAAATTTTATGCGGGTAAACAGAACGTCCGGAGATTGATTCGCTTGCCATAAGAGAAGCGATAATAGAATTACGGACATATTCGTAATTTTCCGTCATCGGGTTGGAGATACGGATTAATTTACCAGTATTACTGCTGCTGGCAGACAGACACATATTTTCCGCTAAATCCTTGCGGGAGCCTAAATAATTGTAGATCATTTCCTGATAACCCATACCTATAAGCAGTTCTTTAACCTGCCTGCTGAACAGGGTAACCGGCAAAAGCCGTCCGATTGTAAAATCGGAGGGGCGCTCAGGTTTAAAGGAGCCAAGCGAGCGCCCAATCATCACATCTTCAGAAACATCCGCCGCATGAAGAAAATCGTTACGGTATTCGGGAGGCCATGCGCGCACACCTTCGGTTTCACAGGTTTGTCCCAATTCCGCCGCCCTCGCTTCTTCCGCTTTTACGCCCATCCGGCGAAGAGCCTGCACACATTCACCGGCAGATAATTTTTCTCCAAGAAATTTTTCTATCCTTGACAGCGAACAAAAAACCGGCTTCTGGAAATAATAAGGGAAAACCACATTCCTTCCGAAAGGCGTATCAAATTCATATTCAACTTCCGCAGGTTCAATCTTAAATCCATTATCCGCAAGATCGCAGGCAACGATTGAAGCCGCCAGAGTAACCGATGCCATGTCTGTACCGGTAAGTTCTACAAAAATTTCATCATCGCCGACCTGCACCGCTCCCAGATCATTGGAATTGATGATTGGCGGATATGAGAGAATAAACTCCTGCGAATCCAGCAGCAGGGGGTGGATAGGTTCATGCTCCTGAATAAAAGCATATTCTTTGCCTTTCGGATGCTGCTTTAATATTTCCCGAAGCGTCAACGGACAGTCCCACTGGAGCGGTACAAAAGAAACAGAATCAGGGTCTACACCTCTGTAAATTATAGGCCATTTAATTAACGAAATACGGTAAAGCCCCATTGATATGCTGCGCCGCTTCTGCCCGAAATTCCATGCAAGTTTTTCCTGAGTTTGAATCATATCCCTCAGCATCATGTCCGTAATCGCCTTGCCGCTTGCGATAAAACCCGAAAGGTAAGGCCGCACTTTTCTAACGCTTGCCTCGACTTTTACTTTACGCGCGGTTTTTTTTACATCGCCCTGTTTAGAAAAAAAGCCGTATTCGGGTATTTTTCCGCCGTTATAAACCCTCAGCTGTCGGGCGCACCCGGCTGTTCCCCAAAGATCAGGCCGGTTTGTATCGTTAAGTTCAATTTTTAAAATACGTTCATTTACCGGAAGATTTTTATCGCTGTCTTCGTCCAGTTCGGCCTTGGCGGAGGAAAGAACTTCTTCAAATTCATCCCTGCTTTTCCAGCCTCCATGTCTGCCTGCAAGTGCATAGAAAACTTCTTCGTTTACTTCAATTTTTGGCATATTCGACATTATACTTATAATAGACTTGTTCAACAACCCGTCGTTTGGGCTTACAGCCCAAACAAGTTGTTTCACAAGTCTTGCATTTTTTCGGGCTAAAGCCGGCTTTAGCCTTACAAAAATGTTTTTTATTAATTGGATTTTTATATGGAAACTGATAACCGATTAAAGATGACAGGAGTTATTACAGATTTCGCAGTATGGGATGATACCATAAACCTATATGTTTCAAAATTCCACGAAAAATTTAATGTATTTCCCAATATAATGCTTGCTTAAGTAACTCCCCAATAAATATGATTTATTTTATCTATCCATACGGTTGCATTTTTTTCATCCATTTTAAACAGTGTTATTCAGGAAATTGTCCTTGCCCGCGAACAGTTAAACAGCAGAGACCGTCAGATTATTCTTAATCTTGCCAAGATTATGAAAAAAGAACATTCTTAAGATATTTTATACTTTTCTTTTTCAAATTCTGTTGCCATATTATGTATTTCATTTATGGGTCTATCCTTCCATAAATTCTTATGCCATTCTGTATAGTCAAAATTATTATTTTTAATACTGGCTATGAATCGTTCGGTTTCAAGAACCCCAAAAGTTCTTAGTAATAAATCTATTGCTTCAACTTTCAATACAGTTTCAGTTCTCATTTCTTTTCTCCATATCCCGTACAAAATCTATAGTATTAACTATTTTAATACAATCAATTTCTTTATTTGTCAAACCTGCATCTGTTGTTATAAAATATTCACATTGACTTTCTATTGCACAAGCAATATGCAAAGCATCACTTGCTTTAATACCTTTTTCTGCAATATTTATACCTCGTGTCAAAATATTTTCAGATGATTTGCATTTATATTTTGATATATTTTCCCATAATTGAATAGATTTTTTGTTTTCAATATTCGGATTATTATCATTTTCAAAATCTGACATATAAGACCAAACCAAGTCATATTTTCCTTGTCTTATCTGATTCTGAATATACAATTTTGCCGATGTTTCTAATTGATTTTTTATGTTATTTTGGTCATCAAATGGTCTATTATACGTACAATGATCTAAATATATTTTCATAATTTTATTCTATAATAATTTGACTTGTTCGACAATCCGTTAGGTTGTAAATTTAATCCACCAGCAAAGACGGTAAAATGTTTATTATTCTGTTAAGTAAATTTTAAATTGGTCTATTATGTATCTGCTTCTTTTTTAGTATTTTAATTTTTTTTTCTAATATTGCCATATTTTCATTTGATATATTTATTGTTTGACCATTTAATATCTTTAATCCCTCAAATGCCGGTTCTAGTAATATTTCATTATTCATTCCAAAATTAAATATTGCTGAAGCATATGTAAAGCATTTGTATTTTCTTTATAAGGCTTTATTGACGATACAACAGCGCTTATAGACAGGCTTGTAACAGACTTTCAATATCTGTAAATGACTCAATAAAAAAGACTTACCGGCAATATGGCGGTAAAAGCCTTATTTAAACTGACAGCACAGCTTTTATCATTGGCTCTAATTTACTGAGGCGGTATATTCATTTTTTGAGGATTTATCAGCAGCATAAACCGTTTCCAGCTCTTGAACAAGGCAATCTTTATCATATTCCAGCATTTCTTTATCGCTTATAATGCCTAAACGGTGCAAGCCTTCTGCATCCTGATGTATAACTTTTAAAGCATTACTTTGATATTTTTTCATTGCTCCTCCTCGATTTCAATTAACTCTCTTGCATTGATCGCTTTAGTAAGTTCCTTTTCGGTCATGTTAAGTTTTGTCTTGGCAATTTTCTTGTTAAGACGTAATTCTTTTTGGTCAATATTATCACGATCTGCTTTTGAATACCCATACTGATAAAATGTCCGTTCCCCGCTCTTAAAAAACACGATTACACGATACCCGCCTGATTTTCCTTTTGATAATAACAAAAAACTAATTTTATGGTAAAGCTATTATCAATTATCAATGAACAATGAAAAGAAAAAAAATAGGAAATTTTAGACTTTTTCTAACTGTAAATGTTTTTTTCATACTGATTGTTTTGTTACGGTTGCCTTTCATTTCGGCATTGGATTCGTCATAATGACTGCTTTTATACTTAGCGATATTGACTAAAAAATTAGAGACAATGGATTTTAGCTTTTTAAGACTGTCATTTTTAATCATGGTTTATTACAACGTAAATTGACTTATGAAGACAAGGAATCATGGGAATGTATATTACCTATCCGCCCTATAACCAGTCGGATACTTCAGTAAATCCGCCTTTTCATATTATGGCATATTTGACATTATTTAATAAAAACCCCTGTATTAACAGTTAAACTGCTACAAATAGCCTAAAAGTTACGTAAATTCCGGAAAAATAATTGATATTACGGCATAAAGATGATAAAATTTATTTGTATGATTTTTTATGGAAGGATAAGTTTGTATGGATAATGCCGGAAAGAAAAAGGTTTTATTGATTGATGATGATGAAATGCATCTGATAACAGCTGAGTTGTACCTGAAAAATGACTACGAAATTCTAAAAGTCAAATCAGGAGAGGAAGCGTTAAGTAAATTAAATAATAACGAATTTGCTCCTAATTTAATTTTACTGGATATTGTAATGGATGGAATGAACGGATGGGAAGTTTTCAAAAAAATAAGAGCGATACCTTCCCTAAAAAATCTCCCGATAGCGTTTTTAACTTCTGAAAATGATCAAGCGGAAAAAGATCGCGCTACCAAACTTGGAGCTGCTGACTATATTACAAAACCGTTTAATATGACGCTTCTAAAAAGTAAAGTAAAAGATATATTAAGCAAAAAAAAATAAAATACGGCTATTTAATGTCTTTCCCGCAAAGTAACCCCCAACTAAGTTGACGAATTTCGCCGGACATTTACTTAATCCGTGACGCGGGCGCTGATTCTTTCAATCATTTCGTAAAAACAACGGCTTTCTTTATGAATAAGGCGGATAAAAGGATTGTCGCCGTGTTTTCCAAGTACCTGCTCCATCTCCTCCTGATTACGGAATGTAGCTTTTTTAAAATGATTGTGGTAATCCTTTTCTCTGCTTTCGAAGATTTGCCTGTCTATCCAGCGGCGAATATCAAGAACTGCTGTAAGCTCCCTCTTGAATCCGGCGGCATCCGGAGCTTTGTCTGTCTCATGCAGAAGCGCAAACGTTGACCATGCATGACGGCATTTATCAAACTGGTACTCTTTATCCCAAAGATCATACACCCCGTGAATCTCATTCCAGTTTTTATATTCGCCTTTCCCGATTTCTTCGCGTAATTTATCAACGCGGAAAGCCGGAACAATTTGTCCGCCGAAATTTTCCCAATCCTTTATGCGTTCATTCGGAGCGGGAGAACCAAGCAGGCTGCATAAATTTTTATAATCCAAAGACGGCTGTGTATCAAAAAAGTTTACGATTGTTTTAACCGAATAATAACGCAGCATTTGACGGTAAGCGGCAATAGCTTCAAGCGGCTTTATAATCACCTGTCCCCTTTTACTGCGTTCAAAGTGGCGGCATATAATATGGCTGACCGTAACATCTTCCGCGCCCGTCATGTCCATCGGCGAAAAGCCGGATTCACCCAGCCAGCCGTCCAGAAGCGAAAGGGCGGCGATAATTTCTTCCGCAGTATCGGGCGCAAGATAATCGCTTTCAATCCGCTGGATTTTAATTTTTCGTCTGTCGCGGTTTTTGGTTTTCCATGAATTACGTTCAAGCGCATAGAGATTGTGAATCCAAAAATAAGCGGGCATTACTTCAAGCCGGTTTTTATGAACATTGTTGTTTACAAGAGAGAAAGGCAGAGGAATATTCAGTTCTGACGGATACTCGCCTTTTGCGATAATCACAAACGAAGCAAAAACACTTGAGTGCTTGATGCTTACGGCAAGTCCGGGCCAAAAACCGCGTTTTGCCCGTATCTCACCGTCATTGGCGCGGCTGTTGTGGTTGCTGCCTATTGTGGCCGCCGCCGCCATATTTGACATTCCCTGAACAAGACTTGCTATTAAAAACGAATTGTTGTGGTGCTGTTCATGTACGGGAAAGATCAGGTTGTTTAATATTTCGCAGCACGATACTGTTGAATTGTCACCTAACACAGAGTGAATAAGACGCGCTCCGTATTTCAGGTTGCTGTTCCTGCCCATAACAAAACGCACAGCCTTTGAACCGTAAAAAGCGCTGCAGGCGTAACCTACAATGCCGTTTACCATTTCAACTCCTTCGCCTATCTGCGTCGGCTCGTCAGCGGAAGATTGTATCGTAAGGTTTTTTAATTTGTTCGCTCCCTTGATGTACGCGTACTCGCCTACCGCTGTGTCCTTGATAATTGAACAGCTTTTTATCACAGTTCCGCTGCCGATTGTTCCGTAACTGCCCCGAAAGCCGCAGTACTGTTTCTGTGTAATTTCCGTTAATTTTTCCGCTAACGCGGTATCGTCACGATACGCCGCCCATAAATAAGCGTCCGCCGCTATCATGTCTTCAAACGGCAGAATGGAGCGTCCGCCCGCTTCGTTCATAACATCAATCCAGACCCGCACTTCCTCAGCCTCGCCGTTTTTTACAACACCGTTGCCGAATTTGGAATGGTTAGTCGCCTGTATTTCATTTATTTCAGAAAGTATGCAGTTATCTCCTATGATATAATGTGAAATATACGCACAGTTTTGTATCGCTGTATCATCGCCGATGTCGCAGGAAATAATTACGCTGTTACGGATTCCCGCAGGTATACAAAAATCGTGGTGCTTAAGAAGAACGTTTCTAAGAACACCAATTCGAACCAGCCCGTAAAAAACGGAATCGCGGATTAAAGAAGGATCGAAAGGATCGGTTACAAGAAAATCTTCCCATTTTGCGCAGTTATTTCTGTTTTGAATCAGTATTTCAATTTCTTCGGGTTTTAATCGCCGCCAGCTTTCTTTGTTTTTGGAAAATAATTCGGCCTGTTGTGCATTACGCTGCCAATATTCATCCGCTCCCGGCGGCAGATATTCGGCAGGAATAAAATCGTAACCGTATCGCTCTATTGGAAAGACTTTACTTGCTTTCATCTATATTATCAGCCGGCTTTTGCCCGTCTCAACCTTACATTTTCAATGTCATAACTAAAAAGCTCGCGAAGGTCGTTTAATCCCAGCGCCATCAGCGCCATGCGGTCAATTCCGATGCCCCATGCTGCGACAGGAACATTCACCCCCAAACTATCCGTAACTTCGGGACGGAAGATGCCGGAGCCGCCAAGTTCAAACCAGCCAAGCACCGGATGTTTGATATGCACCTCCACCGAAGGTTCGGTAAACGGGAAGTAACCGGGAACGTATTTTACCTCTTTCGCTCCGGCAACTTCCAGGGCAAACATTTCCAGCATCCCCAAAAGCGTGCGCAAGTTGACATCTTCACCTAACACAATGCCCTCCGTCTGATAAAAGTCGGGCAGATGGGTAGCGTCCACGCGGTCGTAGCGGAAACAGCGCACAATGCCGAAATATTTGCCGGGAATTTTTGCAATCGGCAGTGTTTTGGCCGAAAGCACAGTCCCCTGAGAGCGGAGAATCAGCCTCTTTGTAAATTCACGATCAAAAGCGTAATTCCAGCCTCGGCTGCCGGTTTTCCCGCCGTTTTCATGAGCGCAGGCAATATTGGAAAGCCACGGCTCATCAATGGATTTAGCCCTCGCAATTCCGTCTTTGGAAGACGAATCTGCGACGCTGTATACATCGTGAATATCCCGCGCCGAATGAAACTGCGGCATAAAAAGAGCGTCCGAATTCCAGAATTCAGTTTCAACTAACGGTCCGTCAAATTCCTCAAACCCCAGGGATACAAGTTTATCTTTTACGTTTTCAAGAAATTTAGCATAAGGGTTGCTCCTTCCCGGAGTCAATCTTACAGGAGGCGTTTTAACATTATACGATCTGAATTTTTTTCCTTTCCAGCTTCCGTCTTCAAGCATGGACTGCGTTAAAATACCGATTTCATCGCCTGTGATTCCTGCCTGTTTTAAAGCTTTCGCAGCATCGGCGGCGGGAACCGAGCCGTCTTCAAGAACAGTAAAGCCAAAGAAGACTGTTTCTCTGTCAATCTGGCGGAAAGGGGCGTCAGCGGCTCCGCGTTTTTTCGCAAGACCGGACATAATTTTTTTCTCTTCTTCATTAAGCAAGGCATCGGCAAGCAGACCGCCTTCCGATGTATTGATTTTTTTAAACAAGCCCCGTAAGAGGGCGAAATGCGCGGCCGCCTGATTTTTGGCAGGATCGTCAAGGCTCTCAAGCGGTACGGAAAAGACAACTTTTTTTTCGCTGTCCATCGCAAGTACGCCAAGTTTGGAAAGATTTCCAAAAGCGCTGCCGATGTCTTTATTTTCCATTTTGAGCGACTGGGCTATGTCGGGCAGACGCAGACCCTTAGCTGATTTTATAATTTCAATGATACGCTCTTCGGGGCTTCCTTTTTCCTTCCACTCCTGACCCAGCGCGGTCATTTCATAATAGACAGCTTTTTCCCGGCGTGTCTCACTCACAAGCCCCTTGCCCGCAAGCCATGAAAGCGCCTGATTTCCGTTTCCCGGTTTAAACTTGAGTTCTTTTTCAACTTTTTCGATTGTCAGCTCATCACCCTTTTTGTAAGCAAGAAGAATCTGTACTTCAAGAGGATGAAGATTTTTTACAATGTTTTTTATATCGGACATAAAACCCCGTAAGTTTTTATAATAACATTTTATTTAATTGCAGGTCAATTATTAAAGCCTTGTAAAATTTGCGTATATTTGTTATTCTTTTAATGATTAGGAGAAGCAGTTGGCTGTTCATACATTCACGCGAGGTCTTAAGCTTTCGACAAGGAAACACGCTACAGAAGGAAAACCAGTTGAGCTTGTTCCGGCGCAGAAACAGGCAGTAATTCCTGTTAATCAGCATTTCGGAGCGCCTAATAAACCAATCGTCAACATAGGGGACCAGGTAACACGCGGTCAAAAAATCGCCGATGCCGCATCTTCCGGACTTATGACAGTGCCTGTTCATGCGTCAATAAACGGCATTGTAAAAAAAATTGAACCGCACCTTCAGGCAAACAATACCGAAGGGTTGTGCATAACGATAGAAGCTGACGACAATACTTCGGAAAAATTTATGACTCCTCTTGACCCATTTAAATGCTCAAAGGAAGACGCTCTTGCCCGTATCCGCGAAGCGGGCATACTTGGTTTAGGCGGCGCAGGTTTCCCTTCGCATGTAAAACTTTCTCCGCCGCCCGGCAAGCAAATAGACTTTATCATCGCGGACGGAGCGGAGTGCGAACCGTATCTTACTACGGATGAAGCCTCAATTATCGAAAACCCGCAATTACTTGTAAAAGGCCTTGTAATTATCATGAAGATTACAGGCGTTAACCGCGCAATCATCGGCATGGAAGATAACAAAAAAGATTTAATTCCGGTAATTGAACAGGCAATCAGGTTAGAAGAAATTAAAGGCGATATATCAATCGGTCTGTGCAAAACCCGCTATCCCCAGGGCGGAGAAAAAATGCTGATAACGGCGCTTACAGGGCGCGAAGTTCCCTCAGGCGGACTGCCGATGGACGCGGGCTGTATTGTGCAGAATGTCGGAACGTTAATTGCAATTGCGGAAGCGTTTACGCTTGGAAAGCCCTTAATCGACAGAACATTGACTGTAAGCGGCGGCGCGTGTAAAACGCCGAAAAATATCCGCGCTCCAATAGGGACAATATTAAAAGACCTGCCGTCCGCTTTCATGGATATTGATTATTCAATACTTGCAAAGATAATTTTCGGCGGCCCGATGATGGGAAACGCTGTCCCGTCTCTGGATGTGCCAATTCAAAAAAATACTTCGGGCGTTATCCTGATGACAAGAGAAGAGACCGCCGCCGATGAAGAAGGCCCCTGTATCCGCTGCGGACGCTGTATTCGCAACTGCGCCGCAAAACTTTCGCCCGTTATTATGAACAACAGCCTTGATGCGGACGATCTTGACTATGCCGTAAAAGCGGGGCTTATGGACTGCATGGAATGCGGAAGCTGCGCCTATGTGTGTCCGGCAAAAATAAAACTGGTTCAGCGTTTCCGCGTAGGCAAACAGCGTCTGCGAATGCGGCAAACGGTAAAGTAAAAAGGAGCGAGTATGGCAGAAAAAACAACGCCTTCAATGTTACTCCAGTCAAGTCCGCATATCGCTTCGCCTGTAAATTCAAAAATGATGATGGCGGCGATGCTTGTCTCTCTCGCTCCGGTATCAATTTTCGGCATTATCATTTTCGGGTTTCCCGCGCTAATTAACATTATTGTGGCAATCGCCTCCGCTATTGCAGGCGAAAGCCTTTTCCGCTTTATTACAAAACAGCCGATCAGGGCTAAAGACCTTTCCGCCGGCGTAAGCGGTCTCCTTCTTGCGCTGGTTATTCCTCCAACCACCCCGTACTGGATGACAGCCCTCGGCGCGGTTTTTGCCGTAGTTGTAGCGAAGGAATTTTTCGGTGGACTTGGCGCGAATGTTTTTAACCCCGCCTTGATCGGCCGCGCCTTTCTCGTGATGAGTTTTCCCGCCGCTCTTACTACATGGAGGCTTCCTGTTCTTCCGATAGGAGCGGTTTTTTCGGCAGATATCGTAACAGGCGCGACACCAACAGGCATTACAAAAATGGGAGCCGGAATTTCAGACGTAAGCAAATCCCTTATTGAAGCGGGACTTTCAGCTTCGGACTCCCACTGGGCGACAATGAAAACTCTTTTCTTCGGTTTTAACGCGGGCTGTATCGGCGAAACTTCGGTCTTTTTAATTCTCGCTTCTTTTTTATTCCTGCTTGTTACCAGAACTATCGACTGGCGCGCTCCGGTCAGTATGATTGCGGCGGGTTTTATCGCCGCTCTTGCTTTTTGGCAGGACCCCATATTTGCCCTGTACAGTATCCTTACAGGCGGTCTTTTCTTCGGCGCCGTTTTTATGGTAACCGACTATGTAACAAGCCCCGTTACGGAAAAAGGAAAGGTGTTTTTCGGAATCGGCGTCGGCGTTATCGCAATGTTAATCCGTAAATGGGGAATTTATCCTGAAGGCGTATGCTATGCCATACTAATAATGAACGCCTCAGTTCCCTTCTTAAATAAACTGCTGCCTAAAAAATATGGTTATGTGTACAGGAAAAAGGAGGCGGCAAAATGAAAGTTTTGGGCATGATAAAGCTGGGTATCATCCTTGCCCTTTTCGCCGCCGCCGCCTGTGTAATGCTTGCGTTTGTCTACAGCGGCACTTCGGCAATTATCGCACAGCGGCAGCAGGCTGACCTTGAAACGGCGCTTAAAGAACTTTTTCCGGATACTGACGATTTTCAGCTAATCGGCGAAATTAAAAGTCCCGATACGGCAATTACGATTGAAAGCGCATACAGCGCTCTTAGAAACGGCAAGATTATCGGAGCCGCTTTGACTCTTTCATGCGCAAGTTACAGCGGCAAAATAAGAACAATGGTTGGAGTAAGCGCTGAAAATTATATTACAGGCGTAAAAATACTGGAACATTCAGACACGCCCGGTCTTGGAGCAAATGCCGCTTCGCCTTCGTATTTTGTTGACCGCGCAAGAGGCATTACTTTTTACGGACAGTTTGCGGGAAAAAAAGTGAGCGACCCGTTTACAGTAAAAAATGATGTTGTCGCAATAACAGCCTCCACCATTACAAGCCGCGCCGTGTCTAATTCGGTCAAAGCCGCGGGACTGGCTTTCAGCGCATGGCTTTCAGGCGGGGAACCGGATGCAATTTCCTCCGCCACCGCAGGAGAAGAAGAATGAAACTATTATCAGCGCTTAAAAATTTCTTTAACATATTCACTAACGGTCTAATACGAGAAAATCCGCTTTTAATACTGATGATCGGTCTTTGTTCAAGCCTGGCAGTTACAACTTCAGTCCGCAACGGAATCGGCATGGGGCTCTCAATGACTTTCGTACTGCTTATGTCCGAAGTTGTAATCAGTATTTTCAGAAAAGTTATTCCCGCTTCGATCCGTATTCCCATATTCATTATCATCATTGCAGCATTTACCACTGTAATTGATTACACGCTGAAAGCATGGTTCCCCGACCTTTCAAAAGCAATGGGAGTCTTTATTCCGTTAATCGTTGTAAACTGTATCATCATGGGGCGTGTTGAAGGGTTCGCTTCAAAGAAACCGTTAGATAACGTAATTGCGGACGCTCTCGGAATGGGGCTTGGTTTTACTTGGGTGCTTACGGGAATTTCACTCGTACGCGAAATTCTCGGAAGCGGAACAATTGCCGGATCTCAGGTTCTTCCTTCAAGTTTTACGCCCGTTCTTTTCTTCATACTGCCGCCGGGCGGCTTCTTTGTGTTCTCTCTTTTCATTGCGCTCAATCTTTTTATAAGATCAAAATTGAAAGAACCTTCGGATAAAGCCGCAGCCGGAAGCAACTGCGAAGAATGTTCCTCGTGCGGGTGCATGGTAACCAATTGCGGTATCCCTGAAAACAAGGAGGGGCGGTCATGAACCTGTTAAAAATTTTCTTAACCGCCTTCCTGATTGACAATGTAGTACTAATGCGCTTTCTTGCCCTCTGTCCGTTTATCGGTATGAGTACCGATGAAGACAAATCAACCGGCATGGGTCTTGCCGTAACATTTGTAACGGTGCTTGCAACCTGCGTTACATGGCCATTATACAAATTTATCCTTGAACCGCTGGGGCTTGTGTTCTTGCAAATCCTCGTTTTCATTTTGGTCATTGCCGCGCTTGTCCAATTAGTAGAATTTTATTTAAAAAAGGCAGTGCCTTCGCTGTACGGAGCAATGGGAATTTACCTCGCTCTTATTACCACAAACTGCGCTATTCTCGCAGTAACATTTGACGTAATCTCAGGCGGCTACACCTTTGTCGAATCGCTTGTCTATGCCGCCGGTGTTGCCCTTGGTTTCCTTTTGTCATTGTTACTGCTTGCAGGCATCCGAAGAAGGATAAGGACAAGCCCCATTCCGGCTTTTTTAAAAGGAACGCCGATACTTTTTGCCGCCGCGGCATTACTGTCAATCGCATTCATGGGTTTTAAGGGGCTGGTACAATGAGCATCGTGATAATTACTTCCATTTTCGCCACTATCCTTGCCTTTGTGCTTGGAACCGCACTCGGTTTTTTCAGGGATTTTTTCGCAGTGCCGGAAGACCCTATAACTGCGAGAATACGCGAAGTACTGCCGGGTGCAAACTGCGGAGCCTGCGGTTTTCCCGGGTGCGATAATTACGCCTCCGCTGTTGCTTCAGGCGGCGCCCCTGGAACAGCATGCACTGTAGGCGGTCCTTCCGCAGCGGCAAAAATCGCCGCTATCACGGGCAAGGCAGGCGGCGAAGTAGTACAGACTATGGCAGTACTCGCCTGTCAGGGTTCATCATTGCACACTCCCCTAAAAGGGACTTACACAGGCATTAAAACCTGCCGAGGCGCAAAGCTTTCAGGAGGAACAAAACTCTGTTCATGGGGCTGCCTAGGTTTCGGCGACTGCGTGAAAGTGTGCAAATTCGGCGCTCTGTTAATGAGTGAAAACAGACTGCCAAAGGTAAATTATGCGAAATGTACAGGCTGCGGTCTTTGCGCTTCCGAATGTCCGCAGGGGCTTTTCCAAAATATTCCAATAAATAAAAAAGGCGCGATTGTTCTTTGTTCCAACAAAAATCTTGTAAAAGCGGCGGTGGCTAAAAGCTGCAAAATCTCATGCCGTAAATGCGGTCTTTGCGTAAAGAGCTGCCCCAAACAATGCATTACCCTGGACGCCCTAATCCCGACAGTGGATTACAGCAAATGCGATTCATGCGGAACATGCGCGGAAAAATGCCCAACCAAAGTTTTCAAGATTATTGAACGGGATATTTTTGTCTCTTAACTTGCGGCGGACACTTTACAATTGACAGATTCCCCCGTTTATTGTTAAAATAATCACAATGACGGCAAAAAAACCCGCTAACAGAACTTCAACACCAAAAATGCCCCCGGCATTTTTGGCGCATAGTCTAGGCAACAGGCAACATTATACACATCTTCTAAGTAACCGTGTCAACTACACAATAGTTTATTTCCTCTCAAATCCTATCTATCTCTTCGGTAATACACCGCGCCGTCAAAAAGCGCAGTTATTATACAGCCGCCCTTTCGGGCGGAAAATCTCAATAATTAAAGGACAATATCATGAAGACAAACAAGATCATTTTTCTGTTGATCACGGCGTTTATTCTGGCGTTCACCTCGTGCGGTGACAAGGACAAAGACAGCGGAGATACCTATCTTGGTCAGAGGTTAACTAAAGGCGCTCCCTCCAGCGCGAAACTGGCGCAATACGATATCCCCGAAACAACTCTTTCGGAGATGTTTAACAGCGCAAGAGCCGTCGATACCAGCGACGCAAACTATAAGGGCTACTTTGAGGAAAGCGAGAGCGGTACGTCTATGTTGTATTTTATTTGGAGCAACAAGGATGAGACAAAGTATAATGCTGTCAAAACCACTTTAAGCAGTGAGCTAGGAACTTGGACTGATTTGGGAGACCTTAGTAAATTTACCGATGAATTTCCTGCCGGCACTGTATTAGCCGCAGGCGGAACGTATAGTTCTAATACTAAGGCCGCTGTTGTTATATTATTCAAGAAAGCCTACGATGATGTACCCGCAGGGACAATGGCTGTAGGCTATTTAATACGTTAGCATAAACCTAGCTGAAACCCGCGCGGCTTATTCGTAACAGCGGGTAAGCCGTCAGGCGCAGTGCGCGTGTCAGGTTTCATGGCGCGGCGAGACCCGTAGAGACGGCACGGGTGCGCACGAGGCATACGCCGGTCTCGTCCGTTACATGCGCTTCCTGCACAGCATTGAGCTTGACGAGACCGAGCGGGGGATTAGAGGCTCATGGTCGGAAGTGCAGACAGCGATTGTTCCTTAACAGATAACCGGCGCAAAAAAAAAGCCGTCCCCGCCGGACGGCTTTTTTACGCTTTATGAAAGACCCTTGAGAACCGCTTTAAAAAGTTCGCCTTTGGCATCGCTTCCTACCGCCTTATCCAAGGCTTTAAGAGCCGAGCCTCCGCCGTTAAACGAAACTCCGAATTTGTTGTTTAAGGTTGAACCCAATTCAGAAGCCATACCTGTCAGTTCTTTTTTGTTTTTGACGGTTTTCGCCAGAGTAATTGCCAGACTTGCAATAGAACTAAGGTTCGCCCCGGAGCCTGAGTTGCCGGCAATCGCCGCCGCCAAGCCTTCAATGCCTCCGGCGGCTTTTGTTACTGACCCAGCTTTGCCGGAAGAAATTAAAGAACCTGCCAGACCGGCTAAGTCTCCCAGCTTGGAACTGTCAAGAAGCCCCGACTTTGCCGCTACGGAAGCAATAGTACCTACAATACCGGCGGCTCCTCCGGCTTTATTACCCAACATGGCCGGAATAATCGCCGCCAAATCCAGACCTGGGATCGTTCCGCTTTTCGCTACTTTTTCACCCGTTAACCCAGCTGCCGCCGCCGCAATACCCGATAAAATATTTAATGCTGATGAACCCATATCTACCTCCACAAATTAATATAAGTAATACCGGCGGGTTTTTCAACAAAAAACGAGTGTTTGAGGCAGCTTATTTTAATTATTCATTCATTTTCTCTCTAAATTCCCGTCTTTCTTCCAATAATAAATCTATCATACGACGGAAAAATGTTTTAAAATTTTCAGGTTTATCTATAAATATATTTGCATCCATTGAAACGTCATCTTCTCTTGAATTAAGATAGACTTTAGCTACTTTAGTCGTTCTGTTTATATAATTTGCAACCTTAACTGCTTTAGCTTTTTCATCTTCAGATTCAATTTCCCAAAAGTTTGGATATAAAATTCTAAACGACTGTAAATCCCTTGTATCCACAATAATGTAAAAAGTTCTCCCTTCCGCCTTAAATTCTACATCGCCGTCTGAATCAACATTTGATTGATAACCTTGATCTTTAAGAAAAGAAATATACATATTCTGTAATTCTTGTTTTGACATTTGCGCATTTAAATTGGCAATACATACCAGTATAAAAGCAACAAAAACACTTAATTTTTTTATTTGCATAAAAATATCTCCTTTAAAACTGTTTTAATTATATATGATTAAGAAAATAAATCAACATAAATTTACTTGCGGTATTCTTCATAACAGACAATCATATTTTCAACAAAACGATCCATTGTATAATTCCGGGAAATTTCTTCCGATCTCTTGCCCATTCTCTTACGAGCGGCAGAATCGCTTAAAACCTCTACAGCCTTTTCCCACAACAAGCCGTCATCTTTTAAAGCCCAGCCGTTTTCCCCGTTTATTACCATACCGTCAATGCTCTTGTCTGCGGCGGCAACAATCGGAAGCCCTGAAGCCATCGCTTCTATAAAAGTAATCGGATGAACTTCACTGTGACTGGCGCTCATAAACATATCTGCGGCGGCATAAATCTGCTTGATCTCGTCAGGCCACTGGAAATAGCCTGTAAAAACCACTGACTTGCTTATACCTAATTCGTTACCGTAAACTTCAAGCGACCGGCGGTCAGGTCCGTCGCCGACAATAACAAGTTTTGCCTTTCGCCTTTGCAGAATTTCTTTAAAATTTTCAAGCAAAACAGAAACATTTTTCTCTACCGCCAGCCTCCCGATAAAGACAATCATATCTTCCTCTGCGGCTATATTAAACCGCTTCCGTATATTCCTGCCGCTTTCTGTCAATTCATCGCTTCGATCATAGAAATAAGAAAGGTCGATTCCGTTTGGAATTACCCGCACAGGCTTGTGGTATTTTATTTCCGATAGATAATCGGCGTTTTTATATGACGGCGTAATAACGCACAACTGGCTTCGAAGTATATGTTTAATAATTTTTGACATATTTTTTTCAAACACTCTGCCCATAAGCGGAGGAGCATAATTCAAATAATCAGGATAATAACTGTGAAGCGTATGGATAGACGGAATGTTTAACTTTTTACTTAACACACGCGAAGCCAAATAAAGGCTGAATTCAGTCTGGGTGTGAATAATATCAAGATTAAGGGGCTTAACAATATTATATATCTGTTTATAAATAAACATCCCTATCCGGTGTTGGGGCTCTTTTGGAAATTGAACCGAAAGAAGCCTAAAAACATTCTTTTCTTCTTTTGCTTTTGGATGTTTTACCGTAAAAATATAAACATTATGCCCTCTCTGTTCAAGACCGGTTTTCAGGGCGCGTATGACAGTTACTATACCGTTAACCTGAGGAGTATATGTATCGCTAAAAATCCCGATATTCATATAAACCTTACCACCATATTACTTACATAGTAAGTTACGTAGAAAAATTTAGCAACTAAAAACAATACCAATATAAATTACTTGACCATATTGCTAAATTTTAGTATTTTTCAATATAAGGAAGCTTCTATGTCAAAACAAGATACTCATCCTGAAAAGCCGGATCAGGGAAATCTCCAAACAGAGGCTGAAAACAGCCAGAATGTCGGCGAATCTGCACAAAACCAGGCAGAAAACGGCTCAGAACAGCCTGTAGAACTAACCCCGGAAGAAAAAATCGCAGAATTAGAAGCTCAACTGGCGGAAACGCGCGACCAACTGCTGCGAAAAGCCGCTGATTTCGAAAATTTCCGCAAGCGGATGAATCAAGAAAAGCAAAGCGCCATTGAATATGCCAACCAAAGCCTGCTTTTGGACATTATCCCCATAATTGACGACTTTGAACGGGCAATTTTTGCGGGAGAAAATTCAACAGATATCGCTTTATTTTTAGACGGAATAAAAATGATTGAAAAACGGCTTTCGAGCCAGCTTGAAAGCAAATGGGGGCTTAAACGCTACAACTCAGCCGGAGAGCCGTTTGATCCAAACCTGCATGAAGCCCTTATGGTGGAAAAATCCCCTGATATAAGCGAACCTATCGTTCAAGAAGATATAAGCAAGGGCTATATGCTAAAAGAGCGGGTAATAAGAGCGGCAAAAGTAAAAGTACTAATGCCGGAAAATACAGAAAAAGAGGGAGCATAATAACACTTCGTGTTAATGCCATATTAAAAATCTGCGGTAATGCCGTAATAATAGGAGTTTAAAAATGGGAAAGATTATTGGTATCGATCTTGGAACCACAAATTCATGCGTATCTGTTCTTGAAGGCGGTGAACCTATCGTTATTCAAAGTTCAGAAGGAGGACGCACCACTCCGTCCATTGTAGGTTTTACAAACAAAGGCGAAAGGATTGTGGGCGCGCCTGCAAAAAACCAGATGATCACAAACCCTGAAAATACTGTTTTTTCAATCAAGAGGTTTATGGGACGGCGTTATTCGGAAGTCGGAAACGAAATGAAACTTGTTCCGTATCGTATAACAGAACAGGGCGACGATGTCCGCGTTGATATTGACGGGAAAAAATACTCGCCGCAGGAAATTTCGGCCTTTGTCCTGCAAAAAATGAAACAGACGGCAGAGGACTATCTGGGTGAATCTGTTACCGAAGCGGTAATCACAGTCCCCGCTTATTTCAACGATGCGCAGCGTCAGGCGACCAAGGATGCGGGCAAAATCGCAGGCCTTGAAGTAAAGCGTATTATCAATGAGCCGACCGCCGCTTCTCTTGCCTTCGGTTTTAATAAAGATTCCAAAAAAGACAAGGTTATCGCTGTTTACGATCTTGGCGGCGGAACATTCGACATTTCAATTCTGGAACTTGGAGACGGCGTTTTTGAAGTAAAATCCACAAACGGCGACACTCACCTCGGCGGCGATGATTTTGACCGCCGCGTCATGGAATGGCTTATTGCCGAATTCAAGAAAGATACAGGCATCGATCTTGGACAGGACAGAATGGCGTTACAGCGGCTTCGTGAAGCTGCGGAAAAGGCAAAAATTGAGTTATCTTCAATGCAAACCACAGAAGTCAATCTGCCCTTTATTACCGCCGACCAAAGCGGTCCGAAACACCTGCAAAAATCCCTGACAAGGGCAAAATTCGAGCAAATGGTGGAAGACCTTCTTGAACGTTCCAAAGAACCCTGCAAAAAGGCGCTTTCGGATGCGGGTCTTACTGCCGAAAAAATTGACGAGGTAATTCTTGTAGGCGGATCTACCCGTATTCCCGCCGTACAGCAGATTGTTAAAGACCTTTTCAAAAAAGAACCCAACAAGGGCGTAAACCCCGATGAAGCGGTTGCTGTCGGCGCGGCGATTCAAGGCGGTATTCTCGGCGGCGATGTAAAAGACGTTCTTTTATTGGACGTTACTCCCCTTTCGCTCGGTATCGAAACGCTTGGCGGCGTAATGACAAAACTTATTACACGTAACACAACAATCCCGACCCGCAAGAGCCAGATTTTCTCTACAGCGGCGGACGGGCAAACCGCTGTTTCAATTCAGGTGCTTCAGGGCGAGCGCGAAATGGCGAACCAGAACCGCGTACTTGGCCGCTTTGATCTTGTCGGTATTCCTCCCGCCCCGCGCGGAGTTCCGCAGATTGAAGTTACCTTCGACATTGACGCAAACGGAATTGTACATGTCAGCGCTAAGGATCTTGGCACAGGCAAGGAACAAAAAATACGCATTGAAAGCTCAAGCGGTTTAAGCGATCAGGAAATTGACCGCATGGTAAAAGAAGCGGAAGTCCACGCTGAGGAAGACAAACGCGAACGGGAAAAAGCCGAAGTTCGCAATGAAGCCGACTCAATGATCTACAGCACCGAGAAAAACATCAAAGACCTCGGCGACAAAGTATCCCCTGCGGATAAATCCAAAACCGAAGAGGCAATCGCAGCATTGCGCAAGGCGCTTGAAGGCGGCGATCTTCAAGTTATTAAAGATAAAACCGAGGCGCTTAAACAGGTGTCTTACAAAATTGCAGAAGAAATTTACAAACAACAGGGCGCGGCAGGTCAGCAGCAGGGTCAGGGCGGTCCTGACATGGGCGGTTTTAATCCAAACATGAATGCAGGACAACCGGGCGGAGATATGGGCGGCGGCACAAAGAGCGCCGAAGATGCCGATTACGAAGTGGTCGATGACAAATAATGAGTTTACGCCATTAAAACGGCGCAAACTCCCACGCTAAACGACATTAAAACGTCGTTTAGCGCAGCGGTTTACGGTCTGACCACATGATATGTGGTCAGACGTACATTCCGCCTGCGGCGGAACGTCGTAAACCGCCATAAGTAAAAAACTTTTTTGAATTTAAGGATATGTGATGGCAAAGCGAGATTACTATGAGGTTCTTGGAGTACAGAAAAATGCCTCGAAAGATGAGATAAAAAAAGCGTATCGTAAGCTTGCCATTCAGTATCACCCCGATAAAAATCCGGGCGACAAACAGGCTGAGGAAAAATTCAAGGAAGCCACCGAAGCTTACGAGATTCTCGGAGACGACCAGAAAAAAGCTGCTTATGATCAATTCGGCTTTGCCGGAGTAGAAGGCATGAGCGGTCAGGGTGATTATTCAAATGTATTCCGCGGGTTTGAAGACATATTCGGTGAAGGCGGGTTTGGCAGCATATTCGACAGTTTTTTCGGAGGCGGTTTTCGAAGAAGTTCATCCGGCGGCGTAAGACACGGAGCCAACCTGCGTTATGATATTGAAATCCCGTTTAAAGACGCGGTTTTCGGCACAAAGGTTGAAATTCAATATTCACATAACGAACCCTGTACAACCTGCAAGGGTTCTGGCACAGCGGACGGATCGGGCAAAAAAACCTGTCCGACCTGCAGGGGCTCAGGACAGGTTAGGCACAGTCAGGGCTTTTTTTCGGTAGCAACTACCTGTCATAGCTGTCACGGCGAAGGTTATATAATTGAAAAACCATGCAGCGACTGCGGCGGCTCAGGAACCCAGAAAAAGCGGCAAAAAATAATGGTCACCATCCCCGCAGGCGTAGAAAACGGCAAGCGTGTTGTAATTCCCAAACAGGGCGACGCAGGCCCCAACGGAGGGGCTCCCGGCGATTTGTATGTGTTCATCAGAATAAAACCGCATGAATACTTTGAACGGCAGGGAACCGATCTTTACTGCGCTGTCCCAATTTCAATAAGCCAGGCCGCGCTCGGCGCTGATATTCACGTAACAACATTAGACAATAAAACAATCAAAGTCAAAGTGCCCGCCGGTATCCAGACCGGAAAAATGCTCCGTCTACGGGATGAAGGAATTCCTTCAGGAAGCCATCGCGGCAGTCTCTATATCAAACTTATGGTACAAATACCGGAAAAACTTTCCCGGCGCGGAAGGGAACTGCTGGAAGAACTTGCAAAAGTTGAAGGTCAGAACGATAGTCCCAAACCTATTGCGCTTTCACAGCTTGGGGAAAATTAAGTAATAATATAGCCGCTGGGTAGCAATGCGTTAACAGTTCCGTTATGCGACATAAACATTTTTATTTCATTTTCTTTTTTTAATTCTTTTTCCAACATCTTCATATATTTCAAATTTATCCCTTTTTCCTATGCCCCATATTTCTATTATTTCAATTTCATTTTTTACTATTCTGTAAATAATTCTGTATTTCTTCTTTGCAACATATATTTTATAATATCCGGTCAAATCTATATTATTTTTATTTCCCAATTCTTCACCTATATATACATCGTCTTTTAATTTATCAATTTTTTCATTAACCATTTTTTTTATACTTCCATCAAGTGATTTATAATCTTTTTCGGCTTCCGGAATAAATTGAATATCCACAGTTTATATATCTTCCTTAATGTTTTCCCATGAAATATTATTTCTTGGATTATATTTTTCCATACGAGTTTCTATCATTTTTTTTATTTCATATTGTTCAAATATTTCCTCAATATTTTTTAAATATTCATATTCCTGATATGAAAGCAATACCGCCTCCATATTGTTATTTTTTAAAATATATACAGCTTTTCCGGAATCTGATAATTTACGAACGGTCTGAGTAAGTTCTTTTTGGAGCCGAGTAATGGGCACCATTTGTTTTGTTTCTACCAACATATATTTCTCCATATTATTATATATAGTATAATATATATAATAATACATATTATTTAGTTATGTCAAATGAAATTTGTATTTCAGAATTTTAATTATATGATATTTTACTTGATTTATTCAAAAGTTGAAGGTCAGAACGATAGTCCCAAACCTATTGCGCTTTCACAGCTTGGGGAAAATTAAGTAACAATCATACCTTAAAGAGTTAAGCCTTATCTACTGTTTTCATTATAGTTCAAGACGGGCATGGCAAAGCCCTTACGGGTGTCAAACGGCTGTGGACTTTTTTCACGGAGGCTTTGGCCTCGCCTTTTTTGAATCCACACCGTACACACCCGTAAGGGCTTATGTCATGTCCACCATATACTTTTTATGGCTTTCTGCTGCTAGGCAAACGGACAAACTTATTTTTTGTTAAAGGTTTCTGGGATACTGCCTTCATAAGTAGCATTAAGAGTTATTGTATTACTACCCGAAATATATGTTACTTTATAGGGTTTATAATACCCCCTTAAGGTTGGATCAGTTTTATTTATCAGAAAATTCATTTCCTCAATGAATTTACCGGTTCCTAAGCAATGAAAACTCCAACGGCAGAATAGGCATAACCTGACCGTTTTTTTCTAGCCGGTAGCTAATATCATCTGACAAAAATAATCCTGTAAATAATGAAGCCGTACTTGTTTGACTGTTTTTATTTTTGAAAAGAATCTTTGCAAAAGGGAAACGATTAACAAGTTTTTCAAAAAAACTTGGTTCAGGATACTTTCTATAAAGAACTGTTTTATCCTCCGGTATTTCAGCTAACTTTTGCGCCATTCGCATAGCATCGGAAAGAGTGCCTATACTGTCAATTAATCCGATTTCAAGCGCCTTTGTACCCGAAAATATCCTTCCCTGTGCGACAGTTTCCACTTTTTCCGCTTCTATGCCGCGTCCTGCGGCAACTTTTTCTATAAAGATACGGTAAATGTCCAATATATAATTTTTATACCTTTCTTCTTCAAGTTGAGTTAAGTTCCTGTACGGCACAAACGCTCCGGTCATTAAATCTGAATGTGCGCCGCGCAGAATGGTATCCGTACTCAATCCTATTCTGCCGTAAAGACCGTTATCATAAAACCAGCTTCCGATTACCCCGATTGATCCTGTAATAGTGTAGGGAGTTGCCATGATATGACTTGCGTTCATAGACGCCCAATAGCCGCCTGAAGCCGCTACCTGTCCCATACTAACAACAACAGGTTTGTTTTGTTTCGCATAACTAACAGCTTCAGCGAAATAATCGGCGGCCTCCGCGCTTCCGCCCGGCGAATTTATCCTGATTACAATCGCTTTTACTCTCTTGTTATCAGCTAACTCACGGATTTTTTCAGACAAGCTCAATATAGCCATGCCGGACTGCATATCAGTTTGACCGTCTGCATAAATAACGGCAATCACAGGAGGCCTTGAAAAAAGACCGCCTGCTTTCGGCAGAGTGTAATTTATTTTAGAGCCGGTCAAACTTGACGCAGAGTCGCCATACAAGACAAAATGTTTTATTTCTTCGCTTTCCATCTCCTTGATTACTTCATATAACACATCAATTTTTCTGCCCACATAGTCAACAAGATTTCTGCTTTTCGCGTCTCTCGCAGAGTAAATAAAATCCTTGTTCAAAATAATATCAAATTCTTCATCTGTCCAATTTCGCGCAGTTTTTAACGTATCGCGGGTAAGGTTAAAAATATCATCCAAATAATCGCTGTATTGCCTGCGATCCGCATCCGACATTGAATCCCTTGTGTATGTTTCCGCCGCGGATTTATACTCAAAATAACGAAGCTCCCTTACGCCTATTCCAAGTTTTTCCAGAGTTTGCCGCACATAACCCCTACCCATTGAATAACCAAGCATACTCAGTGTTCCAAGTTCGTCCATAACAATTTTATCCGCTGCGGAAGCCAGACAATAAACGTCCATATCGGCATTGCTGATAAAGGCGCATATTTTCTTCCCGCCGGACTTAAATTTTTCCAGAGCGTTTCGCAGTTCCCAAGAATAGTCCCTTTCTCCGGAAAAAGAGCCGATATTCAGAATAATGCCCTTCACTTTTTCATCGTTTGCGGCTTTTTCAATTACCCTAAATACTTCCAACGGCTGATTTGTACGAGCAAAAAAATTATTGCTGTATACATTATTTAAATTTATTTCAAGATACATACTTTGTGAAAATATAGGAAATGAAGCAATGAAGCACATACACAAAACGCAGTATTTGCGGCTAACACTCACTTTTTCTTTCCTTTTGGCTTTACAGCGGCTTTTTTGCCGGACTTTGCGCCCTTAACGGTTTTGGTGTCAGCTTTCTTACTTGTCTTTTTTGCTATGGTCTTTACGGCAGCTTTTTTATTCGCCTTTTTTACGCTGGTTTTCGCGGCAGGCTTTTCACTTGTCTTCTTTGTTCTGGTTTTTGCGACAGGTTTCTCATTTTTCTTCTTTACCCCTGTTTTTGCGTCAGCTTTCTCACTTGTTTTTTTTGTTCCGGTTTTCGCAGCAGGTTTCTCTACTGTTTTCTTTACACTGACTTTTGCGGTTTTCTCACTTGTCTTCTTTACACCGGCTTTTACGGCTGTTTTTGGTTCGGCTTTTTCTTTTGTTTTTTTAGCTGTCAAGTTTTCAAGAAGTTTGTCAAAACGATAACCGGATTTTACTTCCGCTTTTAAAAGAACATCATAGACAGTCGTTATGCGCTTTATTCTTTCGTCAATGGAAATATACACAGAACCTTCTACCATAAAAAACAATGACGAATAAAACAGGGCTGTTTCAAATCCTTCTTTGTTAAACCATATAACGTCATCAAAAATGTTAATGCCTAAAATACGCTTAAAATCATCGTCAAGATAATTTTCTTCCAGTATCAACGCGGCAAAATCAGAAGCGTCAAATTTTGTTTCCTTCTTCCAGAAAGGTTCATGCGCGGTCTTTATTAAAACAACCCTTGCAATATCGGTAATTTTCCAGACTTCATTTTCAGAAGCTCCAAAGCTGCGGAAAATATCCCTAAGTTTGCGGCCAATGTCCCAGTGTGTAAAGGCGAGATCCGCCGCATGACTGCCATCGGCTTCTTTTCCGATTACAGAGCGCAAAAGCGAAATTACTCCATAGCCAAGAATAACTGAACAAAGCATATGCCTTTTTTCCTTACAGTTTGTAAAGGCAGAAAGCGGGAATGCCGGTTTTTTAATCTCGTCCATTATTTTTGCCAGCCTGTCAATTAATGAGCCGAATTCCTTCAAAATAACATCATTGCCAACCGCCGTAAATTTGCAGCTAACATCTTTTCCGTCTTTCGCTGCAGCTGTATCGGGAGTCCACGCGTCATAAGCGCCGTTCGCGCCGGTTATAAAATGAGCTGCGGTCTCTATAAATTCTTTTACAAGTTTATTCAGCGTTTCAACAACGGATTTTTTGAAGGAGAATTCGCAAAGGTTGTTTATTAATTCAGGATTAAAAATTTCTACAAATCTGTAATAAAGTTCACCAAGGAAAATATCCTTAATTGAAGCCAGCGGATCAGGAACTCCCTTGCCCTGTAAATCGTTATTTAACCTTGCCCAGCGGCCATTATTATCATCTTCCACTTCATAAATATCCAGATATACCTGCGTCTCATAACCTTTAAGCCCCGCAAAAAATCCGTTTTCGCATACTGCCTTGGAAGAACGGATATACCACAAATTCGATCTTTGTTCGCGTAACAGCGTAAAATATTGATTTTCTCCGTGTATAGCGAGAGCTTCACTCAGACTGTCTCTGCGCGTGCCGCCTTCGCACTGAATTGCAGGATCGCTCATTTTTATCCAGCCTGAGGTTTCGTAGTAGGAATTGTTGTAGATAATCAGCGCCTTTTCTTCGTGCCCGTTGAACCATACGCGGTTTGAATAAGCGAAAACATTTTCGTTTACCGAGCCGCCGCAATAAAGATCGTAAATTCTGAACATTGAACTGCCGGAAAAAAGATAGCGCCTTTTCATGAGCGGGAAAATTTCACGTTCATGGCGGTCTACCATATAGCCGTCAGCCTGTTCATCGCGGTAGGCTCGTCGGTATTCCATTCCGTATTTTTCTTCAAAACCTTCAATCTGTCCGTGTCCGAACATGGGCAGTCCGGGCATCGTTACTAGCAATGTACAGATACCGAAATATTTATCACCTTTACCGAATTGCGCAACCGCTGTTTCTTCATCTGGGTTGTTCATAAAATTGACAAAACGTTTGAGTATTTCGGGATCGAATTCTATCGTGTTTTTGATAGTTGCGCGGTACTTGTCGTTTTCTTCATTTTTAAGCATATTCATAAATGCCGAATTGTAAACACGGTGCATTCCCAGAGTACGGACAAAGTATCCTTCCATCATCCAAAAAGCTTCAGCTAACAACAGAGTATTTGGCGCTTCAACCGCACAGCGGTCTACTACTTCACGCCAGAACTCGTTCGGGATACACCGATTAAACTCTTCAGTAGTGATTGAATGTTCGGCGCGGCTTGCGATTGCTCCTCCGCTGCCCGGCGCCGGAAACCAAAGCCGCTGAATGTGCCTTTTTGCGAGCGTCATTGCCGCGTCAAAGCGCACAATCGAAAATTGCTGACACACGCCGATAATTGTGCTGATAACGGCTTCCCGCGCTTCGGGATTCAAAAAGTCAATTTGCGCAGTATCGTTCCACGGCATTGAAGTACCGTCATTTCCGTGATAAATGTATCGTATTTCTCCGGAAAGGTTATCGATCCGCTTAAAGACCACTGCGGCATCGCTGCGCGAAAAGTAATGCTCTTCAATCTGGACGGTTATATCATCTCTGCCTGAAAGGTTACCGCAGTTGTAGTTGTAAGTCGGGAAAGGCGGGTAGGGAAGTTGAAGGAAACGATCAGGGTGTTCAATCATCCAGCGGCTGTCAATGCCAGTATGATTTGGAACCATGTCGGAGCCTAGACGTATGCCGCGCTTCATACAACGTTCACGTAAATTCATAAGCGCGCCCCAGCCTCCCAATTCGCCCGCAATATCGTAATCGTATAGACTGTATGCGGATGCCGCAGCTTCCGGATTTCCCGTCCATTGCTTAATCGTCTTGCTGGCCTGACTTCGCTCCCAAAGACCAATAAGCCAAAGCCCCGTAAAACCCCGGCGCGCAAGTTCGTCAATTTCTTCATCAGGTATTTGGTCAAGACGCGTGATTTGTCTTTCGTATTTTTGTGAAAGCTGGAAAAGCCAGACAAGCGTACTTTTTGCCATTAACACTGTTCTTGGCATCCACTCTTGATCGGGACTGAATCTTTCATATTCATCAAGACCCGCAAAAGTTAATACCTCTGTAGGACCAGGTCCAAAGAAACTTGGTTTATTTTCTTCACTAATGACATCAAGACTCATAAGAAGCCGCGCCATAAATTTAGATAGGAGCATCCCCCAATGTTTTCGTATATATTCAAGCTGACCAAGAAGTGAATCCGGCGAAGCCAAAGCGGGAGAGCGAAGAAGATCCCATAAATTCATGCCGTCAGGACCAAAAGGCGGAAGTTCTTTAAAATGCGCTTTTAATTCCTCAATCGCGTTGGGATAAACGGTATTTTTGGACAAATCTTTATCATCAAACAAAAATTTAAACGGATTGAAAGCCGGATTAAGATTTGCAAGAGAAAGCATCAATGTTTCTTCAATTTCGATAGCGCGGCAGCTCTCTCCTTCTTCCGTACTATTTAAATATTCATTAATTATTTTTTCACCGTTGTACACTTTTCTGGGAGGAAATTGTCCCACAAAAGCAGTCAGAAGTCCGCTTGTTTTACTATTGCCCAGATTATTTTCCAGCCTGTTCAATGCGGTCTCAAAAGCATCAGGCTGTACCTGCTCGCGGTATAAAGCAACCACATAATGCAGGATTTCGTCGATTAACCCCATTGCGTAAAGATGACCGGCTTTTATAAACCGTTCAGGATGAGCGGGGTCCTGCTTTGAATTAAAAATCGCAGCTAATTCCCGCGTCTGCTTCATATCAGTAAGAACAACATTTCCTGTCAGGGAAAAAAGACTGTCTCTTAATTTATATTCATGGCGGACATTGCTATTGATATGGAATTCCATACGGACTTTACGGTTTTTTGCCCATTTCGTTTTATTTTCCAGTTTGGTGAGTTTAATTTTTATCCTTTCCATGAGAGCTCCTAAATTGCAAATACACCTGATTAAATGGTCTGATTGATTATACTATAAAAATTTATTTATTGCACAGCAAAAAGGCATTAGATTTTTGCAGAATGAATTTATGCATAAATCTGTTGACATTATCTAACTAGTTAGATAAACTAGTTAGTATCTGTCCATTGTGTCTACTTGCGGACAGACTACGTTTATAGGAGGCAAATATGTCAAGCCAGCAAATCGGAATATTTGAGGCTAAAACCCATTTATCGCAAATCATTAGTAAAGTTGAAAATGGCGCAAATTTTATCATTTCAAAGCGCGGAAAACCCGTAGCAAAAATCGTCCCTGTTGAGCAGGAAAAAGAGATGTCAAGAAAAGATGCGATAGAAGAGTTAATAAAAATGCGGAAACATTATCGTGGTAAACCTGGATCATTTAATATACGCGAAGCGATTGAAGAAGGAAGGCGGTAATGCCTGATAAAGGGAGATAATTATGAGCTATGTGTTTGATTCCTCTTTTGTTGCTGCGTTGATCATACCAGATGAAAAGAATCGGGAAGCTATAAGAATTCAAAAATTATTAACTGAAACAGATATAATCAATACTCCTCAGTTATTATGGTACGAAATTACAAATGTTTTTAAAAATTTACTTCGGCGTAAACGTTACAGTCCTGAGGAAATAGTGAATTTTTTTCCATTGATTTCTGCTCTACGATTAACAACGGATTTCGAAACAGGCATAGATTATTCAAAAAAAATATTTGAATTATGTAATGATCACAATTTATCTTCTTATGATGCAGTCTACCTTGAACTTGCATATAGAAAAAAAGCAATACTATGTACATTGGATAATAATTTGAATATTGCCGCAAAAAAATGTGGTGTAAAAACATACATGGAAAAATTGTGAATATCAATCTTTTGCATCAATCCATACACTCTTTCGCCGAAGCCTCGTTCTCACGCTCAGGCGGACCCGGCGGTCAAAATGTTAACAAGGTCAATACAAAGGTAACGTTGAGGCTTCGCCTTGATGAATTGGCAGGGCTTTCAGAGCCTGAGCTTGAAAGAGTAAAATCACTACTTGCAAATCGTATTTCCAATGAAGGTGAATTCGTAATAGCTTCTGACGAAGAACGCTCTCAGAAAACAAATCTGGAAAGAGCGTATTTACGCACGGAAGCGTTGATTGCCTCAGCGGCACAGCTCCCCAAACGCCGCCGTCATTCAAAACCAAGTAAGGCTGCAAAAGAAGCACGGCTTCAAGCGAAGAAGCGTCAGGCACAGAAAAAGGCAGACCGGACTTTGCGGACTGATACGCTTTACCAAGACTAGTGTTTCACGTGAAACATTCTTCATTTTGCCAAACATTCAAAGATAACCCTAAAAAGGCTGTCTCTTTCAATATGGTTTATTAAGCCGTTTTTGCAATGATTTATTATCTTGTTGCAAATATATCTTCCTTACAGCTATAGTAAATCATACATGAAAACTTTGGTATATGGTTCTTTAAACATCGATCTTGTTTTTTCGGTAGACCATATTGCTGCCCCGGGAGAAACTATTTCAAGCTTTTCTTTAAGTAAAAACGCCGGAGGTAAGGGCGCAAATCAGGCGGCGGCGTTGGCAAAAGCCGGAACAGAAACTTGGATTTTCGGGAAAATCGGAAAAGACGGCGTTTTTCTGCTTGAGCTTCTCGAAAGCTACGGAGTACATACCGAAAAAGTCGTACAGTACGAAGGCCCTTCCGGTCAGGCTATAATTCAGGTTGATAAAAACGGACAGAATTCTATTATTCTTTTTGCAGGCGGGAACGGTCTCATAAAGCCTGATGAAATTAGTAAATGCCTTTCATTTTTTGAAAAAGGCGATTTAGTTGTACTTCAGAATGAAATATCAAATACAGCTTTGATAATGGAAAAGGCAAAAAGCTCCGGTCTTAAGATAGCATTAAATCCATCTCCATGGGATGAACAAGCCGGAAAATTACCAATTGAACTTGCGGACATTCTTTTTATTAACGAAATTGAAGGAGCAGGATTAGCTGGCGTTGAAAACACAGTTCCTCCTACAGAGATTTTAGATCAACTCTGTATGCGCTATCAGAAAGCTGAAATTATCTTAACAGCCGGTTCCAAAGGCGCTTTTTACGGCTGCGGAAAAATAAGAGCCAAAGAAGAAATAGTGAATGTTCCTGTAGTGGATACAACAGGAGCCGGAGATTGTTTTTCAGGATATTTTCTTGCTGCACGGGAACGCGGACTATCAATTCAGGACTCGCTAAATATCGCCTGCAAAGCTGCGGCAATTACTGTCTCAAGAAAAGGGGCAATGGAGTCTATTCCTTTTAAAGACGAGGTTTTTGTTTGATGAAAATATGCTTAACTTTCCGATTATGCGACGCTGCCCCTTGTCTTATATTTTGTTTTTAAGTTTTTCTAATTCTTCTTCCGTTAAAAAGCCCTTTGAGCCCCCATTTTCACCAATTTTATATGACGCAAATAGCGTTGCTAATTGTATAGAATAATAGGGGTCTTTTGTATCACAGTAATAATGTATAAAACAAGAAAACAAGGCGTCGCCGGCGCCTATTGTATTGACTGCTTCCCGCGTTTTTATGGCAGGAAAATGGTTTATTTCATTTTTTTCCCTTACATACATTAATAGACCATTTCCACCCATCGTAATCACAATTATTTTGTGTTTGAATTTTTGGGACAATTGTATTATCATGTCATTTTCATTTCCAACAATACCTTCATTGCTTAAAAATAATATGTCAGAATATTTTATGTAATCGTTATTATAATTGTCGTTTATGTCATTCAAAATATGTACGTCGGTAGCTATTATTTTCTCATTTTCCTTTAATATTTTCAGAAAATCCCTTGAGAAATTTATATTACATATAATCCCTAATTCAATTTTATTAATTGCATTCTTTAACAAATCTATTGGAAATTTTATTTCTTGTATATTTTTCAGATCTAATACAATTTTCCTTTTGTTTCCGTCATTTAATATGCCGGACAGAACCGTTTGTTCCAATAATGGCAACACATAATCTGAATTTACATCGTCCTTTTTTAATTCACTTAGAATAACTTCCTTATAAATATCATTCCCAATTACAGAGAAAAATATTGGAGTATCTCCCAATGTTTTTAATGCCTTTGTAATGTTATAACCAACCCCTGAAACAGAACTATTTAAGCCAAAAAAATTGTACTCAACAGGGGAATAATTTATCGGAAAATTGTCTACCTTAATAGTTGTTTCTATATTTACTAAACCGCATACAAAAATATTGTTCATATAATTTTTTATATTGATTCTCAGAATAATACAAGGGCAGTGCTGCACAACTTGTGTTAGGAAAAATGACACCCAGTTTCATTTTTCTAATAAAAACAAATATTCTTTTATGTGAATTTCGCGATTATTCAGATTTCTGCTTCCTTTAAAAGCGTTGTATTTTGTTTCCAGCACTTGAAGTTTGCCTTTTTTTTCTAACATTTCCTTCATCTGTTCAACTGTAATAAAACCTTCCGAATTGAATGAAAGCAATACATATTTTGCTTTTATTTCTTCAACAAGTTTTGTAAGTGAATGTAGAGCTTTATGACTTTTATTATAATCGGAACGATTCCAATTCCCGGGAATTCCTGATATTTTACTTGTACTTTCAGGATACTTATACTCCAATATTAAATTCAGCATAAAATAATTTGAACCGTAAGGATGTTGATTATAAGGAGGGTCCAAATAAGCTATATCAACTTCAGGTAAATCCTTAATAATTTTATTCGAATCGCCATTGGAGATAATTGTTTCACAGTTAAAATTACTGAACACAGGAAACGGTAATTTTATACTGCCGGTAATTCTGGATATAGCATCTTTTTTCAAAGCGCCAAATTGACCAACACCGGTTTCCTTATTCTTGTAAAAACCTTTGAAGACCCCCGAAGTATTTGCATGTATTGACACTTCTGATAATAACGGTGCTAAAAAATATTTTTGTTCTTTTACAGGAATATTTCCTATCAGTTGTCTTACAGTATCAATATACATTGCATTTCTTGATGTGAAAAAAACTCTTTCGTTTTGTTTTATTTCCTCATCGTTTATTGGGGCATATAACTCGGATATTATCCCTTTTCTTAAATGGCTTTCCGTTTCTTTTATAATCTCAAAATAATATTTCCGTAATGCAAATATATTAAGCTCAGCCTCGTTTGATAAATAACACTCATTAACTACAGTCGAATATTTTTCCAGATCATTTACAATAAGAAGGTCAGAAAATTGTTTAAAATATCTGGCAACAATTCCGGAACCGCTGAAAACGTCAAACATTTTTAATTTGTCTTTTTTTAATTTTTTTTGTATTCTTTTTATTCCGCTTCCAATAAAATCCAGCAGAGCCCGTTTATTACCAATGTATGTAATAAGTTGTTTGCTAAGGTATTCTTTTTTTTCATGTTTTTTTCCGGAAACGAATTTTTCCGCACTATCAACAAAAACCTGCTGATCGCTCATAATTACACCATATTACAGTTTGGAAAAGTAATGAATAGCCATTCAGCGTACTTTCGGTAGACGTAAAGGCAATAACTATTTAGTATTATTTATAGGAGTTTTTATGGCAGGAATTATCAATACCAATGTTATTATCCAAGTCGGTCTTATTGTTAAAAATGTGGAAAAAACAAAAAAGAAATGGGCAGAATTTTTCGGCGTGCCCGTTCCGCCTACAGTAGATGCCGGTGAGTATAAAGTTACTAAAACCAAGTACAAAGGAAAACCTGCGCCCAAAGCAACATGCAAAATGGCTTTTTTTGAAGCGGGTCCGAATATGCAAATGGAATTGATCCAGCCAAACAAGGAAAAAAGCACATGGCGGGATTTTTTGGATAAGCACGGCGAGGGTATTCACCATATCGCATTTAAGGCCGAAGGTATGGACAAGGTTCTTTCTGTCTGCGAAGGAGCGGGCTTAAAATGCATTCAACGCGGTAAATACGGCGATGCAAGCGGAGAGTATGCCTATCTTGACAGCAAGAAAGATCTAAAATGCATAATCGAATTCCTTGAAAGCTATAACAGGTAATGCCGTTTTATATGAATAAATTACGGTTGGGTGTTTTGGGATGTTCAGGGCATTATGCTTTAAGGGTAGCGGCTCCCTTAAAAATTTCTAAAATAGTTGAACCCTACGCCCTTGCGTCAAGAGATATTGCAAAGGCTAATGAATTTATCAAGACTTATCATTTTTCCAAAACTTATGGTTCTTACGAAGCATTACTTGACGATCCCGATGTGGATTTTGTGTATATCCCGCTGCCGAATAATCTTCATCTGGAATATATCAAGAAAGCGGCGGATGCTGGAAAACCTGTAATCTGTGAAAAGCCGGTATGCCTGAATGCTGCGGAAGCGAAAGAAGCGGCTGAATATTGTCAAAAGAAATCCGTCCTTCTCATGGAAGCGTTCATGTACCGTTTTCATCCCCAATGGGTTTGCGCTAAAGAAATAGTCCTTAACGGTGAAATTGGCGATCTACTGTCTTTTAACTGCCATTTTTCATACATGAACAGGGATGCTGATAATATACGAAATAAACCTGAAACAGGAGGCGGGGCAATTTATGATATTGGCTGCTATGCTGTTTCTACCGCCCGTTTTTTATTTGACAGGGAACCTGTAAGGGCAATATGTACCCTAATTAGGGATAAAAGATTCAAGACAGATATAACAACTTCAGGTATTCTTGATTTTTGTGAAGGCAGAACATCAACCTTTACGGTAAGTACTCAAATGTGCCCGCATCAGCGGATTACAGCTTTCGGAACAAAGGGCAGCCTTTCGATAGAGATACCTTTTAATATGCCTCCAAATATATCCGGAAAAATAACAGTTTCGAACAGTGCCGGAGAAAGGGTAATTGAGTCTGAAATTGCAGATCAGTACCTTTTGCAATTTGAAGCTTTTGCAGAATCTGTAATAAAAAAAACCGGAGCGCCGACTCCGGTTTCCGATGCAATTGCCAATATGTCAGTATTGGATGCTCTTTTTAAATCCGCTAAAACAAATAGCTGGGTAAAAATTAATTGATGATTTTCCAAAACTTCAGTTTTTGGAAAAGGCTTAATTTATAAAGAAAATACCATAACTACTTCATTGCCATTCTCGGCCTTTGAAGAAAGTACCAGATTGTTATCGACAAGATTCCAACCATACGTATTTTGAATATAACCAAAGAAATCGTGTTCTCTTAGTTTTTCGGTTTCAAAGAGAGTTGCCATTAATGTGGCTCGTACTATCAAAATATTTATACTTTTGCCTTCTCCAAGTTTATAAGGGGCGGAATAACGGTTTGGCGCTCCTACCCCGCTTATCATTTCCGGGTTAAAATTTACGGTAAAATAATCCATGGTTTCACTGCGGGTAAGAGAACGCCTGTTAAAGCCCGTGTCAACATTCTTAATACGGACTTCGATTAACTTCCAGTCCTTTCCTGTAACATTTGAAAATTCCGAAGACACTTTTTCACCTGCAGTGTTTTTTTCAACTTTTGGGACACTCTTACAGCTTACTAAAAAAGCCGTGATTAATAAACATACAAAAAATATCTTTTTCATAAATACCTCTCTTAAAAATAGTCTGTAATTTATGTACAGTCCTGAACAAATCCATTATAACCGATTTATTCTTAATTTTCACTAAAATCCAGATGTTCCTGTGAATCTTTTTCTGCAGATGTTTCATCATCAAGCTTTTCCGGCGCTTTATTGTCCTCTGTCGCGGCAGCTTCGTCTTCCTTGATAATCCTGTCAAGCCCTATGACAAAATCCGGCTTGTCGATACTGAGCAGGCGAACACCCTGCGCCGAACGTCCCATTACGCGGATGTCATTTACTTTCAGTTTGATTGATTTTCCCTGACTTGTGATACACATAATGTCATCGTCATCGAGAACGCTTACACAGCCTACAATTTCGCCTGTTTTTTCGGTAACTGTGTAAATTCTTTGCCCGCCGGTACCGCGTCCGTGTGATGAAAACTCAGTGAAATCAACACGCTTGCCGAAGCCGTATTCAGAGAGAATCAACATTTTTTCAATTTTTTCAGGCGGACGGTCATCAGGTAAATCAACACGCAGCATACCCGTCAATTCATCGCCGTTGGCTATCTTCATGCCGCTCACTCCGCGAGAGGAGCGTCCCATCGCGCGGATATGCTCTTCGTGGGTACGCAGCGCCTGTCCTTTGCGGGAAATAAGCACAACTTCATCGTTTCCCTTTGTTAAAAGAGCGCTGACCAGTTTGTCGCCTTCATCAAGGTTTATAGCGACAATACCCCTTGTCTTTGCGTTTGCAAACTCGCTTGTTCTTACTTTTTTAACAACGGCGCGGGCAGTCCCCATGAACAGAAATTCGTCATCGCTGAAATCCTTGAGCGAAACTATCGCGGTTATATCTTCGTTAGGCGAAACCGTAAGCAGGCTTTTTATGTGCGAACCCTTGCTGGTGCGGCTGCCTTCCGGCAGTTCATGAACTTTCATCCAGTACGCTTTACCGGCGTTTGTTATGAACATTATGTGCTCATGCGTTGACGCGACAAATATTTGATCGACAAAATCATCTTCCGCTAGTTTAGCGCTCTGCATTCCCTTGCCGCCGCGTCCCTGATTCCTGTAAGAAGACACCGGAACACGTTTCACATAACCTAAGTTAGAAATGAGAATCATCATCTCTTCTTTTTTTATCAGGTCTTCTATGTTGATGTTTTCCACTTCTCCTGCGACTATTTCGGTACGCCGTTTGTCGCCGTATTTTTCGGCAATTTCTTTTGTTTCGCTTTTTATTACTCCGCGCAGTTTCTTTTCGTCAGCTAACAGAGATTTATAATAGGCGATTTGTACTTTTAATTCCTCAAGCTCTTTTTGAATTTTTTCGATTTCAAGGCTGGTAAGACGGCCAAGCCGCATTTCTACAATTGCCTCTGACTGCGCCTCGGAAAGCAGGAAACGTTCCTGAAGTTTGAGCCGCGCTGCTGCAACATCGCGGCTTTTTTTAATGACCGCGATAACTTCGTCAATGTTGGCAAGAGCGATAACAAGCCCCTCAAGAATATGGGCGCGTTCTTCAGCTTTTCGCAATTCGTAGCGGGTACGGCGGGTTACCACTTCGACACGGTGTTCTACAAAATGGTGTACCAGCTCCCTTAGTGTCAGACACTGGGGTTTACCTTTGACAAGCGCAAGATTGATTATGCTAAATGAAACCTGAAGCTGCGTGTTTGAAAAAAGCTGGTTAAGTATAACTTTGACAATCGCGCCTTTTTTCAGTTCAATAACAATGCGGATACCTTCACGATCAGATTCATCGTTTGCGTTGGCAATGCCGTCAATTACTTTGTCCCTCATAAGCTGACCGATTTTTTCCAGCAGCAAGGCTTTGTTTACATTGTAGGGAATTTCCGTAAAGACAATTTTTTCCTTGCCCTGCTTTGTTGTTTCTATGTTGAATTTGCCGCGTACAAGGAGTTTGCCCCGCCCTGTTTTATATGCCTCGCGGATACCGCGCCTGCCGAAAATTACGCCGCCTGTGGGAAAGTCAGGGCCTTGCACATAACGCATCAGATCATCGTTTCCCGCTTCGGGATTTTCTATAATGGCGCAGATTGCGTCGCAAATTTCCGTCAGGTTGTGCGGAGCCATATTTGTCGCCATGCCGACCGCAATCCCGTTAGAGCCGTTGATCAGCAGGTTTGGAATTGCCGATGGCAGGACGACCGGCTCTGTAAAAGATTCATCGTAGTTGGGAGCAAAATCTACAGTCTCTTTCTGGAGGTCCTGCAGCATTTCATCGCCAATTCTGGAAATTTTTGCCTCAGTGTAGCGCATGGCCGCAGGGGGATCATCGTCTACCGAACCAAAATTACCCTGACCTTTTATCAGCGGATATCGAAGAGAAAAGTCCTGCGCCATGCGCACAAGCGCGTCATAAAGCGACAGATCGCCGTGCGGGTGGTATTTACCCATTGTCTCGCCGACTATGAGGGCGCTTTTCTTTGTCCCGCCGCCCGGACGCAGACCAAGTGTATCCATGGCATACATAAGCCGCCTGTGTACAGGTTTTAGACCGTCCCTTACATCGGGCAGGGCGCGGCTTACAATAACTGACATAGCATAGTTAAGATAGTCTGTTTTTACTTCGTCTTCTATCGCAATGGGAATTACCTTTCCGACAGGTAATTCACCCGTTGTATCTGCATTAGCCACTTTTTATATCCTTAACATGAAAAAATCAAAATTATTAATGGTTCATTATACAAAAAAATAAAGAGAGAAACAAGATCGCGGATCACTTTGATATTCGTTTTTTATTTTTTTCTATTGAGGCGATGCTTTGTCCAAGCTTTTTCAGCGTCTCTTTAAAATCGTCATCCTTGATAGCGTCATAACCTTGCGCGGCAGGTTCTTCTATGACGTTGGTTTGATCATTTGCCTGCTCTTCTTCTTCCTCCGCGGCGGATATTTCAACCTCTCCGGATTCGCTTTTGTTTTGGCTGCCAAGCATCAGAGATATTCCTGAAATATCCAGTTCAGGAAAACGGCGGCGGAAATCGTTTAATATCTTGCTTTGTTTTGTCTGTAATATCTGCTTCCAGCCGGGATGGTCCATTTCAACTAACAGAATGCCTTTATCAAGGTTTTTAATCCGTGAATGCGCCGCAGCTGCGGCAATTCCGTTCTTTTCTGTTATTTCTTCCCATGAATCAAAAAGTTTTGAGGCTCCTTCAGCTTTTCTCATAAACTGTTCGTCAAATAATTCTGAAAGAATATTACCTGCCGTTTTCATTTTAAAAGCATACCAGCGTTAACTTTGTAAATCAACGTGTCCTCTTTACAGTAGCGTTGATACGGTTCTTCCGGCAAAAACGTATAAAAAGCCTGATCGTAGGCAGGCATTACGGAAAGAAACCTGCGCCGTTTTTCACCGTCCATTTCAAGAAGGACATCATCGAGCAGGAGTATGGGATTTTGACCTGTCACTTCCGAAAAACGGCGCGCCTGCGCCGTCCGCAGAAGCAGCGCCAAAAGCCGCTTTTGTCCGGTTGATGCTTTTCCGGTAAATTCAGCGCCGTTATGCGCAAACACATAGCGGTCGCGGTGCGGACCTGAAAGAGAAAGCCCTGCGGCCATATCCGCCGAGCGCCGTTCCCGCAAATGCTCGACAATGTCTTTTTCGCTTTTCCACGATTGAATGTACTGCACATTAATACCCGCGATTCCCGCTACATCTTTGTACAATGTTGTGAAAACGCCGGAAAACTGCCGTGATGCAATTTCTCTTTTTTCCATTAATTTCTGTCCGTATACGGCAAATTGAGAATCAAGAGCATCCAAAATCTGTTCTACATTGTCATTTTTTCTGTTATTAACATAATCTTTAAGCACTGAATTCCGTGATTTTAACACCCTGCGGTAACGGCGAAAATCTTCAAGATAAACAGGATCGTAAAGGCTTAAAGTTTGATCAAAAAACCAGCGCCGTCTTTCCGGGCTGCCTGAGACAAATTCCATATCTTCGTGGCAAAAAACTATGCTTGGCGCGATAGAAAGAAGCTCTTTACGGTCTTCCGAATGTTTTTTGTTGATAAAAACAGACTTTTTGCCTTTTTCAAACTTAACAAGAATTTCATCATTGACGGACTGTGTTATTTTAACTTCGGCGCAAAAATCTTTCTCTCCGTTACGTGCTAATTCGCTGTCGCTGACTTTACGGAAAGAAGAAGCATAGGCGCAAAAATACAGGGCTTCCAGAAAATTTGTTTTGCCCTGTCCGTTTTCCCCCACAAGGAAAACATCTTTTATGCCGGTGAAAATTTCCGTATCGGCTAGGTTACGGAAAGCCGCAGTTCTAAGAGAGAAAAAAAGCATTACGACTGCATTGGCATTATAATATGAAAAAAGTCCTTTGCAGGAACAGGCTCAATGGTTATTGCCTTTATTGCGCTGCTGAAACGAATTTTAACTTCATCGTCTGTCATTACTTTGAAAGGTTCTTCAAGATAACGGTAATTAAGGGCTATTGTTATTTCGTCACCGTCGTATTTGCACGGAATTTCATCTTCAACAGTTCCTATTTCGCTTTCTTCGGAATAAACAGCCATTTTACCCGGAGATATCCCAAGAAAAATTCTGTGTGATTTTTTTTCTACCATAAGCGAAACGCGCCTTAGAGCATTCAGCATTTCATCGCGTTTTACTGAAAGGGAAAAATCCTGCTTTTCCGGAATTACTTTTTTGTAATTTGGGAACATTCCTTCTATCAAAACAGAAGAAAATTGATATGATGCAAAATTTATAAATATCATTTTATCATTAACAGAAATATTTATTATTCCCTCATCGCCGGATCTTTTTAAAACTGTGCTAAGTATTTTCGGCGGAATTATAATACCCGGAAAATCTTTAATACTCTTTCCCGCAGATTTTGCTATAAAAGCAAGACGTCTTCCATCTGTGGATACCATATTTATGGTGTCTTCGCTTTTTTCCATGTACACACCGTTCATAAAATAACGAGTTTCGTCATCAGAAACAGCAAATACGCTTTGTTGTACCATTTCTCTGAAATCTTTAATCGGCATTTCAAAAAAAGGCGAAGTAGAAACTGGAAATTCAGGAAATTTTTCGGAAGATATGCTTTTTAGTTTATATTCAGGCTTTTTCTGTGAAATAGGCTTTACTATTACGACATTATCCTTTTGTGAAAATTCAATTTCATCGTAAGGAAAAGTACTTATAATTCCAAAAAATTTTTCTCCGTAGACAGTGGTCGCTCCCGGTTCAATAACATTTACAGGAATTTCAGTCTGAAAATTAACCTTCATATCCTTTGCTTTAATTATTAAACGGTTTTTTTCCGCTTCAATATAAATATTAGATAAAATTAAAATAGCATTTTTCGAGGAAATAATCTCTTGAGCTATTGAAATTTCCTTAAAAAGAGCTTCCTTGCTGCATGTAAATTTCATATTTTTGCCTCCTTAATTAATATTAAATATATATATAATAATAACAATAATAAGCCTTCGGAAATGTGGAAAACTCACTTAATTCCTTATCTGTATTATAATTAATAATTAACAAATTCATGGATAAATATTCATATTTTTACACAGTTTCCACAAAGCTTTATTTATCCACATAATAATAACATCTTTTCTAGTATTTTGCACTGAATTCCTTTATTAGTCTCTTTAAATTTTCTATTGTCGAGTCCAAAGTAGGATCCGTAAGTAATTTCCCCTTTATTTTTTCAATTGAATGCATAACTGTAGTGTGGTCTTTACCGCCGAAATCCTGTCCAATTTCCGTTGTTGAATAATCAGTCATTTCCTTACCAATAAACATAGCAAGCTGACGGGCAAAAACAATATTTTGGGTTCTTTTTTTACCTTTTAAATCATTTGGAGTAAGAGAGAAGTATTCCGATACAACGCGGATTATATTATCCATTGAAAAATTTGCCTGTCTCGATGCGTTAAAAGTGTCTTTTAACCGTTGCTGGGCAATTTCGAGGGTAACCGGCTTTCCCATAAGCTCCGTATATGCTATAAGCGTGTTCAGGGCGGCAATAAGATCGCGGATATTTGAAGATATATTTTTGCTTATTAAATCAATTACTTCATTAGGTATTAATGTGTTTTTGATTTCTGCGGTTTTTTTAAGGATTGCACATCGTTCATCGTATCTTGGCGGCTGTAAATCCGTTTTTAAAGCCTGTTCAAAACGAGAAATTAACCTTTCTGAGAACTTCTTTAGTTCCGAAGGCGGCCGGTCACACGTAAAAACAAGCTGTTTTTTGGCATTTACCAAGGCGTTAAAAGTATGGAACAATTCTTCCTGTACACCGGGTTTGTCCTGAAAAAACTGAATATCATCTATTAAGAGAACGTCGGTATAACGGAATTTATTTTTAAAAACATTCATTTTTCCCTGCGCAATACCGTCAAGGTATTCATTTAGAAAGTCTTCTGAAGTTACATATATAACCTTATTATCCGAATTTTCATGGATATAGTTACCTATGGCTTGCATCAAATGTGTTTTTCCCAGCCCTACGCCGCCAAAAAACAGACAAGGATTATAAGTTTTTCCCGGATTTTTGCTTATTGCAAGGGCGGCGTTTGCCGCAAAATTGTTATTCTCTCCTATTACATAACTGTCAAATGTATAATCATCCCGCATTTGAGTATGTTTATCTCTCTTTTTTTTCGGTTTTGGTGATTCCTGCGAGGTATCAGCGGTTTTTTCCCCGTCATTTTGAAAAAGTTGCGGTGTAGTGGTCTCATTTTTTGCAATTTTACCAGTTATTTCATATTCAAGGGCAATTTCAGCGCCGGAAAGAAGCATTATTTTTGAATTTATTGTATTTTGATAGCGGGATTTCACCTTATCTCGATGAAAAGCCGAGGGAACACCTATTACGATGCCGTTTTTTCCGGTCTGTTCATCAAACCGGGTACGCAGGTATTTCATATCTGAAAACCAGCCGCTGAATTCCTCCTCCCCTAGGTCATTCCGCAGTTGGATCAGGGTTTCTTTCCAAAAACCCTCATAATCCAAATCAGCCATTTTAAGCCCTTTAGCAATTTATTAACACGTTATCCACAAGAATAATATTGTTCTTCAAAACTTTCAATGTAAATTCTGCACAAAATTATTTAACTTTTCGTAATATTTGAACAAGTATAATTCAGCTAATTCCTTATCTGATATATAATTAGCTTATGTCCATTATACGTATTTTTATTCGCCCGCGCACCTCTATTTATTTTTTTTCTGTACCGGCTTTTTCCGGAAGTTTTCCACAAGATATTCACTGGTTGTTTTTTCCGGTAAAATCCTTAAACAGACAGAAAAAAATTATAACCATAATCTGTGTTTTTTTGCAATAGAATTTTAGTCGAATTTTTGAAAAAATTATCCGGAAGTCAGCCGGTAATTTATAAATTATACGTACGGCATTACCCGTTTACCCTTCTACTTAAAGTTTGTATACTTAAAAAATGAGCACAAATGATTATTCTGCGCAAAATATTACAGTTTTAAAAGGACTGGAAGCTGTCCGCAAACGTCCGGGTATGTACATCGGGACGACAGGTATTGACGGTCTTCATCATCTTGTTTTTGAAGTTGTAGATAACTCTGTTGACGAGGCCATGCAGGGCTTCTGTACCAATATTCTCGTTGTTCTTGAAGGGAATGATATTGTCCGTGTTGAAGATAACGGGCGTGGTATTCCGGTTGATATTCACCCAACCGAAAATGTCAGCGCTCTTGAGCTTGTAATGACACGGCTCCACGCAGGCGGCAAGTTTGATAAAAAATCCTACAAAGTTTCAGGCGGTCTTCACGGTGTCGGCGTTTCCGTAGTAAACGCGCTTTCAGAGTGGTGCGAGGCTTTCGTTCACCTTGAAGGTAAAATTCACTATCAGAGATACAAAATCGGCATACCCGAAGGTCCAGCTCATGAAATAAGCGCTGATAATCTTCCCTATTCATACACGCCCGGCAGGCAGGGAACAGTTATACGCTGGAAAGCCGACGCTTCGGTTTTTGAAACCACCACTTACAATTTTGACGCTCTTTCCAACCGTCTGCGGGAACTCGCCTTCCTCAACAGGGGATTGAAAATCACTATCCGAGACGAGCGGCTGTCCGTGCCCAAAGTCCACGATTTTATGTTTGAAGGCGGCGTAAAAAGTTTTGTCGATTACCTTAACGAAAATAAAACCGTACTTTACAAGGAGCCGGTTTATCTTGAAGGCAGCCGTGATGACGGAGCAGGCGGCAATATCGAAATTGAATGCGCTATTCAGTACAACGACGGTTTTAACGAGATAATGTTTACGTTTGTAAACGACATTAACACACGGGAAGGCGGCACACACCTTGTCGGCTTTAAGTCCGCTCTTACCCGCACCCTGAACGAGTTTTTAAAAAAATCGAAACACGCCAAAAAACTGGACGAAAGTCTTTCCGGAGACGACGTGCGTGAAGGACTGACGGCGGTGCTTTCGGTGAAGGTTCCAAATCCGCAGTTTGAAGGTCAGACAAAAGGCAAGCTGGGCAACTCCGAAGTGAAAGGTATTGTTGAGTCTTTTATAAACGAACAGTTGGAACTTTTCTTTGACAAGCATCCCGAAGTTATAAATAACATTCTTGAAAAATCGGTGTTAGCTGCAAAAGCCCGCATTGCTGCGCGTCAGGCTCGTGATGCGACACGCCGCAAGAACGCAATGGACTCGGCGGGGCTTCCCGGTAAACTCGCCGATTGTTCGGAAAAAGACCCCGCCAAGTGCGAACTGTTTATCGTTGAGGGCGACTCCGCAGGAGGTTCCGCCAAGGGAGGCCGCGACAGACGGTATCAGGCGATTCTTCCTCTTTGGGGAAAGATGCTTAATGTTGAAAAGCAGCGTATCGAGAAAGTTATTACCAACGACAAATTGCAGCCGATTATCGCCAGCATCGGAGCTGGCTGCGGCAATGAATTTGACGTTTCCAAGATTCGCTATCACAAAATTATCATCATGGCGGATGCCGATGTTGACGGTTCGCATATCCGCACGCTGCTCCTTACCTTCTTCTACCGTTACATGACACCGCTCATTGAACAGGGCTATGTCTACCTTGCCATGCCTCCGCTTTACAGGGTGAGTTACGACAAAAAATCTTTTTACGCTTACGATGACGCCGAAAAGGACCGTATTCTCTCGGAGTCCGGCAAGGACGTTGAAAAAGTTTCCGTCCAGCGCTACAAAGGCTTGGGCGAGATGAATCCCGACCAGTTATGCGACACTACAATGGACCCGGGCAAGCGCAACATTATTCAGGTTCACCTTGACGACACTGTGGAAGCGGAACGTATTTTCACTACGCTGATGGGCGAGGTTGTCGCTCCCCGCCGTGAGTTTATCGAGGAAAACGCTTTGCTGGTGAGTAATCTGGACGTGTAGAGTATAAAACTATTTGTTTTTATTCACTTACATTGAAGCCGCTATTCGCTCATGTACCATTTCGTTGATAATTTCCGCAGGGGTTTTATGGGTGTCCATTGCTTTAACCATTAAATAATCCGCCGAGAAATCATCAATCGTTACCGTGTGGGCGACGGCTTTGCATTGTGAAAAGTAACCTGAGCCGTTTGGTCCGATTTTGGGCGTGGTTTTCGTCCATTTTTCCGACAGTTTGGCGTATTCTTCATAGGTCAAATCATGACACTTTTTTTCAAGGTTATCTTTCATCTTCATCTCCTATTATATATAAATAATAACAGAGAATAAAGAGAAGAAAGGAATAGACAAAGACACTACGCTTTTATTGATAAAAACCAATTTTTCATCTATGTCTTACGGCGGTGGGGGAAAGCCCCTGCGGTGCTTAGTGTCGTGACCTTTGTCTACGCACACTTTGGTGTGGCTGCATCGGCAATCCACGCCAAGAGCACCGCAGTGACTTTTCCCCACCGCCTGCAAGATATACTTGACAAAATAACCCAATAAATCGCAATATTATTACATGAGCGAAAAAGCCGTCATTGTAGAACAAAACCCGCAAACTCCAATGCAAAAAATACCGCAGATATTTTTTGTGAATAGTCCGAACAACAGACACACCCCAATAAATGCGCCCGAAACATTGAGGGCATTTGCGGACAAATGCGGCACGGTTAGAGGTCCAATAAAGGCCCCGCTTATAGAGAAGCCTACAGGCCGAAGACAACAGACAACAGACAACAGACAACAGACAACAGACAACAGACAACAATTGTACACATCTTCTAAATAACAACGTCAACTACACAGTAGTTTATTTTCTCCCAATTCTTTTTTCATTCACTTGCTTTTATTCCGTTATTTTTGGCAATACGCTACTCCGTCAAAAAGTGATGTTTATTAATGATATTTTAACAATTCTCTTATTAACTGCTCATAAAAATAATCTATATGTAAAGTATGAGATTGGAAATCCATTACCGGATTGCGAAAAAAATCAGCGCCGAAATAAAAGAGCTGGGGTTTAATCTCCATGAAATATCTTTTATCTAAAGTTATAAACGGAAAAGAGTTTTCCGTAACTATTTTATGAAATTAAATTTGGAGTTACAAAATGGCTAATGAACTTATTGCGCGTAAAAGTATTCTTTTAGTTGATGATGATGAAATGCATCTTCAAATAACTGAATTAGCGTTAAAAGACAATTATGATGTTTATATGGAAAAGTCAGGAAAAGAAGCGTTAGATTTCTTAACAAAAGGTGAAACCGTTCCCGATTTAATACTGCTTGATATTTTAATGCCCGATATGGACGGTTGGTTAGTATTCGACAAAATCCATAATATCGCGTCTTTAAAATTCATTCCCATAATATTTTATACGTCATTAGATGAAGAGAGTGCAAAAGAGAAGGCATATGATATCGGTCTACTTGATTATATTATTAAACCTTGTGAGAAGACGGATTTATTAAGCAGAATAGGAACCGCATTACAGAAAACCGGTTTGGAAAAATGGCATTACGAATTATACAACGAGTCTAAAAAAGATTAGTCATATAACCGTTAAAAACAGGCATTATCGCCTATACCGTGATGCCTCAAAATAAAAATCTAACCATAGTCAGACAGCATGAAGGGCGGAAACATCGCCAACAAGTTGGCGCAGGGTTTTCCCACTTCAAGATTTGCTGTGTTTCAAAGAAAAACGTCAGAATGTTTTTGAAGAAATCAGGGAGTAAGGTTGTTGTTCACTTCTAACTTCCTTTGAAATTTGTTATAATCAAAACATGGATACGATCATTGAGTTCAATGATGCCGCTTTCAATCACGAAGTATCCAAGGCTGATATTCTGCGGGCGTTTGAACCTCAACCGAGCCCGTAGGGCGAAGGTTCCTCTCTTGATAACCGCAAAATATGACGGCTGGTTTAATTAACGTGACCAGAAGGATCAATACCTGCTTATCGGTTTTGATCTAAAAGGAAATCCCCTTGAAATCATGTATAACATAATAGATAATGAAACCATAAGCGTGTTCCATGCAATGCAGATCAATTTTTCACCATTTACTGCCGAAGGAGGAATAATATGGCTAGAATGACCGAAGAAGAAGCCCATTATTGGGACGATTATTACACAAAGAATCCTCCTAAACCCGGCCCCAATGGAACCGGGTTTTTCACCCAACGGAAAGCCGCTCTTTCAATGTAAAACTGTTTTCACTTGCCGCTCTTAATACCTGTTATCAAAAACCCGTGTTGACTTTTTCTCGCTGCGGGGAAGCTCGCCCATGCCGACGGCTTTTGCTTTCGGAGTAATGCCTATCCTTTCCTTGAACTCATGCTCAACGGTTTTTTCAAGATTAATTGAGGCAGTGCCCGCAAGCTGTGTTTCAAAGAAAAGCGTCAGAATGTCTTTGCCGTTCAGGTGATCAATCATGATTTGGTACTCGCTGCTGACGCCTTCAATGCCCGCTAAAAGTTCGTCCACTCGGCTTGGGTAAATAATTGCGCCTCGAACCTTGACCATATCATCGCTTCGCCCGATGATTGTGCCGATTCTCGGATACTCAAGACCGCATTCACATTTGCCGGGAACTGCTTTTGTGAGGTCATGCGTCCTGTAGCGAATGAGAGGAGCGCCTTCCTTGCACAACGTTGTTATGACAATTTCGCCTGTTACACCTTCAGGTAAAATCTCGCCTGTTTTCGGATCGATAATCTCGTAATAAAAAAAGTCAGTCCACATGTGCATGGCGCTTTGCTTCTGGCAGTTGATACCGATGCCGGGACCGTAAATTTCAGTCAGTCCGTAAATATCATAAAGTTCAACGCCGAGTTCGTCCGCAATACGTTTGCGCATTTTCTCGCCCCAGCGCTCGGAGCCGATAACTCCCTTTTTAAGATGTATCTTGCTTCTGACGCCTCGTTTTTCTATTTCTTCAGCTAACAGGAGAGCGTAGGAAGATGTGGCACAAATAACAGTCGATTGTAAATCAATCATCATTTTAACCTGTTTGTCCGTGTTGCCCGGCCCCATCGGAATTGCGAGAGCACCGAGCAGTTCAGCTCCCGCCTGAAAGCCGATTCCCGCCGTCCAAAGTCCGTATCCAGGCGTTATGTGAATACGGTCCTTGCTGGTAATGCCCGCTGTTTCATAGCAGCGTTTGAACATAACCGCCCAGTCGTGAACGTCTTTTTGCGTATACGGAATAATAACGGGAGCGCCCGTTGTACCTGATGACGAGTGAACACGGACTATTTTTTCATCGGGAACCGCCAGAAGTCCCAGCGGATACGCTTCCCTTAAATCTTCCTTGTCCGTAAAGGGAAGTTTCTGAAAATCCTCCATGCTTTTTATATCATCAATATTTATGTCCTTGAAATGCGACCGGTAAAAATCGCTGTTCATTGCGTGTTTAATTGATTTCTTGATACTGTCAAATGTGTTCATTATATGCTCCTTTTCCTATTTCAAATGATTTTAAATTCATTTCCCAAAAACGCTGTGGCAGCATTTCGGGGATAATATCTTTTAATGTTTCAGCGTCAAACGGGAAGATACCGCTTTGCGCCGCCGCTCCAAGCATGGCGGTATTCAGGGTTTTTGCGTTATGTTCCGTTATGCGCTTGCCGTCAATTACCGTAAGTTTTTGCACATTGGCTTTTAGGTAATCAATCATTGCTGACGCTTCATATCCGGCAGGCGAGCCCGTTCCCGCAGGTTTAATTATACTGTCGCAGACAACTAAAATCCCCTGCCCTGAAAGAAACGGAAGCTGACGGACAGCTTCGCCCGGTTCAAACGCAATGAGTGCGTCCGCCCTGCCCGGCGGAATCAGCGGTGAAAAAATATCATCGCCGATACGAACATGGCTTACAACACTGCCGCCTCGCTGTGCCATTCCGATTGTTTCGGTGGTGCGGACATTGAAGCCGGCTTTCATCGCCGCCGCCGATATCAACTTGGAGGCAAGAACTGTTCCCTGACCGCCTACGCCCGCAATCATGCAGTTAAACGTCATTTGTTGCCTCCTGCGGACGGGGCGCTGATTTTGATTGCGTCAGGTTTGCATACGCTTGCGCAAACACCGCAGCCTGCGCAAAGAGACGGATTAACGCACGCTTTTCCGTTTTCAAGACTGAGGGCGGGGCAGCCGAATTTTTGTACGCAGATTTTACAGCCGATGCACTTTAATGTATCAACGGCGGCTTTTGCGGCGTTCTTTGAAACGGCAATGCAGGGCGCTTCAAAAATTAAAACACGCACGCCTTTTTTCGCCATCAGGGAGCGAACCGCTTCTTTGGCGGCATTTTGATCAAGGGGGTTTACCTTTATCACCGCCGAAACATTCAGCGCAGTAACAATTTTTTCGATACTGATTTTTTCCGTCTTTGTGTTCATCATCGTAAGCCCGATTCCCGGATGAGGTTGATTCCCCGTCATTGCCGTTGTTGAATTGTCAAGCACGACAACTACGATGTCAGTTTGATTGTAAACGGCGTTTATAATTCCGGTAATGCCTGCGTGAAAAAAAGTTGAGTCGCCGATAAAAGCAAAGTGCACTGCGTCAGGCTCGACACGTTTAAGCCCCTGCGCAATTGTAATCCCCGCTCCCATACAAAGGCAGGTGTCAACCATGTCCAGCGGTTGTGCGTTGCCAAGCGTATAACAGCCAATGTCTCCTGTAAAGACCGCCTTGCTGCATTTCGCCGCTTCCTTAACCGCAAAGAATGACGCTCGGTGCGGACAGCCTGCGCAAAGTACCGGCGGACGGACAGGAGGCGGCGCAGTCGGCGGCGGGAGAGGCTGCGCTGCCTGTTCCGGAAGATCGTATTCAAGAAAAGACGCAATTACTTTTGCAACGCTGTCCGCAGTATTTTCTCCGGCAACTTGAATATGCCCTGTCTGCTTGCCGAGTACTCTCACTCTCAAGTGATACAGTCCGCAAAGGCGGATAAGCTCGTTTTCTATAACAGGATCAAGCTCCTCGATAACAAGGACTTCATTGAGTCCTTGTAAAAACTCAAGCGCAAGTTTGTCGGGGAAGGGGAATGTCGAAATCTTTAACAGTTTGTAATTTACGCCGGGCGCATTATGCAAAGCTTCACGTGTGTATGCGTAACTTACGCCGCCTGCCGCTATTCCCCTTGCGCCTGCGCCTGTTAGAATATTTTTTTCGTAGCCTGAAAACTCATCACGCATGGCGATTAAGTTTTCTTCAATTTTGAATTTATTAGCGTATGCAAGACGCGGGAAAATAACCCACTTGCTGTCTTTCACAAAACCGGAAGGTTTATTTTTCGGCAGGTCTTCAAGTATTTCCACAGAAGCGCAGCTATGACAAACACGCGTTGTCGGGCGGAACAAGACAGGCTTGCCGTATTTTTCGGATAACGCAAACGCATCGGCGATCATTGTGTACGCTTCTTCGGGAGTGGACGGGTCGAACAGCGCAAGTTTCGCAAACTTTGAAAAATGGCGTGTGTCCTGCTCGTTCTGCGAGGAAATCGGTCCCGGGTCATCGGCGACAACAACAACCATACCGCTCTTTACGCCGATATAGTTAAGGTTAATCAACGGGTCTGACGCTACGTTAAGCCCGACCTGCTTCATTGTTACCATTGCCCGCGCTCCGGCGAATGCGGCTCCCGCCGCTGTTTCAAGAGCTGACTTTTCGTTTACTGACCATTCAACATATATGCTGCCGTCATTATGTTTCGCAACAGTCTCCAGCACCTCTGTTGAGGGCGTGCCCGGATAACCTGTTACAACACTTACACCGGCACGCATTGCGCCAAGGGCAATGGCTTCATTGCCCATAAGCAGTTTTTTCATCAAGTTGTTTCTTTTGCCTGTTTCATGTTCATCAGTTTTAAAATGACAATCAGTACTGCACCGACAGCCGCCAGAAGACCGAGTATCGAAAACCTCAACTGTTGACTGCCGATTTTATTGATTACAATTGGGAATAACAGCGCAGAGAGCATAAAGCCAACCATGACCGCTCCGTAATTGGAGCCGACATTCTTAATACCGAAGTTTTCCGAAGTAAGAACGGGATACAACCCCGAATAGCCGCCGTAACAGAAAGCGACCGCGGCGATAATAACAATCAGCAGGATACCGTCGGCAAAACAAAGTCCGAAAGCGCCTAACGCAGTAACAGCGAGAATAATCACATCAGCCATTTCTCTGCCTATCTTGTCGGACATAAGCGGAGCGCCGAGCCTGCCGAGAGCGTTGGCAATACCCGTAAACATAACAATCATTGTTGCGAAAGATTCCAGCCCCCTGTTATTCGCTAAATCCTTGAGGTCGGGATTGATAATGAAAAAGACCGAAGTGCCGAACATCAAGGACAGCGCAATCAGGAAGAAGCGCGGCGTCTTTATCATCTCGGTAGTAGTGAACTGCCTTCCCTTCAAAACAGGAGCGGCCGCGTTGGGAACCTGCTCCGGCGTTTTAATAAAACTGAACAACAGCAGCACCGCCGCGGCGAACCCTCCGGCTAAAATTAAGAACGTATAGTTCACCGGAAGTTTTTGATTCAGCATTGTAACAAGCGGAGCGAAAACTACTGTAGAAAATCCGAATGCGCAGACGCTCACTCCTGTGGCAAAGCCCCTGTTCTGCGGGAACCACTTTTGCGCTGTGGAAATAATCGCGTTGTATCCTGCGCCCACGCCCAAACCGCCGATGATGCCGTAGAAAAGATAAATGAGAAAAACGGGCGCTTTCCCGCCGGTGGGGATTAACGCCGTTGCCAGCATACCTGCGGCAACCATTAGCCCGCCAATCAAAGTGGTGAGTTTTACGCTGATTTTTGTCTGAACCTTCCCACCCGCAAAGATGCCGATGACAAAAAAGCAAAGCATAAACGAAGCCGTAAGCCCCGTTTGGGTTACGTCCCAACCGTAAAACTTGCTTACGGGGTTCTTGAAAACGCTCCAAACATAAATAATTCCCAAAAATAACTGTAAAATACTCCCCGTTATGAGGACCTTAATACCTTGTTTGTTTTCTGTGATTGACGACATGATTTTCTCCTTTTATCAATTCAGTATCATAGATGTGTTAAATAAATGCAAGATTTCCAGTTTCTGTTCCGGTCAATTAACAGGAATCCTTGATACTGATGCAGCTTCAAGAATAGTTGTTATTACAAGCCTCTGGTACTGGAAAAGGTATGAAAGATTGAACAGTTTTTTGACCGCACAGGTAAGAGGATCGTTTGTTTCGTATGACATTGTTCTAATTAATTAAGCCGTTCAATTGTTTCCAATGAAAGTCCTGTAAATTCTTCAATTTCATTGAAAGAGCGTCCGGCTTTTTTCATTTTTCCGGCTATTCTTAGTTTTTCTTCAGTTTTCCCTTCAGCATGACCCTTTTCATGACCGTCAATCATTGCCTGTTCATATAACATCCGCTCGTCCACTTTCCAGAGGTTCTTGTGAAACTGTATGTCCCGCCACTTTTCAAAAAGCGACATCTTCTTAGCGCAAAAAACAGGCTTTTCAAGTTCGGGGTATCTTAACGCCAGCATTTCATATTCCTCCTTCTCTGTACACTTTAGAAATTTCAGCCACGGCCATACCGTTCTGTCAACGGTTTCAGGCAACTTCGGTAATTCAAGTATAATTACCCTCAGCAATTTTGTAAAGGAACGGTTTTCTTCGTTCCTCAGCTCGTATATGTTAATGTACGAATTTTCTTCTCTCAGCAGGTTGTGATTACAGATAACAATACTTATTACCTGATGCAGTTCGCTGTAATCTTCACCCCATTTAAGCTGATCTCCTATTAGCCGTGAAGCATAGTAGAGTATTCTGCTTCTCAGGTTGTTTCTTTTTTCGACTTGCAGTTCGATGTGGATTATTTTTCCTGACTTGGTGCTGAGTTTCAGGTCAACAACGCCTGATTTCTCTGTCCTGAAAAATCTTCTTAAAATCGGGCTTACGACAGTAAGCTTGCCGTATTCGTCTTCGGGTATATCGAGCAAGGTTTTGAGAAAGTTCCTTGTAATATCAATATTCTTCTGGTTGCCGAATATCTCCGAGAAAACATAATCATAAAGCGGTGAAATCATTTGAACCTCCGTCCTATATGGGTGCGAAGGTGCTGCGGCGCTTTACCGGTTTCTGTTTTTTTATTGGTTAAAAGACTATGACGATGTACCCGCAAAAACTCTGGCTGTAGGCTTTATGGCATTTAAATAACGCTGAACTCCCTGCGGCTCATTCGTAACAGCGGGTGAGCCGCAGAACATGGCGCATGGCAAAGCCCTTGCGACGGTTTGTTAGTTATTATTCTTTTTTATTGTATTTACATTTTTCGTGTATCGTTTCTCTTACCGTATCTTTTACGATTTGTTTTATGTCTATCGTCATGTGTTTCATTTCATTAACAATCTTTTTATGCAAACGCTCATTTGGCTCATTTGGGTCATTTTCAACAGTAAAAAGCTGGTGGGGTTCAATGCCAAGAGTTTTTGCAAACCGTTCCAACATTTCAGGTTTTGGAAAAGTTTTACGAGTTTCTACCATTGCAACATAATGTGAAGAAACATCGGCTTTTTCAGCCAGTTGTTCCTGCGTAAACCCCTTTAATCGGCGGTTTTTTTTCAAATTTTCAGCCAAAACATCTCTGATTTTTTTCATTTTACCCGTAAAACTTACCCTTTCAGTCATAATACTTACTATTTACCAGTTGACTTATTACTGAAATAGTCAGTATAATTTATCTATATAGTCATTTTCCTGTGTTTTTTTGGGTTATACAGAGGAATATTCAGGAATTCTGATAAATCATTAAGGAGGTTTTTCAATGAAAAACACAATCAAAATTTTAGGTATTATCAGTTTGATACTGATAATTGGGTTTTCTTTTGCCTCTTGTGGAGGCAGTCCGTCAGATGATAGCGGCGCGGCTCCGACATCAGTGGTATATGAAAGTAAAGCTCCTAGTGGAGACATCTATATACTGGATGTTACATCGGCTTCCGTTAGCAGAGCGGCGGCATACTCCCCGGCAGTCGGCGACAGATACACCCTTACAATCATCATAAAGAGTGATAGTTCAATAAAAAAAAGCGCAGGAACAGTTACTACTGTTAACGGAGCTACATTAAATCTGAGTGGAGGAACTAATCTTGCTGTTACCGTTGGCAAAACTAACGGTGTATCCACAATGGGAAAAATTGAAGGAACAATAACAACAAGTGAAGGTGATAACGTACCTGCGCCTGGCAATGTGAAAGCAACTGTTGTCGTTCCTCCTACAAACATCAATTTAATAGCTAACAAGTGGGAGAAACCTGGTGATATAGGTGAAAATTGGATGCATGGTTGGTATTTTTTTGAGACAGCCCAAAAATACAATTTGCCTATTATACCCACCGAGGTTACTCCAATAAAGGGTAAAAAGTTTATATTTAGATTAAGCGGAACAACGTATAAAACTTTAAAAGAGGTATACCTCGTGTATGACGCTTTTTTCGACGATTGGCAAGGTTATCAATGGCTCGGAGGGACAACGACAGTTGGACTTTCTGGAACTTTCAATCAAACTTTTGAGATTGATATAACAGATAATCCTAAGACTGATAAGACTGATTTGATAATTCGGCTTTCGTTATACAATAATGACAAGGTTCCGGCAAATGCTGAAAACTTGAAAACAGTCCTTGCGACTATCAAAAATTGTGAATTAAGGCTTATTGATATAAAGGAGGAGTAGAGTAAAAATTACCAAACGTTGGACATCGGCAACCCAAATTAGGGTACATGATGCCCTCCGTTTGGGTACGGTTGCCCAAAGCTTGGGCACAAGTAGCCCCAAGCAGAAAATATTGACGATAAATAAAATCCATAATCATCTGACCGCCGTAAGAACTTTGCTCCGTAAAACGCCACAGGCGTTTTACGAGACACCGTGAAATTGTTATGGTGAACCGCCAAGGATGTCGATTTTTTACTCCTTGACATCAACGCCGAAAAAATAGGAAAAATATATATGAGTCAATACAGAACGCATACCTGCGGAGAGCTAAGAGAAGAAAGTGTCGGTCAGTCTGTCAAATTGTCCGGCTGGGTGGACACTATCCGAGACCACGGCGGCGTAACATTTCTTGATTTGAGAGACCAGTACGGTATCACGCAGATCGTCCTGCATGATGAGGATATGGTGAGGCAAATCAGCAAGGAGAGCGTTATCACCGTTTCCGGCGCGGTGAAAAAGAAAATGAAGTAAACGCCTTTGCGCGGGATATGTTAATACCGCCGAAAGATTTATCAGGCTTTCTTGCATCCTCTTATAAACCGACACTATCGCAAATAAGAAGGTTTGCCGCGCGCATTGGCATTGCGCCGGGTATTGTTGTTGGAAGGTTGCAGCATGATAAAATAATACCCATGAGTTGGGGAAATGATCTTAAAGAACGTTATGAATGGGCGGAGGAGTAGAATATGTTTACGCTCAACTGGCATACCAATAATAAATTGGGAGACTTTTTTCTCCAACATATTATATATTTAATTATGTGTATTTTTTGCAAGGATTTTGAGAAATGAAGCTCTATTTGGATAGTTGTTGTTATAATCGCCCCTATGATGATCAAACACAAGAAAAAATTCACATGGAAGGTGAAGCTGTTTTGGCAATAATTAATAGAAGCAAACAGGCTAATGATGAGATTATAGGTAGTCCTGCGTTAGATTTAGAAATAGAACAGATTATTGATATTGAAAAAAAAGAGAAAGTAAAATATTTTTATACTCAAACAATAACATCAGAAATAAAATACTCTACTACCATCCTAAAAAGGGTACGGGAATTATCTGAACAAACCGGTATAAGGATGTTTGACAGGTTTCATTTGGCATTCGCGGAAAATGCCAATGTAGATATTTTGCTAACGACAGATAACAAATTCGAGAAAGCCGTTTCAAAATTAAAGTTGAAATCAAAAGTAATAAATCCGCTCAAATATTTAATGGAGGTTATACAAAATGAACGCGACACTTAATGTAAATAACTTAATGGAGATAAGAAAAACCGGCTTACATGCATTAAAAGAGGCGTTAGGTCCCGTTGGGATGGTCAGGTTTATTCAACAGTACGAAAACGGTCATGGAGATTACACTAAAGAAAAATACCAGCAGCCGGATATGAGTGTTGATGAAATTGATAACATGTTAAAAAATCAATAAAACGCAGAACAAGTGCGGGCTTATCGGTCAGTGGTTTGAAATACAGTCAGCTATTATTCTCTAACAGTAAAAATTAATACGTAATTATTTCAGTGTGACATAACATCGACCTACCCCTAGCTATCTAACAGCGGGCAGCGCAAAGCCCTTGCGGCGATCTTGGCGTGGATTGCCGATGCAGCCATGCCAAAGCATGCGTAGGCTAATGCCACGCCACTAAGCGCCGCAAGGGCTTTGCGCTGACGCCGTAAGATAGTTATGGTTAACCGCTAAGGATGGCGATTTTTTACTCCTTGACATCAACACCGAAAAAATAGGAAAAATATATATGAGTCAATACAGAACGCATACCTGCGGAGAGCTAAGAGAAGAAAGTGTCGGTCAGTCTGTCAAATTGTCCGGCTGG
>JGI20171J14444_1000012_pt1 | contig 79513 bp, 77 predicted proteins | sample TergutNc150P4_FD_14444 | JGI IMG/M metagenome (IMG submission 14444) | reverse complement strand
CCGGCCGCAGCGGCTGGGTCAGCTGGGCCTGTTGCCCCTGCCGCCTCTGGCGTGGCACCCAGTTGCTGTTGTTCTTCTGTACTGGCCGCGTTTGCCGAATCTTCTTGCCCTGGTCCTGTTGCCTCCCCTGTCGTAGCTGGGTCGGTGGTGCTGCCGTTGTTCGTGTTACCGTTGTCCGTCACATTGCTGTTGTTCTCGGGTGTGGCGGACTCATCCGGCACTGGCGGCACTATCGGTGCTGGCGGCACTATCGGCACTGGCGGCGGCGTCATCAGCGGCTCACCTGCACCGAGACCGTCTAGACCATCTAGACCGGTTTTATCCTCCGCCGTGGCATCGTCACCTTTGGCATTCGCTATGAAGCTCAACTCGAGCTTAGGCTCCAGTGCCAGCTTGGCAGTCACCGGTTTGCTCAGGTCGAAGACTTGACCGTTGGCACGGTTCAGCCAAGTACCGGTGAAGCTGTAGCCCTTGGGCACTGCGCTCACGGGCAGCTCGGGGAAAGCCTTGACGGTCTGGCCCCAAGCCAGCGTTTGTGTGGCCAGCACCTTGGCTGCGGCCTTGGCACTGGCCGCCTTGCCGGTTGCGGGCCCAGCGTAGAAAGTCACCTTGTAGGTCTTGTCCGTGAACTTGGCGTAGACCGCGAGATCGGCGCTGACCTTGGTGGCCTGCGCAACACTGACCCCGGGGGCACCCTTGAAATAGAAGCGCTTCTCAACACCGGATGCCGTTTTGTAGAACCAGCCCACAAAATCACGGCCGACAGAGGTGGGGGTGGCGGCTTGGCCGCTGAGGGTGATCGACTGGCCGTCTTTGGCCACGAACGTTTTGGGGAAGCCCGTGAGGCTGCTGCCGTCTTTGGCCGTGGCGGTCACCTTGACCGTATGGGTCTGGGGCTTGGCCTTGTCGGCGGCCGCCTTGGCAGCAGCGGCCTTGGCAGCAGCGGCCTTGGTGGCGGCCGCCTTGTCGGCTGCGACCTTGTCGGCGGCCGAGGGCTTCTTGCTGTCGGTGTCTGTGGCTGTGGTCGAACCTGTGGCAGCAGCGTTTTTGTCACTCACGGCCTTGCCCTTGGCAGTTGACTTGCCGCTCGTGGCGGCATCAGTGCCAGCAGTCGTGGCAGTCGAAGCGGCGGCCTTGGCAGCGGTGCTTGACTGGCTGCTGGCCTGCTGTTTGGAGGTATTGCCGCCGGCCTTGGCGGTCGAAGCCGTGGCCGCAGATGTGGCCTTGGCGGTCGTGCTTCCCGTTTTGGTTTTGGCCTGTTCAGCGGCCTTGGCAGCGCTATTGCCAGCGGTAGTGGATGGCTGCGTTGCGGACGACGCGTTGGAATTGCTGCTGCCACTTGCGGCAGCATCATCCCCATTCGAGGCGGCATCGTCACCGTCGTTTTGGCTGGCTGCCACGACATCCGGAGGGCTGCCGCTGCCGCTGCCGCTGCCACTGTCGTTGCTGCTCGGATTGCCGAAGGCCAGCGTTGGCATCAGGTACAGCATCATCAGCACCGTCAGAACGATGGATATCGCTCGTCGGCCAACATCCCGTCCGATGAGCGCCGCATGCGACCCTCTCCCTTTTGAGGTTTTCAGCTGTCTGATTCTCGCTTTCATTCTAGCCTCCCAAAGCTCTTAGTATCCCTTGCACCGCATTGCCGACAGCTACGCCACCAGTAGCCTCCCCCGCTGGGAAGCCTCTGTGAAACCAACTGCCGCCACCAGAAGCCGCACCGCAAACCACTGCAGCCACAACCTCTGCCGTAGAACAGACTATTGAATTTTCGCTATCTTGATTCTGCTTTCCAAAAGCTGCCCTCAAGATCCCCCTTGGACACATGCCCTGAAACTTACCCTGAAACCTCAAAACCATCTGACCGACAAGTGCGGCCGAAGACTTCTGGCCTCTTTTCAAGGCGTGTGTTTGCGCTGTACATTTTCAATCTGACACACTTAAATATTTTTGGCAAGACATAACTTTTACAATCCACATATATTATCCATAATATCCGGTAGACGGCCAGAAAGCAAAATTCTGCCAATTTTCTATCATTTTTCGCATAAAATGTGGCTCATAGTTGTGAATTTTGATTCTGAAAAACTGCCAAACTGGCTAAGTGCTGGTACCATTTATCCTTACAATTTCTACACAATTAGAAAACGTTAGCGAGTGCGCGGGTTAATCGGCCTCTTAACCCCAGTCTGCCCATGTTCGTGCCACTGCTGGCCAAACCTTGCAGTATTGGCCAGCCCCTGCAATGTTGACCGGCCTCAGATTGCCAGTGGAGAAGACTGTCCGAAAACTCCAATTTCAAAAAACCCGCGACCGGCAGAAACGCGGCCAAAAGGCCTATTTTGCGGAGTTTTCGGACAGTCTGGGGAGTCTCTGGTATTTCGGCGAGTGGCTGGCCAGCCAACAGCGCCCGGAAATCCCACGCCCGGGCTTGGTTACCGGAGTCAGCGGGGTCTCCGGCGCCAGCGGGTCTCCGGGGTCAGCGGGTCTCCGGGGTCAGCGGGTCTCCGGGGTCAGCGGGTCTCCGGGGCTAGCGGAGTCAGCGGGTTAAGGGCAGCCTCATGCTTCGTCCGCTTATCAGCGGGGCCAGCGGCTTCAACCCTGCCGCCTCGCGCAAACTGCAGTATGGAATGGGCTGTTCAGGAAAAAGATTGCCGGTCAAACCGGCAATGACCGGGTTTGAGCGCTAAGTCGAGCCCAAGTCGGTGCTTCCCTAGGGAAGCACCGACTTAATGCTGTTGCGCCAGATTGTGAGCAGGCCCCATCCAAGCCCGTTTGGGCAAGCGGTGCCACTACTAGCACTAGCGGTAATGGTGCCGCTTGACCGGGCGGGCAAGGGGTGAGCCCTGCTTGCAAGATGGCGTGGCATGATTAGGTCAGTGCTTCCTTGGCACAGCCTTTATCCTGATTTCTTACTGATCCGTTTTCGCGATGGTTTGGTTGGGGCTGGCTCGTCTTTGGCTGTGGTCTCGGTGGTGTTTTCCTGATTCTGTTGGCTATCGTTGCCAGCACCGTTGCTCCCGCTCTTGGTGCTGCCACCACTGCCACCGTTGTTGCCACTCGCTTTTTTGTTAGATCGTTTCCGCGACGGCGGAGCCTTGGCAACACCTTCTCCGGCGGTTTCGCCGGTGGCAGTTTGCTCTTGCTGGCCGTTATTGCCACCGGTTTTGCCGTCGGCAGCAGTATTGCCACTACCGTTGCCACTGCTGTTGCCGCTGGTTTTGCCAATGCCGTTATTGCTGTTGTTGTTGTTGCCACTGCCATCGTCACAACCACTGCCACTGCTGTTGCCGCTGCCGTCGCCGTCGTCGTCGTCATCGTCATCGTCTGCCGCCGCCTTGCTCCCCTTCTTCTTTGCCCCCTTCACCGGAACAGGATCCTCCTTGATGAAAGACTCCAAGCCGTCAATGTGCTCATAGAGGTCGCTACTGATACTGTTGCCCATGGGGTCCAAGATAAAGTCAACGCCCTTGCGGCGGGCGACTTTGGCGGCCGGCACGAAATCGCTGTCCCCGGAAATCAGGATGATCTGTGAAACCCGGCCCTCGTAGGCCAAGGTAGTGATGTCCACGCCCATTCGCATGTCCACACCTTTTTGGACGAAGGAGATGCTGAAGTCTTTCTCGCTTAAATCGTCAACACTGATGTTGCCGTTGCAAAGCCTTCTTACCTTGCGGTGGTCCAAGCGGAAGTGGGCATCGCTTTCCGCCAGCCGTCCTAGCCGTAACGCCATCTTCCGCTTGCCCCTCAAGCAATCCAAGAAGTCCAACGTCCACTGATAGACCTCGCTTTTGCGAAACTCCACATTCTCTTGCAACAAGGGGTGCCAGACCACGTTCTCCAGTGGCGGGCAGTCGTAATAAAATATCCGGAACAGCTCGCGCTCCCGAATGCCGTCTTTAACCTCGATGTGCCGCAGAGCATATCTGAACAATTCCTCCGCCCGGCTCTTGGCATCTTTCTTGCCCCAGAGCATCGATGCCATCACCCGGTAGAAACCGCCGTCGATCAATATTGCTGTTGTCAATACAGCCTCCTAAAAAGAGAGGGGCCCGAGGCTTACGCCGTCCGCAAATCACTGCGGGGCTCATCGCCAAGGGCCGAATCATTGAAACCATACTAACATAAGCCGCGCCAAAATGGCAAGGGCAGAAAATCAGTTAGCTGATTCACATACTAAGTCAACGCTGAATTCCGCCAAGTACAACGGCTCGTTGAGAATGCGGTCGTTTTGCCGCTCGGCCAGCAACGAGAACTTGATGGCTCGTTTTAAGTCGTGTCCGTGTCTCCATTTGAACTCGAAGGGATACAGAGTGCCATCGTAATCCTCGATCAGGTCAATTATGCCGATTCAAGCAAAAACCCAACCCCACCCCATCTCACACAGCTCCCGAGCCGCCAACGACGGGGTTTTGCATCGGTCGGTATTTCCCCTGCTGATCAGGGTAAAGATTGCGGGTCAAGCCGCAATGACTGGGCTTACACGTTGCCGCCGCCGTTGCCGTCGCTGCCGCCGTCGCTGCCGCCGCCGCCGCCGTTGTTGCCGCCTGTGGCGCTGGCAGCAGCTGTGGCATTGCCGCTGGCAGCACCTGTGGCACTGCCGCCGTTGCCGCCGCCGTTGCCGCCGCTGCCGTCGCCGCCGCCTGTGGCGCTGGCAGCAGCTGTGGCACTGCCGCTGGCAGCACCTGTGGCACTGCCGCCGTTGCCGCCGCTGCCGCCTGTGGCGCTGGCAGCAGCTGTGGCACTGCCGCCGTTACCTACGGCACCGCCGTCTCGGCCGGTCAGTCACCTTGGGGGCGGCTGTTGCCGCCGTCGTTCGCACCATCACCGTCTAAGACTGGCTCTGGGGCTTTCCCACCATCGTCGACCGTGTCGTGGAACCCGCCCTCACCGGTGTCAATGCCCCGCGCTTTCTGCAGCAGGCGCACCAAATGGTAGAGCACCAAGGCGGCGACCGCCGCCCAAGCAATGCCGCCGATCGTCACGCCGCCGACAACCTCTCCGTCAACCATCGTGCCGCCGAAGGTAAACTTAAAGTCAGCAACAGCGATAACCAAAGGCACCGCGCCAGTGATGATGTTCAACGGCTTGGAGAAATCAACGCGGTTCTCGACCCAGATGCGCACACCAAGCATGCCGATCATTCCGTAAAGCAGGATACATATGCCGCCGAGCACACCAAGCGGGATGGTGTTGACGGCAGCGCCGAACTTCGGGCAAAGCGAAAGAGCCAAAGCCCCAAGGCCGGCAATATAATAGGCGGCCGTGGAATAAACCCGGGTGGCGGCCATCACGCCGATGTTCTCGGCATAAGTCGTAGTGCCGGACCCACCGCCGAGGCCGGCCAACATGGTACCCAAGCCGTCGGAGAACAAGGCCCGGCCGATGGATGGGTCGAGGTTCCTCCTAGTCATCGTGGACACCGATTTGACATGGCCGATATTCTCCGCAACTAATACTAGTACAACTGGCAAAAACATCGGCAGGATGCTGAAGTCGGCAACCGGTAAGTTGAACTGCGGCAGCCCGAACCAGTCGGCGTGGCCGATCGCCTCAAAGTTGACCTCGCCGCGAAGCACGGCGCAGACATAGCCGATAACCATGCCACAGAGGATGGAGAGCCGCCCCATCATTTTCTTGGACAACGCCTGTATCAATATGATCGACGTGAAAGTCACCAGTGCTGTAATCGGCGACACCATGAAGTTGCTATATGCCGCTGGTGCCAAATTAAAACCGATCAAGGCAACGATCACGCCCGTTACGACAGGCGGCATCAGCTTGTTGATCCAGGAATAGCCGACCATCATGATGATCAAGCCGATGATGGCCAGCAAAATGCCGGTACAGAGGATGCCGAAGCAGGCCACCCCGATGTTGCCGCCAGAACCAGCGGCAATCACTGGCGCAAGGAAGGCAAATGACGACCCTAGGTAGCTTGGCACCTTGTTCCTAGTAATTACTAGGAACAGTATTGTTGAGATCGCAGAGAAGAACAGGGTGGTGCTGGCCGGAAAGCCGGTAAGCAGCGGCACAAGGAAGGTAGCGCCGAACATTGCCACAATATGCTGTAAGCCAATTCCCGTAGTACGCAACCAAGACAGGCGCTCATCCGGCGCAATCACCTCGCCCGGAACGATATTCTTCCCATCGCCGTGCAGCCGCCACTCGAATAAAGCCATGTGCAAACTCCCTTCTGCTTCTTGCTTCCCCTCGGGAACCGTCGAAGTTAATTTTTGGTGTAGAGCCGCTCCGTCAAGCCGATATATCCATCAAGGCCTTTGCGACAGCAATATAAGCTAAAACGTAACATAGTGAGATATATAGTTGAATACAAAACTACTCTACACACAACTCCGAGAAAAACCAATAACAACACATATGCCAAAAACAAATCTCCTGTTGGTAGCCAATAGCTAGAAAAACTGTAGGCCAGTAGCGCAAAAGAACCAGATATGACTGCCACATACACTCTACTGTAAACACGGGTAAGCATACGTACTCTGAGGGTATCATCACTTCGTCTTACAATAATAGCGATCACCGTTGAGACTATGCCGACCAGTAGCGATGCGTATGACTCAGAACTCAATGCTGGAAAAAAGCACTTTGTGGCAGCTGAATATACCATACCTGTCGCCAAGCTAACGAGCAATAAGATTAGGGAGAACAAGACTGAGATGTCGCTTTTCACCAATTTTCACATCTGAAATTATATATCAAACCAAACTCCGTCACCTAGGACCCACCATTCCTAGGCTCCACCTTTTTCAATAATTCTGCGATATGAAGGGCATTGCAAAACTAGGATAAAGGCCAGCGGCAGCATGTGCCTCAATTCGGTATTTCCCTAGTCTTGCGCGTGACGTAGCGTCACGATTTAGATTTATAACTCAGAAGTGCTGTATGTCAGGGGAGATATGCAGGCGGCGTGCGCAACGAGCGCCAGTTTTGTACGTCCCCTGGCATAGCCCCAACTTGGAGGTGTTAGACATGGATGCGGGCAAAGCTATCCCGGCAGGCTACCTGAGCGTTAGACAAGTTGCCAAGCGTATGCAGACGACGGTACGCGCACTGCAATACTATGCCCGTGAGGGGCTGCTCAGACCATCGGCGACGAGTGAAGGCGGGCAGCGCTTGTAGGCGGACGCCGACATCGTCTATCTGCTGCAAGCCAAGAATGACGACTACTGGGTGTTGAAGCACTTCGACGACCGAACTTGAGAGCGTATCCGCAGCTACTTCGACGAGAAGTAGTCTGTATTCTCCATCGCGGGAGGCGAAAGTGTGAGTTTCACTTTTGCGGGTTAGGTGCCCAAGGATGAGAGCTGACAGATGTCAGACAGCGGATTTTCTTCTATAAGATGCATCCGTTACGGCGACAACCGCACCAACTGAGGGCACACGCTGCAAGGTAGTCCTGTTTCTTGCGCCGCGCTTTTTTGTCCACAGAAGCACACCTTACCCCAGCATCTTGCTCCGCATCTGCTCCATTCTGTTTAGGGCCTCGTTTAGGGTGTCATTCTTTTTGGCGAAGTGCAGACGGATCAAGTGGTTGATATTCTCCCTGAAGAAGCTGGAGCCGGGCACCGCACCCACCCCCACCCGTTCGGCCAGTTTCTCGCAGAAGTCCAAGTCGCTGGCGTAGCCGTACTCGGAGATATCGACCATCACATAATAGGCGCCTTCCGGCGTGTTGTGCTCGATGCCCAGCCTATCCAGGCCGGCTAAGAACAGGTTGCGCTTCTCAGTGTATTCGCGCAACAAGCCGTCATAGTACTGTTGCCCGAATTTCAGCGCTGAGACTGCCGCCTCTTGCAGCGGGGCAGCCGCCCCCACGGTCAGAAAATCGTGAACCTTCCGCGCCACATCGATGATGCGCTCTGAGGCAATGATGTAGCCCAGCCGCCAGCCGGTAATCGAGTAGGTCTTAGACAGCGAGCCGCAAGAGATCGTACGCTCCCGCATACCGGGCAGCGCGGCGATATAGGTATGCTTGAGCGGCGCATAGACGATATGCTCATAGACCTCGTCGGTAATCACATAGGCATCGTACTTGACAGCCAGTTCGGCAATAACGGCCAGCTCCTCTGGGGAGAAAACCCTGCCCGAGGGATTGGCGGGATTGCAGAGTATCAGTGCTTTGGGCTGCTGTTTGAACGCCGCCTCCAGCTCGTCGGCATCGAAGCGGTAGGTGGGCGGTGCCAGCGGCACATATATCGGCTCCGCGCCAGATAATATGGCATCCGCCCCGTAGTTCTCGTAAAACGGCGAGAACACCACCACTTTGTCGCCGGGGTTGGCAACCGTCATCATCGCCGCAATCATCGCCTCCGTGCTACCGCAGGTCACGACAATCTCGTTGGCCGGGTCGATGTTCCAGCCCGTCAGGCGAGACTGCTTCTCGGCCAGTGCCACCCGGAAGTTCTCCGCTCCCCAAGTGATGGAGTACTGGTGGGGCCCAGTGTGGGCGACCTCGGCCAGCCTGTCCAATAGCTCTTTAGGCGGGTCGAAATCCGGGAAGCCCTGCGACAGGTTCACCGCGTCGTGCTGAAGCGAGATGCGTGTCATGCGCCGGATAACCGAGTCGGTAAACCCCGCCGTCCTATCAGATAACCTATGCATTGCTCTGCCTTTCCAAATAATCGTTACTATATATATAGTGTAGGCCGACCCGCAATGGTACCCCCATAACCGTACCTATCATTGAATCAGAAGCGCCGCCTTTTAACAAGCAAGCGGCCAATGCCGATCAAGCAAAGCAAAGCAAAGCAAAGCAAAGAGAAATTCTATGTTAACAGCCCACGGTCAAATGTTTCGATGACCAGATCGGCTTCCTTTTGATCCTTGTCCCGATAATGGAACAAGCTGCATTCCTCGTCAGACCACGTTTGCTGTTTTGTGCAGCTCCGAGACAACGTAGCTTTCCAGAAAAGCTCCAAAAGCTTCGCAGAATAGCAGATTGGACAGGGCGGCTTCATCCAGATGATTGATATGGGCTGCCAACCCGGTGTCAACCAGCGAGATCTTCTTTCTAGAAACCGCCCTGCGGGCCATATTCCTACCCCAAGCCGGCAGTTCGTGAATCAAATAGAGATCTCTGAATCTCGTCAATTATCAGCGTTTTTTCGGGGTTTGGCCGGGGCCCTGTCGGGGTTTGGCCGGGGCCCTGTCGGGGTTTGGCCGGGGCCCTGTCGGGGTTTGGCCGGGGCCCTGTCGGGGTTTGGACGACTTAGGCCAAAGATTGGCATACTCGAACTTTCCATTTCCTACCTGACAAACCGAGGGCGACATGCTATCCTTACAAAGATTAGTTAGCCGAACTAAGCATTTTAGGACAATGCGGTCGGCCTGAGACCGGCGTGGTTCGGAGACACCTATAAGCTGACTGGAGCACACGAAAAGCATCCAAAATGAATGAGTTCGAGCTAACTGTAAACGACGTACTGATAGACACCTTCAATATAATCTTGAAGTACGAGGAAGTCTCACTGGGAAAGATTACCGATGTTGCGGTAACGATCTCCGAGGCACATATGATCGACGCTATCGGCAGACAGGCCGGAAAGGTACCAGTCAGCAAGATAGCCGAGCACCTGAACATCACCATGCCCACTGCCTCTGCTGCGATAAAGAAGCTGGAACACAAAGGACTCGTCCAAAAAGACCCCTGTGCGGCGGATGGTCGCCGGGCATTGGTCAGCCTGACTGCAGAGGGTCTGAGAGTTGGTGAGGCGCACTGGACATTCCACGAGCGAATGGTCAAAAGCATCACAAGCCAGCTTGTCGACAGTGAGCAAGATGTGCTTTTGGTGGCCCTAGGCAAGCTGAACGAATTTTTCAAAACAAAGTTGGAGGCCTAGGGCAAAATGAGCTTGCGAATAGTCTCCGCCGGTAGAGGCATTCCGGAAAAATGTGTGTCCAATGATACCTTGAGCAGCTTTATCGACACCAACGACGAGTGGATCGCCTCCCGTACTGGTATTTCCAGCCGTTATATCTGTACTGACGAGGGGCTGACAGACCTCGCTGCCACTGCTGCCCAGCAGGCCTTGGATGCGGCCGGTGTAGCCCCTACTGCTGTTGGCCTGATTATCTGCTCCACCATGGAAGGCGACTTCAAAACCCCTTCTCTAGCCAGCGGCATAGCCGAGCGTGTCGGCACCAATTGTCCGGTCTTTGACATCAACGCGGCCTGCAGCGGCTTCGTCTACGCAATGGATATCGCTTCACTGTACATCGCTCATGGCAAGGCTAACTATATATTGATCGTCTGTGCCGAGATGATGTCCAAACACCTAGACTGGAAAGATCGCAGCACCTGTGTTTTGTTCGGCGATGGTGCCGCCGCCTGTCTGGTAACGGCCGGCAATGCGCTCCGCCACATCAACCTGCTGACTGCCGCCGATGTGGCAACTTTGAACCTGCCTGCAGGTTCGGGAGAAAACCCCTTCGCCAGCAAACGTCGGCCAGATGGCTTTTTGCATATGGAAGGCCAAGAGGTCTTCAAGTTCGCAGTAAGCACCGTTATCAACCAGTTCCAGCTAGCACTGACAAGCCTTAACCTGCGGGCAGAGCAGGTGGACTATTTTATCCTGCATCAAGCAAACCGGCGGATCATTGACAGTATTCAGCAGAAACTCGGTCAAGCTAAGGAGAAATTCCCTACCAATATCGAACGTTACGGGAACGTCTCTTCCGTATCAATTCCGCTGCTGTTGTCGGAAATGCTGGATAATAATATGATCAAGTGTGGAGATATTTTGTTCATGGCGGCCTTTGGAGCCGGCCTAGCAGCAGGCAGTTGTGTTGTGGTTTGGGAATAGTCCCACTCACATAGGTAAAATTTTTTGGAGGTTTCATTATGTTGGAAAAAATTACAGAGATTCTCATGAACTACAAGGACACCGACGATCTAACAGTCACTCCGGAAACCACGTTTGAGGACCTGGGGCTGGACTCTTTGGACACGGTAGAGTTGATCATGACCGTTGAAGAGGAGTTTTCGGTGAGCATCGAGCCCAGCGAGGACCTCAAGTCTGTCGGTGACCTGATAAAGGTCATCGAAGCTGCCCAGTAGCCGACTTGGAGCCGTGACCCTTGTCTATGATTACTTCGCCTATTTGCAAGATCTTGGGCATACAATACCCGGTCTTCCAAGGCGGCATGGCCTGGGTGGCCGAAGCCAACTTGGCAGCAGCTGTCTCCAACGCCGGCGGCCTGGGAATCATCGCCGCCGGGGACGCTTCGGCTGAATGGTTGGCCGAGCAAATCAGGCTGGCCAAGACGTTGACAGACAAGCCCTTCGGGGTGAACGTCATGCTCTTGGGCCGTCATGTTCAAGCCGTCGCTCAAGCTGTGGCCGCCGAGCAGGTGCCGGTCGTCACTACCGGTGCCGGCAACCCCTCCCAATTCATGAAGCTTTGGACAGAGGCCGGCATCAAGGTCATCCCGGTAGTGCCTTCCTGCGGCTTGGCCAAGCTGGCCGAGCGCTGCGGGGCATCTGCGGTCATCGCCGAGGGCGGCGAGAGCGGCGGCCATATTGGCGAGCTGACAACCATGGCACTTGTACCCCAAGTCGTTGACACAGTGAGTATCCCGGTTATCGCCGCTGGCGGTATTGCCGACGGCCGGGGCATCGCTGCTGCGTTGATGCTTGGTGCAACCGGCGTCCAGCTAGGAACCAGCTTTCTGGTGGCCACGGAATGCCAAGTCCACCAGAATTACAAAGACAAGGTGATCGCAGCCAAAGACATCGACACCATTGCCACCGGCCGGCGGCTCGGGCATCCGGTGCGTTCCCTAAAAACTGCATTTTCAAGGGAATACTACGCTAAAGAGCATGACCGCAATGTCAGCGACGATCAGATGAAGGGCATGAGCTCAGGCGCACTACGGCTAGCCGTGGTGGAAGGCGATACCAAAAAAGGCTGCTTTTTGGCCGGCCAGATCGCTGGCCTAGTCAAAAAGGAGCAAAGCGCAGCAGAGATCATCGCAGATCTGATGCGCGGGACTGAAGCCGCTTTGAATGGAGCCAGCCAATGGCTGAGAGGCTGAAAGGAGTTGAACCATGACCGATGAGCACACCCTAGCTTTTTCGGACGGCATCCTGCTTAATGGCAAGACAGCTGTTATCACCGGCGGCTCACGTGGCATCGGCAAGGCCATCGCTTTAAAAATGGCGCACCATGGGGCGAATATCTGCGTGATCTACGCCGGCAACAACGAAGCTGCTGAGGATGTCTGCCACCAAGCCAGACAGTGCGGTGTCACCGCACTGGCCTTGCGTTGCGATGTTTCTGACTCTGACGAATCAAAGGCAGTTTGCGAGCAAATCACAAAATACTTCGAGTCGGTGGACATCTTGGTCAACAACGCCGGCATCATCAAAGACAGCCTACTGCTGCGGATGAGCGAGGATGACTTTGACGCAGTGATCGGCGTCAGCCTGAAGGGCGCCTTCCATTTCATCAAATACCTTTCCCGCTCGATCATGAAGTCCCAGGCCGGCCGGATCATCAACATCTCCTCGGCCAGCGGCATCATGGGCAACGCCGGCCAAGCCAACTACTCTGCCGCCAAGGCCGGTGTTATTGGGCTGACCAAGACCGTGGCCAAAGAACTTTCCGGCAAACACGTAACCTGCAACGCCGTTGCCCCGGGGTTCATCAATACCGACATGACATCGGCGCTGTCGCCGGCCGTCAGGGACTACATCGACACTGCGGTTCCTTTGAAGCGAATGGGGCATGCCGATGAAGTGGCGGACCTAGTGCTGTTCTTGGCATCCGGCTTATCCGCCTACATTACGGGCGAAGTGATCCGGATCGACGGCGGACTTTGCATGTGAAATGTGAGACTGCAACAGTGAGACTACAATACCATGTATAGTATAAGTAGACGATACAAAACAAAGGCTCGGTGCAGTTCCCGCCTTACACGGCAAGGGCAGTCTGCCCAAAACGAACTCTATGCCCAAAAGGGCATCATGCCCGGGAGGCGCATAACATGAAACGGGTAGTAGTAACGGGATTAGGCTGCGTCACCCCAATAGGTAATGACGTAGAATCATTTTGGCAAAACTTGATCCAGGGGCGGCATGGCTTTGCCCCGATCACCAGATTTGATGCTTCCGACCTGAAAGTCAGGATCGCCGCTGAAGTCAAAGGCTTCGACCCCCATCTCTATATGGAGAAATCCGAGACCCGCAAGGCCGACCTGTTTGCCCAATACGCTCTGGCCGCCGCCGCTCAGGCGGTTGAGGACAGCGGTATCGTCGGGCAAGTCAACCCGCAGCGGCTGGGGGTCTATATCGGCTCTGGTATCGGCGGCATCTCCACCTTTATCACTGAGACCCAAAAGATGCTGGAGAAGGGGCCGGGGCGGATCTCCCCCTTCTTTATCCCGATGATCATCTCCAACATGGCATCGGCACTGGTGGCCATGCGCTATCAAGCCCAAGGGGTCAACCTGCCGGTAGTCAGTGCCTGCTCCACCGCAACCCACGACATCGGCGAGGCCTTCCGGGCAATCAAATTCGGCTATGCCGATGCCATCATCGCTGGCGGCTCGGAGGCCTCGATCAACCCGCTGGGCCTCGGCGGCTTCATTAACTGCCAGGCGCTATCGACCACCAACGACCCCGATGCCTGCTCCATCCCCTTCGACAAGCGCCGCGACGGCTTCGTGATCGGCGAAGGTGCCGGTGTCATCGTCTTAGAGGAGTACGAGCACGCCCAAGGCCGAGACGCCCATATCTATTGTGAGATCAGCGGCTATGGCAATACCTGCGATGCCCATCACATCACTGCACCTCACCCCGAGTCGCTCTGCGCTGCCGAGATGATCCGCCTAGCCATGGCCGAAGCCGACTTTCAGCCAGACGACAAGCTCTACATCAACCCCCATGGCACGTCCACCCCGCTCAACGACCAAGCCGAGACCCTAGCCATCAAAATGGCCTTTGGCGAAGCAGCTTGGCAGGTTCCCATCAGCTCCACCAAGTCGATGACCGGTCACATGCTAGGTGCGGCCGGCGGCGTTGAGGCCATTGCCTCGATCAAGGTCTTGGAAACTGGGAACATCCCCCCCACCGTCGGCTATCGAGAGGCCGATCCTGACTGCGATTTAGATTACGTCCCGAACGTAATGCGCACACAAACAGTCAATAAGGCTCTCTCTATTTCCCTAGGTTTCGGTGGTCATAATGCCGGAATCGTTTTTAACTCCTTAAAATCATAATACGGGAATCGTTTTCAGCTTCCTAGGGGGTATAATAGAAAACTAAGGAAAGCCAGCGATGGATAGCGTCGCAACAGGGAGAAGAACGTCAGGGATGGGACCTATGGAGAATGGAAACGATGCAACAAGGAAGAAAGTAACGGATCAAGAAACCAGAGAGACAAAACCGCTAGGAAAGGAGACCGAGGAAAACAAAACAAGAGGGAGAGAAGCAATGGGTAGTTATCTGGATGCCAAGAACGACAAGGCGCTGGTCGATGTAGTGAAAGCCTTGGCTAGACTTGTCGAGGACCATGGGTTGACCACCTTGGAGATCGCAGAAGGTGACACCCGTCTGCGGCTGGAAAGGAAGCTCCCTTTGAACCAGACGCAGCCAGTTGTATTTACCCCGAACAGCCAACCCGTAGGCCAGTTCGGTACGAAGTCGGTCGCTGATGCGTCGGCCTTGGGCAGCCAAGACGACGAGGATCAGGGCATTGATTTCAATAAGCTCACCTTAGTGCCGTCTCCGTTGGTCGGAGTGTTTTATTCGGCACCAAGCCCCGATTCCGACCCCTTCGTGGCTATCGGCAACAAGGTGAAAAAGGGTGACGTGCTCTGCATCGTGGAGAGCATGAAGCTGATGAATGAGGTCACCGCCGAACAGGACGGCGAGATCGTCGATATCTGCGTTAAAAACGGCGATATCGTCGAGTTCGAGCAAGTCCTGTTCAAAATGTTTTAGAGGCGGGCGGCCATGGATAGAGAAGCTATCAGGGGTATTCTCCCCCATCGTGAACCGATGCTGCTGGTCGATCAGGTCGAGCTGGTCGACGGCATTGCTCAAGGCTGCTATACCGTACGTGGAGATGAGTTCTTCTTGCAGGGGCATTTCCCGGGCAACCCCGTGGTGCCCGGCGTGATTCTTTGTGAGATGATGGCACAGTCTTCCTGCCTTTTGATAAACGAGGCTAGTGGTCGCTTTACACCCTATTATGCTGGCCTGAACCACGTCAAGTTCAAAGACAAGGTGGTGCCAGGGGACACAGTGGTCTTCAAAAACCAACTGACGGCGAAAAAGGGAGTCTTCTATTTTGTCTCAAGCAAGGGTTATGTTCGGGACAGGCTCTGCGTCAGCGGTGAGCTGTCGTTTGCAGTCATGCGGGAGGGCTGAGTCATGTTTGCAAAAATCTTGATCGCCAACCGCGGCGAAATCGCGGTACGCATTATCCGTGCCTGCCGGGAGATGGGCATCGCCACTGTTGCTGTGTTCTCCCAAGCCGATCGGGATGCCCTGCATGTCAACTTAGCCGATGAGAGCTATTGCATTGGTGGGCCTTTGTCCAAGGACAGCTACCTGAACATGCAGGCAGTTATCACCACAGCCATCGCCTCCGGAGCGGAGGCCATTCACCCCGGCTACGGGTTTTTGTCCGAGAACCCAGCGTTCGCGGCTCTTTGCCAGGAGCATAATATCACCTTCATCGGACCAGATGCTGAAACCATTGCCCGAATGGGCGACAAAGACATGGCCAGGAAAACCATGCGGGAGGCCGGGGTGCCGATAATTCCCGGCTGCGACTTGGTAACAAGCCTCGACCAAGCTAAGGCTGAAGCCGAGCGAATCGGCTTTCCGCTGCTGATCAAGGCGCGTTCCGGTGGCGGCGGCCGAGGCATCCGCCACGTCTGCTCGGCTGACGAGGTGACACAAAGCTACAATGCGGCCACGACCGAGGCGGCGGCGGCCTTTTCCGACGGCGCGGTATACATGGAGAAGTACCTGTATCCCGTGAAACATATCGAAACACAGATCCTAGCCGACAACTACGGCAATGTGGTCTGTCTGGGTGAGCGGGATTGTTCGACGCAGCGGAAAAACCAAAAGCTCATCGAGGAAAGCCCGGCGGCCAGCCTCTCGCCCCAAACCCGACAACAAATGATCGAGGTCACTATCAAAGCGGCCAAGGCTATAGGATACCGGGGGGCAGGCACCATCGAGTTCCTTTACGACGGCAAAGGCAATTTCTATTTCATGGAGATGAACACCCGTCTACAGGTGGAACATCCCGTGACCGAGATGGTCACTTGGATCGACTTGGTAAAATGGCAGATCCGCGTGGCATCAGGGGTCAAACTGGACTTTACGCAGGAAGATATAGTCAACAAGGGGCATGCCATCGAATGTCGGATCAATGCCGAGAACCCCTACCAAAACTTCATCCCATCCTGCGGCAAAATAGAGATGCTGCATGTTCCCGGCGGACCGTGGGTGCGCTTTGATACTTCGATCTATCAAGGCTATACAATTCCACCTTTTTACGACTCGATGATCGGTAAGCTTATTGTCTATGCCAAAACCAGGGAAGAAGCGATCCGCAAGATGAAGGCAGCACTCTGTGAGTTGATTATTGACGGCATCGTGCATAACGCCACCTTCGAAGCAGACATTCTCTCTCTGGGAGAATTCGAGAACTCCAGCTATACTACTGACTATCTGGAGAGATGGGGCGGTGTTTAATGGGCACCGCTAGAACAAGAAGCACATACAGGGGGTTCTGTGGTAAAACTCAACAACTATTTGGGGGTTTTTGAAATGAGATTCAGGAAGCCAAAAAACACACTTGAGGGCTATGCGAAGCCACTTGACACTGATACTATCGAGCTCATTCAAGAGCCGCTCGTCACCTGCCCAAAGTGTAAAAAAACATTATCTGCCGACGAGCTTGATCTAGAGCAGCGTGTCTGCCCGTATTGCCGACACCATTTCAAGGTCAATGCCCGCCAGCGCTTGCATATCGTAGCCGATCCAGACAGCTTTGTTGAGATAGACGCAGAGCTGCATCCTCAGAATGTTCTCGGCTTTTCCGGCTACGATCAAAAGCTTCAAGCCGCACAACTGCAAAGCGCTGAGAACGAGAGCGTGATTTGCGGCATCTGCCGGATCGGCGACCACCCCACTGCCCTGTTCATCATGGAGTCAAACTTTATGATGGGCAGCATGGGCAGCATCACTGGGGAGAAGATCACCAGACTTTTTGAATATGCCCGCTCTGAGAAGTTGCCAGTCGTTGGCTTCGCCGTGTCGGGCGGTGCCAGGATGCAGGAAGGGATACTCTCCCTGATGCAGATGGCCAAAACCAGCGGTGCCGTCAAGCGCCACAGCGACGACGGTGGCCTGTTCGTTTGTGTACTCACTGACCCTACCACCGGCGGTGTAACGGCCAGCTTCGCTATGGAGGCAGACGTCATCGTGGCCGAGCCCTGTGCCTTGATCGGCTTTGCCGGCCCCCGGGTAATCGAACAGACCATTCGAAAAAAGCTCCCCGTTGGCTTTCAGCAGGCAGAGTTCCAGCTAGAACACGGGTTCATTGACGACATTGTGGACAGAAAGCGCCAGAGGCGCTACCTCATACAGCTGCTGTGTCTACACAGTGGATCCCGTGTGACGCATCCGAACAAAAAGGCAGTCAACAGTGAGGTTCGCCAGAAAGTGGGGCAGTTGGCATGAGCACCCAAACACAGATGCCTACACAAGCACAGGCGCAAGAAATCCAAGGGCAAAATGGTAGAGTTGTAGGCGGCAGCACTGATGGCACAGCCTATGACAAGGTGATGAAGGCACGGGCCAACAACCGATTTACCTCCATGGACTTCATCAATGAAATATTCCAAGGCTTCACAGAAATGCATGGTGACCGCCGCTTCGCCGATGACAAGGCAATTGTCGCCGGCCTAGGCTGGCTGGAAGACATGCCGGTGACAATAATCGGCATTGAAAAGGGGCACGACATCAAAACCCGCACCATGCGCAATTTTGGCTCGGCACATCCAGAAGGATACCGTAAGGCACTGCGCCAGATGAAGCTGGCCGAGAAGTTCAAACGCCCGGTGATCTGCTTCGTGGACACATCCGGCGCCTACTGTGGAATAGGTGCCGAAGAGCGCGGCCAAGGCCAGGCCATCGCCGAGAACCTAATGGAGATGATGTCTTTGAATACCCCGATCATCTCAGTGATTATCGGCGAAGGCGGCAGCGGCGGCGCTTTGGCGCTGGCGGTTGCTGACGAGGTCTGGATGCTGGAGAACTCCATCTATTCCGTCATTTCTCCTGAAGGTTGTGCCAGCATTCTCTGGAAAGACAACAACAAGGCCAAGGAAGCCTCTGAGAATCTGAGGCTTACCGCCGATGACCTGTTAGAATTAGGCATCATTGAAAAGATACTTCCCGAAGACGATGTATTGTTTCCGTTTTTGAAAATCGAACTCGTGAAGACCTTGGAGAGACTCCAAAGCATGCCCCTGAGCCAACTGACCGAGAATCGCTACCAACGGTTCAGGGTGATGGGCTGACGGCGAGAGATGATTAATCGGTGCTTCCCTAGGAAAACGAGATTGTGAAAGGAGGCAATGACAAATACAACGGGTACGGCTTAGTATAATAAGGCTTAAGAGCCACAAGCAAACAGGAAGGTAAGCAGAAAACAAAAACACATACACATTGGCGTACAGGATAACTAAAGAAAAGGGGCGTAAGTGTATCGAACAGCTAAACATCAAAAGGCTTTGCTATGATCACTATAGTAACGGATTCGAGTTCCTACTTTAAGGAGAAAGAGGCACTTGAGGCGGGAATAAAGCTTGTTCCCATCAATTACAGTGTGCATTCGCAGCAATACAGCGAGTTGTTCAGTGATCAAAACGGGGATTTTGAGAGCCTGCTAAAGAGCGGGCCTAGATCCTCGACCGCACAACCGAGCATAGGAGCGTTTCTCAGCTGCTTTGAAAGGGAGCTGGCTGTTGGCAACGAGGTCTTATGCATCGTCATTTCATCCCGCATGAGCGGAACCTACCGCAGTGCCTGCCTAGCCGCCGAGCGGGCGGCCAATAAGGGCGTTGCAGTATTCGACAGCCATTCAACCGCAGGCGGTCTTTACCTGCTTGTCAAGGCGGCCGCAAAGCTTGTTGACCAAAACCTCTCCCTGTCGGAAATCGTAGAGAGACTGCCTGCCATACGAGACCGAATCACCGTAACGTTCTCGGTGGACAGCATGCTGCCGTTACGGAAGAGCGGCAGGATCGGCTTTGTGCGCATGGGCGTAAGCACAATTTTGAATATCAAACCCGTCTTGCTCTGCAAGGACGGTGCAGTGGAGTTTGACAGCATCGCCCGGGGCAACACAGATGTCATCAAGAACCTGATCGGCAAAATCAGCCCGGATGCCCAAGAGATCGTAATCAACTATATCGGCAGCGACCAGCTGGCCACCGACCTCTACAACATGGCCAAGCAGTCTTTCCCACAAGCCGCCCTGACCTTTCAAAAGATGGGGCCGGTTCTGGCCATCCATCTAGGACAACAGGTCATTGCAGTGTCGTTCATCCGGAGTTAGGGAGACTCCGATTAATGCTGCTATGCCAGATTGTGAGCAGAGCTACTTTCAGATCGTTCACGCGAACGGTGCCACTACTAGGAAAGCGCCGATTTAATGCTATTGCGCCAGATTGTGAGCAGGGCCGCCCCAAGGTCGTTCGGGGAAACGGGGCCACTACTGGCGGTAATGGCACCGTTTGCACGGGCGGGCTTGGGGTAGCACTGCTTGCAAGATGGCGTGACATGATTAATTCAGTGCTTTCTTAGCAGTAGTGGAGCTGTTCGCGTGAACGAACCTGTACAATTTAGATTCTTCTTCCCGAATTACCGCCATTCCCAGATACAGTTTTAAAGCCACAAAAACACTAAGGAGAAGCAATGCCCAGCCAAACAACAACACTGACGAATTTGAATCCCCAGATCAAACAATTCCAGGACGACCTGCGGAGGCGCTATGCACAGGAAAACATCACGGCCAAGAAAGGGCAGACAGTGTTCGTCGGCTCGTCGCTGATGGAGATCTTCCCGATTGACAAACTGCAGCAGGGCTTAGAGCTGGACAAGGTGATCTATAACCGTGGAGTTCGCGCCACGACGACGGCAGAGCTGCTGGCGGCAATGGACACCTGCATTTTTGACCTGCAGCCCAGCAAGGTGTTCATCAACATCGGCACCAACGATATCGGCTTCGGCATCCCGGAAGAGACATTTTTGGCTAACTACGACGAGATACTGCGGCAGATCAAAGAACGGCTGCCCGAGACAGAGGTTTATGTAATGGCCTACTACCCCGTCAACTCGGCGGCAGATTTCGGCGGCTCAGAGGCCGAGCACGACTCGTTGTTCGCCAGACGGGACAACGAGATCTTAGAGGCGGCCAGCAGCAGGGTGGCCGAGTTGGCGCAAAAGCACGGCTACCAGTTCATCAACGTTAACGCCGGGCTGGCCGATGCCGATGGTAACTTGAAAAAAGAGCTGAGCTTCGACGGCGGCCACATGCTGCCCGCCGGCTACGAGATAGTGCTGAAGAACATGTTGCCGTATTTGTAAAATAGGAATTTTGCAGCAGAACTCCGAACACCGACGGAACAGAACGTTCTCATATACCGACTACCTTGATGTATTGCGAGAAGGAACATAAGCGGAGAACCATCTGGCTATAGTACCACCTTTTGATAAAAATGCACACCCCACCTGCTAATCGTAGAAAGATGCACACCCCCTGCACACCCCATTGTAGCGAACATTATAATCCTGATCATAGGTGCGATCACCGTAGGGGCGCAAAAATGACACGTCGCAATAATGACCTTAATCTTTTAGCATTCCGCACTCAATTTAGAAACAACTGAAGTGAGCGACTGCTGCCATGACCATAACCTAATTCTTGCCGCCGAATTACGACGACGTGATCATCAGACAATTTCTCACAAGGAGAGACATGAACACCAAAACCTATCGGAAGATCGCAACCCTTGTGACCACCGCCGCTATCGCCTTTGGCGGCCTAGTCACCGCTCAATCAGCTTCAGCCGAAGTAACCTCGGCACCAGCTTCAGAATCGTACACTGTAGCAGATTACCGCGATTATCTCCTCGAAACTGACGCAGCGACGCTGCAACAATTTGATCAGCTCGACTCTACTGATCAATCAAAGTTCGTTGAGTTGATGCAAGACCCGAATTTCCTACAAGCCGCTTTCAACTCAACCGGCGACAGTCTCCCAGACGGACTTGAGATAGTCAATTCAAGCGGCGAAAGCCGGATTGCGGAACACAGCCAAACGCCTGGCGAAAGAGTGACCTACCTTACCTGGGCAGAAACTGACATGAACCTATTTGGCATTACGATGGTTACACTTCGCATGGAGATGGACTACACTGTGTCTGGAACCAGCGTGACGGCAGTCAATCGTTACGAAGCGTTCGTTGTAAGAAATATCAATCCCCTCACGACGATCACCTTGGATGCCAACTCAGCATATCCTTCCGGCGGAACGGCGTTACATACTGCAGTGTTTGGGTATAACTTAGGTCCCATAGAGGATTTGTCGGTGCAGATTGGCAGCATTAAAGGCCAAATTACCGCACAATATACCGGCCTTTACACCACAAGTTGGGCAAAGGTTTAGGTAAAACGAATGCAGCGTTACAAGCAGCCTAAGAGTTTTTGGCTTAGAGTCATCACAATCTTTTTAGGCTTAGTTTTATTGGCGTCGATCGTAAGCGCCTTAGTCTTCTGGCTCTACTAGAAGTCGCTAACAATTGTAAGGCAACTTCATACATATGGTTTGCCTCGGAGCGCTACCGCGCCGGGGCAAACCATATTTTTATTCAAATTAGTTCTTACACGTCTAAGCTCCATCCTCGTCTGGATGAATAACAACTTGATGAAATCAAGTCAGATGTAATAACTAGCCTGGCAAAAACCAGCATTCGTGGCATTGCGGGGTCACTTCTTGGTATTCAGTAATATGAGATGTGTGCGAATATGTAGGTGCTAATACACCAACAAAAATAGCAAATAACGCGGGAACAGTTTTGCGTAACATTAGAGGTATCTCCTAACTTTGCCTTTTTTTACGCGGAGCTTGGTGCCGGTTAGTGAACAACTCCACATTTTTACTGAGCGATCAGGCAGCGCCCAGGTGCCGATTAATGAAACGGCTGCGGTATCGGAAATCCAACACCTTTACCCCGATATACTATTATGTGTGCTGGGCTTAGCGGTTGAGTTGCGGCTGACCGCTGAGACGCACCAGAAGACCGCTAAAAGTTACGGCGTATTTACGTCATGGCGGATTTTAGCCACCACAGTACTCGTGTAACGATATCTTTCCAGGTTAGGGTTATTTGATGAAGAGGAACGAACCACAGGCCCCGGCAGCACGCGAAAACACGAACATAATATCAACAAGCGATGTTTTCGCAACGCTTGAAAGCCTTGGCTCCGGTACCGTAGGGCAAATAGCAGAACGCCTTGATCACTGCGATAAAGCGCAGATCGAATTGGCGCTAACAGATTTGTGTAATATTGGGATAGTGCGAGTTTCGCCCTTTGATCCCAATATGTATATTCCGACTGCATCTCCGAGTGCTTTTGCGCTCATCGTGGAATCTTTTTTAAGAGATTTCACAAAGCGGCTTAGGTTGCTGGAAACCGTTTATCGGCTAATGCCAACGGCGACTAACGGGAAGAGCATCTCGGAAAATGAAGTTACCGAGCAGTTTTTTGAGAAAGTTAGAGGAGCAGAAGCATCTACAAAAAAGCTCCATGAACTAACTGCAATGGCGGAAAAAACTGTAGATACGTATCTACCTTACATCCCAACGCGCTCGCAATTGAATGATGCCCTACCTGCCGATACGAATCTGATTAAGCGTGGCCTTTCATCAAGGATAATCTATTCACCTATAGCCGAGGAAGATGCTGGAGTAATCGACTACATTTCACATTTCCCGCCAGAGTCCAATTCAGTACATCTATCAATGAACCTGATGCCACCAATCAGATTTTCGATTATCGATAACCGCATCGCATACATTCGCATAGTAGGCGAAACGGCCGAAGGGTCTTCCTTTATCACAAACAGTGCCGAAGTTGTTGCTTTAGCTAGAGTTCTATTCGACCACATTTGGTGCAACTCGACTCCATTCACAGCGGAAAAAAGTGTTTCCGTAATACCCAGCGCCAAAGAGATAGCGTTGTTACGTATGCTCGCCGACGGAAAAACCTACACCACAATAGCGAAAGAGCTAAAGGTTGCAACCCGAACAATAGATCGTATGCTTGAAAGTCTAGAATTAAAACTCGGCGTGAAATCACGATTCGCACTAGCGCTTACGGTTCAACGACTCGGCTGGCTAGACGGCGATTAACATTTCCTATTGTTTAAAAGCATGAACAAACAAGACAGATGATCCGCCAACCTACCTTTTCACCTAGCCGACGATAAATCGAGAATAGACACGAGTTGGCCTCTCAACTTCACTTAGTTGAGAGGCCAACATCAGACAATGTTATTCAATATACTATCGTTAGTATATTAAAAACTCGTGAATACTAAGTGCGGTGTCCAAGTTGCACTTGGAAGAGCTGTAAGTAAACTTGCAAAACTACGGTTCGTAGTATCAGTCGTGTTATATGACAAATATATCTCGACTGTTGGAGACGTTGTTCGATAAGTTACCATCATACTATGGTCTTTAGTTCCATCTGATTCAAAATCAGCCTGTAATACTTCTCCAACGTACAAACTCCTTGGTTGACCAAGTATCGTCGTACGCCCACTATAAGTGTAGGCAAAACTATACCAATAAGATACACTAGTCCAAGAATAAGTCTGATTAAGTGAGTTATACCACCAATATTGTGCGTTTGTATACAACCCCGAAATGTCTGTCCAGCCCCCTGCTCTCATTGCTTGACTGACAAAGTTCGTGCAATTTGCAGAGAAGCTTCTATAAGCAGGATTTCTGGCTTCTGCCCAAGTCAGTGCATAATCTGCAGCAGCTTGACGATTAAAAGTTGCTCTACGAGAAATCACGCTGTTTTCGGCGTGATTTCTATCTGATTCTCTCAGATTTCTGTCATTTATATGATCTTCAGGCGAAACAAGCGGCATTCGGGCTAGTGCCGCAGTCATCTCATCTCTTGTTACATTCGCCGCCTCGTTCATTGGAGCAGGTCCATAGGCATTAAGGAGTTGATGATCTACAAGCGCCCACCCCTGCTGTCCCAGTTCAAAGACGAACTGGCGTTCCGAAGTCCATGACATAAATTCAGGTTCTTCACCGTGAATTCGTTCGTAGTATAGCCTCGTGCGTTCCTGAACCACGAATACAGCGGTGCTGTCTCGAATATCTGAGTCAGTCAGAACAACATCTTGTTCAAAATGGGTGTAGCCTTCGCCCCACTCACGTAATACCTCTCGGCGGTCGTTAATCTCGGAAATTACCTTTCTCTCATATGAGAGAACAGTGTCTGGCTCGAAGATAGCCTCATCATTTTCGGAATTTGAGTTTCCAAGCGCAATTTTTATAGGCAATGCTTCTTGTGCGGGGGTCTCAATCAAAGCTTGTGTGCGACGCTCCAAGAAAGCACCAATAAATTCCACGAAACTTTCAGATTGGGGTGTTGAATAACCCAGTGTGGTAGCGTGAGAGTATAGTGGCATAAACATGAAAACCATAGCCAATATGGCGGTTAGTCTTTTTCTCATTTGCAATCTTCCCTTATGAATTGAATATTACCATGCGACGATATGAAAAATAAGCTTTTCTTATCGTCTGACGATTTGCCTTACCGTTAATCATTTTTCCTTGGTGACCCCTCCTATTTTTATTCAGTAATCCCAGAACTGCTTATTGCTCTACAAGTAGAGAAGCTTGCTACCCTGAATGCCATAATAGGCTTAAGTTACTTATTTAGCTGAATTTCCCCAAATCCAGGATAATTGCTCAATCAGCATTTCAAGGCTTAACAACATTGTGAATCCCTTTCCGATTGTCGGTTCCGCCGGGCAGTTCATTCCACTGACCGCTGCGATAATAATTGTGCCTGTAACCCTCACCGAAAACCAAATTTTTCGTGTCGTCCATTTTGGACGTGACCAGCACGGATGCCTGGATTGGGTTTTGAGCGTAGTAGCCTGTTATACTAAACCCGGAGGGAGACGACCTAAACATAGGAGCGAACGGATGCTCGAAGCAATTGGACTTACCCAAAATGCCGACCAGATTTACCTCGAAGCGCTCAAAAAACCAGGCCAAACCGTTGCAGAGCTGGCGCAATCAATCAGTTTGCCTTCTGGCGAAGCTGCTCGCAGTTACCAAGAACTGGCGGATCACGGTTTACTGCTCCAAGGAACCTCTCAGGAGGTCACGGTTGTGTCCCCCGCAAAGGCTGCGGACATTCTCATATCGCGCCAAGAAGCCGATCTCACTGCGCAACGCGCGCTTCTTGATGAACGCCGATTACAGGCTGAGCGCTTAAAGGTATCACTGTATCATGACGCTGCTGCGGAGACAGAAACAGTCATCGGCGCCGATGCAATAAACGAGAAGCTCAACGCTCTAAATGCCATGACGGAGTCGGATGTTGCCACACTCGCACCAGGCGGGGCTTATACAACCGAACAAATTGAGGCGGCGAAAGCCATAGACAGCGAAATGCTATCCCGCGGGATTCAAACTCGTACCATATTTCTATCCAGTGTGCGAAATGACCAAAACACTTTAGCATATGTACGTTGGCTGAACGAGCGCGGTGTAGAAGTGCGCACAGTGCCAAAGCTGCCAATCCGAATGATTATTTCAGATTGGAAAACTGCAGTACTACCCCTTGATTTGACCGATGCTACGCAGGGGATCATTATTTACCGTAATCCAACCATTATCCATGCACTCCAAGAATTATTTGAAATGACATGGGCTTCCGGGACGCCATTCGGCATGAAACGCTACAAAGATGGACCCTTGTCCGACGAGGAACGCGTCGTTCTTGAACTCCTTGCCATTGGGCGCGATGATGAGGAGATAGCCCAAAGGATGGGCATCGTTGATCGTACGGCCAGAACAAAAATCAAAAAACTCGTGGAGCGACTGGGAGCCAAATCTCATTTCGAAGCTGGATACCGCGCTGTTAAAGACGGCTGGCTTTGACTCCTCACTGGTGACATCGATAACTGGCGGGCTAGAACTGGTAGAATCACGTTTATTGTCATTGAAGGAGTGTCGAAATACTTCGCTTGTCGTTCAGTGAGCCACGGATCTTGCGTCTGCATGTTGACCGGTTTGTTAATGCGTTAAAAACCCTGTTCACTTCAATTGTTCGAATTGATAAATGGGACCAATGCCGAACTGACAATTTGACGATTTATTTTGCAGAAGAAAACCGAAAAGTAAAAGGAGGAGTGGGGTTACGGCGATATTGCCAAGAAGCTGATTTCGCAAAAATGGCAGACCGGCGATATAACTTGCTATCAGTCCATCCAAGCCTGCGGAATAAAAAGTTCCTCTATGGAGTACCCAGACTCCGGCATTAGTCCATAAGTAGAAGAAAAGGGTACTACCTGAGACCCATAGACTCGAAATAGCCGCACCTTTGCCGATAGATATAGATTCAAGGTGGTGGCTTCGCCCTTGGAATCGCGAAAAAAAGGTTCCGATTATTATCCATGCACTCCAAGTAAATAAGGCGACGGTGGTATTGCCTAAAAATGCGTCACTAATTATAGTGATAAGTAATGGAATAAACGCTGTGTAACGAGTTCTGAGAAAGAATACCGACAAAAACGATACTGGCGTTACTAGTTCAAAGTTTGGCGGTACTCCAAGGTCAGAACGGACTATCCGAAACGTGGCTGCAATGACTGCACAGACGGTGATTATTGCATACTTTGTCTTTATCTGATCAGTAACCGAAATTGTTTCTTTTTGAGACATCGTGATCACATTCTTTCTTAGTTAAACTGTTCGAGACGCCAAGTAATCTGTTGCCCTTTTTCGGCGATAAAAGAACCCGCGCCAAGTGGCGCAAACTCACCATCAATATAGAATGCCCAGAACTCACTGGCGCTGTTGGCCTCTACACCGTTGATAGCTGTGATGAAAGCATTAACTCCTGAGCCTTGGAATGTAATCGGGATGCCAAGCCGCTGCAATGTTTCTAGAACTGTTTGGCTGCCAGGAGAAATAAATGACAACTCTTTCCCTGTAGGAGAAAGAATAAAAGGTATTTCTTCTTTCTCACTAACCTGAGAGTTCTGGGATATTATCTCCATCTCGTCAATCTGCTCAGTGACGGAAGAGAAAGCGCAGGATGAAGCGACTCCAGCAAATAGCAGTATCGCTAAAATTGCATCAAGTCCCCGTAAATGGATTGCCTGAGTTGCTTTTAACAATTTTGGCTTGAATCTAGTCGTCTGGTTCATTCGAGACCCATAGTGGTAAATCATTGTCGGAGTCAGATAGGCTGCGCGCAGTGAGTTTTTGCGGCGCAAGAAAAGCGATAACGATCAATAAAATGAGAAGCGCTAGGCTCACATAACGCAGCAAAATTATTTCGCTAGCGAACAATGCTATCAAGATAGGAACGAAGAGGAGACCGAGTGGCTCAAATGCCTCGCTGAATAGATAATCAAAGCTAAAAATGACCTCCAATTGTTCTTCTGGAACATTTGCCTGAATGCCGGTGTCCCAGAGAATTCCAGCAATAGAAAGCGAAAAACCTACCAGTGCGGCAGCAGCGACAAGGAGAAAAACTGGAAGCGAAAAGGATAGCAATAGACCAAATACTAGTGCTGGACACAATCCTAGCACCGCAAATCGAGGGAGCCGCATCACTTTTATGCGGCCAGCTAAGCTTGCTCCAGCAAGCATGCCAGCGGTGATTGCTGCTTGAACCCAACCCCAAGCCGCTAAATTACCGCGATCATGTAAAATCACTGGGCCGCTGACAAGGATTACTGACCAGCCAATAAGATGCCACAATCCGGATGTTAAGACTACTGTCCGAATTCCAGGTGACCGAAAGAAAAATTGCCAACCTTTACGTACCTCTGTTACCCAAGGTTCGGGTGCTTCACTTTCTACGATTTCCCCTTTGGGCAAACCTTTCAAAGGCAACAGTGAAAAGAGCAGTAGCCCAGACAAGATGAACCAAGCGATAGACATTGGGATGGCTGAACCTGCAAAAGAAAAGATTATTGGACCACTAATAGCAGCAATACCACTGGCTAACGACCGTAATGAATTGGCCACTTGCAGGTCATCTTTCGGTACAATCCTAGTGACATAGGACCTAAGGGCAGGATACTTTATCGCTGCATTGAGTTCTAGGATAAAAGATATCGCTATTAACCAGATAAACTCTGTCCTACCCAGGGCCTTAAGTATGCCCGTTACACCCATAACGAAAACCCATGTGAGCGTTGACGCAATCAATACTCCACGCACTGTAAGCCTTGCTGTAACCCATCTGGAGAATAATGCGCCGCCAACCGCAGGGAGAGCTCCCACTCCAAGTACGAAAGCCAGTGACGTCGCCGACCCGCCTCCTTGAAGAACTGATAATGTAAGCAGTATAGGCGTTGCCGACACCGCCAGATCGTGGACGAATCTACTTATTATGAATCGTGCAAACCCTTTATTGCTTCGCAATAATCTTAACATTTTTATGCTGTTCCTTTATGCAAATAGGTGTTTAGTTTATTTATTATTGTTGAGGCAGGGGGCGATTCCCAGTTGCCTGTGAAGGTCGGCATAGAATCGTTAATTGAAATAAAGTGTTTGAATGGGCTGCCTTTTGCACCTTGAAGAGGACTAACATATTCTGGGATCTCAGCGACTTCGAACCCGAATTCAGAATACCATTGCATTTTATCTCTAATTATCGGCAAATAGCGTTCGTCAATAAAACAATCATCAGCGCCAAGGGACACAGCAATAGATTTTTGAGTAAGGGCTCTTGTGGCTGAATGCCGCCATGCGCGCTTGATGTCTTGAAATGCCGGGTTGACTGCCTCAATCATCCCTACTGCGACTTGACGTGCATAAGTGCCTGAGAATGAAAACAATCTTACACTACGCAATTGAAAGATTGATATTCCCGCATAGGAACCATTAAGTGCGGTACCAATAACAAATACTGATTTTGAGGCTAACTGTTGAAATGTTGGCCAAAAATTAGCCCCGTGCGGGGCAATACCGCGCATCAAAAGGCAAGGAACGATCTGCTCAACATAAATTTTTTCAAGCTGCCCCGATGAAGTCAATTCTGCACCGGTTATGACCGTAATATCAACCCCGATATTCACGATGCCTTCTTGCTGAGTTCTCAGCGTCCGCATACGTGACGGGTGCTTTGACAAGCTATTATCCGATGCAAAAACATGCAAGGCTTCCACCAGAGGTATGAAGTTATTTGCCTCTAGGACTTTTGCTCCATTTATCGTTGTAGGGCGAACAAAAACTTGTGCTACTTTAGAAAGTTCAATGGCGCCTGGTAAGAATTCATCACCAACGCCGAGCCGAAAGAAATTACCGCCCATATGTATTTCCGTTATGAACTAGGCTATTCGAAAACTTTATCAGAGAATTGAGTAGACTTGGACGCCTAAATAAAAGCTCGGAAGATGTGAAGATTAATTTGCTAGATATTCTTTCGGCTTCAGGGCAAGCATTGCGTGCCTCAATTGCATCTATACCTTTAACTGCGGGCTGTAAATAAGGAGGGGCAACAGGTTGAAATCCAAGTGGGATTTTATGGGCTTGCGCTGCTTTAACGATTTCGACTATCGGCATTTGGAGTTCTTCACTCACCAGTAAAGGTAGGAAATACGAATTTCCTGTTAGCAATTCAGCTTCATAAAGCGGTGTAAAACTAACTTGCTCCGCTGCCAGGCGGGCGGAGACATACTCCGCATACTCTTGTAACTCGGGTTGTCTAGCCAGGACGGCAGAAAAGTGTGCGGAGATCACATCATCTGAAACATGCGGCAACGGTGTTAATCGAGGCCCCAAGCGCATCCATTTGCCCCAATTGGCGTACATATTAATCGCGTTTTCGACTTCGCTAATTACATCGTCACTAGAAGTCGCAATAATTCCTCCGTGCCTATGATAATAAGCCGGTTTACTTGGCCCCATACTGATAATGCAAGAAAATGCGCGGTCAGCTTGGCTTGTAACACTGCAATTAATAGATAGATCAATTATCGTCTGAGAAGTTATGAGATTATTATCCAGACTGCCCCACCAGGGGCGGACTTCTACGATAGGTTTGTTCTTGATTGCTTCCGAATGTTTACTTCGCAGATCTGATGAGACATCTATGTACTCAATGCGCATATTGGCATCAATAGCAGATCTCGTTAGCGTCCAGCAGGCGAGTGCCGGTAAGTATATCTTATCCGAAGCTCTTGAAAGAGCGCAGAGTGCAGCAGACAGGGCCATAGTACCGTTCGCGAGTAGCGCAAACTTTTGTTGTCCGGTAATTTGTAAAAGAGATTTTGGGCAGGGTCTGAAGAAAACGCTCAACTTTATCACCTGGAGGTTTTCAGTCCAGCATCTATAGCTTTGAGTATGAACTCACACAAAGCGAATGCTTCTGTAGCTGAAGTGGGGAATCTGCTAGTGGGCGCGAATTCCGCTATGGATAACGTCTTAAATGAGCCAACCGAACATATTAGTTGTTCTAGAGTGTTCAAAGACGGCCCACCCGGCATCGGACAAGTTACGCTCATTATTTCGTTGGGATTAACAATATCAATATCTAATGCAATATGCTTTTGAATAATATCCGACATCTTGAAAAAGATATTTACATCTTTGATGTCTTTTAAAATATGATATCTACTGTTTCTTTGAATATTATCACCTTCGTCGGGTACTATACCCCTCCGGCCCCAATGCCCTACAATAATTTCGTGATTATCTTGGAGTAATCTTTCAATATGATTCGCGTGATTTAGGACATCAGGATAACGAGGGTTCTTGTCAATATGCGCGTCTAAATGAAGTAGTTTCCCAGTCTGGGAGAACATGACTTCGTATGTCCACGAATCATCGCCGATTAACATAACCAACAACCTTGTGCTTTGGCGAATTTTCTCAATTCGACGCGAGATGTCCGCACTAGGTCTCGGGATTGGTTCAAACTCGTTAGCAATTTCTCCAGCATCTGCAATACGAATATCAGAACAAAATCGTTCCCCTGTTACAAGGTCAACCCACCCATGCTGCTTTCCTTTGTATTCTCGCGCAAGAGCAGCACTTACCCTCCGAATCAAGTCAGGCCCAGAGTGCGCATGCGACGGAGCAAGGCTCCCATTCGAGGAAGAGACAGAAGCGATGACGGCATCGTAGTTCTCGCCCCTTTTCCACTTCTCGACATTAGCAAATGTATGAAATTTTGAGGCAGTATTCATTTCACATTTCGATTCATGCTCAGTACCTGTCTAATGCCGTTTCTGCCATTTTCAATGACTCGCTAATTGTTTTGAGTAGCGCGTCACTAATGATGCCTTTTGCCATCGTCAGTTCCATCAAAATTATATATGGAAGATGACGAAGCCTAATCTCGTGAAGGCGGAATATCGCTCTCTCTCTATCAGTCTGCGCATTTCCTGCTGCTTCAAGGAGGTGTACACGTAATAAGTGAAGACGATTCCTGACATATCGCTCGAATAATGTGCGATATTCGGTTTTTATTTTCAACACATCATCACAAATGTACAGTGAATCTGAATTCGGGATATTGTCTGTATCGAATTTTAGGTTATGGCGATGTTCATAAAGCTCCCTTAGAGGTGTTCCTGGGAACAGGATAAGATCGTTCTGATAGTGTTCTAAGTCGAATACATCAATCAGACCACTGCGCACAAAGAAAACGATATTCGATACAAGCTCCTCTAAAGTTTGATCAGGGTAAAACATTATGTAATCAACGCCAACAACAATCCCACTATTCATCAGAATATGAACAGCTTCGATATTTTGTTCTACCGTCGCGTATTTCCCAAAATGGCGTTTGTTAAAAAACTTCAGTTGTTTGTCATTTCCTGCTTCAAGCCCAAGTTCTACCGCACGCAATCCTTGTTGATGTAATTGTGCTAATTCCATTTTTAAGCCAAGTATGTGACCGACCGTTGCTTGTACACTCCAAGTCACTGCTGGAAACGCCTGGTTAATCGCGCTGCCGAAAGAACGAGCCCTTGCTTTGCTTGTCAAGAAATCAGCGTCAAGGAAGTATATGTGCTCAAATGGTTTGCGCTTCATTTCCCACGATAACCATTCAACCACTAGTTCTGGAGAGGTGCTGCGGTACGGTTCGCCTGTGGCTGCAATAGCACAAAAGCTACATTCAAGCGGACAACTTCTACTCGTCACCAAGCAAACGCCTCTTCTTTTTCGACCGCCAGGTTCAGAAAAAACCATTTCCTCTATGTGTTTTTCAACAAGATGTGCGTTAAACGGATTCCCCCATTCAGAAGGATCAATAAGCACCGCATGGGAATGTAGACGAGGAATTCCACTTTGTAGCGTTGCTACACCCGGAATGGAATTCCAATTCTTCCCTTTTATTATTGATTCAATAATCTCAAGAGTTGCGGATTCTCCCTCCCCTACAACACATGCATCAAAGGGTGGAGAGTGACTTCCAATAAATTCTCTCCAAGCCAATGTTGGGTGAGGGCCTCCAGCGATCAGTGGCGTGTTTGGGCAATGAATTCGAACTTGGCATGCTATATCGCATGCCGATAAAACATCCATACTCATAACACTAATTCCGACAAGCAACACATCGGCCCAGTCAAAATGATCTAAATAATGAGCGGCGCTATTGGGTGAATACCGAGACAAATCCAATACCTCGCAATTTATACTGGATAAACTTTTCTCGACATACGAAGCGATGGCAAGTAATCCAAGCGGGGGCACGGGATTATCGCGGATGTTTGATGGAGGAGATATCAGTATTATTCGTTTCACTCGTACTTCTCCTTAAGAGGGAGGCCACTGTTCCGCTAAGCTGAATACCTTGTCCGCATCTGCTGATGAACCGCATTCCGTGAAGAATTTTGAGTATTGATCCCCGATTTCCCCTTCGATGCACTGCTTACGTATCTGAGCGTAAAGTGAATGCCCGAGACGCAGAGTATCTTCACCATTATCTAGATATACGTAATCAAGATGTGCCATGATGACTGTCTCTGGTCTCGGGCATTTATGCATAATTCACCATTCCGTATTCCGGCTACGACCGAAGATGAATGAAAAATCTTCCCCGGTTTTGTTGAGCGAATCCTCCTGGTGTGCTGCTTCTGCGTGAGAATCATTAAGTAATTGCTCTAGTGATTCAGCCGTGAGTTCCGGGTTTTCCGACGGAGACTCCTTGATCTGCACATTGTGATGATGGTGCTTCTTCGCTTTCCGTTTCTTATGTGTGGTTGTCATTTGACCAACTCCTTCCTCCGATTTCGGACTACCGCTAAATCGACATTTGCCGAGTTGCCAACGACGAGGCGTTTCTGAACTCATTACTGCCGAGCTTGGTCTTTTGAGTATGACATCCTTTTCAGGTGTGGGGGAACCTCATCTCTTGGCGTAAATCTGGCACTGACATTCCGAAGGTGGTTTAGCTGCAAAAACGCCGGAAATTGGCGTGAATTCGCCACACCAGTTTCCGGCGATCGTTCGAAATGACTTGGTCTGTTTTTAGCCCCCACTTGACCAGATTTCATGGCCGCAACTACATGACCAATGAAGACGCGCCCCTGACACTAAAACCCGGTCGGGCATTGCACGACTACCAAAGCAATGCCCCTCCAGGCATTAGCGAGGCCGAAAAAGAAAAACAAGATAATCGTTGTGCATGAAGTGACCGAATGGGTGCTATTGATTCGCCGCAGACGGCGGAAATACACATAAACTTTATCGGTGAGTATACCGCGCCGACGATGGCTAATCCCATAAAATGCTATCAATGCCATCAAGCACTATCAAACATTTCCATCCACCAGTTTCTAATACGCTTTTCCGTAATGAAGCGTTTGAAAAAACGTAATCGCCCACAACATAAACGAAAGCAACTTGCTCATTGACAATATCAAATGCGCCATTGCCGATAATCAGCGAATCATCAAACTGCATCGTACCATCTCGAAGTCCTGCTATCGTAACCCCGGTAGGTGTGCCGTCTGACGTATAGTATTCATCTGACAGAGCAAGCATGACCTCGCTTTGACCGCTTACTACATCTAAACAATAGATACAAAAATACTCATAATTGCCGCCGAAATCCATATAATAAAGTCTAGTGTCAACCAAGTTGTAGAAGTTGCTGTCACTCTGTATTACCTTGCTATTATTTCCATCAAAACTCAGGTGGTAATAAGCGTTTTCATCAACTGATCGATAGAATACGCCATTATTATTAACAGTAATATTGTTAGTGTACTTTTTACAAAGTGTCTGCAGTTCTTTTGTTTGTAGATTATAAGCACATAGTTCAGTAATGGTATTGCAATAAACAATCCCGTTGTAGTAATACTTTACCGACATATCCGGCACAAGAAGCTCCATGTTCTTTCCGTCAAAACCTGCGCGGTAGATTTGAGGAGAATTATTCTCGTTTCGCACATCGAAATACAATCCACTTTCTGCAACATACAGATTTGAACAGTAGCCATCAATGATTTTCTGCCGTTCTGACCCATCAACCCTAATGCGGTATAGCGAAAAATCGTCAGTAAAATTAGTATAGTATACCCAACCATCCAACACATTGATATTTGATGGTTTATCCTCGCTCAATTTAGTCTTTTCGCTGCCGTCCAGTTTCGCTTTGTATAGACACCAATCGCCCGATTCGCTACGGTAATAGACCCACCCATTTCCGTCTCCGCACATAAGGCCACCAGACCCGATATTACCGCCCTCAAAACCAAGCTGCTCTGTATCAGATGGCGGGGGTAAATGTGATGTAATGCCCTTCGGTTCGGAATCGTTCTTTGAGCAAGCAGCAAGGATAATAAACAGCACGACTATAAGTGTTGGTGCAATAAACTTTTTCAAACTTATCACCTCAATGGTGTTATGTGTTTGCTTTCCGGCTCGTCCTGCTCTCATCGTTCTTTTGAGCAAGGATAAAACGACATACCTACATGGGTGGAGCGGTTTGCACGATGCCCGAAACTTGACGGACAGAAAGGCGGCACGGTCACGCGACGGCTCTCCGACCGGACGAATCGCCGCAACCAGCGGCGAAGCCTGCGGCAGCGCCCACGGGTAGTTAGCCGCGAAATGGTAACTATCAGAGTGGATTCACACACGTCCATGAAGCATGTGATACGTTCTCTGCTCCGTAAAATAATATTATAGCATAAAAATATGAATATTTCCACCACGAAAATATTAGTAGTCAATATTAGTATATAAGTCTTTCTACGGTCTTTCTACGGTAAGACATCGCCGCCGAGGGGTTTAGTTTATATAACTTAATAACACCCCCGAACTACTAAATATTTCAAGGTATTCACTCGGAACTCGATAAACTCACATTACAAGCCTATACTCGTGCGGTTGGCTCCGTTAATGCTTCTGGTTCCGATGGAGGTATGCCATGATAATCGCACACACGAGCAACCCAATTGGTAAAATTCCTAAAAAAGTCACAATAGCCATTTATGTTTGCTCCTAAACATCGCTGCAACCTTGTGTCTAGCAATTTGTATTGCGTCTGGCAATCAACGGCAATTTCGTTATTGCGCACATAGTCACATAAATTATATCCAAGAGTCGCGGATACTCATTAACCGAATGATGAAACATGAGTGCATTTACCAGGCTTCTGTGGGGAATTTCCCGACTGCAGGATGGAAGATGATGCTGCATGGCTGTAATTCTTTCCAAACTAAAGCTGATGCCGGTCGCGCCAATGTCCAGGGATATCAAGCGTGATCGATTGGTGGGTGCGGTTAAACAGGAATACCGCCTATTTATCCCCTTGGAACGGTAAACTAGCAAAATGAAAATCCTAGAATTACGTAACAACTCTGAGCCATTCCGCAGTCAGCGCAGGATCGTTGAATCTACGATGAACCAAGCCCTGCATCACCCTAAAAGGCATCTCCCCTGGGTGGTGTGGGGCGCTGGCCTATTTGTATATATTTTGGCGGTTGCTAATAGATCGTCTTTCGGTGTGGCGGGGCTGTTAGCCGCTCAGCGCTTTGGGATTTCGGCCACAGTCCTTTCACTTTTTGTAGTAGTGCAATTAGCGGTTTATGCGGCTATGCAATTACCGGCTGGTATGGCTGTTGATATTTGGGGGCCAAGGCGGTTATTGGTAATTGGGGCGATTGCAATGTCAATTGGCCAATTAGCGATGGCGTTAGTGCCAACGGTTCAGTTAGCCATTGCAGCCCGCGTTCTGATCGGGGCTGGAGATGCCACGGTTTTTGTTTCAACGGTGCGACTGGTTTGGGATTGGTTCCCTCGTGAAAAAGTATCTTTGCTAACTCAGATAACTGGGTTAGCCGGGCAGATTGGGCAGATAGTTTCAGCTATCCCATTCGCGCTGGCACTCCAGCATTCAGGCTGGGTTTCATCGTTTCTAGCCCTCGCAGTTGTGGGAATACTGGCCGCTGCCACAGCCGGATTATTAGTGCAACGTCGGGGCGTTTTTACTGGCACTGTCACCGAATCATTGCCTGATGTTACAGCAGCGGACAATGCGCAAGCACCTCCGGGGGAGAACTCCTTAACCGCCGCCATACGCCACCCAGCCACTTGGCTCGGATTCTTTGCGCATATGTTATGCGGAATGGGTACCACGGTTTTTGTGCTAATGTGGGGAGTGCCGTTTATGATCGAGGGCCAGGGGTATTCCGAGAACGTATCGTCAATCCTTCTAACGATAGTGGTTTTAACTTCCATGGCAGTTGCCCCATTGATCGGACGATACACTTCCAAAAATCCCAACCGTCGTAGTACAGTTACCCTCTTTGTCGGAGCCTTAGTAGCGGTAGGTTGGTTAATTGCGTTGATTCCACCTAATCCACTGCCGTTTGGGGTGTTTATTATTGCCGTAGTCTTAATTTCGGCTGGTGGACCGGCTTCGTTAATTGGCCTTGATTTGGCCGGGACTTTTAACTCGCCGGGGCGCCGAAGCGCCGTACAAGGCTTTGCGAACATGGGCGGATTTGTGGCGGCGATTGCCGTGATGCTCACCGTCGGCGCCATCTTGGATCGGCGAACCGGCGGAGCCGCTTCCGGATTAGCCGACTATCGAATTGCGCTTTCCATCATATTCATTCCCATGGCGCTATCTGCCATCGGGCTATTTTTCTTCCGGAGACGTACCCGAAGAGCAGCCGGGATTATATCGGCTCGGAGCTTCTGGAGGATTTCTGTGAAAGACTGAGCCATACCAGTAGCCGATGCCGATGCAATTAACAACTATGTATTTTGGCGGCAACCTTAGTTGTTGTAAAGGCCAGCGCGCAACAGGCAAGAAGGTCTGCTTTAATTAAGTCATGGAAGTTATCATCGCGCCGACCGATGAATTGGTTCGAATTGCAACGAATGCCCTTGACGCGCTGCTTCGACGTAAACCAACTGCTGTTATAGGACTGGCAACAGGTTCTAGCCCACTCGCTATTTACAACGAACTTACCCGCCGCCATAACGAGGACGGTTTGAGTTTTGCTAACGCTCAAGGTTTTATGTTAGATGAGTATGTTGGGTTGCCTAATGATCATCCCGAACGATACCGCAACGTAATTCAGACGGAAATCGCGAGCCGGGTGGGCTGGCCGAGCGATCAGGTTCAAGGCCCCGACGGGTTGGCCACGGATTTGATAGAGGCATGCGCACAATACGAGCAGGCCATCAGAAATGCCGGTGGAGTGGACATCCAAATCCTCGGGATCGGCACTGATGGGCATATTGCCTTTAATGAGCCAGGTTCTTCCTTGTCTTCTCGCACCCGACTAAAAACGCTTACCCACCAGACACGACTTGATAATGCACGCTTCTTTGGCGATGATCTCAATCAAGTGCCGCACCATTGCCTGACTCAAGGCTTGGGAACCATCATGGATGCCAAACATGTCATTCTCATTGCCACCGGGAAGGCCAAAGCGGAGGCGGTGCACCAGTTGGTAGAGGGGGCAGTGTCGGCATTATGGCCTGCTACTGTGCTGCAAATGCACCCCCACTGCACAGTATTATTGGATGACGCCGCTGCTTCGCGCCTACAACTTGGATCGTATTACCTCGACGCCTATGCCAATAAACCAGACTGGCAAGGAATCTAGTTTATTACCGCTCATGAACTGCTGGAAAGGAGAGTCTAGACCAAACAGCGATATGCCGTTCTAATCTCATACTTATCAGCCATTTTCCCCTTCTTTTACTTGATTGCTTCGCTAACAAAACCTTGCGCTTTGGTGAGTCGGACACGCGCGCCTGCCGCGTTATCATCGGTCAGCGCCATCACAATCGCCAACTTGACATCATGCCCTGATTCTTCGAAAACTTTAGCGGCAATTTCAGGGGAACACTCGGTAGCCTCGGCGATAATGCGTTTTGCCCGTGCCACCAGTTTCTCGTTAGTAGGTTTCACATCAACCATGAGGTTTTTGTAGACCTTACCAATACCGATCATTGATATCGTTGATATCATGTTCAGGATTAGTTTTTGCGCGGTACCGGACTTCAATCGAGTTGAACCTGTGAGGAACTCTGGACCACAATCCACTTCAATAGGGTAATCGGCGTGTTTGGAGATTTCCGCGTTCGGGTTGCAGGAGATTGTGCTAGTAGGCGCGCCCACCTCCCGCGCGTAATCTAACGCGCCAATTACATAAGGTGTACGGCCACTTGCCGCAATCCCTACTACCATATCATTTTTCTTAAGATTCAAATCTTCCAAATCTTGTTTGCCCAAAGCGGCGTTATCCTCGGCGCCCTCTACCGCGACCGTCATCGCTTTCATGCCGCCAGCAATCAGCCCAACCACCTTGTCTGGCGTAACTCCAAATGTTGGGACACACTCGGCCGCGTCAAGAATACCGAGACGCCCACTTGTACCAGCCCCTAAGTAAATGAGACGCCCACCTGACTTTAGGCAACTGATAGCGCACTCAATTACTTTTTGGATTTCTGGCAGCGCTTTAGCTACTGCCGCGGCAACCAGTTGATCTTCCGCATTCATCAACGTGCATGCTTCAGCGACGCTCATCTGATCCAAACCGAAAGTAGCCTCATTACGCCGCTCAGTGATCAGTTTGTCTAAATTGACCATTGCGCCTCATTTCATAGTAAATATATTAATACGCCTGATGATAAGCAATACCGTCATGCCGAGCTGTAGTAAGCCAGTGTGATATGTGTTGTGCATAGTTCCGAAAGCACAATTCCTATGGTTCGTGCCGGATGGTTTGGTACAGATAGTACACGGCTTTCTCGGGCGTAAATTCATTGCTTAACACTTCAAACTCGGGTAGTGACCGGAGGAAAGCATCACGTACTACCTTGTTTTTAGTGATGACGCTACCGGAAGTAGCGACGCGCCTAACACTGTTACCAAGCTTGGCCGCCGCGAGCCGCACTTGCGCGGCCAGCTCCTCACCAGCAGCAATGAGAATTGCACAGGCATCCTCATCACCGAGTTGACACTGCTCAGTGACGAACAACGCATAATGGGCAACTTCATCTTTTGTTAAAGCGCAGTACTTTCCGGCTATCTTTGGAGTGTCCTCCGGGGCAGTGTTCTCCTTTACGAGGAGTCGCTTCGATAGGTTGGAGTAAGCGTCCCGGTTGTAATCTGACGCAAGCCTCATGAACAACTGTTTGCCAATCCAGTACCCGCTACCTTCATCGCCTAGAATGTGACCCATTCCGCCAACCCGTGCGAACTTGTGACTTGCGCTTGCCATGACGATCGAACCGGTTCCAGCAATTACAAAGATACCGTCTTTACCCTGCAGTGCGGCGACTATACCTAGTTGGGCATCGTTAAGGACTTTAATTTGCGCGATTTGGGGGAATTGTGCGGCGATTGCATTGCGCACTTCGTCCACCTTTCCGGCTGCCGTCACCCCGGCCATACCCAAAACTAGTAAGGCAACTGGCTCTCCGTCGGGGTTGAGCTCAGTTATGCATTTTGCTACGTTTTCGATTGCGGTTGTGCCCATCGATGCGATATTGCCAGCTCCGGTAACCGCGTGTCGTAGCTCGATGCCTTCTAGGTCGTAAAGAATGCCTGAAGTCTTGGTGCCGCCAGCGTCAATGCCGATAAGTGAGTTCATGAGAGACTATTAAGCATCTAGGTTTTTTTCGAGCAAAGCAGCCAGAGATTCCAAGGCGGCGGCATCTTCAGAAATCAGCACTACCTCATCACCGTGTTTAATGCCTTGGCTCATCACCGATAGTAAGCTGGCGGCGTTAACTGCATTGCCATCGGGCTTGCCGATGGTTACCTTAGCGCCGCTGTTTTTGACAGCGGTTACAAAGAGTGTTGCAGGGCGGGCGTGCAGACCTTGGGTAGATCCGACTATTACCTTGCGTTCCACAGTATGCTCCTAAGTGGTATCGTCTTAACTGAAATTCCTGATTGATCCACAGATTCAGACTTGCTTCGATGCTTCTAGAGAATTGATGCGACGATATTGCTCGACTAACTCTTTAGCGATATCGCGGAACGTGATGGCGCCCATTAGGTGATCTTGAGCGTGAACCATGTAGAGGTTAACTTCAATGGTCTCACCTTGAGCTGTACGGGTTAACAAATCTGTTTGTGTATCGTGAGCTTCTTGTAACGCTTTTTGCGAATCGTCAAGCAGTTTCTCTGCGTAATCAAAATCGCCAGCTTTTGCCTCTTGAATGGCCTCAAAGGCCAGTCCTTTGGCATTGCCGCCATTGATGATGATTCCCATGACGATGTTCAGGTATTCGTCATCCATGATTAGCTCATTTTCTTTTCAGCTTCAGCGATGATCCGGTCTGGATACACGGCGTAATTTTGCGGAGCGATTACATCCACCGGCACCCCTGCTGCTGCGCCTTTTTTGGCAATATCAGATAGCATATACTTTACCTGCGGAGAAACAAGTATGATATTCGGCTTTGGTTCAGTGCTTAGAATCTTATCAACATCCGCGACTGATTTGGAATAAATCTCATACTTCTTTCCAGCGGCATCCGCCGCTTTTTGCATCTTTTGAGCCACGAGTGATGATGACATGGCGGCAGAACATACTAGCGCGATTACTTTGTCGGCCACTGGGTTTCTCCTTTGAAAGGCAAGCTAAAAATCTAGCTTGGATTGGTACTTCTGCACTTCCCGGTTAATTCCGGTAAGCTGAAACATTATTTACTTTGCCTCAATTAGTTTGAAACTTGACCACGGTTTTACATAATCAAGCAAAACAATATCAGCATCTGAAATTCGCCCAACGACATTCAGGCGATGCTTATCATTTGGCATATCCTTCAAGGCGATTTCCGTTTCACCTTTATATTGTCCGAAGTTTGCGTTGCCAACCATGATGTCACCGCGCTTAATCGGAATTGTATTATGTGCGGGGAACGGTTTGTCTTTGAACACTACCCGGGTCATCGTGGATCGAAGTAGATACTCACTACGGTCGCCGCGATAAAAATGCGGGAAATCAAACAGATTAATACGTTCGTCTGGGGTAATATCATCCGCCGGAATAACAGTCAACTCAAGTTCGGGGGCAAAGAATATTTCACTCATCGCTTTGAGTTCATCTTCTGAGGCATATGCGTTGGCGATGATAATATCGTCAATGGTTCCCATCAGCATTAAGTGTTTGACTTGGGTGACTAGCGGCAAATTCCGGTGCATTTCGAGGGAACATAGCCCATCCATGATTGGCCAGGGGCCAAAAGTTGCGGCTTGGGAACTGACAAAAGCAGACGTATTTAGACCATTCTTTTTAAACTTGTGGTTATTTTCTTCAAAGAAATCTAAAGCCAACCCGGAATATTCCATTGGGTAGAAGTTATGGGAGGCCAACAGCGTATCCGTTTTGGGTGAGTATGACATGATGTTGTCGACATAGTTGGTGCCGGAGCTCATGTTGATTTCGATTTTCAACCCGAAGGGATTACGAGTCATCCGAGCTTCTTCTTGCCCCGTATATCCTACATCTAGCCGAATGCCATCAGCGCCCAAGTCATGGAAAAACTCCAGATTATCGTATGAGATATCCAATTCTTTAAAAAGGCGGGGTGAGATGTCGACCATAACCTCCATCCCGAGGCTCTTGCCATATTGGACAATCTTCTTGAAATTGCTAAGAATTTCTTCTTTATCCCCTTTGATTTCTAGCAATGACGTAAATACCCGTTTGAAGCCGTATTTGCATGCCAAGTCTAAATATGCCTTGTCGGCCTCATAGGTAGCTTTCTCCGGGTAAATGGATACGCCGATTTTGCCCATGGTAACTCCTAACCTCCCCGATATTCCTTTTATCTAGGCTGCTTTTTTTGAGAGCCGCTGACTAGAGCTAATCTCAGAGAGTTCAACGTACCTGCGGTTTATGAATCTCCGGTTTAATTCAAAGAACACCATTGCGGCAAACGCCGCGAAAACTATAAGAATAGCCTTGCCAATAAACCATTCAACAGATAGCAGAACTCCACTGGTGAGGGATGCCATAGAAGCGATACCCCAAATCCACCGATTTTTTACGAATTTGCTGCTTGCTCCTTCGACTTTGGCCACCGTAATTCTGGACATAATAATCACGGCGAGTGCTGTGAAGAAGAAGAGTATCCCGTAAATCATTATGCAATCACTTGAGTTTCGGTAACAGGGTACTCGGCTTTGACAGGGTACTCGTTTTCGAGTCGTTCCATCTCAGCTTTATTTTCTTCTGCGAGCATCTGGCGATCATAAATCTTGATGAATGGGAAATAAATAAGCGCGGCGATAGCAAGATTGATGAAGACCAAGATAACCGCACGCCAGTCATTCCCGGTAGCAAGGTAAGCCCCAATGGGCGCTGGTAGCGTCCAAGGTGCGTTGAAAACGAAGTGGTTAACCCACCCGGCTGATACTGCAATCCAGGACGTAATGGTCAGAACTACAGGAGATAATATAAATGGGATTGTGAATACTGGATTCATCATAATCGGCAAACCGAACATTAGCGGTTCATTAATGTTGAAAACTGCTGGAACTACGCACAGTTTAGCCATTTCGCGGCAATACTTTGCTCGACAGGTGAACAGCAGTAAAACCGTCACTAAGGTAACACCCGCGCCACCCATATAAACCACCCATTGGAAGAAAGGCTCAGGTGCCACAAAGGGGAGTTGAGTCAACGGCACGCCATCTGCCATAGCAGTGATATTTGCTTCCAACATAATAAGCCACATAGGGCGCACTACTGACCCAATTATGGACATACCGTGTACGCCCGCAGCCCAAAGCAAGTGAATGAAGAGAACCGAAATTAGGGCGCCGCCCAGAGTGTTACCGATTATGTTAACAATTGGTTGGAAGAGGCTGGCAATGAAATTATTAACATCGAAACCGAGTACAGACCGGATTACCCAGAGCGTGATGATAATCACAGCGGCGGGGAATAGTGCGCCGAAGGAGCGGCCAACTGCTGGTGGTACGCCATCGGGCATCTTGATAGTAATGTTGTGCCGGATGAAAAAGCGATACACCTCGACGGCAAAGATCATAGTCAAAATGGCGGTGAACATGCCAGCGCCACCGAGGAATTGCATCGGGAGTACCCAGCCAATGCCCGCCTCACCGGCGGCGGTGAGATGCGCATCAACATTCAGCGGCACCGTGAGGGTTAAGAAGGCTGCAAGCGAAAGAACGCCACCGGTAACACCGTCTAGATCATAAGACCTGGCTAGAGACTCGCCCATTGCGAAAGAGGCATAAATAGCCATCAAACCCATAGTGATCCGGAAAGGGAGGGTCAATATCCCGGTGTATGGCGCAAGCAGCGCCGCTATCGCTGGAATTGGGAAATTCGCCAGCACCATTATGAACGCCCCAATAAGGATCAGCGAGAGCGTTGAAATCACACCATTACGAATTGCAATCATATGACGCTGATTACCGATCCGAGTCATCGGAGGCATCATCTTGGTTTCGATTAGTTCAAGGAACCTTTTCATAGCCAATCTCCAGCTTCATTGGAAACCCCGACACTCGCTAATAATGCCAATGACGCGGTTGCCACTGCCGCGAGTTTAGTAAACTTCCTCAAGGAGTGCTCCTTTTCTGGTCAGCAGGCACCTGCGCGGACTCCGTTCCGGCTAGCCCCTCACCACCAGAGTACCAGTACCCGGTTACATTCGCTCTGGTAATCGTTGTCGTGTCGCTACAAGATAATCAAGGTGCCCCGAACACCGTCCCGAGCCGCCGCATTGGTTGGCAACCAGATTCGGGCAGTTCGTGTCGAGCGGAAGATGACGCAAGACCAATTGGCTGTCGGATCTGGCATCGACTCAGCAAACATCCGATCCTTTGAGAGTGGACGAGCGCTTCCTAGTGTGCCGTCCCTGGTGCGTGTCGCGTTCGCACTTGGTTGTCCCACCAACAGGCTGATCGACGGACTAACGCCTGAGCATTTCGAATCGGCACCAGATAGCGAAAAGCATCACTAAAGCGCCGGGAAAAAAGTGACGCCCACCAGATCGTTGCACCTTTTTATGATGCCCTGAAACGGAAGTATCAGTACACCACTGGCAATCCGTATTTTTGGAGTTCTTCTACGCCCACATATGTAGTGCCTGGCAGTGGCAATGGGCATTTGACGATGGTTTTTCCGGCGGCGTTGATGAACTCAACATGTGTGTCCCCAGTTTTAACGTAAAAGGTTTGGCCTGCGTATCGGTTGCCAATTCGGAATTCAGTTTTCTGTACCCGGATAGTGCCGTCATTTCGAACCCTGGTTCTGCGCGTGCCGCTTATGGTGCGCTTGGCCTGATAAGGGGAAACTGCCCGTGAAGTTGAGACTGGTGGTACCTTCGTGGTTTCTGGCGGCTCGACCGCCATAGCCGCTTCCAAGTCCGCTTGCGGTATTGTTCGCCCAGGCAAGGCTTGGTGTGGCCATTCGTTATGGTGAATCCGGTTAAATTCATCAATCTGGTTTTGCAATCCCGCCGCTTCGGGCACCACAATAATGGCGTCAACCCCGCGATCCAATAAAAACCGCAAAAAAGACTCGGCAACTTCGGGATCAGAATCCAGCAAACTGACAATCGACGTAGCGCAGCCTGCGCGCCGCGCCACTTTTTCGATAGTGTAAACCGTGCTGAATGTACTAGAAGATTCCGGCTCGTTAGCCGAGGTTCCTGGCAATTCACGAGTAACTAACTTGTGGCGGTAGCCTGCCTTAGCAGCGGCGTCTAAGACCTTATCCCTCGTGGCGGCGCGGCCTTTGCCATTTAGAACACGGGAAACGGTTGGCTGCGAAACTCCCGCCAGCGCTGCCACATCCGCTATTGAGGGGCGGCGGGTATTAGGCACAATAAAACCATAGCATCCAATGGCGCTCGGTGAGAACAAAAGATGCGTATTATGATGAGTGTACGGCTAGATCAAGCCTTGTTTTACGGCTCGAACGCCCGCTTGAAACCGAGTTTTTGTGTTTAAGATATGCATTATTTCAGCGACCCGGCGTCCAATGGTGCGCTTATCGACTAACATTTTTTCTTCAATTTCGCGATCAATATATCCGAGAGCCAGCATTTCCAGCACTGCGCGTTGTGTGGCGGTAAATTCTGCGCTTTTTGTTGAAAGCGTCAATCCGAGCGGTGTGGCGGATAGCCACGTTTGTTCGAACAATGCCTGAAGCCCGATTACTACTGAAGGGTCGCGGTAGATTCTAATGCCTGCCGCCTTTCCAGTGGGATCAAGCGGGAGTATCGCGGTCTTTTGATCAGCAATTACCATTTGGATTGGCAAGGATGGCACGGTGCGAACCTGGGAACCGCGCTCATTCAGCCAATGCACCTGGGCTATGGTCAGTTTGTCGTTGCGGACGCTCTCAAGATAGATTGTGCGGGAGCGAATGCCTCGGTCATACATATCCCGGTTTCGGTCTCTCGCCGTTTGGACTTGCTCGGTTGTTAATGGGCCGCCAGTGACGAATGCTGCCACTTCTTTCGCGGCTTCGGAACTGATAGCCCGAAGGCGCGCGTCAATGGCGTCTGCGCCTTTAACCACCTCCACCAGCTTGCCTTTTTGAGTGCCGCCCGATATCGCCGGTGACGCCTTTGGGTTCGGTGAACCTGCAAATTTCTGGCGTTTTTTGTCTGTCTCGCTGTGGTTGCTTGGGTCTGTAGGCGCAATGCGCGTTCCGGTTTCGCTCATCAATACCATCCTACTAGCCCTGTGACTTGCGGATTTGCGAAAACGCCGCCACTGAACCCGCTTGCTGATTTTAGATCAAAAGGTTCCACCATCTGCTGCTTTCCCCGGCCTCAGCCAGAATTGCCCTGGCCACCGAAAAACGCCGGTACCAGCGGTTATGCCCCGACATAGGCCGGGTCTTGCCGGTGTCAACAATAAGACAAAACGAGCGCCTCGCATCGCAGGCGCGCTTGATTTCGGGCCGGTGGGGCGGCCAGAATCGTTATTGCGAAAGCGCAAGGCATTTAATCAAAACCGATTAAAGCCAAAATGGAAACGACTCGACAAAGGAGAGCGAAATGTTGTATTTACCCACCGAACTTGAGGTTGCAATCGCGGAGTTCAATCCGTATGACTTCACTTGGCCTCTTCCGATGTAATTTGGCTTACACCAAGCCCAATTCTCGAAACTCGACACAAGTTTCAGAATAAGGAAAGGCGGAATAATAGTTTTGGCCCCTCTCTGCGAAGCAAAGGGGCCAAAACTGGAAGTAAACACAAAAAAGATAAGCTAATGCTGGCTTAGGCACAGCATTGACTAATACACGGAGAGACAAAATGACAAATTGGTTCTGCATCAACAAAAGCGGTTCGTCTATCCCTGTTTGGGACAGGCCGGGGTTTCCGAGCATCGAACACTCAGTTCAAATTGGGACAATCTACAACAACGAAGCCTTTGGGTATGATTGGGATTGGGGCGGCGACGGAGTATTCAATCACATTGTTTTCCGCAATGGTTCCGGCAACGTGGCTGGCGGCTTTGTTATCGACAACGTTGTAGGAAACGTAAACCAGCCTTTGCCAAGCGGATGGGCTACTGACTGCACGGACTACAAATATGGCACCGTAACCATTGGCGGCACAACGTATAAGACCTTCAAATTCCGGAGGTCAGAAACCATCTATACACCAAGCGCCACGTCCTGGGGAAGTGTAGCGGCTAACATGCGAGTCGCCTGCCTGTCTTCAACTTCAGGGTCGTCAAACCCCCATTGGAAGCTGATAAACTACGTCGAGCGAAGCTCAGACGGGGCGTGGATTCAAGTATCCGGGGCGGGCCATACATACGGCTTCGTAAACACGGGCCTTGAGGACGGCTCAACGCCGTCGACCATTTCCATGTACGGCACTTGGTAGTTTTGCCATTCGCTATTTAGCGCCTTGCGCTGCGGCAACGCAAATAAAAAACAAGTTGCCCGCGGCGCAAGGCTATCCCCGGCTTGTGCTTTCAACAACCTCAGTGTCCATGATGTCGTTAATGCCGCAGTCAAGCGCTGCGCATATTTTCAACAGCACGTCGGTTGTGATGTTCTCGCATTTGCCAAGTTTAGCCAGCGACGTAGTGCTGATCCCAGAAACGCGCTTCAAGTCGCTTTTGGTCATTTTCTTATCGATCAGCAATTTCCATAATTTGTTATAGCTAATACTCTTTTGCGACACTATTTCACCTCGCCGTATGAGTAAATCACAATATATCATATCAGGGCTGACCGAGATTGTCAATAAAATATCTGTGGATTCGCATAAATTATTTGACAAATGTATTGTTTTGTGTTATGTTTATGCTGTCATTTCGCTTGATTTTTTGGCAATTATTAACTTCTGCGTAAAAACTGTCTACGAGGAGAATGCCATATGAAGGAACTGCGCTCGCTGCAAGACGTAATAGAGAATCAATTTTTCGATGAAATTGAGAATGCAGTCTCAAGTTATGCGTCGGATAACCTTGCTCGGCTTGGCCTGCGTTCCTATCGCGTAAAGCAAGCGGACGAAGTTCTCGTTTCCGGCCTGACTGTAAAGAGCATTGATGTTTCCGACGCCCCTGGCGATGGAATCCGTTTTGACGTTGTTGTCGAGGCGGAGATGGAAATAGCCGAGACGGTGCGGCGTGACCGTGAAACCGACGAAGCTTCCGAGTGGTTTCGCGTTTCCTGCACCGGCGACCTGAACAGCGGCCTTCATAATTTCCAGATAACAAACGTTGATACATACAGCCGTAAAGCGCGCGGCGGCATCGGGAAAATGACCGACGGCCTCGTGCCGGTTATCGCCAGGGAACAATTTGATGCCGTCGCAGCGGAATTCCTGATCGCTTGCGGATTTGGCGAAGCTATTACCAAACCGATGCCCTTGCCTGTGCGCGAGGTAGCGGCGCGCCTGGGGCTGACGATAAAAGAAGCCCGGCTGTCACGCCATTCCACAGTGTTTGGCGCGATGGTGTTCAACGATTGCAATATCGAATGCTACGACGCTGACGAACGAGCGCATAAACCGGTGGCGATGGAGCGCCGGACAATTATCCTTGATCCGAACATTTATTTCATGCGGAACCTCGGCTGTTGGAACAATACTGTTATCCATGAGTGCATCCACTGGTTTAAGCATCGAAAATATCATGAACTGGCGGCAATGTACGATGGCGGCGCCGCCCATATACGCTGCCAGGTTATTGAAAAAGGCAGGCATCGCAAAGAATGGAAACCGGAAGACTGGATGGAATGGCACGCCAACGGCATCGCCCCGCGCGTCCTTATGCCCAAAGAAGCAACCATCCTAAAAATTGAAGAGCTCATCATGCAGCATGGGCTGGCGCTCGGCGCCGGGAACCGGCTCCCCATATTGGAATGCGCGCTGTTTGAGCTCGCCGACTTCTTTGGGGTGTCACGAATTGCCGCGAAAATCAGGATGCTCGACCTTGGCTACAATGATGTAGAAGGCGTAGCCAGTTACGTTGACGACCATTATATAAGCAGCTACGCTTTTGATGCCGATTCCAAAAATAGCAATCAAACTTTCAGCATCAGCTTAAGCGACTCTTTCTTTGAATATTTCACGAACCACGAATTCAGGAGCCTTCTCGACACCGGCAATTTCGCCTATATTGATGGCCATTATGTCATTAACGATCCCAAATACGTGGCTCGCTCGTTTTTTGGCAGCCTTGGCCTGACGGACTACGCTAAACATCACATCGACGAGTGCTGTATCCGCTTTGACTTGAAATACAATCAATCGACGAAGCTGGACATAGTTGTTTATCTTGATTCCGTTGAGTACCGCAAAGCGACACCAGATTATAACCGTGTTCCGTCGTTCAACCCGGATGACCATAACCTAAAGATATTGCAGCAATCGGAAGAATTGAAGAAATTCCATGCCGAGTATGTTGCCGAAGGCAGTTTCCTTAATCAGCCTACATTGAACTTTGCCCAAACCGCGTGGGCCCATTTAGAGCGGCTGGATATAAAGCCGAAGGAATTCTGCGACAGGACGCTTCTTTCGGAAAAAACCTATGAACGCATACGGGATAATCGGATGCCGAACCCAACCTTCCAGACCGTTATGCTTATTTGTGTCGGCCTTGACTTGGGCGGCGTTTTCGGTGAGCAGCTTCTTGATTTGGGCGGCCATAAGCTGACCGCCGAGCGGCTGGCATATAAGAAGATTCTGCATTCCTACGCCGGGCACACCATTTTCGAATGTGATGAAGTGCTGACCGCGCTTGGGCTGCCGCCCATACTTCCCAAACAATATAGAACAGTCGAATAAAATAGTTTTGCGCCGCCGACATCCGATGTCGGCATATAGGCTAACAAATACCCATAAATAGTTAACCGCTGACGACCGTCAGGCATGAAAACACCGTGTTTTCGTGTCTGGCTGTTTTTTTATGCCTTGAAACTCCGACATCCGATGTCCTGACCCGATAACTCGAAATCGTTAAATTATTTATTGATAAGACAAGCATTCAACAATTCATTCGTGCCAAAGGAGGGCGAACCCAATGGAGCAAGTTGAAAACCTCGATAAAAAGCGTGTTTGCGACATAAGCGAAGATAACCGGATTATCGAAATACGCCACAAATGCTGCCTAACCATAATCACGGCGAACTGCGACGGAACGCTGAACATTACACAAGATCGCGACCCGCCAAAGCGTAGCCGCCTCTAGCGCAGCCGCAAAAATCCAAAAATAATCAATAACCGAAATCCGCCAGAACGCAAGACGGCAGAGCGGAACCCCACAGAGGGGTTCTCCTGCCGTCTTGTTCTGTTTTATAGCGGATTAAACGGCTCTGGCGGATTTCAGAAATCACTGAAATCCAAAGGAGCCAACCATGCTTATCAATTACAAGGACGCGGATGGCCGCGTTATCGAAATCGAAGTCAGCGATGAAGTCGGTGACTTCTATCTTGCCTCGCTGGACGAGGAGAAAAGCAATGAGCGGCGTGAAACCCGCCGCCACACCCATCTCAGCGAGTTCGCCTATGAAGACTCCCGCTACTTTGACAGCGGCGTCGACATCAGCCGCAGCTTTGCCGACTCGGACGCCGTGAAGCAAACGATGGGCAAGCTCACCGCCCGCGAACGCTACCTGATAACCGCTGTCCACGTTGACGGGCGCACCTATACCGAAATCGGCAAAGCCGAGGGCAAGTACCCGTCGACGATTATGCGCGAGGCCAACAAGGCGACGGACAAGTTCAAGAGGCTCTATGCCGAGGGCCAATAAAAAAGTTCAGCCGATTTTGTGCGGCCACGCAAAATCCACCCTCTGCCGTGGCTTATAGCGAAGGCCGCAGAGCTGCCTTCGGAAAGGGAGGCCACGTTATGGGACTCAAACTCAAAATCGGCGTATCGAAAGAGCCGCCGGACGGCGGGATTGTCAGTTGCCGACGCATTGACCTGCGGGAGCGGCTGCTTCGCTCACTGCTTGGCGAAAAGCGAAGGCTGACGATCCTTGTGCCAGGCGACAGCGTGAAATCGCTGTCTATCGAAGAGGAAGGAGGTGAACCGGATGAGTAAAGTGAGCGTGCTTAATGCGTGCATCGAGGATATCCGCTACGCCGCGCAATCGCTGACAGCAATTGCCGACGCCCTGGTCGACCTGTTCAGCAGCGGCGCGGAAAGCGAAGCGCAGCCCGCTACGCAAGCGGAGCCGCAAAGCCCTAAACCGGTCACGCTGGAGCAGGTGCGGGCGGTATTGGCTGAAAAATCCCGCTCCGGCCACACCGCCGAGGTGCGGGAACTGCTCGCCCGGCACGGCGCGGACAAGCTGTCAGAAACCGACCCGGCAGAGTACCCCGCACTGCTTGCGGAAGCCGCCGGGATTGGCTTGTCGGAGGGCGAATCCGATGGGTAATCACGCGCTCCTTTCAGCGTCCGGTTCGCATCGCTGGATGAATTGTCCCCCGTCGGCACGGCTTTGCGAGGCCTATGTGGACGAGGGCAGCGATTATGCAGCCGAGGGCACGGACGCGCACACGCTGTGCGAGTACAAGCTGAAGCGCAGCCTCGGCATCAAGTCGCAAGACCCGACCGGCGACTTGACTTACTACTGCGAGGAAATGGAGGACTGCGCCAACGGCTACGCCGCCTACATCCTCGAACTGGTAGAGGCCGCAAGGCAGATCTGCCCGGACCCGCAGGTGCTTATTGAGCAGAGGCTGGATTTCTCAAGGTACGTTCAGGAGGGGTTTGGCACGGGCGACTGCGTGGTGATCGCCGACGGGACGCTCCACATTGTGGATTATAAGCACGGTCAGGGCGTACTGGTTGAAGCGGCCGACAACCCCCAGATGATGCTGTACGCCCTGGGCGCGCTGGAGATATTCGACGCCATCTATGACATCGACGCGGTGTCCATGACCATCTACCAGCCGCGCCGCGAGAACATCAGCACCCACACGGTTCACAAGGACTGGCTCTATCAATGGGCCGAAGAAGCGCTGAAGCCCGCCGCCGAACTCGCCTACGCGGGCCAGGGCAACTACAACAGTGGCGACTGGTGCAGATGGTGCGCGGCAAAACCTGACTGCCGCAAACGCGCCGAAGAGAACATGGCGCTCGCCAGCTACGACTTCAAGCGGCCGCCATTGCTGGAGGACGACGAGATCGAATCCATCCTCGGGCAAATCGACGCGCTCGTGGCCTGGGCTTCGGACATCAAGGATTACTGCCTGCAAGCCGCCCTCGGCGGCAAAAAGTGGCAGGGCTACAAGCTGGTCGAAGGCAGAAGCAACCGCAAGTACACCAGCGAGGAAGCCGTCGCCGCAGCCGTAACTACAGCGGGCTACGACCCCTATGAACACAAGGTGATGGGCATCACCGCTATGGAGAAAACCCTCGGAAAGGCGAAATTCTCCGAACTGCTCGGCGGCCTCATCGACAAGCCGCAAGGCAAACCAACACTCGTGCCGGAGGGCGACAAACGCCCGGCATTCAACACGGCGGCTGACGATTTCGCCGACCACAACGAAAACTAGGAGGAGAAAATTATGTCAAACCAAGCCAAGAAAGAAAACCCCACGAAAGTCATCACCGGCGAATGCCGTCTGAGCTACGCCAACCTGTGGGAAGCCAAATCGATCAATGGCGGCGCGCCGAAATACTCGGTGTCGCTCATCATCCCGAAATCCGACAAGCGCACCCTCAGCAAAATCAAAGCGGCAATCCAGGCGGCCTACGTCGAAGGCGAAGGCAAGCTGAAGGGCAACGGCAAAACCGTCCCCGCCCTTGAGCTCCTCAAAAACCCCCTGCGCGATGGCGACAAGGAACGCCCCGACGACGAAGCCTACGCGGATTCCTACTTCGTGAACGCCAACAGCGGCACGGCGCCCGGCATCGTGGACAACCAAGCCGAACCGCAGCCCATCACCATCCGCTCGGAAATCTATAGCGGCGTGTACGCCAGGGCCAGCGTGAATTTCTACGCCTTCAACTCAAACGGCAACAAGGGCATCGCCTGCGGGCTGAACAACATCCAGAAACTGCGCGACGGCGAGCCGCTCGGCGGCAAATCCAGCGCCGAGGAGGACTTCGCTACCGAAGGCGAAGAGGACTTCTTAAATTAACACCGTGGGCAGAAACTGCGGAGGGCGGCAGGAAAACCTGCCGCCCTTTGCACTCTACCCACCCATGGAGGAGACAATGAACTCACTCAGTATTGATATTGAAACATATAGCAGCGCTAACCTTTCCAAATGTGGCGCTTATAAGTACGCCGAATCACCAGACTTTCAGATTTTGCTGTTTGGTTACTCCGCTGACGGCGGCGATGTTCAGGTTGTTGACCTCGCCAGCGGCGAAGCGATACCGCCCGATGTCCTTGACGCGCTGACAGACGATGAAGTGCAGAAGTGGGCTTTCAACGCCAATTTCGAGAGGATTTGCCTCTCCCGCTACCTGTCGGATATGGGCGCAAGCCTCGACCCGTTCGCCGACAATCATTTCTCGGCTGAGTACCTCGGCAAGGCAAAATATCTAAACCCTGAATCGTGGCGCTGCTCAATGGTGTGGTCGGCGTACATGGGGATGCCGCTTTCCCTCGAAGGCGCGGGCGCGGTGCTGGGGCTTGAAAAACAGAAACTAATGGAAGGCAAAGACCTAATCCGCTACTTCTGCGTCCCTTGCAAGCCGACCGCCGCCAATCGGCAGCGGACCCGAAACTTCCCGGCCCAAGCGCCAGATAAGTGGGCGGCGTTTAAGGCTTACAACATCCGTGATGTGGAAGTTGAGATGTCCATTCAGGAGCGGCTCGCCAAGTTTCCGGTGCCGGATTCCGTTTGGGCCGAATACCGCCAAGACCAGGAAATCAATGATCGCGGCGTACAGCTTGACATGGATTTGGCGCGCCGAGCCATTGAAGCCGACAAGCGTTCCAAGGCTGAGCTCACGCGGCTTATGAAAGAACTGACCGATCTCGACAATCCGAACTCCGTGGCGCAGATGAAGCAATGGCTCGCCGACAACGGCACCGAAACTGACACCCTCGGCAAAAAAGCGGTCGAGGAGCTACTGAAGACCGCGCCGGAGCCGCTCGGCAAAGCCTTGTCCCTCCGACAGCAGTTAGCGAAGTCGTCGGTCAAGAAATACCAGGCGATGGAGAACGCCGTCTGCGCCGACGGGCGCGCCCGCGGGATGTTCCAGTTTTACGGCGCCAACCGCACCGGCCGATGGGCGGGGCGGCTAATACAATTACAAAACCTCCCGCAGAACCATCTACCTGACCTTGAACAGGCGCGGGAACTGGTGAAACAGGGCAACACCGCTGCCCTGGAACTGCTCTACGACTCGGTACCGGAAGTGCTCTCGGAACTGATCCGCACGGCTTTCGTACCAAAGGCAGGCGCAAAACTGGTGGTGGCCGACTTTTCGGCAATCGAAGCGAGGGTTATCGCGTGGCTGGCCGGGGAGCATTGGCGCAACGATGTCTTTGCTACCCACGGCAAAATATATGAAGCGTCCGCTTCGCAAATGTTCCGCGTCCCCATTGAGGAAATCACGAAAGGCTCCCCGCTCCGACAAAAAGGCAAAATAGCAGAACTGGCCCTCGGATATGGCGGCTCCGTTGGCGCGCTCAAAGCGATGGGCGCGCTGGAGATGGGGCTTGCGGAAAACGAGTTGCAGCCGCTGGTTTCGGCGTGGCGGGCGGCAAACCCGAACATCGTCAGGTTTTGGTGGGATGTTGACCGCGCCGCAGTCACGGCGGTTCGGGACAGGACGATGGCTGAAGCGCACGGCATCAAATTCGGCTGCCAAAGCGGGATGCTCTTTGTCACCCTCCCATCCGGGCGGCGGCTGTCCTATGTGAAACCGCGAATCGGCGCCAACCAGTATGGCTCTTCTTGCGTGACCTACGAGGGCGTCGGCGCGACCAAGAAATGGGAGCGGATCGCATCCTATGGGCCGAAGCTGGTGGAGAACATCGTGCAGGCCACCAGCCGGGATATCCTCGCCTTTGCCATGCAAGCACAAAGGCACTGCGGCATCGTTATGCACGTCCACGACGAAATCGTCATTGAAGCCGACCCCCGGATGTCCACCGAAGCACTGTGTGAACAAATGGGCCGCACCCCGCCTTGGGCTGAAGGGCTTTTGCTCCGTGCCGATGGCTACGACTGCCCATTTTACAAAAAAGATTGAACTTTTTTTCTCATCCACGCAAAATCACCCCTTTCCGGTGGCTTATGGCGAAGGCACAACTTCTCCACGCCTTCGGAAAGGGGTATCACCAATGAATGAATTACAGATGTTCTCCTACGAGGGGAACCAAATCCGCACCGTGAGGAAAGACGGTGAAACATGGTGGGTCGCCAAAGATGTCTGCGACGTGTTTGGCGAGACCAACCGCAACCGCGCAATGCAGAGCCTGGCGGACGACGAAAAGGGGTATACGCAACTGACCACCCCCGGCGGAGCGCAGAACCTCGCCGTCATCAACGAATCCGGGCTGTACTCTTTGCTCTTCGCAATGCAGCCGCAAAAGGCCCGCGGCGTCAGCGATGAGTACATTGCGCAACGGATCAGCCAGCTCCACAATTTCCGGCGCTGGGTCACCCACGAGGTTCTCCCAGCCATCCGCAGGCACGGCGCATATGTCACGCCCGCCAAGCTGGAAGAAATCATGAACGACCCCGACGCCTGGATCAGGGTGCTGACTGCGCTCAAGGAGGAACGCGCCGCAAAAGAGCGCCTCCTCATCCAAGCCGAAGCCGATAAGCCTAAAGCTGTGTTTGCCGATGCCGTAGCGGTGTCCGACGGCGCCATCCTGATTGGCGAACTGGCGAAAATCCTCAAAGGCAACGGCATCGAAATCGGGCAAAACCGCCTCTTCGAAAAACTGCGCCAGGACGGCTACCTCATCAAACGCAAAGGCACGGACTACAACGCCCCGACGCAAAAAGCTATGGAGCTGGGCTTGTTCCGGGTCAAGGAAACCGCCATCACCCATTCGGACGGCCACGTCACCATCAGCAAGACCACCAAGGTCACAGGCAAGGGGCAGCAATATTTTGTGAACCTGTTCCTTGGGAAAGGCGGCGGCGATGGACAAGCGTAACAGCGAAGGCTACCCGGACCCAACAGCATATGCAGCATTGACGGCGGTAGCCCGCCATGAGCGCAAATACAAGAAAGACGAGGATTCGGGAATGAAAAAGGTATTCATCTGCTCACGCTACCGCGCGGACGAGCGGCACACAGTCGAAGAAGCAGTCGGAAGCGCATTGTCAGCCTGCGGCCTTGCTATCCGAAAAGGCTACGCGCCTATCGCGCCCCATGCATATATCCCAAAGTGCCTTGACGACAACGACCCAATAGAGCGCGCCGCCGGAATGGCAATCGGACGCGAATTGCTAAAGATGTGCGACGAGGTCTGGCAGTGGGGCAAAACCGTGACCGAGGGCATGGCGGAGGAACTCGCCTACGCCAAGAAACTCGGCAAGCCAATCAAGGTCTACAACACCATCGGAATCCCGTATGCCCAATGGAACACCGTGCGGCTCGCAGGCAAGGTTTCGGCGGAGGAACTTGCCGACCTTGACTGGGCGGAGCGCACGAACGACATGGACTCCTACTACGCAAAATGGGCCAACGAAAACAGCGGCCTGAAGGGGGCAAAGGCAAATGGCGGCTAAAACGAAACCGGCGGCTCCGGCGCCGACCAATTTTGAGGTTTGGAAAGAAACGCTCACGCCAGAGTTCATCGCCGGAAACCAATTCATCGTACTGGCCTGCGGCGCCTGCCCCGCTGCAGGCAAAACGTGCAACAAGTACGACACCACTTGCCGGGGCAATTTCCTGATTTGGGCGCGCGGCGCACATGAAGAAACAGAAATGGAGATACCGGAATGAGTGAAAACAAAGCCATCCGCACGATTGACGGCTTCAACACCGAGAACTGCTTCCCGGACGAGTTCTGGAATCGCACCGCCCCGCTCGGCAAGCACGACTTGGTGAAAATCAGCGAAGACGGACTTATTCAAAGCAGCCAACAGCTCATTCAAGCGCCCGCTGCCGAGTTGCGGAGATACTACGCAACGCCCGCTCTGCCCTTTTTCACCCTGCACCTTACCGACATGGCAGAAGACGGCAGCGAATTCAAATACGACTACGAGCCACTGCCCAAACCCATCGCGGATGAGGTAAACCCAGATGGCGTGATATGCGACCTGAGTGTCGTATGCCGCATGGCTTTCCGCTGGGACGGGCACCCCGAATGGCAGCCCCTTCTCGGCATGATCCTCGGCGGGATAACAGACCCGAAAAACAATTGCCGCGAGCCAAACACCAAGCTCGAGTGGCTGTGGGACGGCGACAGCAGTGGATTCGACCTGACGGATTTCGTCGAGAGGCAGATGGACCTGGCGTTCAGCTACTATCTGCGGGTCCAGGCGCTGTTGCACAACCGCCCAGAGGTGTTTGCGGAAAGGACCGCAACCCGCATCCTCGACGCGAACCGGGCGAAACGCAAAAAAGGCAACCCCAGCCAGCGCAGCGTTAAAGCCTACCGCGTATTGACTGCCGATATAGGCAAAATCATGGAGCTGATTATCAGCGCGGCCGGCAAACGCACATTCTCATGCCCCAACTGGGGAGTGATAGGCCACATCCGCCGGTACAAGAGTGGCAAAGAAGTCTGGATAAAGCCGTATGCCAAAGGCAAACACCGCGATAAATCTGAACTCTACGCTTCAAAAAAATATGAACTCGCGCAGGAGGCGACCTTGCCATGAACGATTTTGACGAATGGAATGCTGATGACTGGCTTAACACCTACCACCATCAGTTTGAAGACGATGACCGGTTCGAAGACGACGACTGGCTCGGCCGGGAACAATAAGGAGGCTTAAAAATGCGAGAACAACTGCCAATATCTTACGGCGACAGCCGCCTATCCAAACGGTGGATCAACAAAAAAATCACGCGCAAAGAGCTGTTCGAGCAGTTCAAGGCCACCCGCCGCACCACGGAAACGGTCGCCGAATACCGGAAGTTTACGAAAGACCGCCGCGACAGCGCCAAGGACGTGGGCGGCTATGTGCTGGGCCACCTTAAAGGCGGCAGGCGCAAGAAAGACACGGTGGAGAGCCGTTCGGGGATCACGCTCGACGCCGACCATGCCGATACTGGCTTCATCGCCCAGGTCGAGATGCTTTTCCCGCACAATTGCGCCATCTATTCCACCCACAGCCACACGCCCGAGGAACCGAGGCTGCGCGTGGTAATCCCGCTTGCCCGCGACGTGACGCCCGACGAGTACGCCGCGCTCTCGCGGCTGGTGGCCGAGGAAATCGGCATGGACTACTTCGACGATTCGACTTATGAGCCGGAGCGGCTGATGTACTGGCCGTCGACCCCTTCTGATGGCGAGTACGTGTTCAAAGTGATTGATGGCGATATGCTCGATCCGGACGCTTTTCTTGCCCGGCTGTCTGATTGGCGGGATTGCTCGCTTTGGCCGACCTCGAGCCGCCAATCCCATGTGATCCAGCGCGCGGTGGCGCAGCAGCAAGACCCGCTCGGCAAGGAAGGCGTGGTTGGGGCTTTCTGCCGCGCTTACCCGATCCAGGATGCCATCGCGGCGTTCCTGCCGGATGTCTATGAGCCTTCGGCGATGGACGGGCGCTATGAATATATTCCAGCCGACTCCAGCGCGGGCGTAGTCGTCTATGACGGCAAGTGGGCGTACTCCCACCATGCCACTGACCCGGCCTGCGGCCAATTGCTGAACGCATTTGACCTTGTGCGCGTCCATAAATTCGGTGACCTGGCTGATACAGCGGGCTTTAAAGCGATGAGCGAGTTCGCCGTCAAGGATGAGGCCGTTGGCGCGCTGCTGCTCGCCGAACACCGGCAGAAAGCCGCCGCTGAGTTCGCCGATGGCGATTGGGAGAATGCCTTGACCCGCAATAAGCAGGGCAAGATTGACAACACGCTCGGAAACCTGCTCGCCATCCTGGCCTATGACGAAAACCTCAAGGGCATCCGGTTTAACCAGCTTGCTAACCAAATTTATGGCGAGGGTTTGCCTTGGCACCGGATTCATCCCGCTTGGCGCGATGCCGACACCGCGCAGCTTGTCGCCTACGTTTTCAACAATTATGGCGAGTTCACGGCCAGGAATTATGAGCTGGCTCTTACCAAGGCGGCCGATGATAGGGCTTACCATCCCATACGCGATTATCTTGACAAACTTCCCGCCTGGGATCAGGCGCCGAGGGTTGACACGCTGCTCATCGACTACCTTGGCGCGGAGGATACCCCATACACCAGGGCCGTCACCCGAAAAACGCTCGTGGCGGCTGTGGCGAGGGTGAAACACCCCGGCATCAAGTTCGACAGCATACCGGTGCTGAACGGCAACCAAGGCATCGGCAAATCCACGCTCATCGCCAAGCTCGGGCGCGAATGGTACTCCGACAGCCTCTCCATCTCGGACATGAGGGACAAGACCGCTGCCGAAAAGCTGCAGGACACCTGGCTCAATGAAGTCTCAGAGATGGCGGGCATCAAGAAGATAGACGTGGAGACCGTGAAATCGTTCGCCAGCCGCGTCGACGACAAATACCGCCCATCGTATGGGCGCGTGGTTGAGAGCCACCCCAGGCAGTGCGTCATCATCGGTACAACCAACAGTGACGGCGGCTTCCTGCGCGACGTCACGGGCAACCGCCGGTTTTGGCCTGTCCGGGTTCCCGGCGAGGCCAGCAAGCGCCCCTGGGACATCACCGATGAGGAAGTAGGGCAAATCTGGGCGGAGGCGCTAGCCATGTTTGATGCGGGCGAGGAACTGTACCTAACAGGCGACCTGGCGGCAATCGCCGCCGACGAGCAGCGCAACGCCCTCGAAAACGACGACCGCGAAGGCGTGGTGGCAGCCTACCTTGAAACCCTGCTCCCAGAAGGCTGGGAAACGATGGACATATACCGGCGGCAAGACTATCTGCGCTCCGCCGACGACCCTACGCAGCCGACAGGCGTGGCGCGCCGCGAGCAGGTCTCCAACATCGAAATCTGGTGCGAGTGCTTCGGGCGGGCGCGCGACGCCATCAAGAAATCCGACTCCTACGAGATCGAAGCCATCATCAAGGGCATCGGCGGCTGGCAACATTATGAGGGCAGCAAGACCGGAAAGAAGAATATCCCGATCTACGGCATCCAGCGGGTGTACGTCCGTGAGGGGTAACGGCGCGGGCTGTGCCCAGCGTGCCAATGGCGGCATCGGCAACCAACATCGGCACGGCGGTAAATCCCCGACACAGCAAGCAAAAACTAAACCTTGTTGCCCATCTGCTCATTATCTCCTACTCCTTTTCACCAATCACTATAGATATAGATATTGGGTTTTTCATATCCGCACGCGAGGGCTATATAGGAACAATGAGCATTTGGGCACAGTTGGGCAATCGGCAAACGGGGGTGAACCATGAGAGAAAAAACCATAGAACACAAGCTCACCGAAGCAGTCAAGGCGGCGGGAGGTATCGCACCCAAGTTCACAAGCCCCGGATTCGATGGAATGCCCGACCGGATCGTGCTTATGCCGATGGGAAGAATCGCCTTCGTGGAAGTAAAGGCGATGGGCTGCAAACCCCGCCCTTTGCAAGAAGCAAGGCACGGAATGCTGCGGCGCCTCGGTTTCCAAGTCCACGTCCTGGACGATGGGGCGCAAATACCAGAAATACTGAAGCAGATGGGAGGTGACGCCGAATGAAGTTCATACCGCACAGCTACCAGCGATACGCCATTGATTACATCGAAGAGCATGCCATCGCAGCAGTCCTGCTGGACATGGGATTAGGCAAGACTGTGATAACTCTTACGGCAGTAAACGACCTCCTGTTTGACAGCTTCGATGCCCACAAGATACTTGCCATCGCCCCACTGCGGGTAGCCAGGGATACGTGGCCGGAAGAACTCGGCAAGTGGGAACACCTCTCCGACTTGCGGTATTCGGTGGCGGTCGGGACGGAAGCGGAACGGAAAGCCGCCCTGCATACGCCCGCAGACATCCATATCATCAACCGCGAAAACGTCCAATGGCTCATCGAGGACAGCGGCATCCCGTGGCAATGGGACATGATCGTGATTGACGAATTGTCATCCTTCAAGTCCCACCAGTCAAAGCGGTTCCGGGCGTTGATGAAAGCGCGCCCCAGAGCGAAGCGGATTGTCGGGCTGACGGGAACCCCGAGCGGGAACGGGCTAATGGACCTGTTTGCCGAGTTCAAACTGCTGGACATGGGCCAGCGGCTCGGACGGTTCATCGGGCAATACCGAACCGACTACTTCACCCCCGACAAACGCAACGGGCAGGTCATCTTCAGCTACAAACCCTTGCCGGATGCCGAGGAGCGGATATACGCCAAAATCGCCGACATCACCATCTCCATGAAATCCACCGACCATTTGGAGATGCCGGAGATGGTCAGCATCGAACACACAGTGTTGCTCTCCGATACCGAGCGGGAACATTACGACGAGATGAAGCGCGACCTCGTTTTGCAACTGCCAGATGGCGAGATTACTGCCGCCAACGCCGCCGCACTGTCCGGAAAGCTCTGCCAGATGGCGAACGGCGCGGTCTACGGCAACGATGGCGAAATCAACCACATCCATGACCGAAAACTCGACGCCTTGGAGGACATCATCGAAGCCGCGACCGGCAAGCCACTCCTGGTGGCGTACTGGTTCAAGCACGATCTGGAGCGGATATCAGCAAGGCTGAAAGCCCGCCATATCCCGCACTCCAAACTGGACAGCGCCGACAGCATCCGCAAATGGAACAGAGGCGAACTGCCGGTGGCATTAATCCACCCCGCTTCGGCGGGTCATGGGCTGAACCTGCAATCAGGCGGCTGCCATCTCGCCTGGTTTGGGCTGACGTGGAGCCTTGAGCTCTACCAACAAACCAACGCGAGGCTCTGGCGGCAAGGCCAAAGCGCCGAAACCGTAGTGATACAACATATCGTGGCGAAAGGCACGATAGACGAGCGGATTCTAAAAGCCCTGCGGGAAAAAGACTCTTCCCAAAGCGCCTTAATCGAAGCCGTAAAAGCCAATTTTTAGAGTAAATAATTTTTAGAGCAAATTTTTCAGAGTAAATATTTTTCGAGTAAATCACAGGAGCCAAAAGCTGCCAATCCGAGGGAACATCTTCACCGTTACCGGAGGTAGCCAAATGGACACAACAAAGCTGACGGCAAAGGAATATTTATCCCAAGCCTACCGCATCGACCAACGCATCAACTCAAAGCTGGAACAGGTGCAGTCGCTGCGCGACCTCGCCACCAAAGCGACCGCCACCCTATCCAACACGCCGAGGTCGGCGAGCCGGAACCACCACAGCATGGAGGACTTCATCACCAAAGCGATGGATCTGGAATCGGAAATCAACGCCGACCTCTGCGGCCTCATCGACACAAAGCGTGAAATCACCACGGTGGTCAACTGCATAGAGAACCGAGACCTGCAGATTCTTCTTGAGATGCGGTACCTGTGCTACAAGACGTGGGAAGACATCGCCTCGGCGCTGAGCTTCGACCTGCGCTGGCTGCACCGGCTCCACGGCCGCGCACTGGACGAGGTCGAAGCAACACGCCACCAAAAGCCACTATAATTCCGCCGCGAAACCTGTCATAGTTAGAGTGGCACATTAGAACGCACACACGAGCCTCGCGGGATGAACAAGAAAATCCCGCGAGGCTCTTTGCATATCATAAACCGAGGAGGTGGTCAGCAGTGCCGTACAAAGCCAAAAAACCCTGCGCCCACCGCGGCTGCCCCAAATTAACCGCAAGCCGGTACTGCGAGGAGCATTACAAGCAGGAAGCCATACGCTACAACCAATACAGCCGTGATCCCGATACCAATAAACGCTATGGCAGAAGCTGGAATAAGATACGCGCGGCGTTCCTATCAGCGAATCCGCTGTGCGAGGTGTGCAAACGCGATGGGCGGCTCAAGCCCGCCGAACTCGTACACCACAAACGCAAGCTGACCGATGGCGGCACCAATGATTGGTACAATCTGCAAGCGCTTTGTTCGCAGTGCCACAGCCGTTTGCACAGCCAGCAGGGCGATTACTTTTAAGCGGCTTGTTCTCCTATTCGTTAGTTGAGAACGCCGTTCCGGTTGTTCCCTCCCCGTCTCGCTTTTTGGGTGGCTTGAGAGACGGGGAGGGGCCGGGTCAATCTCTACAGCTTTGAGGCCGGGCAGCGCGCTCGGCCTTTCGCGTGAATTTTTTGGAAATCAAAAATCAAAAAATCAAACAGGAAAATCAAAAATCAAAGGAGGTGGCGGCTATGCCCAGTGGTGGCTATCGTCCGGGGGCGGGCCGCCCTCGGAAGAACCTGGACGACAAGAAATTGGAAGGCAAGCCGGTCAAACCGGCGGCACCCAAGCCCGCGCCGAAGAAAGTCTGCTCCGACAATTTGATGGCGGACTACTTCTCGATGGCGATGAAGGAGTGCGAAAAGGAAGTGCCGTCGGCACAGGGGCTGCGAGCCGAGCTTGAGGAGTTCATCGCGGCGCAAGGCTGCGAAGGCTTTGTCGCTCCGCAGACCATAACGGACTATGTGCTGAACAGGCAGGGTTTCCTCGCCTGCGAAGCCATGAACCGGAAAATCGGGCGCATGACCAAAGACCTGAAGCTGTCTCCGTATGTGACGGCAGGCCAGGGCTATTACAAGGCGATGCGCGACGACTTCAACCTGATAATGCAAATTATAAATAAGCACGGCGGCGGTCAAAACGAGGAAAAGAACGCCTTCCTCGAGTTGCTCACAAATCGCGGGTTCTAATGGCTTCGCGCAGCAAAACCGTCAAATTCAACGAAAACAAACGCCGCGCGAGAAAAGCGTTTCTGAAAAAGCAGGGGCGCAACGGGCATACGCAGATTCCGCGCACAAGTACAGGGAGAAAAGAAGATGATTGAAAAAGTTAACATGTACCACCCGGATAAGGTGGCTGACCGGATAGCTGGAGCCATAGTGGACTACGCCTACTCGCTGGTTCCAAATCCGCGTATTGCGGTTGAGGTGCTGGTGGGCCACGGCCACGCCGCCATCATTGCCGAGTCTTCGGTGATTTTGGAGCGGCAGGTGGTGGGGGGCATTGTGGGCCGGATTGCTGGCCTCTCCAAAGGCTCGGTGAAATTGGTGCAGGCGCCGCAGGATTCCCACCTTGCCGCAAACCAGGCTGGCGGTTTTCGGTGCGGCGACAACGGTGTGTTTGCCGCGAAGTGGCATCCTGGCTATGAGCGCGCCACAACGCTGGCTGCTGAGTACGGCAGCATCTTCATTGCTGATGGCAAGTACATGTTCGACTTCCACCGCAATGCGGCTACGATTTGCCAGTCGAACGCTACGGAATCCGATATCAGGGCTGTCGCCACTGAATTTGAAAACGTAACCATTAACCCGCTGGGGGCTTGGACGGGCGGCACGGATGCCGATACCGGCGCCACGAATCGCAAGCTGGGCAGCGACCAGCCGTTCTGCAACCCCAACGGGCTGCATGGCAAAGACCTGTCGAAAGCGGACGTATCAATAAGCATTTGCGTTAACGCAATATCCCGCAAACTGGGCGGCGCGTTTGTAAAAGCGTACTGCTCAATTGGCGATGAAGAAGTCGACTTATTTGTTGACGGCCTGCGGGTTGGGAAATTGGAATTCTCCGAAGCTGTCGAATTCGCGCGCAGCTACATCACTGATTTGGGCGGTTTTGAGAAGTTCGCAGAATATGGAATGAGGTGGGATTATGAACACGACTGAGCGATTTGAAAAAGTGGGTGTCGACCGCCTGGTGCCGTATGCCCGCAATGCCCGCACACATAGCAAAGAGCAGATTCTCCAATTGCGCTCAAGCCTGCGGGAATTCGGATTCGTCAATCCAATCATCGTTGATAAGGATTTAAACATCATCGCGGGCCACGGGCGCGTCTTGGCGGCGAAAGCCGAGGGGCTGACGGAAGTGCCATGCGTATTCGCCGAGCATCTGACCGAAGCGCAAAAGAAAGCGTACATTCTCGCCGACAACCGCCTGGCTTTGAACGCCGGTTGGGATGAGGAACTGCTCGCTTTGGAATTCGCCGATTTGAAAGAGCTTGGCTTTGATGTGGAGCTCACGGGTTTTGACGCCGCTGAAATTGAGAAGCTGTTCGCCGACCCTGGCGGAGAAGTGCAAGATGACAACTTCGACCTGACAGCCGCCCTTGAAGAGGCGGCTTTTGTTTTGCCCGGAGATGTGTGGACGCTGGGGCGGCACCGGCTGATTTGCGGCGACGCGACCGATGCCGATACCGTGCGCAGGCTGATGGATGGGCGCAAGGCAAACCTTGTGCTGACAGATCCGCCTTACAACGTCTCATTCGAATCGGCGAGCGGGCTGAAAATCAAGAACGACTCCATGAAAGGTGAGCAGTTCTACACATTTCTGCTCTCGGCTTTCACTAACGTTGCCGCGAATCTTGAAAGCGGCGGCTCGGCTTATGTGTTCCATGCTGACACGGAGGGCGAGAATTTCCGTAAGGCGTTCCGCGAGGCGGGTTTCCATTTATCGGGAACGTGCATATGGGTCAAGGACAGCTTTGTCATGGGGCGCTCGCCTTACCAGTGGCAGCACGAGCCTATCCTTTATGGCTGGTTGAAAACCGGGACGCACAAATGGTACGCGGGGCGCAGCGAAGCCACCATATGGAACTTCGCCAAGCCCAAGAAGAACAGCGACCACCCGACGAGCAAGCCGCTTGAGCTGCTTGCCTATCCGATAAAGAACAGCAGCCAGACCAACGGCATTGTGCTGGATACTTTCGGCGGCTCCGGCTCGACGCTAATCGCTTGCGAGCAGGCCGACCGCATCTGCAACATGGCCGAACTGGATGAAAAATACGCAAGCGTAATCCTGCGCCGCTACGCCGAGTTCAAAGGCAACGGCGGCGAGGACGTCATCTGTGAACGGGGCGGTGAAACTCTCCAATATGCCGACTTGGTGAAAGAGGTGGCTGGCAAATGATTAGGTCAGTCCTGCGCTACCCCGGCGCGAAGTGGGCGCTGTCGAAATGGATATGCTCGAACCTGCCGCCCCACGAAGTTTATGTGGAGCCGTTCTTTGGGAGCGGCGCGGTGTTTTTCGGCAAGGAACCCTCCGCCACTGAAACCATAAATGACATCGACGGCAACGTGGTGAACCTGTTCAAGGTCATGCGTGAGCGGACAGATGAACTGTGCGCCGCTTTGTCGCTTACGCCTTGGGCGCGCGACGAATATGCCGCTTCCTATTCGCCAAGCGAGGATTTGGGCGACGTGGAGCGGGCGCGGATTTTCCTTGTGCGCTGCTGGCAGGCGTTCGGCACCCGGACAGGCCAAAGCAGCGGCTGGCGAAACCGCACCACGGGCAAGGCTCCGACCGAGCCAGAAATATGGCGGGCGCTGCCGGAACGGGTGGCATTGGCGGCGCGGCGGCTGCGTCTTGCACAGATTGAGAGCATGGACGCCATCGCGCTGATTGAGAGATACGACAAGGCAAACTGCCTGATCTACGCCGACCCGCCGTATATGCCCGAAACCCGCAGCAAAGGCATCTACGCCTTTGAATGCGACGACGATTACCACGCCCGGCTGCTTGACGCATTGGACGCGCACAGCGGCGCCGTGGTGCTAAGCGGCTACGACAACGATCTATACAACCAGCGGCTGGCGCATTGGCGGCGCGTCACTAAGGAGAGCTACGCCGAGTTGGGATGCAAACGCAGCGAGGCGCTTTGGATCAAGGAAGCGAAACAGACAGGCTGTGGATAAAGCTGTGGATAAATGGAAATTACTGTCAGCAGCAAAATGAAACCCGTGCTTCACTTCGACAAGCGCGGGATTTTTATTGCCCGCTATGACTGGGTTCGGCGGCAGCGACTGCGCCAAGGGAAGGGGGAAACCCAGTGCAGGATACAAATGGAAATATGAACAGGCAAATGACTCTAATGTCGCTGTTTGACGGGAGTGGAGGCTTCAGCCTTGGCGCGATTCTCACTGGCATTGACCCGGTTGGCGCAAGCGAGGTCGAGCCGTTTCCGATACGGGTTACAACCAAGCGGCTGCCAAGCGTGAAGCACTACGGCGACGTCAACAAGATTGACGGCTCGAAAATCCCGCCTGTGGATATCATCACGGCGGGTTTTTGCTGCCAGGACTTATCGGTGGCTGGCAAGCGCGCCGGTCTGCGCGGGGAACGCTCTGGTTTGTTCTACCAGATACCGCGAATCATAAAAGAGATGCAGGCTGCCACCGACAACGAATATCCGAAGTTCGCCGTGCTGGAGAACGTGCCGGGTATGTACTCATCGGCTGGCGGCGCTGATTTTCGGGAGGTGCTAAATGAACTCATCCACATCAAAGACAAAACCCTGTCTGTACCTATGCCTGAAAAAGGCAAATGGGGCGCGAGCGGGGAAATCGTGGGAGATGGTTTCTCAATCGGCTGGCGCACGCTTGACGCTCAATTTTGGGGAGTCGCCCAAAGACGCCGCCGTTGTTACATTGTCGTCGATTTTGCTGGCGAACGTGCCGGAGAAATATTATTTGACGAGTCGCGCCTGCGAGGGAATCCTCCGGCGGGCGGCTTCCCGTGGCAAGCAACTGCCGGAAATTCTGCGGCTGGCTTTGGAAGCCCAGTGCGCGTGCTGAACGACCAGGGCGGCTCGCTGATGGATTATTCGGAGGATGTGACCGGCACTTTGCGGGCGCAGGAACATGGGCATCAGCCCATCGTGTTTGAACCCGGCGCGGCTTCGAGGGTTGGCAGCCATCTTTGGCAGGGTGAAGCCACTGGCGCGCTCCGCGCTGATATGGGCGATAACCAACTGGCGGTCGTATATGACGCCCGCGGGAACGGCAATGGCGAAATCGTGAACACGATTACCGGAGATCACAGCAACCGGGTTACGGATTACACCGCGCTGGCTGTGGAGCCGAAGACCTTGAAAATCCGCTCCGGCTGCGAGGGCGGCGGCAAAGGCGCGCTCGTCCAGAACAACCGGTCGGCTACGCTTTCGACGAGCAACGATCAGACCGTCTTCGTGCCGAAACCCGCTCATAGTAAAACGTATGATGTCCGCCAAACATCTGACGGCACGGCCAATGCTCGCTGCCACGCTTACGAAAGCGGCGTGAGCCGCGCTTTGGATTGCGGATGTGGCATGCCCGGCAGTAACCACGGCGGGATTGCCGTCGTAGAGGAATCCGTGCCTAAAGCGAGCGGCAACTCGGTACCAATGGCGCCGACCGCTTTTGGCATAGGCGCGTATAACAGCAACGGCATGAAGTCGGCGAACCCGCACTGCGGCATTTATGAAGCGGACACGGCGAGGACGCTGGACACTTCCGTCCCCGATCCGAATAAGAACGCGGGCGGCATGGCGATAGTGGCGCTGGATAACAAGTCCACGAAGCCTGGCAGCACTAATGGCGGCCGGGTGGTGGTGTTCGATGGGAAGCAGGTCACGTCCAAACAGAACCGAAGCAATCCGCAGCCTGGCGCTCCCTGCCATACGCTGCCTTCCAGCGGCGCCGACGGCGCTATTATCTGTTTGGAAGGCAATGGCTCCCGCCCCTCCCACCAGGGAAGCGGCGTCAGCGAAAGCGGTGTGTCGTTTTCATTGAATACGGTTGAACAGCACGGCGTCGCTTACGTCATGACGGCGGGCTGCTTTACGCAGGTATGCGAGGAGCAGTCGCCGACTCTGCAAGCGCGTGATTACAAGGACGCGCCTGTGGTTAATGAATCCCAGTACATTGTGAGAAGGCTGACCCCGACCGAGTGCGCCATGCTCCAGGGCTTCCCGCCCGACTGGTGCGCCGGGCTGGAAACGCCGGAACCGACCGAGGACGATATCGCCTTCTGGTCGGAGGTCTGGGAAACCCATCGCATTATTAAAGGTACGTCCTCGAAACCGAAAACCCGCAACCAGATAGTGAAATGGCTGCAAGCCCCGCACTCCGATGCCGCCGAATACAAAATGTGGGGCAATGGCGTGGCACTGCCGTGCGTGGTTTTCGTCCTCGGCGGCATTGTGTCATCCACACAAGGATAAAGCGTGATTTTTCCTTGATATTTGGTGCATTTATTATCCGTAATTGACTTGCTATTACAGCCGTTCAGAGTGATTAATGGTGTACCGAAAGGCAAACCCGCCTTTGGAATTCAAGGAAAACGGAGGGCATGAAAATGTACAAAGTGAAAATCAACGCCGAGGGGCAGCAAAGAAAAGACCTCGCCAACAAAATCGGTGAACTGGTAGGAGTCGAGCCGGTCTACGCGGGAGCGGGCGGCAACACCATCGAGGGCGAGCGGTTCAGGTTCAGCTACGTTGTTATGAACATAACAATCGCCCAGGACGCCACCGTCATTTGGGACGAGCGCACCGACGGCGAAACGATGGACAAGGTCTTTGACGGTTTGGAACAAGCGGGATACGAATTTGAGCGCCCCGCACCCGCAGCCGAATCCGAAGAGAGCGGCTCCGACCAAACCGACCACGTCAGTCTGGACAACTCCGCAGCGGCCAACGAGGAGCAAGAGGCGCCGGAAGCTGAAGCCGAGGAAGAACCGGAAACCGAAGCTGGGGAAGCACCGGCTTTCGAGGACTTGGCTCTCACCGAGCGCGAGGAATTGGGGCTTGGGCAGGAACGCCGCGACCATCCCGGCGAGGATGGGATGCAGGCGAGCGATATACCCGAACCCGAACGCCGCACCTACCAAGCGGAATTCAGCGGCCCAGGCAGCATGACCATCGAGATGCCGCTCAAAGGCTTCACGCCGGAAAAACTGTACAACTTGACCAGCATGGTGCTGGCTAAAGAGGAACTGCTCAAGGCGGCGCTTGGGGCGGATTCTTTGCCGATTGAGTTGACGAATGAGACGGTGCAGTTTCCTTGGTTTACTGGGGATTTGGATGCTGAGCACGCTAACGCCTACGCCCACCTTGTCACCCGGCTTTGCGCCACCGCAATTGAGAAAAAGCGCGTGGTCGCTAAGGAATCCGAGCGGCCTGAGAATCCGAAATACGCGATGCGCTGCTTCCTCCTCAGCCTCGGATTCATCGGAGATGAGTACAAGAGCGCACGGAAGATTCTGCTCTCCAAACTGGATGGCAACTCCTCCTGGAAGTACGGCAAACCAGCCGAAGCAGATGCCGAAACAGGCGAGATTGAGGCCACCACCGCCGACGTAACGGCCTCTGAGGAGGTGCGCGATGAACTGGCCAACTAGCGCTCAAGTAGCCGCCCAAAAGGCAAATTATCCGGCGGGCGCCCGGGTCGAACTCGTATCCACCAGCGACCCCTACACAGAATTGCTGCCAGGCGCGCAAGGAACCGTGAAGCACGTCGACGATGCTGGCACGATATTCGTGAACTGGCAAAATGGCTCTGGCCTCGGCATGGTCTACGGCGAAGACGTCATCAAGAAACTGCCGTTGATAACCGACGCCATAATTGACCAGATAAACAAGGTCAGATTGAGCGGCAAATGCAATATGCTGAGCCTTAACGAGGTGCAGCGCGTGGCTTTTGACAATATGTATTGCGAATTGGTGGATTTCATTGAAACCGACCGCAAAGCCTATCAACGCTTTATCCTTACGGGCATTGTGGAATAGTGCTACACATCTCTAAGAATAGCGCGGTATTCGCTTGCTATTAGATGGCAACAGAGGGAATGTATTACTACCAAAAAACAGCAACCGAAAAGGAAAACGACAATGAACACCGAAACAACCGCTAAGGTTACCGCCAAGCAGCAAGCCGCCATCGACGCCTACACCGCCTTCTTCATGGACGACGGCGAGTGGGCGCCGGTTGAGGCCGCGCTCAAGGCCGCTGGCAAGGAACAGACCGTTACCGAACTCGCCAAACCAGAAACTGGCGTATGGCACTTGGACACCATCGTGCGGGACGCTTACTGGGATTTGCGCCGGATTGGCGTAGATGACTTCACTGCCTACGGCGCGGTTGTCGACTTCTAACAATTAGTGTTCTACACCGCACTAATAAATACGGAATTCGCTTGCTATTAGTGTGGTTTAGAGGGAATCTATTACTACCAAAAGAAAAGCAAGAAAGAGAAGATTGAAATGTTGAACCTAGACGGAATTGAATTCACCGAAATCAACATCGGCCAATTAACGGTTGATTTCTACCAGGCCGGTGCCACTTCGGAGGAAATTCAAGAATTGCTGGACGCTTGGGTGGCCTGGTACCACAAGAACATTAAGCCTCCTTATCAGCCGACTGAGGCTGACCTGGCAGCGGCTGCCGCATTTAAGGCCGAACTCGACGCTCTCGGCGCAACCTACGAAGACGTGAAGTAAGGAATCAGAGGCCATGTACAACGATGCTGAAATCCTGACTTACGACAACACCAATCCGGAGACGTTTTTCGACGATCTGAGCAAGGATGAACGTTGGCTTGGGTTTGGCTACCTGGGCGAACGGCGCAACAAAGATTTCAAGATTGTCGCCGACGCCGACGTGTTGGCCTTGGAAACCGCCATCGGGCGCGGCCTGACCTACGGGCAAATGTTCACTTGGGCCAACAGCAAATACGGCCGCTGGTACGGTGACTGCCAGTTCGGCTGCAACGGCCAACACGCCGAAGAATACCTGCCGAAGAAAATATAAACGAAAACAATAAAGAGAGAACCCCGCAAGGGGCTGTCTCTCGTACAAATAGATTTCATTTGGCTTCCAAAATGGGAAGTCTTTTCTTTTATGCAAAATATCAAAATAATAGTGCTGCACATCTCTCGTAATAGCGCGGAATTGACTTGCTATTACATTTTATTAGAGCGAACATGTAATTACTGGAAAACAATACAGCAAAGGAAAAGGTAATTACGATGAGCAACCAAACCGAAACCAATAAGGCATTCACTTTTGCCAAAGGCCATAATGGCGCCTGGTATGCAAAGGCCAATTGCGGCGAATTCACGGTAACAGTTCACACGCGGGCTTGGGATGAGAAAGCCACCAAGACTCGCCTTTACGTTGGCGGCGAGGCCGAGGTCGATTTCAGCGCCGCTTACGAGGCCGACTACGCCGACGGTGGCCCCAAGCCGCGCGGCCAGCGGCCCGAGGTCGACAAGCTCTACGACAGCCTGAACCGCCAAGTGGTAAAGAACAAGAAAGCGCTGCTTGCCGAAGCTAAGGAACAGGCTGCAGTTGCGGAGTTGCTGGGTGAACGCAAGATGACGTTTAGCCGCAAGGCAGGCTGCAGTTGCGGCTGCTCCGCCGGGTTCATCCTGGACGGCATGGCCTACGCCGAAACTGAAGCTGGCCGCAAGCCCATCACTTCAATCTGGATCGAGCGCAGCAAGAAAAACTAGATCCAACATACATTGAGAGGCACAGCCCCAAGGTAGGGGCTGTCTCCCGTACATTTCTTGATAAACCATCGTCAGATGAACGGATTTAGTTTTCGGACGCGAGAGCGGCTACATTAATCTCGATGATTGATATGCTGCCGGAAACCTCATTTGCCACAAGGATGATGGGGCGCCCAGTGGGGCTCAAGGACGCAGCAATGGCGTATATGCCTTCCGCACCCAAATCGCCAGCGTCAAGGCCATCGATCTGAGGATTGCGGATATTCAAGTAATCCACAAAAAACGCTTCGGCTGGGTTGGTGATGTCATACATCATGAGGCCTCCGATTCGCTCCAAGCCGATAAAAGCAAAATACCTGTCGCCGATTTGCAGCGCCTGGACGCTCTCAGGCTCTGGGCCTTTGCGGGGAGAGCGAGTGCCGAATGCGTTTTCACGGTGGTGGGAATTGAAAATGGTTGGGAACGTTTCAGCGGTTATGCGCTCAAAATCTGAACCGCTATCGAAAACCATGTGGTTATCATCAGCGCGGATAATTGAGAAAGAGCGGGAGCCAAACAAAAAGACATCATCGAGGCGTTCATTGAGCACATAGTGCAACTCATTCACAAGGTTTTCCACTTCTTGTGCGCCATTCACCTCTGTGCGGCGGAAGTTGCGGTAGCGAGCTCGGTTTTCGGCTCCTGTTTCGTCACCATCGTAGAAATCCCACTCGCGGCCATCTCCCTCATTGGCGGTCAAAATATATTGCACGCCGTTGATTTCAATCGCTGCGATGCCATCAGGCTGCGGAACGCCAAACACGTTAGCTTCAGCGCGGATGTCGATATGTTCGCTGCTTAAGTTGATCTCGTTGCCTGGCTGGCTGTGGTCGATGAAGCCAATCCCATAGATGCCGGTGAATGCTCGCGAAGCAAGGTCAAAATGAGCAATAGCGTTATTCTCCTGCAGCACTACAAATGCGGTGCGGCCATCACTGGAAAAGACAATATACTCAGGCTCCAGATCGCGGGAGGGCAAGTTGCCCGCCTTAATAATCACTTCATTAGATACCAATTCTTCGAGGCGCGAGTCCCAAACGGTGAAATCAAAATGTTCTACTTGGTTTTCACTGAGGTTGCGGAGTTCTGCAATTGAGCTGATATCGCTCAAGTCAACTACGGTTACGCCGCCCTTGGGGTCATAGCTGAAATCCCACTCGTTAGTGGTATCGGCATTTGAGCCGTGAGAGCCTTCTCCGAAAAATACCCCGAAGGTGTCGCCGTCGGTAAACGCCGAGCGTGGCTCGCCCTCATTTGCCGTTAGCACAAAATTGCCGTCAGGTGATACCGCAATCATGTCAGGCTGCACCCCTGCCGGGACATGCGTGACATAGTTGCCGTCGAAATCCATGAAGACAATCGTGCCGTTATCTTGCCAATGAGCGCTTTGGACAGATAAAGCGGCTACACCCAACCGGGAGTTAATGGCTACGTTGGTAACATCCGATACCTCAAAGCCATGCGCTTGCCCCATTTCGGCGATATCAACTCGCTTGGTTAGGGTCAATTCATTGTTTGGGTTTGCTGCCAAATCAGCCAAGCTCACGATGTCGATTGAAAGGGTGATCTCGTTGACAATGTACATGCTTTGGTTGGCAGCGTTAAAAACGACGATTTCGCCGACTCCGCCATCTTCTGAGCGGAAGCCAGTGTCGTAACTGCCTAAATGGGTGAGAACTTGCCCGAATGTATCCGGCAGGTTGAAAAATGTTCCGGGTTCCGGCAGTTCTTGATCCGGCGTCCAGCCGATTGAACTGCTAAGGTCTAAATTGGTGTTATCGGCGCCATCTTCGGCCACTGAATTAATCAGATAAGGTTCCTCGGTGGCATTGGCGGCGCCGCTGCAAGCGGTAAGGGTCATGGCTGCGATAGCAGCAATTGAAATGCCAGTCAGGCGAAATGAAACAGATTTGTTCACGTAAAACAATGGTACCTCTGTTGGATTATCGCCAATTACCGGATACTTGCGGCGCTTTCTAAAAATGCTGGTGAGAGGCCCAGCTAACGAAAAGCTAAATCCACAATGCGCCATACTTTAATTCTCTGGGCGCCGCGCAATCTGCGGGAATTTGGTTTGCCGGGGCAAATTAGCGCCAAACAATTATCGAGAGATTCCAAGTTCGATCCGGGGTTGTTTCTCGTACATATGGGTTTTTTCAAGGCTTCCAATAGGAGGCTTTTTATTTTTGCACGGAAGGAGGACGCCGCTATGGCCGAGTTCGTTTACAAGCCCACCCCGCTGATGCTGCCGACCTCGCGCTATGACGAGCGGCGGGCGGACTTCGCGGTCAATTTCATCTCTATGCTCAAGCACACCACAGGCGAGTGGTATGGGAAGCCATTCTGTCTTATGCCGTGGCAGGAGCAGATTATCCGGGATATTTTCGGCATCGTTGACGAGAACGGCTACCGCCAGTTCCGCACCGCATATGTGGAGGTCGGCAAGAAAAACGGCAAATCAGAACTGGCCGCCGCCATCGCCCTGTACCTGTTATTCGCTGATGGCGAGGCGGGCGCGGAAGTCTACTCCTGTGCCGCCGATATCAACCAGGCCAGCATCGTGTTCAACACCGCCAAGGCGATGGTGGAGCAGTGCGGCGATCTGAACAAGCTGTCGAAGCTGATCCCTTCCACGAAGCGGATCGTGTTCAGCCACACCAACAGCTTCTATCGGGTGCTGTCTTCGGAAACCAAGTCCAAGCAGGGCTTTAACGTGTCGGGGCTGATTTTCGACGAGCTCTTCGCCCAGCAGACCCGCGAGCTATTCGACACGATGACCAAGTACACCGGCGATGCCAGGCGGCAGCCGCTCTACTTCCTGATCACGACGGCGGGCCGGGATAAAACGTCCATCTGCTATGAAATCCACTGCAAGGCTCTGGCCGTGCTGGACGGCTCGAAGATCGACCCGGCGTTCTACCCTGCCGTGTTCGGCATCGCCGAAGGCGACGACTGGAACGACGAGCGGGTCTGGCGGCGGGTGAACCCGTCCGTTGGGGTGACGATTCCCTTTGAGACGGTGCAGGCGGCGTATGAGCAGGCTAAGCAGAACCCGGCAGAGGAGATGCATTTTCGGCAGTTCCGGTTGAACGAATGGTGCAACGCCGACATCCGCTGGATGCCGATGGATAAATGGGATGCCTGCGGCGAGGAAATCGACTGGGAGGATTATGAGGGGCGCGACTGCTACTGCGGCCTCGATCTTTCCAGCACCGGCGACCTTACGGCTCTGGTGCTGGTGTTCCCGCCGACCGGCGGCGATGCGAAATACACGGTTCTGCCTTATTATTGGCTGCCGGAAGACGTGATCGGCCTGCGGACCCGCCGCGACCACGTCCCATATGCGGTCTGGAAGAAGCAGGGCGTTTTCAACACCACCGAGGGCAACGTGGTGGACTACGACTACATCGTGGCGTTCATCGCCAGGCTGTCCGAGCGGTTCCGGATTAGGGAAATCGCCTATGACCGCTGGGGCGCTGAGAAGATCCGCCGCGAGCTGGAGGAGCTTGGACTGGAGCGCGGATTCACCGTATTCCCGTTCGGGCAGGGCTTTGTGTCAATGTCCCCAGCCTCAAAGGATTTTTACCAATTCGTGATGGAAGGCAAACTCCGGCACGGAAAGCATCCGGTTCTTGACTGGAACATGGGCAACGTCATTGTCGACCAGGACGCGGCGGGCAACATCAAGCCCAACAAGAAAAAGTCCACCGAAAAGATAGACGGCGCGGTGGCGATGCTTATGGGGCTGGCCCGCGCCACCATCGGCGGCGGGTCAACTGACAGCGTCTACGCGGAAAGGGGGTTGATCTTCATATGAGAAAAGGCATCTTCAGCGGGCTTTTCCACGCAAGGGATAAACCGAACAACAAGGCCGTGCGCTCGCGCGGCGGCTGGTCGTTCCTCTTCGGCGGCACCACGGCGGGAAAAATGGTCAACGAGAGGACGGCGATGCAGACCTCGGCGGTATATGCCTGCGTTCGCATCCTGTCTGAGTCGGTAGCGGGCTTGCCGCTCCACGTCTACCGCAACAAAGCGGGCGGCGGCAAGGAGAGATACACCGGCCATCCGCTGCAGCGGTTGTTGCATGACGAGCCGAATCCTGAAATGACCTCGTTCGTGTTCCGCGAAACGCTGATGGCGCACCTGCTGCTGTGGGGCAACGCCTATGCGCAGGTCGTCAGGGACGGGCGCGGCTACCCGATGGCGCTTTACCCGCTGCTGCCCGACAGGATGGCAGTGGGCCGTGGCGATAATGGCGAACTGGTTTACACCTACCAGGGCGACCAAGGCCAGGTGAAGCTGCGGCGTGAAAGCGTGCTGCATATTCCCGGCCTGGGCTTTGACGGGCTTATCGGCTACTCGCCGATAGCGATGGCAAAGAACGCGGTCGGGCTTGCCCTGGCCACCGAGGACTACGGCGCCGCCTTTTTCGCCAACGGCGCGAACCCCGGCGGCGTGCTGGAACACCCCGGCGTCATCAAGCCGGAGCAGGCTGACCGGCTGCGGGAAAGCTGGCAGTCCCAGTTCGGCGGCGCGAACGCCCACAAGGTGGCCGTGCTTGAGGAGGGCTTAAAGTTCCACCAAATGAGCATCCCGCCTGAGCAGGCGCAGTTCCTTGAAACCCGCAAGTTCCAAATCAATGAGATTGCGAGGATATTCCGGGTGCCGCCGCACATGGTGGGTGACCTGGAAAAAAGCAGCTTCAGCAACATTGAGCAGCAGAGCCTTGAGTTCGTCAAATACACCCTCGATCCGTGGGTGGCGCGCTGGGAGCAGTCCCTCACGCAGGCGCTGCTGCTGCCGGGCGAGAAAGCGGCGGTATCGATCCGCTTCAACCTTGACGGCTTGCTCCGGGGTGATTACGCCTCGAGGATGCAGGGCTACTCGGTCGGCATTCAGAACGGCTTTTACTCGGTCAACGATGTGCGCGGCCTTGAAGACATGAATCTGCTGACTGAGGCTGAGGGCGGGAACGTCCACGTTCTCAACGGCAACATGGTCAAACTCGCCGACGTGGGCGCGGCGTATAAATCAAAAGAAACGGAGGATTCAAGCTAATGGGCAAAACCAAGAAATTCTGGAACTGGGCGCGCGATTCTGAACAGGAAGGCCGCGTCCTTTACTTTGACGGGGAGATATCGGATGAGACGTGGTGGGGCGACGAGGTCACGCCGCAGCTTTTCCGCGACGAGCTCTTCTCCGGCGCGGGCGACATCACCATCTGGCTCAACAGCCCGGGCGGCGACTGCGTGGCGGCAAGCCAAATCTACGCGATGCTGATGGACTACAAGGGCGCCGTTACCGTCAAGATTGACGGCATCGCGGCTTCGGCGGCAAGCGTTATCGCTATGGCCGGAACGTCGGTGCTGATGGCCCCGACGGCGCTGATGATGGTGCATAACCCGCTGACCATCGCCATCGGCGACAGCGAGGAAATGCAAAAAGCCATCGACATGCTCTCCGAGGTCAAGGAAAGCATCATCAACGCCTACCAAATCAAGACCAGCCAGTCGCGGGCGAAAATCTCGCATTGGATGGACGCGGAGACGTGGATGAACGCGAACAAGGCGATTGAGCTGGGCTTCGCCGACGGCATCCTTGCTGACGAAAAGCGCAAGGGCGCTGATGAGGCGACTTTTGCTTTTTCCCGCCGGGCCGTAACCAACTCCCTGCTTGACAAAGTCAGGCCGAAAACCCAGCCAGAACCCGAACCCGTGCCGCAAGGCATCCCCGCAGAGTCGCTTGAGAAGCGGCTCTTTTTAATTTCCCACTAAAAAAAATGGAGGTAAAGACAATGAGCCAAATCCTTGAACTGCGCGAGAAGCGCAACAAAATCTGGAACACCGCCAAGGAGTTCCTCGACCAAAAGCGCGGCGCGGACGGGCTTGTCCCCGCTGAAGCCGCCGCCGAGTACGAAAAAATGGAAGGCGACATGGTCGCCCTCGGCAAAGAAATCGAGCGCCTGGAACGCCAGGCGGCGTATGACCTCGAAATGGGCAAACCCACCAGCAGCCCCATCCTGGGCGCGCCGACCAAACCCGCCGAAGCCAAAACCGGCAGGGCAAGCGACGAGTACAAAGCGGACTTCGGCAACATCCTGCGCGGCAAACCGCCGATCAACAACGTGCTTAGCACTTCGCCGGACTCTGACGGCGGCTATCTCGTCCCTGTGGAATTCGAGCGGCAAATCATCGTGGGGCTTGAGGAAGCCAACGTTTTCCGTTCCCTTGCCAAGACCATCACCACATCGGCGGAGCGGAAAATCCCGGTGGCGGCCACGCACTCCACGGCTCAGTGGACGGCTGAGAACGCCGCCTACACCGAGAGCGACCCGACTTTCGCCCAGAAGACGATTGACGCCTTCAAGCTGACCGACCTGGCGAAGGTCAGCAATGAACTGCTGCAGGATTCGATGTTCGATATTGAAGCCTACCTCGCGGCCGAGATTTCGCGGGCGTTCGGCGTCGCCGAGGAAGAGGCGTTCTGTGTCGGCAACGGCACGGGCAAGCCGGCTGGTGTTTTCACCGCCAGCGGCGGCCAGCTTGGCGTGACGGCGACTTCGGCTTCGGCTATCACTGTCGACAACGTGATTGACCTCATCTACTCGCTGAAGTCCGCGTACCGCAGGAACGCCGTGTTCCTGATGAATGACGTGACGGTATCCGCCCTGCGGAAACTCAAGGACAACAATGGCGCCTACCTGTGGCAGCCCAGCGTTCAGGCGGGCCAGCCCGACCGGCTGCTCGGCTACCCGCTGAACACCAGCCCGTATGCCCCGGTTGTGGCGGCAAACGCGCTGCCT